>Ga0105047_10006136_pt1 | contig 20454 bp, 18 predicted proteins | sample MAT04_FD_78384 | JGI IMG/M metagenome (GOLD analysis project Ga0105047, IMG submission 78384) | Freshwater microbial communities from Lake Fryxell liftoff mats and glacier meltwater in Antarctica - MAT-04 (megahit assembly) | ecosystem: Environmental > Aquatic > Freshwater > Ice > Liftoff...
AAAGGTTCAGGTCTGACTACTGCAACTTCCTTTGTAAGTTGTATGATAGGAAGGGTTTTTTCTTGATTTTTAATCCTATTCACCGGTGTGGTAAACCAGCTGTATATTTTCTACACAGATTTTAAATGTACTCTCGGCGTTCCAAAGATAAATTTCGACTTCATCGGGTTCATATCTAAGTTTTGAATCCAACCATAAGTTTGTTTTTTGACCTTGATCGAGATGTCTTTGTACTCTCAAAACATCATTGCGGAGTTCTTTGCCGTTTTTAAAATATTTTAAGATGAGTTGAGCCATTCTCCATTGTTCCCATTCTTTCTGATCCGTATAGAAATCTGCCGACGCCCTTATCCATCCCTTTTGAGCAGGTAATTTAAATCTTTTTGCCGGACTGAATTGTACTGAGTCACTCAGACATATGTTTCCGACATAATTTAAGCTGTCCTTATCGGTCATAAGATATACCGGATTTTTAATTTCTCCTTTGTATATTTTTCTGGTATCCAACAGTTTTCTAGCTTCGGGTGGTAATTGATTCCTCAGAAATATAGCCTTCAGGTATTCGCTGGTCATGTCTCCTGCTACCAGGAATCCACCATAGTGAGCATGATGTGTCAGCCAGAAATTATAGTGAACACAAAATAGTCCGAAAATAGAAATGATGATGGCTTTTATATTTACCTTAGTGAAAGTGTCAAAGAAAGCTGCTAATGGAAACGCCAATACCGGATATAGTTGTACCAATGCTCTTTGGCTTACACTGCCTCCGTACCACCATATGTCCCAGGCAAAGGTAATGTAGAAAAACAGAAGACTAAATAAAAGAAGAGGAAGTGCCAATTTTTTTTGGTTTCTGATAAATGGATAAAAGCCAATCAAACTCAAAATCATGACAGGACTATATATCAGCCATCCAGCTCTTCCACTAAAAAGGCAATCATATATGTGTGGACGTAACCAACTGAACCCTTGTTCTTCATAGCTATATACCAACCATTCACTGGCTACAAATTTCCAGTAAAGAAGCTGTATCATCCCAACCATTGCAGTAAAAATTGATATTATAATGACTTTTTTATATTGTTTTACAAAAAAAGTAATCCTGTCAGTAATATCTTTTACAGAAAATACCAACCCATAACTTAATGGAATCAATACAGCAATTATTTCTGTTGGGCGTGTCAGTGCCATTAATCCTACTATAATACCTATACCTGATGCTGTTGAAAAGCTTGGTGTTTTGTAGAATCGAATAGTCGTCCAAATAAGTAAAGCGTATAATGTAAATAGGAAATTATGCGACATAGCATTGGTGATCGCACCATATTCCAAAAAGTTTGTTGCAAAAGATATGGTTAGCAGTGAAAGACCCGTGGCGGCTTCATTAAAATACTGAATTAGGATTTTTCTAAGGTAATACAAACCGATTAAACTTACCAGCAGACCCCATAAAAAAATTCCAAACTGGTATGGACGGGAAAAACCATCTTGCGGATGATTGAACATTTTGGCTGCCATATGACCGGCCATAAAACCCGGCAACATCAATACTGCTTGCCCGCTGCTGTATTTCATGACATAATTTCCACTTTTGTGTTTATATGCCTGAAGCAACGATGGGGTAGGTCTGTACTTTTCCAGAATTTGATTGGAAAATTCTATTTGTTTAACATCTTTATAGATAAAAAATGCGGGCAGGTACCAGTAATATCCTGAAACGTCCCAACTTATGGTCGCTTCAGTGGTATCCTTATTCCATTTTGGATAATAAAAAAAAGCAATGATGGAGAGGAGAATACAAGATATCCAAAGTGATATTTTACTAAAGCTCATGATGTTTAAATTCAAATACAAATCTATCAATAAAATATCAAAAAGCAGAAAATTGGTATAAATAAAAAAAAAGAGACGACTCATTTTGAATCATCTCTTTTATTTTGGGAGGCTAATGGGGCTCGAACCCACGACCCTCGGTACCACAAACCGATGCTCTAACCGGCTGAGCTATAACCTCCGTTTACAAATGTGGCGCAAAATTAAGAATATTTTTTAAAAGGGAAAGCTCTTTATACAATTTTAAATAAATAATTATCCAAATATTTTTTAATATAGCTTAACCAGAAAGTTTTTAATTTGTAAAACTATTATATAAATTATTTTTAAATGTATCTTTACCGCAGAATTGACGAAGGAAAGTAATATGATCCCTACTCGGATTTGATACATGTATAAAGTGTATGGTTTATGAAAAATAGAATGATATAAAATTTGCAGGTAATAAGTACAGAACAGTTTTCTTTTTTGATTAAATCAAATCCTGAAGCGGCTTTACAACAAATGTACAGCAATTATTATGGTATTTTGTGTAATCAGGTATACTCCATTCTTAAGGATTCGGTGACAGCGGAAGATATTGTTCAGGACGTATTTTTTGAAGTGTGGAAGAAGAAAGACGAGTTGAATATTCAGCAATCTGTCATAGCATATTTAAAGAGGGCATGCAGAAATAAAACATTAAATTATATCAGGGATAATAACCATAAGTGGGAAGAAGATGCAGTACTATCGGATATGGAAAATCATGAATTCACTACAGATCAAATACTCTCTGCTGAAGAATTAAATATTATTATTCAGGACTCCATCGCTAAATTACCTGAAAAATGCGGAATCATATTTTCATTGAGCAGATTTGAAGACATGAGTTACAATGATATCGCCAAAGAATTGAATATCTCAGTCAAAACTGTTGAAAATCAAATTTCTAAGGCATTGAAAATATTAAGAGAAAAGATATATAAAAATAGTGAAAATGAGTAAGGGTAAATACATGGATTTGTGTCATATATTAAAATAGGATATAAATGACTTATACCGAAAAGATTAGTTTTATTCACAAATACCTTTCCCATGAGCTAAATGCTTATGAATTAAGGGAATTTGAAGCTTGGATAGACCTTGGTATTGAAAATAAATTATTGTTTGTTCAGATTTCTGACATTTGGAAAAGTTCAGCTCCATCTGTAGAAATCAAATTTAATGCCGAAAATGCATTTCTGAAACACAAAGCCCGATTGAGCGAAGAAAAATCTATTTTACCTGAACAGAACGAAAGTCAAAAGAGAAAGGGAGTAATTTTTATGTATTCCTTGAGACTGGCAGCTGCCATTTTAGTGTTGGTTATTGCTGTAGTTTTGGGCATGAATATTTCTAATGGGGACAAAATTAATGCGGAAGCTGTGCAGATAGTGATGCTGGAGGATGGCTCAAAAGTATGGTTGGATGCAGGTAGTCAGTTGAACATTAAAAAACTGAACAAATCTGAAAGGAAAGTATCACTGAATGGAAGGGCTTATTTTGAAGTAGCAAAAAATAGTGCTGCTCCATTTACGATTGAAGTCGGTGAATTTGATGTGAAAGTGGTTGGTACAAGATTTATCATAGATTCCGAACAATCCGTAGTAAAAGTACGGGATGGGAAAGTAGCTGTGGTTACTGAAAATAAAGAAGTTTTGCTTACCGACAACCAATCTGTAGAAATTAAAAATAGTGCACTTTCTGACATTAGCAACGTCATATTTGACAATAATCAGCTTTGGTTTAATGAAGAGCTGAAGTTTGATAATACACCCTTTGATCTTGTCGTTAAAGACCTGATTGTCAATTTTGGCGTACAAATATATTTACCGGAAAAAAATGACTGGTCAACCTGCACATTTACTTCCGGTTCTCTCAAAAACAATACTTTTGATGAGGTGCTGACCATTTTGAAACTCACATACGACATCGAATATAAAAAGACCGGAGAAGCTGCGTACAAAATAACACGTGTTCGTTGTAAGTAAATAATTAACTATTTTAATGTTCAATTTTCCGGATAATCTGAAAGATTAAAACACCCTGAAATAAATTTTGGCAATAAATTTGTACCTTTGATATAGATTTCAGGTGGTAATAAATTTATGCAGCATTGAGAAAAATAATTCTCATAGTATTTTTGTTTTTTTTTACTCATTTTTGTCATGGTCAAACTCGTCCTGATGAAGTGAAAGTAAACTATACGGCATACAATAAACCACTCAAACTTGTACTGAAGGAATTAACCAATATCAGTAAAATTAGTCTGATTTATTCCGAGTCCCGACTTCCATCAGATGAATTAGTCAGCATTAACGCAAAAAATGAAAAGCTGGGCAGCGTACTTACCGTTATTTTGGACGACTTTGGCGCATCCTATCAGATAGTAGGCAATCAGTTGGTTATCGTAAGGAGCGAAAGTAAAAATATAAAAGGAGAAAGTCGTATTTACGGTTACATCAGAGATAAAGTATCCGGTGAATTTTTGATTGGAGCCAATATTTTTCTGCATGACAAATCTGTTGGAACGATCACCAATGACAATGGATTTTTTAGTTTTCCGGTCAAAAAACAGGAACATAGAATCCATTTCTCTTATCTAGGGTATAAATCTGAAATCCGTGATATTTTTGTTATTAAAGACACATTTGTCAATATAAGCCTTCATCCGGATGGCCTCTTAAATGAAATTGTCATCATGGATGATCTCCTTGAAGAAGAACACGAACAGACAGCCAGTCAGCAGAATATGCACATTGATAAAATCAGGTCATCCAATCATTTGGGTGGTGAAGCAGATTTATTCAGATATATGGCAACTCAGCCCGGTGTGAGCGCAGCAGCTGAAGGTATAGGAGGGCTGAATGTGCGTGGTGGCTCAGCTGATCAGAATCTTGTGCTTCTGGATGGGGTGCCAGTGTACAATATTGGCCACGCTATGGGAATATTTTCTGTTTTCAGTGCCAATGCTATAAAAAATGTTTCTTTTTATAAAGGAGGAATTCCGTCCAGATATGCCGGTAGGTTATCTTCAGTAATAGATGTGCACACCAAAGACGGAAATATAAATAAATTTAGCGGTGATGCGACCTTGAGTTCCATCGCATTTAAAGGCACACTGGAGGGGCCTGTATTTAAAGATAAAGGCAGTTTTTTGGTTTCCTATAGAAGAACTTTTATTGATGTCTGGATCAAGGAATTTACAAAATTTCAGAATAAAGGTAAAGACCGTATCGGGTCTGATAATTACTTTTTTAGTGACATGAATACAAAACTAAATTTTCGTTTGAGTAGTAAGACCCGACTTCTGCTTCAGACTTTGCATAGCAATGATGATTTTAGTAGCTTCTCAACGGCCAACGATGGAAATTTAAGAGATGAAAGTGCCAATGATCTGAATTGGGGCAACCATTTGTATTCTTTGCGTCTACACAGTCAAATCGGGAAGGCGCTTTTTTCAAAAACAACTTTGTATAATACATCGTATAAATTTGAAAGTTTTCGAAATAAACAGTTTGATGCCATATCTTCTGGCGATACTATATCATTGCTCGATGCTTCATTACATGAATCAGAAATCAATGAAAATGGACTTAAGCAGGAATTTGACTGGTTGGTTTCTTCAAAACACACCATAAAAGCCGGATTCAATTATCAGAAAAGGACATTCCGGCCCAGAGCAATCACATTATCAGAGCGTGATTTAGACCCAAACACTGAAAAAGTAGATGCTGTTCTGCTTAAAAATCTGAATAAAAAGCCAAATATCACAGGGGACGAAGTAAATGTTTTTGCAGAAGATTTGATTGTACTGGGAGATGGTGTAAATGTTAATGTGGGTTTAAACTACTCATTTATGCAGGCCAATAATAACAAAAATTACAATGCGCTTCAACCCAGAATAGCATTACTTGCAGATGGAGATCACCTGCATTTTAAATTAGGCGCATCCCGGATGGTACAATATATGCACTTATTGACCAATAACGGACTTGGTTTTCCTTCAGACGTCTGGTTGCCGGTGAGTGATATTATAACACCCCAGAAATCCTGGATATTTAATACTTCATTTGGGTACAGGTATAATTCAGGCCTTAGGTTCGGCATGGAAGTGTATTTTAAAACGATGGAAGAAATCAGTACCAACAAAGAAGGAATCGGTATTGACATTGGTCAAGGTACTGATTGGGAGTCAGAAGTGCCTGTCGGAGATGGATACGCGTATGGATTGGAGAGTTATGTAGAAAAAGTCTTAGGTAAGACATTATTTAGTCTTAACTATACCTATTCTATATCAGATCGGAGGTTTGCTGATCTCAATAATGGACAGAAATTTCCATTTGGCCTGAACAGAGATCATAGTCTTAAATTTTCTCTAACCTACCGTTTGTCCCAGTTTTCTGAATTTCTGCTCAACTGGTCTTACATGTCTGGAAATTACTATTCACAGCCCATCAATGCTACGATTGAAGTAAACGGCAAGCCGGTGGTTATTTTTCCATTAAAAAACAATGCTACTTTTCCACATTTCCACAGGCTGGATGTAGGCTTTAGTTTTTATAACGTCTATAAATGGGGTAGGGCTAAGTTTTTTCTGGGTTTATATAATGCATATAACCGCAACAATCCTTTTTATACTGAATTGGTCCGAAATAAGGAAACTGAGGGAAAATTTGAGTTTAGACAATTGAGTCTGCTTCCTGTGTTGCCGACCGTCAGCTACTCCATTTCTTTCTGATTCAGTTTATAATATATATATTATTTAACATATAAGTTTTATTGACAGAAAAGTCAAAATAGATAGAATTTATTTGTCATATTTGTGGCTAAAATAAAGTTTAGCGATCAGGACATCAATAGTTATAATTTTGTTTATCAGCGTGCTGACATCTTGTATAGATGTCTTGCCTATCCCTTCTGACGTAGGGGAAAAGAAGTTGTTTGTCATTTGCGAAATGCAGGTTGGAGACCATATAAAAGCAAAACTCACCTATACGGGAACAGCAAATGGCGTTTTGCCTAAGGAACTGGAAATGCCAGATACTTTTAATCTTTCATTGGCAGAAGGTGACAAAGATTTTGGTGTGCCATTTAGATTTGATCCAAAGGAATCTAGCTTTTTGATAGAAAAAAATCTAATTCCTTTGAAGCAGGGAGTGCGATATAAATTCAGAGGAATTGGCAATAATCCTAATAATTCTGAGCCATCTGTTGTGATACCTGAAGCGGTGCTAATTGATACTATAATCTTGAATGAAATAAATGCTTACAGTGAAAATAATAAGATCGTAACAACCATGCAATGTATTATAAAAATCTCAAATGCTGAAAATAAACCTGCATATCTTTACTTGGTACCAAAAACGGAAAATGACCAAATTTGGGCTGTCACCAGATTTGAAAAAGATCAAGGTGCCTTAAAAAGACTTCATCATAGGGATGGTTTTATGGTGGACTACTCTAGACTCACTATGGACGAAATTCACCTGACCTTAACTTTGACCGATAGTAAACGTCCCGCCGTGATAAAAATGGATATGAGTAATGTAAGCACAGCATTTTATCAGTACAATACTTACTTATCAAATATTGTCTCAGACCCCGGACAAACGGCTCAAATACCTGCCATAGCGGGATTTAATATCAATACAGAAAAAGCCTTTGGTTCGTTTAGTGCGATTAACACTACACAAAGGAGTTTCGAAATAAAATGACCTGCCGGATTTTTCTTTTCAAGAAGTCTTCCAGTTTCTTTATTTTTATCGTAGGTTAACTTAGTATTGAAAGCAGCATTCATAATTTGTTATGACTGTGTCTGTTTCTATTGTTTTATGATACAAGGCAGCACTACAGATGATGTTTTATCTATCGATAATTAATGTGTTTACAGGATTGTACGATATGATTTCACCACTATTTTGATAATTTTTATTAAAAATTGAGCTGTATTTGTAAGTATTCTTACCAATCTATGGGGGATAATGTCTGATTTTGTGTCTTATACCTGAATTTAGCAACAACATCAAATTATGCAACTCGTAGAAATAATCAATGGGCTCAAGTCATTTACTCTATCGTCATGTCTTTCTGAAGAAGAGATTATTCACATGATAAAGTCGGGAGATCTCCGTATCATTGAGAAACACCATAAAGTATTCGAATCGGGGCAGTTGAGTGATGAAATATTTTTTCTTCTAAAGGGAGTTGTCAAAATTACTACCAGCACCAATGATAATCGTGAAGTTATAAAAATGATCCTTCATCCCCAAGCGATATTAGGCGAACACAGTTTGGCGGGAGAAGAAGTCCGAAATAATAATGCTGCCGTTATGACGCCAGACGCTACAGTTTTAGCAATAAATGTAAAAATCATTAAAGAGATGATGATGAAAAATCCAAAACTAGTGTTTTGTGTAATTAACTTTCTGGGCAAAAAGCTAAAATATACTGAAGAGCGTCTTGAATCCTTAGTGCTCAATGATGCCAGAGAAAGAATTGTACAGTTTTTGAAAGTCAATGCTCAATCTTTTGGCCAGCCTATAGGATTTGAATTGTTGTTAAAACATGATTTTACACAGCAGGACATTGCAAATTTTACCGGTACTTCCAGGCAGACCGTAACTACAGTTTTAAACGACCTTAAAAAGAATAATAAGATTCATTTCAGACGCAAATCGATTCTTATCAGAAATATAAAAGAGCTTTGTTAGCAATAACAAATTTTCTCATAATTTAGTTATACCTGAAATTTAGTAAGAAGTAGATTCAAAAGTGAGTCTGCTTCTTCGTTTTTTATATCGATATGAAATGATATTATTAAAAAATCAGTCAGGTTTCTATTGATCCATCGAAAAAGACATCCCGATATCGCTCCGGCTAAGTATTTTGCAAAGAGAATTTAAGGTGAATAATTTTTCAATTACAAAATAATGTTTACTTTTGCGACGCTTTAGAAGAAAGCATCAGGAAGAGTGGCAGAGCTGGTTGATTGCACCGGTCTTGAAAACCGGCGTACCTGAGAGGGTACCGGGGGTTCGAATCCCTCCTCTTCCGCACAAAAAAGCATCCTGTAAGTAACCCTTATTTGATGCTTTTTTTGTTTTTAGTTCTTATTAAAATATTCTCCGTAAGTATAGTATATCATGGGAAGAGCATTTGAATACCGTAGGGCCGCAAAAGAAAAAAGATGGGCTGCCATGTCTAGGATATTTCCAAAAGTATCCAGAGCCATCACTATAGCCGCCAAAGAAGGTGGTCCGGATCCCGAAACCAACTCCAAACTCAGACTTGCTATTCAGGCTGCAAAAGCGGCCAATATGCCAAAAGATAATGTGGACAACGCCATCAAGCGGGCTGCAGGTAAAGACGCTGAAGATTATACTGAGGTAAATTATGAAGGAAAAGGTCCTCATGGGGTATTGGTATTTATAGAGTGTGCTACGGATAATACGACCAGAACTGTAGCCAATGTAAAATCTTATTTTAATAAAGCCGGAGGTTCGCTTGTTCCCACAGGTTCACTTGAGTTTATGTTTGACCGAAAAACGGTAGTAGAGTTTGAAAAGCCAGCCAACTTTGATTCGGATGAATTTGAACTTGAGATGATAGATTTTGGCCTTGAATCTTTTGAGATAGACGAAAACACGGTGTACGCCTATGGTAATTATACAGATTTCGGCACGCTGACCAAAGCTATAGAGGAAAAAGGTATCTCTATGACCAAAGCCGACCTTCAGAGAATACCCACTACCCCAGTGGAATTTTCTGACGATCAGATGGTGGATATAGAAAAGATGCTGGATAAGCTTGAAGATGACGATGACGTACAAGCTGTGTACACCAATCTTGCTTAAACGGTAGTTTCTTTATCCAGTACAGCCACTACCTTCCGATAGAATTCCATGGCTCTTTCAGGAGTTTTACCTATACTGGTCAAACCGATTTTCCCGAATTGAGACAGCGCACTGATCAGGTGAAACATTACCCCTTCTTCACTGGAGTGGTCATAGTGTAGTCCATGGTGCATAGCTATATCAATCAGGTCAAGTGGAGTGAGGCCTTTATATTTTTCTTTTTGTAGGTTATCTGTGGCAAAATAATATCGTTTTGTACCGTCATTCAGTAAATATGCACTTTTATCAGCATAATACATGCCATTGGTGAGAAACTGAAGCATCAGGAACGGATGTGTAGTTCCTCCTTTGCGAAGATTGATTTCGATAGCGTAATGTTGCCATCCTTCATCAGTTTTTGCACTCATATAGTCTATTCCAAATCTACCAACTACACCTAAGGCCCGCATATTGGCAGCCAGCGCGTAGCTGATATCTGCTAGTTCTCCTGCATACTCTTCATTTGCAGGAAAAGTAGCCCCTTCATACACCTGACCACTTTCTCCTCCGAGCAACTGGTCATGTGTGGAAATGATACAGATTTCTCCCAATGGATTAATTCGGATTTGTACAGAAGGTGAGGTGACCAATTCGCCAGTGATAAACTCTTCCACTATACCGCCCATTTTTTCAAACGTATTGATAAACTTTTCGTAGCTAAGTTTTTTTGCTACGATTTTTGTGTTGTTTCTTATGTTATGGTGACACCATGGGGCCAATTCATTGTGATCTGTGGGCGCGTCTTTAAAATAGAAGACAGCATTACCATCTCCTGAAAATCCATCGTTCATTTTTATGACAGCTTTTTGAAGAAGAGGGTTTCTGGTTTTTAGCTTGTACAAACCTTCTATGATGTCATCGGCGGAAGTTAGATTTTCGTATCCTACCGGAGTTTTTATGCCACAATCTTTAAACAGCTTACGGCTTCCACTTTTGGAGCCGAGATAATTTAGGCTCGGATCACATCCATAGATTGGAAGGTTTAATTTTACTGACAGCTCTTTTTCAGCTTCTGTGACATTAAAGAAGATCAGGTGTCCTGTTTCTTCGCTTGATATACTTTTTTTGATACGTTGGATAAGTCGGGGACGTCTCAGTACTTTTTCAGTCAATGGTACACTGCCAGCATCATAACAACTTAAGAGTGTCAGTCTGCTTTTAGCATGGTCTGCTGTTATACCCGGCAGCATGTGTAAATAATAGTCAATGATGAGAGATGATATGGGTATACTGGTTACAAAGGTGAGTCTGGTCTCCGGCATTTTTAGCAACATGAGCATACAAAGCATACGCTCTTCATAATAAAAATGGCCTTTTATTTTGGATAATATCTGACTGTCCAATGTCAGACTGGGGATCACTACTACAGATCTGGGGGCAAGGCTGTCATCAAATATGGACGCATATTGATGGATAAATTGCTTTTGTAAGTCTTTAAATATATGATCTAGGTGAGCACTATCCGTATGGTTCATCGTAAAAGCAAAATTTGTAATATGGACTTAATTACCTGCGAAAATATTATATTTTATGATTCTGTCGGTATGATATAAGTCATTTTTGAAGTTGATTAGAATCAATGTATTGATTTTATTTCCACCAGTTTTTTTCTTTGCCTTTTATTTTTGAATTTCCATTATCTGGGCTCTTCCATACATCAATGTATAAATGTTGAATATTTTTTGAATATCAACGCAAAGGAAAGTGTAATTACCTTTGACATCTTTTGAAGTAAAATTTAAATATATTGTTTTTGGCAAAAGTGGCTTCATTTCGGATGTTCGGCAATTGGGCATCTTCTCCCGAAAAAAGAGTCAATACTATCAACAGATATCAAAAAGGAACAAAATTTATCATATTATGATAAAAAAGACCAAAATATATAACTTTAGTTATACGTCTCAGAATAGAATGAGCTTTACTTTTGCCCTGACAAGATAAAGCGGACTGTCGACCCTCATACTGTATTGCAGCACAAGAATTACTTTAGTTAGTAATTGCACGCAATTGAAGACTAATACTACAATTGATTAACTTACCGCAGAGAGCAGTGTAATTATTGTTTTCTGCGGTTTTGATTCTGTAGTTTATTTATATTCTGGAAATTTCAGCTGTTGAGGATTGGGATTAAACATATAGTTCGTATTCGGGTGTCCAGTCTCCGAGACCCAATCTATCGGTGTATTCGCTAGAAAACATAGCAGCTTCAGGACTATTCATGATTTTGCTTTTCTGTTTGATCCACAATTGAAAATCAGCACCGTACATTTCCGTGATCATTTGTTGATCTGCAGGATTATCTTTACCCCAGTGGAAGGTAAAGGGTATATTGGTTTGTCTGAGTGCAGCAGGAATTCTATTAATATAATCATTCATTTTTTGATTTCTCACTCCGTCTATTTCAAAAACACAAGTGTGCTCAAATCTTGAAAAGGCCATCAAAGCCTTATTTTTTTTGATAAAGCGCAGCGCAAAAATAGCGGGAATGCTACCATAATCATGGATTAGTTTTAACAATATTGTCAATGTTTGCCGTGTGTTTTCTAATGGAATGCCGATGGCACATGCAAATGTTTTTCCATGTAGGGATGTATCACTGAAAGTATCATACAACAGTGCTTCCGCTCCATCGATATCCTTAGGGAAAATCGAAGACTCCAGAAGATTGATGGTCAGTTTATCTGTACCCGGCAGATTTTGTGTGATTTTGGCTATAAATCCCAAGGCGTCTTTTGGATAGGTGCTTTCATCATTCAAAGCAGGTCTTACATATTTGTCAGGCCCTGGTTTTTTATATAGGATTTCAGCTTTTGGATTTTTATGAGGATTGAATGGGTTGATCAGCAATTTGAAATGATAAGGTCTTTGACCTGATTCCGGCCCTGTCGGTAAATTAACTGCATCGAATTGAAGGGTATCCATCAGTTGGTTTGCATCAGTCATTGATATGTTTTTGGTGTAGTTTTTAAGCATAAACCAATCTTCTACTTCCAGCATCACACCATGTATAAATCCAAAACAACCCATACTTACCAAAGCAGCATTAAACAGATCATCATCATTGACAAGAAGGGCGTGGATGGAAGTAGCAAATGTTTCATTCATAGCAGGTCTGGATGCTCTTTGTATATAGTAGTTTTTATTTTTGTTGACTATGATATTTAAACCTATGACACTGTCATGTATGCTGCCAAAATCTATAGCCGATCCATGTGTGCCACAGGATATAGCCCCGGCTATTGTTTGGCCATTACTGGCCCCACTGGCTTTCAAAGATTTTTTTCTATCACGTAAGTATATGCTTAGACTTTTGATCTTTGCACCACATTGGGCAAACAGAAGATTTTTATGATCTTGAATAACAGTGCTATTGATCTCTGCGACTGCTGGGGTCCAACGGAGATTAAGATGATCTGTTTCTATGATAGCTGTTTTTTCAAATGCCACAGGAGTAATAGACCATTTACCACCACAGGGTCTGATTTTCTTTTGACTTATGAGGGTATCAGATAGAAGTTGGGCAATCTCAACAGCTGTGTCATTAAATTTCTCTTGTGTTGTGCCCACTTTTGCATTTCCTGTAGTAATCAGATCTGATGTCATACTACTGACGCTTTCGTGCAGATTTGTCCAGAGTTTTGCCCCGTTATGTTTTATTCTGCCCATAATAATTTAATTACAAGGTTCATTACAATAATATTCTATAGTTACTGGTCTGTAGAAGCCTAGCGTCAACACATTAACTATACTGCCGATAATGCTGGATTTTACAGTAATTTTTGCAAATCCACTCCCAGCACATTTGTCAGTGCTTGCAGATATTTCTGAGAATTTTCCCCACCAAAGGATATGTTTTTTGATTTTTTCAGGTTGGTTTCCATCTGTTGAGTTGACGATCACGCCATCTGCATTTTTGAGATGAACGACATAGCATCCGGTTGAATATAAAGTGCAGACCAACAAGAGCAATTTGATTTTATTCATGATTTTTGTTTTTAAATATTAAGATATTTTATGTAAAAGCCTTTTTATTATTTTAATCAAAAGCAATCAGAATGATAAAGTTAAATATTATTTTATTTGGAACAGAAAACGTAACTATATTTATAGATATAAATTAGAGTTTGTTTAAAATCGCGTTTGGTTTGCCTGAATACAAATTTGCGGACAGGAGATAAATAATTACGAATTTTAGCATATTTTTTATATTGAAGTATTTATGAAACCTTTATTGATGGAATTAATTTTTCTGTTTTCTAGCTTGAAAACACCAATTCCTTCTCTTGACTGACCCAGATTTGTGTTACCTTCTATAGTCTTTAAAAATCCCCCCTGAACAGACTCAACAATCCCTGCATGACCACGACCATTCCCATGATTGATGATAAAAATGTGACCAGGGTGAATGATTGATGGATTATTAACGGCATCTCTTACCATTACTTTAGGTAAATGTGTATTGTTCCACTGGTAAAGTACTCCACCTGTTTTTACCAGAGGGTTTTGGCTTCCTTCAGATTTACATATTTCATCAAAACACCAGTAAACAAAAGCCATACACCATGGATAACCTCCGTCAAGTCCGATGCTCATCAGATATTTTTCAACTTCCGTCCCTCTGTTAGATCCCATCGGTTGCTCCATGACACCAATCTGGGAATTGGCTATTCCCAAAACATTTTGAAGAAATGGGGTTGTAGAAGTGTCAACATTTATTGGTTCACTGAAAAGAATTTCCCAAGTAATGGGCCCAATAATTCCATCAGCAATCAATGGATTTCCATATTGATCCGTATTTCTGGATTGGAATAGCTTAACGCTACTTACCAATGTAGTATCAAAAATTCCGTTTTGTAAGACATTTGTTATACCATGTTTCACGAGTTGCTGCTGTATAGCTGTAACTATGGTAATGTTTGTTTCTCCTTTTTTAATAATTCTATTTGGGTAAACCATTATGTTTTGGATTCTAGTGATGTATAAATTGAATCAGATTTTAAAGTTATTTTTTTGTTTTTGATAATGTTTCAATTTTTTTAGTCAGTGTGTCTTTGATATTTAAATTTTTAGCTTTTTTGAGTTTAAAAATTCTATTGTTTAATTCATTTGCCTTTTTTATAAGGGTTGTTTTTTCTGAGGGTGTAAGTGTACTGGTTTTTTCTTTTTCAATCAGTGTACTGACAGACGTCATGCTGGCTTCTACGCTATCTACTCCTTCTTTGAATGAAGAAAGAAGAAAGTTGTCTTTAAGTAGTGATTTAACAGAACCCAGCTGTGAATTTATCTGGCTTGTGATATCACTTATTGCATTTGATTTTTCCCGGACTAAATTGTTTTTTTGGAGTAATTGACTGATGCTATCCTGTAGATGGACAGTAACCGCCGATAGGCTATCCATCAGTTGAGATTGGTTAGAATCCTGAATTTGAATTTTTTCTTGGATATTGTGTACTTCAGACAGAGAGCCGGAAAGCTCTTTGTTTTTTTGGAAAGTAGGTATTGTAAATACTCCTACAATGACAAGACTTGCTAGATTATACATTAAAAATGTTTTGATTAGTTTCATCATTTCGGCCCTGATATCTGGTTTCTTTTGCTCCTGCCAGATCAGATAAAATGCTGCAAGTGATAGAAACGTGGATAATCCTATTACACCTTTGCTGATGAGCTCAATAATGGAACTATCGATTGTAAAAAGTAAATTTGGCATATTTTGGTGTTTAAAATTGTGATTTTATTTTTAAAATGGAAAAATCTTATTCCAGATTTTCTATCATTTCTTTCATTTTACTATTAAAGTGATCTGTTTAATTTCTTTCGGAGCGATATCTTTTTCCCATACCCTATGATAAATAAATGTTACCTTGACAATACCTTTTTGTATTCCTTTGATCTTGAATACACACTCATGTGAAGCACCGGGAGTCTCTGACAAGTTTCCGCCGGAAACTTCTTCAATAGCTATTATTTTGACTACTTCCGGCGTGTAGGTCCAAGTATATCCGGTGGATGGATTGGATGGAAGCTCTAAGATGTAGACTTCTCCCAGTTTGATTTGTACAGTCATATTTTCATTATTTTGGCTACAGGATGAAAAAGAAATTGTGCTTATCCAACAAAAAAAGAAAACAAATTTGAAATACACAATTTCAGAAGTTATTGGTGTTGAAAAAATTTGCATTGACCATGGTCCAAAAGTCTTTTGCAAGTCCTTGCAATACATACTGATAGGGTAAGTATCCATACCCATTGCTGCCCCAACCCGTACCCCAGGAGTTGCGAATCAAAAAAGCGCCAGTAGTTTTAGGTCCGCCCACACCGTTTTGAATGACCACGGTATCATCATAACCGACTATCATGACTGCGTGGCCTCCCACTAAAGAATCACCTGCTTTAGGATATGGTATTTTACCACCATTGGTAGATGCTTGAGACATAGAGCTATATACTGAAAATCCGAACATAGAAGGTAGTCCCGCAGCCACATTGTTTTTGACATTATTTAGAATCGTACTAGGTGTTGCTCCAGTGGGATCCAGCCTGTAGTATGTGGTAGATTTGTAGTTATTGGCAAATTGGTATGCAAAGCTTGTAGGTTCTTTTTCAAAAGGGTCAGTTGGTATTCCATTCGCACCGGTTTTGGTATCGCTATACATCCAGTACTCTTCTGGACATACACCAAATGCAACCATAGCTTTCATAGTAGTCCTAAGATATGCGCCGGTATCCCCTGTCCACTTGAGCAAGTTTCTGGTTACTTTATATAAAAATAATCTGCTTGCATCCAGATGAACGCCATAGGCTCTGCGTTGATAATATTCCATAATACCTACCCCAGCGTGTGCAGTGCAGGATCCGATTTGACCCTGATTTTCTATCGGCGAGCACCATTTTCTTAAATCGGTCTGTGCAGGAATGCTCAATGGTGCATCTGTTTTTTTTGCTTTTTTACTCTCATTTTCAATCGGGTTTAACTTCATGGCAGCATTAGTAAATATTGATTGAACCTGCTCTGTCTCCATACTATAATCTCTGAAGTCCGGTAGTTCAGGCATCCAGCCCAAACAGTGGTTAAATTTTTCTGACATAATTACAATGGTTTTACTGTTTGTCTTACTCTATATTAGTCTTTTCAGATTCCGCCTACCGCTTTGTATTGATGCAAAACGATGACACAAAATTAGGGTTGCAGTTTCAGTAGCAATACCGCATTTTTCCTGATTATTTACCATTCTTTTCCCAGAATTTTACAAGGAATTTCATCTTTATTTTATCGTGGTGTTTTCTTTTTTTCTCATCAGGATAATCTACTGTAAAAAAAGGGGAAAAATCCCCTTTCGGTATGGTCTTTTTCCTATCTTGCATACAAATGTGAAAGATACCTTTGCTATTATTTAATATTTTAAAACCAACAGTTATGCAACAGAAACTTTATTTATTATTGCTTATCCCACTTTTCATAAGCTGCGATCCCAAAAAAGGAGATGAGGGTACAAGAGGTAAATTCAGGTACAATGATACCATCAGCGTAAGTCAGGCTATCGAACATCAGAAACTCTATAGATCATTTCTGGATTCTCTTAAAGTAAATCAGGACAGTCTGGCCAATAATGGCTGGGTATCTCTGGATGATATAGAACACTATATCTCTTTAGCTAAAGCATATGCCAAAAAAAACAACAAAGAACTGTCTGGATTTCGTGTATATAATGCCAAACATCCTACAGACATGTTGGGTGGCCAGCTGACATTTTTTATATCTCCTACCGGCAAAGAGAATATAAAAACAGGATGGTTTGATGGCCCTGAAGGCGAAGGACCTGTCAATGACCCAGATCTTCAGCTTTCGCCCCTGAATTATATAAATGCAGGAAAACCACCTAGAAAAGAATATCCTGAAGAAGAATAAAAAATAAATATGATTCAATATATTGGAATACTATTCCCGTTAATTTCGCTTATCTTTTCACTTCTACTGGGTGATAAATATGATCGGTATGTTAAATTTTTCAGGTACATAATGATTTTTATTGTTTGTACTGAAACATTAGGGTATGTCGTGTACGAATATATTGGTTTTCCCAATAATTTTATTTATAATATATACTCTTTGGTGATTTATATTCTGTATATACAACTTACCAATATGCTGGTAAAATCAGTCCTATTGAAAAAAGTATTAAATTATTTTTCGATCATATTGATTTTATTTTTTTTAGCAGACAATCTCTGGAATAGAAATTTTTTTACAGAGTTGCAAATGAATACGTACTTTTTGGGAGCTGTATTTCTGATCATTTCCGTTGCAGGGTATCTGTATGAAATAATCAATACAGATAAAATTGTGATTTTCTATAAACTTAGATCTTTTTGGGTAAGCATGGGCTTATTATTATTTTACGTGCCATTTATTCCGGTGATCGTATGTTTTAATTATGAATTGTTAAATGACAACATACGACATATTTTAACCCTCTCTTTGAATTTTATTATGCACTTTTGTTTTATTATTTCTTTTTTATGCACGAAGAAAATCTGAATGTCCTTGTTATATCCTTTGTAATCATTTTACTGGTACTTACTATACTTTTGTTTTCACTGCTTTACTTTTTTAATCAGAAACGGATTAAATACATTATCGAAAAGCAGGAAGGACTCCGTAAAGCTGAACGTGAGCTGGAGAGAGCCCGTATAGAAAATCAGGAGCACTTGCTGAAAAGTTTGAGTTGGGAGTTGCATGATAATATTGGACAATTGTTGTCCGTAAGCAAAATGCAACTTTCTATGATGTCAGTGCCTGTCAGAAATGAAGATAAAAAAATGTTGGATGATACGATTTCTTTACTTGGACAGGTGCTTGATGATGTCAGGAACCTGTCCAAATCATTAAATACCGAGTCCATAGTATTTATGGGCTTGCTAAAAGCCGCTACTTTTGAGATAGAAAGGCTCAACAGATTAAAGTTTATTAATGCTAGTTATTTTGTTAGTGGACATGTCGTCACAATGCACCATGAACATGAAATTATACTATTCAGGATCATTCAAGAGGTCATATCCAATGTAATAAAACATGCCAGAGCCACTACTTTTTCACTTACATTTACCTTCAGTGAGCACCAATTGCTGATTTTATGTGAAGACAATGGTATGGGCATGAATACAGATAGTTCCGGATATGGATTGGGACTTAAAAATATTGTATCCAGAGCAAATATGATAAAGGCTTCATCTCATTTTGAAAACAAAGTAGATGGTGGGTTAAAAACTTCCATCTGCTATCCTTTATATGTCGCTGACCAAAATTAAGTAAGATGAAAAAAAAAGTTTACATCGTAGATGATCATGCACTTTTCAGCCAATCTCTAGAAATACTGATCAATCATTTTGAAGAGTATGAAGTGACTTTTCAAGGCCAGAATGGCAGAGACTTGATCTTCCGTCTTCAGGATGCATCTCATGAATCGCCGGACATCATCCTCTTGGATCTCAATATGCCGGTGATGAACGGCGTGGAGACCATGGATTGGCTGATGAAAAACCACCCATCTATTCCTGTGCTTGTACTTTCTATGCAAGATGATTCAAATCTGATACTAGAGATGATCAAAAAAGGAGTGAAGGGCTATCTGCTGAAGGATATTACCCCATCTCTACTCAAAAAGGCTCTGGATGATACACTCAATTTTGGTTTTTATCATACCGAAAAAGTCACCAAAGCATTGATAAGCTCATTGCATCAGGGCAAACAACATATCTTTGAGATCAAGGATAAAGAAATGGTATTTCTCAAGTTGGCCTGTACCGAAAAGACATATAAGGAAATAGCAGACCAGATGCACTTGAGCCCAAAAACCATTGACGGGTACAGAGAGTCACTCTTTGAGAAATTGGAAGTAAAGTCGAGGGTCGGGCTGGTACTCTATGCGATTAAAAATAATATTTATCGATTGTGAAAAGAGATAATATATAAAAAGGAATGCCAAGGTTTTTTTTGGTGAATAGGGCATCCAGAAGTTATATATTAAGTAGTGGAACAGTGTAGTAAAAAGAAAAATTTAATTTTGAGTCTACTCCGAAAATGCCGACTATTTGGCAATCAAATGTTTTTGATCCCTTACCAGGCCCCAGGCAACCCCCTGCCCTTAAAGGAATAACTTTCAAAAGGGGTGAGTCCCAAATATAAGCAATTGATTGTCAAAACAGTAGATATCAATATCTTTTTGGTTTAGTTTTAAAATTGCTTTTAGGCGTAGACTCAATGTTAAAATTAAGTAAGGATGGAAAATTGGCGAAATACAAGATTGAAATAAATAAATTTTATTTTAAAACCCAGAAGATATATTTGTCTTTGAAATCATCGTAGACGCAACGTTTAGTCTATGTTCAGATGATTTTTTTACGTGTAACATCCAGTTGCATGAAAGGGGAAACATATATAAATTGAATAGCCGCGCAAATCATATTCATCAATATTTTTTTATGTGATTCATTTTCCCTTCCACTTCTTTCTTTATTTTCACCATAATAAGCTCCGATTTAAGAAACTAGTACAGGTTTACATGAAAAGTTTCTTTTTATACTTGTGAGTTCTATAAGCCAATTTCGTCACAAAGTTATTCTTGGACCTTGTTTTAAAGTCATAAATGGATGGAAAGGCATTTAACATTGTTGAAGTAAGTTTTTGCACTATCGTTGATTGTTC
>Ga0105047_10006137_pt1 | contig 20453 bp, 22 predicted proteins | sample MAT04_FD_78384 | JGI IMG/M metagenome (GOLD analysis project Ga0105047, IMG submission 78384) | Freshwater microbial communities from Lake Fryxell liftoff mats and glacier meltwater in Antarctica - MAT-04 (megahit assembly) | ecosystem: Environmental > Aquatic > Freshwater > Ice > Liftoff...
CCATAGATTTGGGGGATAAAGCGTGGATCTCGGTCCCGTCTGGGGCGAACCCGAGATTCTATCCGGCGACATTCAAGGCTGAGGCAGCCAGAGCAGGCTGAACTGTGGTTCGTCCGGGCCTGCCAGCATCCGCGCGTCAAACCCCAAGCCCGGCGCAAACAGCAGCTGATGCTCACCGAAAAAGAGCAAGGGGCCGTCGCGGTGCCAGGCAGGGACGGCAGCACTTTGATAGGCCTTCTTCAGGCTGCGCACCAGGCTGCGTGGGGTGCGCTGGAACTGTTCGCCACCGGTGCGCGCGCGCAGGGTCAAGTCCTGCAGCCGGGCCAGGCTGACGCCGCCGCTGCCCACCGGATCAACGCGCCAGCAGCCGCCCCAGTCGGCCTGGACGTGCAGGCCGACAAAGGCAAGGTTCACTGATTGCGAAGGCGCCGTGAACGCGGCTTCCTTGTGCGCCAGCCACACCAGGCGCCCACGGTAGAGCCGCAACTCGCCAGCGGCGCAGGGCCAACTCGCGCCGGTCGCCCACTCGCGTTGAACCCGCGTGACAAGGCTGGCGGGCGCCGATTGACCCGTGCGGGCCTGCAGCCAGGCGCGCAAGACATTGCTGGCGCGCGCGGCGGACAGCGCCTGCACCGCAGCCACATCCAGCCCATCAGCGTCATCACCGACCCGCTGCAAATCTGCGGCCGCCACCTCGCGCTGCAATTCAAGCGCTTGCTGAGCCCAGGTGGCCGCCTGCGCCAGGCTCGCGTCGGCTTGCGGAAATACCTGCAACAACGCGGGCCACATGCCAAGCCGCAAGCGGTTGCGGGCGAAACGCGGGTTGGTGTTGCTGTCGTCCTCGACATAAGGCAAGCGGTGCAGCGCGACGTAGGCTTCAATCGCTGCCCGCGTCTGCTGCAACCAGGGCCTTGCCCAGCACACGCCATCCCGCCACTGCGCAGCGGGCATGGCGGCCAAGCCGGCCACACCGGCACCTCGCAGCGCCTGCAGAAGAAACGTTTCGGCTTGATCGCGCTGGTGATGGGCCAGCAGCAGCAAGTCAGCGCCAGCCGCCACGGCCATCTGCTGCAAGGCCGCATGGCGACCTTCGCGCGCCCAGCCTTCGATGCTCTGTGCCGGGGCGGGTTGGCCGGTCAAGCGGCGGCTCTGAAATTGAACGCCCCAGGCCGCGCACTGCGACTCGCAATGGCTCAACCAGGCATCTGCATGCGCGCTCAGCCCGTGGTGGACATGCAGCGCAATGACCTCGGCGCCTGCGGCTGCCGCTGTCGCTGCTGCCACGTGCAGCAGTGCAGTTGAATCCCGACCGCCGCTGTACGCGACGGCGACGACCTGGCGGGCAATGTCAGCGGTCTTTGGTGTCGGTGAAGCGGCCATAGGCCTGCAAGCGGTCGTAGCGACGGTCCAGCAGTTCCTTGGGTTTCAGGTCGCTGACCTGGCGCAGCGCATCGCTCAGTGCGCGCTTCAGGTTCGACGCCATCTGCTTGTGGTCACGGTGTGCGCCGCCGACCGGCTCGCTGACGATTTTGTCGATCAAGCCCATGGCCTTCAGACGGTGGGCGGTGATGCCCAAGGCATCTGCGGCTTCCGACGCCCGCTCGGAAGATTTCCACAGAATCGATGCGCAACCTTCGGGCGAAATCACCGAATAGGCCGAGAACTGCAACATCAGCACCTGGTCGGACACCCCGATCGCCAGTGCGCCGCCGGAGCCGCCCTCGCCAATGACGGTGGCGATGATGGGCACTTCCAACTGCGCCATCTCGAAGATATTGCGGCCGATGGCCTCGGACTGGCTCCGCTCCTCGGCACCGATGCCGGGATAAGCCCCCATGGTGTCGATGAAGGTGAACACCGGCAGGCCGAATTTTTCGGCCAGCTTGAGCAGGCGCAAAGCCTTGCGATAGCCCTCGGGGCGCGGCATGCCGAAGTTGCGGGCCTGGCGTTCTTTGGAATCGGCGCCACGCTGATGACCGATCACCATGCAAGCCTGACCGTTGAAGCGGGCAAGGCCGCCGACGATGGCGGCGTCATCAGCAAAGTGGCGGTCGCCGTGCAGCTCCTGGAATTCGGTGAAGACCTCGGCGCAATAGTCCAGCGTTTGCGGGCGCTGCGGGTGGCGGGCGATCTGGTAGACCTGCCACGGGGCCACGCTGGCGTAGACATCTTTGGTGAGTTGCTGGCTCTTCTTGGAGAGGCGGTCGATCTCTTCGGAGATGTCGACGGCTGACTCGCTTTGCACGTAGCGCAACTCTTCGATCTTGGTTTCGAGCTCGGCAATCGGCTGCTCGAATTCGAGGAAATGTTTTTTGCTCATCCTGCTTTTCTGTTCAGTGAGAAGGATCCCGCGCGGGCTGCTTTTTGCCGCCTTCGGTGGGGCTTTTTAGGCCTCAAGACTGCGCCAAATGTACCATGTGGCCACCGAGCGAAAGGGGGCCCAGGCGTCCCCGACTTCGCGCGCTTCGGCGCGTGAAACAGGCTCGCCGGAGAAGTAGTTCTGGCTGATGCCCTTCATCAAACCGACGTCGTCCAGCGGCATCACATTGGGGCGCATCAGGTGAAAGATCAAGAACATTTCGGCCGTCCAACGGCCAATGCCACGGATCGCCACCAGCTCATCGATGATGGCCTCGTCGTCCATGTCCGTCCACTGCGCCACATGGACGCTGCCGGCCTCGAAATGCTGGGCCAGATCGGTCACATATTCGACCTTGCGGGCGGACAAACCTGCACCGCGCAGCGCCTCGGGCAATTGCGCCAGCACGTCGGCTGGTTGCAGCACCTTGGGCGCGCCGGCCGTGCCGGTGACCGCGGCAAATTTGTCCCACATCGACTGCGCGGCCTTGACCGAAATCTGCTGGCCGATGATGGATCGCGCCAGGGTCGTGAAGGCATCAGTGCGGCCTTGCAAACGTGCCTCGCCGAACTTCGGAATCAGCTTTTTCATCACCCGGTCGCGCTTGGCCAGATGGCGACAGGCTTCGTCCCAATAGCCGGGTGTGCCTGGTGTCCCTTCCGGGCTCACCCCGGCTGTTGGTGCTGCGGTTGGTGCTCGCACCACCTCAGGCCCGCGTCCAGGTCGTGCCGGACGCAGCGTCTTGCAAGACGATGCCTTGGGCCAGCAACTCGGCCCGAATGCGGTCGGCCCCGGCATAGTCGCGTGCGGCCTTGGCGCTGGCGCGGGCAGCGATCTGCGCCTGAATCGCCGCGTCGTCCAGGCCCGATCCGGCTTGCAGATATTGGCGCGGCGGCTGTTGCAGGATGCCGAGGATGCCGCCGAGCTGTTTCAGCAGCGCAGCGTCGGCCGCCGCATGCTCACGGTTGACCTGGCCAGCCAGATCAAACAGCGCGGCCACCGCGCCGGGCGTGTTGAAGTCGTCGTCCATCTCGGCCTTGAAGGCGGCGGCCTGAGGCTGCGCCCAATCGATCTCGATGACAGGCGTATCGATGCCATCCAGCGCCGTGTAGAGACGTTGCAAACCGCTGCGCGCCTCGTCCAGATTCACGTCGCTGAAGTTGAATGGGCTGCGGTAATGCGTGCGCAGCATGAAGTAACGCAGGGTCTCGCCGTCGTAGCGCTCCAGCACCTCGCGCACGGTGAAGAAGTTGCCCAGCGACTTGGACATCTTGACGTGATCGACATTGAGCAGGCCGTTGTGCGCCCAGATCACCGCGGGGCCGACGCCGTTCGCGCCCTCGCTTTGCGCAATCTCGTTCTCGTGGTGCGGGAACTGCAGGTCGGCCCCGCCGCCGTGAATGTCGAACTGTGCGCCCAGCAAGGCGCAGGCCATGGCCGAGCATTCGATATGCCAGCCGGGGCGACCCACACCGTAGCTGGACTCGAACTTGGCGTCGGCTGGCTCCTCGGGCTTGGCGGCTTTCCAGAGCACGAAATCCAGCGGATCGCGCTTGCCGTCGTCCACCGCCACGCGCTCACCGGCGCGCAGGTCGTCAAGCGACTTGCCAGACAACTTGCCGTAGCCAGGAAAGGCCCGCACGGCGTAATTCACATCGCCATTGCTGGCCCGGTAGGCCAGGCCCTTGGCCTCCAGCGTGGCGATCATGGCCGTCATCTGCGGCACAAACTGGGTGGCGCGCGGCTCGTGCGTCGGGCGCGCGACACCCAGCACATCGAAATCGGCATTCATCGCCGCAATCATCTCTTCGGTCAGTTGGCGGATCGGGATGTTGCGCTCCAGCGCGCGGCGGATGATCTTGTCGTCGATGTCGGTGATGTTGCGCACATAACTGACGCGCAACCCCGAGGCCCGAAACCAGCGGTACATCAGGTCGAACGCGATCATCATTCGCGCATGGCCGACGTGGCAGAGGTCGTAAATGGTGATGCCGCATACATACATGCGGACATGACCTGCTTCGATGGGCGTGAAGTCCTGAACCGAACGGCTCAGCGTGTTGTAGATGCGAAGAGACATGGAGCTTTGAAGGCCGGTGTCGCCGCAATGGGGGCTGTGGCGACCGTGCAAACGTCTAGATGCCAGGGGCACCGTAGAATGAAACTCAGTATAGCGGCGGGGTTTTCGCCCCGGCTTCCGCACTGACCCTGCCCCGGCCTTCGATAAAGGCGGTCATCGCACAAACCTCCATGTCCATCCATTCCTTTCGTCTCCTTGGCCTGCTGTTGACCCTGCTGATGGTCGCCGGGTCGGCCCGCGCCGGCGAGCTGGAAACAGCCCAGAAGCAGTGGCTGGCTGGTCAGCGGGCGCAGGCGGTCGCCACCGTCGAGCTGGCGCTGAAGCAAACGCCCGACTCGTTGAATTTGCGTTTCGCGCTGGGCGTGATGAAGATGGAGCTCGCAGATCAGCCCGCCGCTTTGGCCATCTTCACCGCCCTGAACCAAGATTTCCCCGACCTGGCGGACCCGCTCAACAACCTCGCCGTCATCCATGCCGCCCAGGGTGAACTGGACCTCGCTCGCTCGGAGCTGGAACAGGCGCTGCGCCTGCAGCCCGAGCACCCGCAAGCCCAGGAAAATATGGGCGATGTGCTGGTGCGACTGGCCGCGCGCGCCTATCAGCGCGCGCAGGAGGCCCTGATATCGCCGTCGGCAGCGTTGGCGCTGAAGCTGCAGCGAACCGAGGCACTGTTTGATCCCAGCCGGTCGTTTCCGGCCCGCTAATTTCCTCCCTCTTATTGAAAGCCCGTATGCCCTTCAGTTTGCCCCTCAAATTCACAGCGATCCTGGCGCTTGGCTTGGCCCTGGCTTCGACCGGCCACGCGCAAACCGTTCGGCTGAGCACCACGCAGGGCGACATCCGCATTGCGCTCGACCCCGACAAGGCACCCAAGTCGGTTGCCAACTTTTTGCAGTACGTCAAGTCAGGCCATTACAACGGGGTCATCTTCCACCGCGTGATCGAAAACTTCATGATTCAGACCGGTGGCTTCACTGCCAAGCTGGACCAAAAGCCGACCAAGCCGCCGATCCCGCTCGAGTCCCTCAACGGCTTGCTCAACATGCGTGGCAGCGTGGCCATGGCGCGCACCGGCAACCCCAATTCCGCCACTTCGCAGTTCTTCATCAACACGGTGGACAACCCGTCGCTGGATGGCGACAGCATGCGCGAAGGCACGGGCTACGCCGTCTTTGGCCAAGTCATCGAAGGCATGGATGTGGTCGATAAAATCCGCGCCCTGCCGACCCGCGACGCGGGCATGCATCAAAACCTGCCGGTGACGCAGGTTCTCATCACCAAAGCCATTGTGGAAACCAAAAAATGAGTCATTTCGTCGAACTGCACACCAACCACGGCCTGATCAAGATCGAACTCGACGCCGCCAAGGCGCCGCTGTCGGCCGCCAACTTCCTGTCCTATGTCCGCAAGGGCCACTACGACGGCACGGTGTTCCATCGCGTCATCAAGGGCTTCATGGTGCAAGGCGGCGGCTTCGACGCTGGCATGAAGCAAAAGTCCACCGACGCAACGATCCAGAACGAGGCCAACAATGGCCTCAAGAACGATCACTACACCCTGGCGATGGCGCGCACCAATGCACCGCACTCGGCCTCCAGCCAGTTCTTCATCAACACCAAGGACAACGGCTTTCTGAACCACACGGCCGAAACATCGTCGGGCTGGGGTTATGCCGTGTTCGGCAAGGTGATCGAAGGCAAGGACATCGTGGACGCCATCGAGAAGGTCAAAACCGGCAACAGCGGCGGCCACGGCGATGTGCCGGTCGATGCCGTCGTCATCGAGCGTGCGGTTGAAGTGGACGCCTGAATTTGACGCTCGACTTTGATGAGCTGAGTGCCCCGGCCGACTGGCAGCGGATCGACTTTTTGTCCGATCTCCACCTGTCGGCCGAGACCCCCGCCACGCTCGCCGCGCTGCGAGCACATTTGGACGAGACACGGGCCGACGCCGTGTTTTTGCTGGGCGATATCTTTGAAGTCTGGGTCGGCGACGATGCCCGCTTCGAGCCTTTCCAGGCGGGGTGCGTGGCGATGTTGCGCGAGGCCAGCACCAGGCGCCCGCTTTACTTCATGGCGGGCAACCGTGACTTCCTTGTCGGTCCGGCGATGCTGGCGGACTGCGGCATCCAGGGCCTGAGTGACCCGACCGTGCTGAACGCCTTTGGCCAGCGCTGGCTGCTCAGCCACGGCGACGCGCTGTGCGTGGAAGACAAGCCCTATCAGGCGTTCCGCGCCCAGGTGCGCAGCCCCGCCTGGCAGGCCGAGTTTTTGGCCCGCCCGCTGGCCGAGCGCCAGGCGATGGCGCGCCAGATGCGCGCAGCCAGCCAGGCGAATCAAAGCAAGCAGGAGTTGTGGGCCGATCTCGACGCCGCCGCCTGCATTGACTGGCTGCAAGCGTCCGCCTGCACCGACCTGATCCACGGCCACACCCACCGCCCCGGCGAGCACAGCCTGGCACGCGCCCTGCGCCGCCATGTGCTGTCGGACTGGGACTTTGAAGCCGTGCCGCCGCGCGGCGACGTGCTCCGCCTGCGCCGCACCGGTCTGCGTCGCATCGACCTCGCCTGATGTTCACCCGCCTGCTGAGTGCCTGGTCGCAAGGCCGCGAAGCGCGCGCGCTGCAGCGCCGCGCCATTCCCGACGATCTCTGGCGGCTGACCTTGTTGCGCTACCCCTTTTTGGCCCAGCGCAGCGCGGCCGACGTGGCGGAGTTGCGGCGGCTCAGTTCGCTGTTTCTTGCAGGCAAGGAATTCCACGGCGTGGGCGGCTTCGTGGTGACGGACGAGGTGGCCGTGGCGGTGGCGGCCCAGGCCTGCTTGCCGATCCTGCACCTGGGCCTCGATTGGTACGACGGCTTTGTCGGCATCGTCATGCATGCCGACGAGGTGGTGGCACAGCGCGAATTCACCGATGACGACGGCATCGTCCACCAATACGAAGAAGCGCTGGCGGGCGAGGCGATGGAGGGCGGGCCGCTGATGCTGACCTGGACGGCGACCGAGGCGCCAGAATTTGAGACGGCCATTTTCAACGTTGTCATCCACGAGTTCGCCCACGTGATCGACATGCGCGACGGCTTCGCGGACGGCGTGCCGCCGCTGGCTACCCATGCCGCCCGCGAGGCCTGGATCGCCGTCATTGACGCCGAGTGGGACGCCTTCTGCGCGCGCGTCGATGCGGGCGAAGCCACCTTGATTGACCCCTACGGCGCGGAAAGCATCGAGGAGTTCTTCGCCGTGGCGGTCGAGGCCTTCTTCGTCGCCCCGACTGAACTGCAGGCAGAACAGCCGGCGCTCCACCGCCTGCTGGCCGACTTCTTCTTTCAGGCGTAAAAAAAGCCCCGAAGGGCTTTTTTGCACCTCAAGCTGCCGTGGCCGGCTCGGCCTTGGGCTTGTTGTCCCGCACCTTGAGTGGCTGGATGTCCAACTGCACCTCACCCTTGTCGTCCACATCGACGGTCAACCTGCCGCCATCGACCAGGCGACCGAACAGCAACTCGTCGGCCAACGCACGTCGGATCGTGTCCTGGATCAAACGCTGCATCGGCCTTGCGCCCATCAGCGGGTCGAAGCCCTTTTTGCCCAGATGCTTGCGCAAGGCGTCGGTGAAGGTGACTTCGACCTTTTTCTCTTGCAACTGCGCTTCGAGCTGCAGCAGGAACTTGTCCACCACCCGCATGATGATTTCTTCATCGAGCGCGCGGAAGGACACGATCGCATCCAGCCGGTTGCGGAACTCGGGCGTGAACAAGCGCTTGATGTCCACCATTTCGTCGCCCTGCTGGCGCGCCGTGGTGAAGCCGATGGTGGCCTTGTTCATCGCCTCTGCGCCTGCATTGGTCGTCATGATGATGATGATGTTGCGGAAGTCGGCCTTGCGCCCGTTGTTGTCGGTCAGCGCGCCGTGATCCATCACCTGCAAGAGCACGTTGAACACGTCCGGATGCGCCTTCTCGATCTCGTCGAGCAGCAACACCGCATGCGGCTTCTTGGTGATGGCTTCCGTCAGCAGCCCACCCTGGTCAAAGCCCACATACCCCGGCGGCGCACCGATCAAACGGCTGACCGCATGGCGCTCCATGTACTCCGACATGTCGAAGCGGATCAGCTCGATGCCCAGGATGTAGGCGAGCTGCTTGGCCACCTCGGTCTTGCCGACCCCCGTCGGGCCGCTGAACAGGAAACTGCCGATCGGCTTGTCCGGGCGGCCCAGGCCCGAACGCGCCATCTTGATCGCCGCTGCCAGCGCTTCGATGGCCGGCTCTTGGCCGAACACCACGCTGTTGAGATCGCGGTCGAGCGTCTTGAGCTTGCTGCGGTCGTCGCTCGACACCGAGGCCGGCGGGATGCGGGCGATCTTGGCGACGATGTCCTCGACCTCGGCGCGGGTGATGGTCTTTTTCTGCTTGTTCTTGGGCAAGATGCGTTGCGCCGCACCGGCTTCGTCGATCACGTCGATGGCCTTGTCGGGCAGATGGCGGTCATTGATGTACTTGGCCGACAACTCCGCCGCCGCCTGCAAGGCGCCCAGCGCGTACTTGACGCTGTGATGCTCTTCGAAACGCGACTTCAGACCCTTCAGTATCTCGATGGTCTGCTCGACCGAAGGCTCGGCCACATCGACCTTCTGGAATCGCCGCGACAACGCCGCGTCTTTTTCAAAGATGCCGCGATATTCGGTGAAGGTGGTCGCGCCGATGCACTTCATCGCACCCGAGGACAGGGCGGGCTTGAGCAGATTGCTCGCGTCCAGCGTGCCACCGGACGCCGCACCCGCACCGATCAAGGTGTGAATTTCGTCGATGAACAGGATCGCCGTCGGTTGATCCTTCAACTGCTTCAGCACCGCCTTCAAGCGTTGCTCGAAATCGCCACGGTACTTGGTGCCCGCGAGCAGCGAGCCCATGTCGAGCGAATAGACAACAGCCTCGGCCAGCACGTCGGGCACGTCGCCCTCGGTGATGCGCCAAGCCAAGCCTTCGGCGATGGCCGTCTTGCCCACGCCCGCCTCACCGACCAGCAGGGGATTGTTCTTGCGGCGCCGGCAGAGAATTTGCACAACGCGTTCGACTTCCGGTTCGCGGCCAATCAGCGGGTCGATCTTGCCGTCCTTGGCGAGCTGGTTCAGGTTCTGGGTGAACTGGTCCAATGCCGAGCCCTTGCCGCCTGCGCCTTGCGCATCGGCCTCTTCACGCTCGGTCTCGTTGCCCGAGGCCCCTTCGGCACCCTTGACGGGCTCCGGCGGATCGGTCTTTTTGATGCCGTGGGCAATGAAGTTCACCACGTCCAGGCGGGTCACGCCCTGCTGGTGGAGGTAGTAGACCGCGTGCGAATCTTTCTCGCCGAAGATCGCGACCAGCACGTTCGCGCCGGTTACTTCCTTCTTGCCACTGCCGGTGCTTTGCACATGCATGATGGCGCGCTGAATCACGCGTTGGAAACCCAGCGTCGGCTGGGTGTCGACCTCGTCGCTGCCGCCGACCGTGGGCGTGTTTTCCTTGATGAACTGCGCGAGAGATTTGCGCAAATCGTCGAGGTTGGCCGAACAGGCCCGCAGCACTTCGGCGGCTGAGGGGTTGTCCAACAGGGCCATCAGCAAGTGCTCGACGGTGATGAATTCGTGGCGCTGCTGGCGCGCCTCAACGAACGCCATGTGCAGGCTAACTTCAAGCTCTTGCGCAATCATGCGGCCTCCATAATGCACTGCAAAGGATGGCCGGCTCGCCTTGCGGCGGCCAGCACCAACTCCACCTTGGTCGCTGCGACATCTTTGGTGAAGACACCACAAACGCCACGGCCATCATGGTGGATTTTGAGCATGATCTGGGTTGCTGAATCCAGGTCATGACGAAAATATTCTTGCAAGACCATCACGACAAACTCCATCGGCGTGAAATCGTCATTCAACAGCAGCACTTGGTAGAGGCGCGGCGGTTCTGTTTTCTGCGGCAAGCGCTCGACGGTGGTGGTGCCGGCACCGTCATCCCGGCCGGGATTTTGGTTCGGCGACGGTGGCGTTGAGGGCGGCGGCTCGGGTAAATCTGGCATGGACGGATTCTATCGATTGGGAACTGGCCGGTTGGCGCGGGGTCTTCAGAGCAAGCATCTGGCGACAAATGCCTGAATCGCAAGAGCCCGGCACTGCGGGTCTGCCCCAATCGGGCAGTTACCGAATTGACATTGGGGTCACAAAAAACTGAAATCCACGACGGTGCATCAGACACCGGATGGAGACGACGATGGCAATAGGCACAGTGAAATGGTTCAACGACGCCAAGGGATTTGGCTTCATCGAACCTGAGGCCGGGGGAGACGATGTGTTCGCCCATTTTTCAGCAATCCAGATGGAGGGCTTCCGAACGCTCAAGGAGGGCGGCCAGGTGAGCTACGAACTGGTGCAGGGGCCGAAGGGACAGTTGGCGCAAAACATCACGCCCACCTCGTCCCAAAGCACGGCTTGAGCGGATCGCAGCCGCCCTTGAAAAAGCCCGCTGAACACGGGCTTTTTTTCTGAAAAAGCGTCCCACGGCCAGTCCCACGCCAACACTTGCAGTGGCCCTCTCATCCGGTCCGACGTCCTACTGCCGTTCATGGCGCTCGATCAACGCTGTGTCGATCCGATAGCCGCTGGCGCCCATGATCGAGGCCTGACGGACGGTCTTCAAGGTGCCGGTCACCGAAACCGCGTCCATGGTGTGAAGCCCGCTTGCAGGGGCGTCCGCCACAACGTGGACGATCTGGTTGGCGGGTGGCGGCGGCGAATGCACACAGGCACCAAAGTACGGCACCAGCAGGAACTCTTTCAACGCAGCCTTGCCGCCTTCCAGCGGCACGACATAGCCTGTCAGCTTGACGGCCGCACCGTCCAGCGCCGACACCGTGGGTGCGTTGTCCCAGGTGGCCCTCAGTTCGAGCAACAGTTGGTTTGTGCGCGGGTCGCCGTCTCGCATGGCATCGAAATTGAGCGCCCCATAGCGCCTGGTCGGGTCCCATTCGCTGGGCTTGAGATCGGCCCATTGAAGCTCGCGGTAGGCGATGTCATGGGGCGTGTCGTTGCTCGGTGCGCGGAAGTGAAGCGCTGCCACTCCCACCAGCGCGAGCAGCGCGGTGCCCACAAGGCCACGAAAGCAGCGCCAGCGCACCGTGCGCCATGTCGTACCCATGCGGCGGAGGCTCATCAGCGCTTCGGCCTTCCGACGGTCTGGCCAGGCATTGGAAAGCAGCGCGAGGATGGCCCGCTCAGCGCTTGCCTTGATAGGGCCTGACGCTCTGCCCGTCCATCCGGTAGCCGGCGGTGCCCATGCCGGTGTCGCTGCTCGTGGTGTGCATCACGCCGGTCACCCAGATTGCATCCATCATCCGCACGCCCTTGGCCGGGGTGGCCAGCGTCACATGAATGACTTGGTTGGCCGGCGGCGGCGGTGTGTGGATGCAGGCGCCAAAGTAGGGCACGAGCAGGAATTCATGTATCGCCTCACCCTCGGCGTCCAGAGGCACCACGAAGCCGGCGATCCGGATGCGTGCGTTGTTCATGGCTGGCGCAACCGGCGCCGCGTCCCAGGCTTGCTTGAGTTTGTCGAGTGCCTCCTTCGCCCTCGGGTCGCTGTCGCGCAGCATCGCCAGACTGAGCCTGTCGATACCCTTCATCGGATCCCAGTCCTTGGGCACGAGCGCATCCCATTCCGTGGCCTTGAAGACGTCGGTGTCTGGGGCGCTTGCGCCGACGCCTGGCGCGAGCCTGTCGCCGACGCGGTAGTCGGCCGACACATCGGCCTTGGCCTTCGCCTTGTCCGCCGGGGCGGCCGCAGCGGCGCTGCTGCCGAGGGCGAACAAAACACAGCAAAGTGAGACGACGCAAGATTTCATCAGAGGCTCCTTTACAACTTCGGGGTCAATCCATCGGCCAGCGTGAGGCGGCTGGCACGCCAGGCCGGGATCGCCCCGGCCACCATGCCTGCCAGCAGAACATAACCCAGCAAGGGCCATTCGCCGGCCGAACTCACGCCGACCGGAATGGCCAGACCGAAGTTCGCTTCGAGCCAGGGGCCGACCGCCAGCGCCGCCAGGGCGAGGAGCGCCACGCCGATCAGCGCGCCGAACGCTGTGGCCACCACGCTTTCGATGATCAGCAGCGCGGCAATCTGCCAGGGGCCGGCGCCCACCGAGCGCAGGATCGACAGCTCCCTTCGACGCTCGTTCAAGCTGGCCAGCAGCACGGCGACCATGCCCGCGAGACCGATCACGACGATCATGGCCGACACCGCCAGCAGGGTGCGCTCGGCCACGCCGACCACGCGCCAAAGCTGGTCCAGCGCCACGCCCGGCAGCACGGCCAGCAGCGGTTCGTCCTCGGATTGATTGATGTCGCGTTGCACCTTGAATACCGCGCTGCGGCTTTTCAGGCCGACCAGCATCGCGGTGATCGTCTTCGGCGTGAGGTCGAATTTGCGCACGTACTCGGGCGGGATCACCAGGCCCTGCATCGGCATGCCCGCCTGCCAGTCGAGATGAATCGCCTCGATGGCCTGCAGGCTGATGTGCACCGTGCGGTCCACCGGTGTGCCGGTGGGTCCGAGGATGCCGACCACGGTGAACGGCTTGTCGGCATGCTCGGGCAGCAGTGCGCCGCCGGCGCCATGGCTCAGGGTGATGCGCTGGCCGAGGCTATAGCCCAAGGACTGCGCCACCTCCGCACCAATCACCGCCTCGAACACACCGTCCAAGCTGCCGCTGAAGGGGCGACCGTCGCGCAAGGTCAGCGGCTTTTTGTAGCCGTAACGAAAGTGATCGAAGTAGCCGGTGCTGGTGCCGAGCACCGCAAAGCCGCGGTGCGAATCACCCAGAGACAGTGGCACGGCCCAGGCCACGCCCGGCATGGCAGCAATGGCCTCGAAGCTGCGCCAGCGCACATTGTTGGTGGCCTCGCCGAGGCGGAACACCGCGTAGAGCATCAGTTGCACCGGGCTGGTCCGCGCACCGACCACCAGGTCGGTGCCCGAAACCGATTGCTCGAAGCCTTCGCGCGCCGCCACGCGGGCGCGCTCGACGCCCAGCAGCATCGTCACCGAAAGCGCAATGGCGATCACCGTCAGCGCCAGCGTGGCGCGCCGGTTCCAGGCGCTGGCGAAGGCGAGGCGAAGCAAGTACCTCACGCTGCAGCCTCCTCGACGTCGGCCGCTGCGCGGTTGATCTCGTGCAGCGCCACTTCGCGCGTGAAGTGCGCGGCCAGGCGGTGGTCATGGCTGACGAAGATCAGGCTCGCGTTCGACGCGCTGCACTCCTTCAGCAGCAGGTCGAGAAACCGGTCTTGGCGTTCGGCATCAAGTGCCGAGGTGGGTTCATCGGCGATCACGATCTCGGGCCGGCCGATCAGGGCCCGCGCCACTGCCACCCGCTGCTGCTGGCCGACCGAGAGCTGCGTCACCGGCCGGGCCATCAGTGTGTCCGACAAATCGAGCTCGCCCAGCAAGCGCCGTGCGTCCGCCGCCATGTCGCTGCCCGCTTGCTCGCGCCTGCGCGCCGAGAACCGGCACGGCAGCAGCACGTTGTCAAGCACGCTCAGATAAGGAATAAGGTTGAACTGCTGGAAGACGAAGCCGATATGGTCCACGCGAAAGCGGTCGCGTTCGGCCCGGCTCAAGGCCCCCAGGTCGGTGGCCCTGCCGCCGATGCTGACGCTCACCTTGCCCTGCTCCCCCACCAGCACGCCACCCAGCAATCCCAGCAAGGTGCTCTTGCCGCTGCCGCTGGGCCCGTGGACAAAGATGCGCTCGCCAGCCTCGACGTCAAGCTGTTGGATATCAATGCAGGGGGGCTGGCTGCGGTTCCAGCGGAAGCGCAGGTTCTCGACGCACAACAGCCGCCCACTCATGGCCTCACCAAGCGACGGTGCGCTTGCCCGGCCTAAGCACCGTGGCCGACTGCCCCTTGGGTCCGACCAGTTGGACATTGAGCTTGCGAAATTTCGGGAAAGCCGACATCAAGCCCACCTCCATGCCCACCAGCCGCGCCGGCGCTGCGCACTTGAAGCTGAAGCTGGCGTCGAGGTCGGCATGTCCGTCGTCGTCCATTTTGGCATCGACCGCAGCGGCCTTGGGCTCGCCGAGCAGGTCGGCTGGCAGTGCGGCCGACGAGAGCTGCACCGCAGCCAGCGTGCACTGCGCTGCAGCGGTGGGCACGAACAAGGTCTGTGCCTGACGCAGCTTGGCAGCCATCGCACGCACGGCCGCACGCTCCCTGTCAGTGCGCGGCGGGCGCTCGAAGCCGAGCAGGTTGTCGAGCGGACTCTCCAGTGCAATGTCGAGTTGAGCGCCATCGACCACCACACGCAGTTCTGCCACGCCGTGTGCGTGCGCGCCGGGCGCGGGTGCCGCTGCGGCTGGGGAGCCCAGTGCAACGCAGGCCAGCAGCAGCCAAGGCCTCAGGCCGGGCAGACGCGGCGAGCGCGGTCGGTGAAATGTTGACTCCATGGGACGAAGCTCCTTCTGAAAACCTGTCGGTGGCACAACAGCCAGGCCAGAGGTGCCGGGCCGATCAGAGGCTGACGCGGGGGAATTCAGCGCTGGCACGGTGGCACGGCGCACAAGCATCCGCACTGTGCCCGTCGCATTCATCGGGTCGTCAATCGCGCGCTGCTCGCTCGGCTCGGCCCGCCTGTCGGCGGCTGGCAATCCTTGCAGCGGCCGTAGAGGGTGATTTCGTGGTGTTCGACGGTGAAGCCGGCCGGCGCGAGCTGGGCCAGGTTGCCGGGACATTCATGCACGTCGAACACGCGCTGGCACGCCTTGCACTGGAAATGGTGGTGGTGCTCGTGCAGCGCCGATTCATAGCGCGGGCTGTCGCCCGGCAGGTTCACCGACTGAATCTCTCCTGCTTCCAACAGCAACTTGAGATTGCGATAGACCGTCGCCAAGCCCAGCGCCGCCACGTCGATTTGCGCCGCGTCCAGCACCTCCTGGGGCGACAGCGGTCGCCCGGCCTTGTCGATGACGGCGCGGATGGCAGTGCGTTGGCGGGTAGAGCGTTCCATGTTTCGAGTATCCCATGCTACGATAATGAGAATTCATTTTCATTAAAAATCAGCCGCGCGGACGAACCTTGTCCGCGCAAGTGCTGTCTCATCTCCGCTCAGAGTATCTCGTCACATGACCCGTCCCCTGCTTCCCGTCACCGTCCTGTCCGGCTTTCTCGGTGCCGGCAAGACCACGCTGTTGAACCATGTGCTGCGCAACCGGGAAGGTCGGCGCGTGGCGGTGATCGTCAACGACATGAGCGAGGTCAACATCGACGCGCAGATCGTCGGCCGCGAGGGCCAGCTCTCGCGTACCGAAGAAAAGATGGTCGAGATGAGCAATGGCTGCATCTGCTGCACCTTGCGCGACGACCTGCTGCAAGAGGTGCGCAAGCTGGCCGCCGAGGGCCGCTTCGACGCACTGTTGATCGAGTCCACCGGCATCTCGGAGCCGATGCCCATCGCCGCCACGTTTGACTTCACGACTGAAGAGGGCGACAGCCTGAACGACGTGTCGTTGATCGACACCCTGGTGACGGTGGTGGATGCCCACAACCTGCTGGCCGACTTCGGCAGCACCGACTTTCTGGCCCAGCGCGGCGAGACGGCGGGCGAAGACGACAACCGTCGGCTGGTCAGCCTGCTGACCGAGCAGATCGAGTTCGCCAACGTCATCGTCATCAACAAGACCGATCTGGTGGATGCCGAGCGGCTGGCACAGGTGCACGCCATCATCAAGGCGCTGAACCCCAAGGCCCGTGTGGTCGAGAGCGTGCGCGGCGAGGTGCCGCTGAAGCACATCTTCGACACCAAGCTTTTCAACCTGCAAGAAGCCTACGAAATGCCCGGCTGGGTGCAGGAGATGGAAGGCAATCACAGCCCCGAGACTGAAACCTACGGCCTGCACAGCTTCGTCTACCGCGCCCGCGAGCCCTTCCATCCGCAGCGGCTGCATGAGTTTTTGCAGGTGCCGGTGACCGGCCTGATCCGCAGCAAGGGTTACTTCTGGCTCGCATCGCGGCATGAATGGGTGGGCAGCCTGTCGGGTGCCGGCAAGCTGATGAATATCGAGCCGGTCGGCCAGTGGTGGGCGGCGGTGCCGAAAGCGCGATGGCCGCAGGACAGCGAGCAACGCACGCTGATCAGCGCGAAGTGGCTGGAACCCTATGGCGACCGGGCGCAGGAACTCGTCTTCATCGGCGACAAGCACCTTGACGAAGTGGCCGTGCGCAAGGCGCTGGACCGCTGCCTGCTGAACTTCACCGAAACGCGCAAGGGCATGAAGACCTGGCGCGAGTTGAGCGACCCGTTTCCGCAGTGGAGCCGCACGCAAGAGGCGGTGGAAGCGGTGGCGGCGGTGCCGGCATGAGCGTCCCGGTCAACTATCTGCAGTGGCGGCATTGCATCGAAGTCGACTGCGGCATCGAACTCACGCCGCCCTTCATCGCGACACGGTTGCAGGCGCTGGCATCGCGACAGACCGAAGAAGCCAAGCGCTTCGCGCGACTGTATGGCGACGCTCACCTGCGCCATGTGATCGGCTGGTTCGAGCGCGCGCAGCAAGAAATGCCCACAGGCTGAACCGCTCGCGGCCTGCTGCCTTTGCCGTTGCCTTTGCCGTTGCCCTTCGTCTTTTGCCTTTTGCCTTTTGCCTTTTGCCTTTTGCCTTTTGCATCTATCCCGAACTGACCAGCCATCGCCAGCGTCGCCCCGGAACCCAAACACCTTCGACGCCCGAATCCTCATGCACAAGCTCCTCGCTCGCCGCCGCGCTCTCGCCCTGACCCCGTTGGCCTTGATCATGGCCAGCAGCTTCGCCGCACAGGCGCAGACTGCCAGCGCAGCGGCAGACGGCACCCTGCCCCCCGTCACCATCACCGGCAAAACGAACCAGGGCTCGATGCGCCCGGGCGCCTTGCGGGACGAGATCGTCAGGACCGAGTCCATCGGCGAGAAGGCCATTGCCCGTTCGGGTGCCACCAACATCAACGAAGCGCTCGACAAAAATCCCGGCATTTCGGTGCAGGTGGAATGCTCGATCTGCAATGTGCGCAACGTGCTGCTGAACAACCTGCCCGGGCGCTACACCACGCTGATGATCGACGGGGTGCCGATCTTCTCGTCGGTGTCGTCGGCCTACGGGCTGGACAGCGTCAGCGTCTACGGCGTGGAGCGCATTGACGTGGCGCGCGGCGCCGGTGCCAGCCTGATCGCGCCCGAGGCCCTGTCGGGCACGGTCAATCTGGTCACCAAGCGACCCACGATTTCAGAGAACCGCGCCCGCGTGCAGCTCGGCAGCTTCGGCTCGCAGCAGGCCGACGCCTACCTGGCGCGGCCGTTCGAGGGTGGCGCCATCACGGCCACGCTCAACTACAACAAGCACGACGCCGTCGATGCCGATGGCGACGGTGTGTCGGAGTACAGCGGCTACGCGCGCAAGCTCGGTGGCATCGGCTACTTCCTGGACGACGCAGGCGGCTTCAAGGTGCGCGGGCGCTTCGACATCGTGAGCGAAAAGCGCGGCGGTGGCGCGCTGGGCACCGACTATGCGGCCATCAAGGCCAGCACCTCCGGCAACCCGTTCGACTGGCGCCGCGGTGTGCACGGCTCGCCCAACCCCGGCGGCTGGATCAACCCGGCCGACGGCACGCTGCTGCCTTACGACGACGGCCGGGGCGGCTTTTCGGAAATCATCTTCACGGATCGGCTGCAATGGGTCAGCACCGCAGAGAAACAGTTTGGGGAAAGCAAGCTGCGTCTGGCCTTCGGCGCCGCGCAGCACAAGCAGGACAGCTACTACGAACTGGCCACCTACGTCGGCAAGCAACATCAGGTTTACGCCGAAGCGAGCTACCAGTTTCCGGTGGCGGACTGGCTGCTGACCACCGGCGCAAACCTCCGCTACGAAGACCTGAAGAGCAAGGGCGCGACGGCCGACGGCACCGTGGTCAGCGGCATCGACAACTACATCTACCGCGTGCCGGCGCTGTACCTGCAGGCCTACCGCAGCTTCTTCGACGACGCGCTCGAAATCAACGCCTCGATGCGCTACGACAAGCACAACGAGTTCGGCGGCATCACGTCGCCACGGCTCAATGCGCTCTACCACCACACGGCGCAACTCTCAAGCCGCATCAGTGTCGGCACCGGCTTTCGCGCGCCAACCAGTTTCTTTGAACAGGATCACGGCATCCTCGACACGCTGCGCATCGTGCGCACCATCGACAAGCCCGAGAAATCCACCAACTTCAGCTACGCGGCCAGCTATGCCGACGAGCGCCTGGCCGTGACGGCCTCGTACAACGTCAACCGCATCAAGAACTTCGCCCTCCTCGACCCGGGTCAGGTGGATGCCAACGGCCAGCCCTTCACCCTGTTCACCAGCGCGACGCAGCCGGTCACCGTGCAGGGCGCGGACCTGAACATGAGCTATCTGCTGACACCGGCGCTGACGGTGACGGCCGCGGCCGAGGTCTTCAACTACAAGTTCCCGCCCGGCACGCTGGTCTTCGCGCGGCCCAAGGCCCGGGCCTATTTCGGGCTGGACTTCGACCAGGGGCCGCTTGAGCTGACGGCCAAGCTCGTCGTCACCGGGCCGATGGACCTGCGCAAGTTCCATGACGACGGCTCGGGCGCGCAGAACCGCTTCAACCTCGACGGCACGCCCAAGCGCGACAAGAGCCCGCGTTACGCCACCCTCGACCTGCGCGGCGAGTACCGCGTCAACAAGACCTTCTCCGTCTATGCGGGCGCCGACAACGTGCTCGACGTCAAACAATCGGACAAGGAGAGCTTCCTGTTCGTCGATGGCGATGGCGCGCCCGACGTGGTGCACCTGTGGGGGCCGAACCGCGGGCGCTATCTGTACGCCGGTGTGAAGGTGGCGTTTTGAGGCGGCTGTCGGTCCTTTCCGGACCGGCGCTCGGTCTGGCGGCGACGGTGCTCGCTGCCAGTGTCATGGCCCATGACGGCGCCCACCCCAAAAGCAAAGCGGGCGTGGCGCCAGCCTCCTGGGACTTCACCTTGCCGACGCTCGACGGCACTCGCTTCGTGCAGGCCGCCCGCATCGCCGGCCCGCTGCTCGTCAATTTCTGGGGCCGCGACTGCGCGCCGTGCGTGGCCGAGTTGCCGCGCTTGCAGGCCTTTGCCGACGCAAACCCGCACTGGACGGTGCTGCTCGTGAGCACCGACGCGCCCGGCGACGCACGCGAGTTCGTGCAGCGATATGGCGTCACCCTGCCGGTGCTGCGCTCGGGGGCCAACGTGGCGGGGCTGATGCGCAGCGCCGGCAACCGCAGCGGTGGCCTGCCGTTCAGCGTGGCGCTGGCCGGCGCAGCCGTCTGCAGCACGCAAGCCGGCGAACTCGGCACCGCCGACCTCGAGCGCTGGGCCCGCGAATGCGGCGTGGCCCGGCAGCCCTGAATTTCACTTCGGACCGCTTCATGACACTACGAACCACCCTGCTTGTACTGGCAGGCACGACCAGCCTCGCATCGGCACCCGACGCCGGCGCGCAGGGCGTCGGTACCGAGCGGCAGCTTCAGACCGTCACTGTCACCGGCAATGCCGTGCGCTCACCGCTCGACGCCAATCTGCCGAGCACCACGGCCAGCAAAACTGCGGAAGAACTGCGCCGCCAGCAGAACATCTTCAACCCAGAAGATGCACTGCAGAACCTGCCCAGCATGACGATCCGCAAGCGCTACAGCGGCGACCGCAACGCGCTGATCGGCGGGCGCAGTTTTTCGACCGCGCAGGCGCCGCGCGGGCTGGTGCTGATGGACGGCTACCTGATCAGCAACTTCCTGGGCGGCTTCGATGCGCCGCGTTGGAACATGATCGCGCCCGAGGAAATGAGCCGCATCGACGTGCTCTACGGCCCGTTCTCTGCGATCTACCCCGGCAACGCCATCGGCACCACCGTCGCGATCAGCACCAGCCGACCGAAGGGGTTCGAGGGCTCGGTTCGCATCGCCGGGCAATCGCAGAAGTTCGGCCTCTA
>Ga0105047_10006139_pt1 | contig 20450 bp, 15 predicted proteins | sample MAT04_FD_78384 | JGI IMG/M metagenome (GOLD analysis project Ga0105047, IMG submission 78384) | Freshwater microbial communities from Lake Fryxell liftoff mats and glacier meltwater in Antarctica - MAT-04 (megahit assembly) | ecosystem: Environmental > Aquatic > Freshwater > Ice > Liftoff...
CACCACCAATTTGGATTGAACCATGCTCAATGTCCACATCCACTTGAATTACTCCATCGATTTTCATCAATCCATTCTTTATGGAATTGGCACAACCACCACATTTTATATTTTCTACCCTAATTTCCATATTCAATTCTATATTTATAAAGCAAAAAAATATTCATCAAATAAGATTAATGCTCCTATGAATAAAAGAATTGGGTTCCAATCCATTGTACCAGTATGCTGAAAAAATTTTATGCTGTAAAGCCTTTAAAACATCAGTCATCTTTTAATGCATCCTTGCATTAAATATAAAAAAAGGAGATTCCAAATGAATGAAAGCTCCTTAAAAATCGCAATTTCGGGTGCGTATATCTTATCTTACTGAGTCAATCACTGCTTTGAAAGCATCAGGATGATTCATGGCAAGGTCAGCAAGTACTTTTCTATTAAGTCCTATTTCCTTTTTGCTTAATGCATGAATAAATGTTGAATAGGACATACCATGCATTCTTGTTGCTGCATTAATTCTGGCTATCCAAAGTCTTCGGAAAGCTCTTTTTTTGTTTCTTCTATCTCTGTATGCGTAAGTGTAAGACTTCTCCAGTGCATTGATTGCAACCGTATAAACTTTACTTCTCGCACCAAAGAACCCTCTGGCAGCTTTCAGGATTTTTTTTCTTCGTGCCCTAGAGGCGACGGCATTGACTGATCTAGGCATAATTATTTGGTTTTAGTACAATACAGGGATCTGATGGATACTTTACTCCTGTATTCTCGTTAAAAAATAAAATCTTATTTGCAAAGTAAGTTTTTCACTTTTGCATAATCTGCATCACTTACCAATGCTGATCCAAGCAATCTAGTCTTAGCTTTATTGGATTTTTTTCTCATCAAGTGACGTGCATTTGCCTGAAATCTCTTCAACTTTCCTGTACCGGTAAAGCTAAATCTTTTCTTTGCACTTGAATGGGTTTTCATTTTAGGCATAACATATTCATTTTAGGGACGCAAAGGTAATAAAAAGGTTATTCATTTTACTATTACCTGCCCCATATATTTTGACAAATACTCAGAAATAATCAAAATATTTGTAAAATTTATTAAAATAAGTAAATCCTGTGTAATTAAACCCTTTTCTTTTTGGGCGAAATCATAACGATCATACGTTTACCCTCAAGTTTAGGAAGTTCTTCAGCAGCTCCCAACTCCTCCAGTTCTTTCAAAAATCTTAAGAGTATCAGCTCTCCCCTATCTTTAAAAACAATAGCTCTCCCCTTAAACTGTACATAAGCTTTGATTTTATCTCCATCTTCGAGAAACTTGATGGCATGTTTCACCTTAAAATCAAAATCATGATCATCTGTATTAGGGCCAAATCTGATTTCTTTAATGACCGTTTTAGCAGTTTTAGCTTTTAGTTCTTTTTCTTTCTTTTTGCGATCGTAAATGAACTTTTTATAGTCAATAATTTTACAAACCGGGGGATCTGCATTTGGACTGATCTCTACCACATCCAATTCAAGCTCTTCTGCCCATTGGAGTACATGGTATGTGTTGTATATACCTGGCTCTATTAATTTTTTTGCCACTTCACTAACTTCATCAAAATTTTCACCGACCAATCGAATTCTTGGTGATGTTATTTCTCTGTTCAGTTTGTAATTGAACTTGTCATCCTGTACCTTGGATTGTGGTTGAATTCTACCTTTTGCCAAATGATTTTTGTTTTTGTTTTAATAATAATGGTGCAAATATAAATACAAAAGTGCACTAATTATTCAACATCAGTGCACTTCTGGTTTAAATTTTATTTATTTGATATCTTCATGGGTATTTGCTTCTGAAAGAAGAGTTATAATCAATTCGTTTTTCTCTTCGTTTATATCTGCAAGAAGTTTGGTCCCCTTCTCAGGATTTTCATTCAGAATGAACTCAGCCAAAGGGTCTTCTATATATTTTTGAATGGCTCTGTTTAATGGTCTGGCTCCAAACTGCGGATCATATCCCTTCTCTGCTACGAACGCTTTTGCCTCATCAGTCATGGTCAGGTCAAACTCCAGATTATTCATTCTCTTGAATAAATGTTTAAGATTGATATCAATTATCTTAAAGATATGCACTTTTTCAAGGCTATTAAATATCACTACATCATCTATCCTGTTTAGAAACTCAGGTGAAAAGGTTTTTTTAAGTGCTCCCTGAATGATAGATTTAATATTTTCCTCTGAATTATCCTGACGTGAAGAAGTCGCAAATCCCAAACCTTGACCAAAATCCTTAAGTTGTCTGACTCCAATATTTGATGTCATTATGATTAAAGTATTTTTGAAATCTACTTTTCTACCCAATCCATCCGTAAGTTGACCATCATCCAAAACCTGCAGTAAAATATTATACACATCCGGATGAGCCTTCTCTATTTCGTCCAATAAAATAACAGAATATGGCTTTCTTCGGACTTTTTCTGTCAATTGGCCGCCTTCTTCATACCCCACATATCCTGGAGGCGCGCCTATCAGTCTTGAGATAGAAAATTTCTCCATATATTCAGACATATCTATTCTGATCAATGAATCTTCAGAATCAAACATATATCTGGCAAGGGCCTTGGCCAACTCAGTCTTTCCAACACCTGTAGGGCCTAAAAAAATAAATGATCCTATTGGCTTGGAAGGATCTTTCAACCCCACTCTGTTTCGCTGAATGGCTTTAGTCACTTTTATAATTGCTTCGTCCTGACCAATGATCATACCTTCTAGATCCTTTGTCATTTTTACAAGTTTATTCGACTCGCTCTGAGCTACCCGCTTGACGGGGATACCGGTCATCATGGATACCACTTCTGCAATGTCATCTTCGTTGACCGGATATTTTTTTGTTTTCGCTTCCTCTTCCCACTCTTCTTTATTTTGCTCAAGCTTGCGGAGCAGCTTTGATTCCTGATCTCTAAGATCGGCTGCCCTCTCATATTGTTGACTTTTTACAGCCTGATTTTTTTGTTCTTTAACGATTTCAATTTCCTTTTCAAGATCTTCAATATACTTTGGCACATGGATATTTTTCAGGTGAGTTCTTGCTCCTACCTCATCCATCACGTCTATGGCTTTATCCGGAAAGAATCGGTCTGAAATGTATCTTTCACTAAGTTTTACACAAGCGACCACTGCTTCATCAGAATAACTGACGTTGTGAAATTCTTCATATTTGCCTTTAATGTTGTGCAGTATATGAATAGTTTCTTCCGGTGATGGCGGATCCACCAATACCTTTTGGAACCTTCTGTCCAGAGCACCGTCCTTTTCTATATATTGTCTATACTCATCGAGCGTTGATGCACCAATGCATTGCAATTCACCTCTTGCCAGTGCAGGTTTAAAAATATTGGAAGCATCCAGTGAACCAGTAGCACCACCTGCCCCAACAATCGTATGAATCTCATCTATAAATAAAATGATATCTCTGGCCTTCTCCAATTCAGTCATAATGGCCTTCATTCTTTCCTCAAATTGACCTCGGTATTTTGTCCCTGCTACCAATGCAGCAAGATCCAACATAACTACCCTTTTATTAAATAAAGTCCTGGAAACTTTTCTTTGAATAATTCTCAACGCCAGACCTTCTACAATAGCAGTCTTCCCTACCCCTGGCTCACCTATGAGGATCGGATTATTTTTCTTTCTTCTGGATAAGATCTGTGATACCCGCTCTATTTCAATGTCTCTTCCTATGATCGGATCCAGTTTACCCTCTTCAGCAAGTCTGGACACATCTCTTCCGAAGTTGTCCAGAACAGGTGTCCTTGATTTCCCGGTAGCCTTTCTGGTAGTACCATACTGATCTCCACTATCATCGTCGTCCATTGGCGCGTCAGAATCAGAAGGTGTATGTCCCATAAAATCAGGGACATTAGGATCCTGCTCTTGTTTAACATAATCCAATTCGGCTTTGAATGCATCATAATCGACATTAAAGTCGTGAAGAATTTTGTTGGCCATATTATCATCATGTTTTAATATTGATAACATCAAATGCTCAGGTCGTATTTCGTCACTTTTATACACTTTTGCCTCCAGTGAAGTAACCTTTAGTACCTTTTCAGCATGTTTGTTTAAGGGAATACTACCGTAGTTGTATCCCAATTCTTCGTCATGTCTGGGTGAATGGGCTTTTTCTATTTTATTCTTAAGTTCTTCTATATCTACTTCGAGAGAATCAAGAACTTTAACAGACAGACTGTCCTTTTCATGCAATAAACCAAGTAAAAAATGTTCAGTGCCAATAAAATCGTGACCCAATCTGATCGCTTCCTCACGGCTGAGCTGAATGATCTTCTTTACCTTTGGTGAAAATTTTCTGTTATTCATGTATGTTATGCTTAAATACTTCTGATGATCAATTACTATAGGTCCACTTAACAAATTATAAGGCTTGTGGTTCGTAAATTATTAGTAACAATTCCGTGCCACTTATAAATATCGGCAATAATGTCAGCCATTTTACCTTTGTTAACCTTGATGCTGCTTACAAAAATCAAAATTATTAAATGTAAATATATGATTTATCTTGTTTATTTTGTTTCTTTATGGTAAAAAAAAGAAGGTTTTTAACCAATCATTAACCAATATCCTGAAAACTATCCTTTGATTCAAATAACAAATGTAATAAGTCAAAACGATATATTAAAAAATATATTAATATTTATTTACTTTTTCATCTTAATTATTTAAATATTCGCGATATTCCCATCAACCAAAGTATAATATTGTATTTCATGTATTTCCACTTAATTTTATTTCTATGGTTATAAGGAACTCCCATGTTTTAATCCAGTTGGTTGGTGATGCTAACATCATAGGGATTTTTATTTAAAAAATTATATTTTGATAGTAAAGCCATAATTCAACTATATATGATAAGCAAAGAACGTTTTTCAAATAACTTTATACAAAAATTGCAATAAAAATAGTACTTTTGCGCTTTTAAATTGATTCATCATGGAATAATCATTGATTAAGTCCCTTGTATACCCATAAATTAAAAATTGTATAATGAAATTTACTTTAGATAAAACAGATAGATATACTATTTTCAGACTTCACGAAGATAATCTGAATTCAATCCTTGCGCCTGATTTAAAATCAGAATTTGTTTTTTTTAGCAATGAAGGAGTTAGAAATTTAATCCTTGACCTTTCTGATGTAAAATATGTCGATTCGTCAGGCTTAAGCGCCATTCTGACAGCCAACCGGTTATGGAAAGATTATGGTAGTTTTGTACTTACGGGTGCAAACCATCCTGCAGTTAAAAAATTAATAGAAATATCACGTCTTGAATCCATCTTGACCATTATCCCTACTACTGATGAAGCCATAGATTATGTTTTTATGGAGGACATAGAAAAAGAGCTGACTGCTGAAAGTGATGATGAATAATTATCAATTGTAGCCCGCTAATAAAATACCCCTTCAATTAAATTTGATGGGGTATTTTACTATTGGCTTTTTTTTAAACCAGCGCCTATTTAATCTGATGTACGGATGATGGTATTCTCCTGAATCCAGCAAGGCACAAAATAACTATCGCCTGCTTTCTTATTCCTAAAAAATATATCTTCTTTATTGGGCATATATTGTTTGTATCTGTTGATTAGCGCATTGGCTTCCACGGTCGATTTAGCATCAACATTTTTCGCTTTGGTCCACATGTCAATGGCCGGCCAAGTCACTATCTGGCTTTCCCAACCTCTTCCGGTGCCACACAATGGGCCACTCGAAGCATATAAATTTCCAATCAATAAGTACGGTTCTCCCCATCCGGATTTAAGTTTAGCCGCATCGAGCGCATATTTTCTTGCTTTCGGATAATTGCGAAGATCCCGGTAACATATTTTAGCGATCAGCAAAAGATATTTTGCTTTTTGCTCATTGTCACCTGATTGTTCCACGCAATTGATGTAAGAATCTATAGCTTTGGAATATTTTCCATTGGAATAATCTTCATTTCCTTGAGCTGCACAGCTAAGTGCCGGTGGAGCAACGTAGCACTTGGTATCTTTGGCCTTTTTTATTTCTTTCAATCTAGCATCTGTAAGTAAACAATTTCCTCTTAACATCCTGGCATAAGACAGATTTATCACTTCACAACTATCTGGATTCGCTTTAAAAATGGCAAAATATTTTTTTCCATAGTACTCACAATCATAAAAACCATCGATGCCTTCAAGTTCTTCCAGCAACACTGGCGCATATTCATTGATAATGTTCCACGTTTCGCATGATTTAGTTTTGCAGGTAGCCAATCCATTTTCCACAGTTTTAAATATCAGATCAGCATATTTACTACCTTCCTCATTGGATACTTTACCCTGTACCACCAAATCATATAATAATTTCGAAAAAGGGTTAATCACAAAATAATCAGCATTTTTTCCTTTTACATCAAAATTTGACTTGAATAACGTATAAATTTGTTCAGGTGTCGTATACTCAGCATAGTAATAATAGTAGTCAAAGCCCTTTATTCCATTGATGTATGCTTCATCCCCAAAGCATTCCTTCTTTTTATCATAAATCATCATAATAGTATCCACGTAGGATTTTTTTAATGTGCTGTCATTGGTATTTTCATAAAAATACCGATAAATACTTGCACCATCTTCAAAATGACTTTTTACTCTTCCATTAGAACCCGGTGCCGTACTATAGGCGATTTTCCAGTGAACATAAGCTTCTTTATAGTTTTTCATTTTTAAAAAATCCTTATATAAGACAAATGCAGTTTCTGCCATCTCCTTTTCATCTCCCGGAAGATCAGCAAAGCTTGTACATGGACTTTTGGGTTCCTGTTTTATGGGATCTGTCACTTTGGGCGCTGTTGTTTCAGGTGGTTTAACATCAGAAATTTTTGGTGAACATGACCAAACCATACATCCGAATACTAAAAAAAGTATCTTGTTATTCATTTTCATAAAATTAAAAAAGTAAAACACTTACAGATTCTTCTGTAATATAAGACAAATATATTACATCAGTCTCATTTAAAACAAAAAAAGGGTATCTCCCTAGAAGAAGATACCCATTTTATTATTTCAATACATCCCTATTTAAATCTTAGTCTGACGGTCTCACCTATCCAGCACCCTACTGATGCAGTTTGACCTTCAGAAAAACCTCGCATAAAACCTTCACTTTTATCCGGCAATGAGCCATAATAATTGGATAACCTGTCATTGGCTTCTCCTGAAAGGCTTCCGTCTATAGATTTTGCTGTATTGTACTTGTCCATGGCGGCTAGTATAGCCAATCTCTGATTCCAGCTGTCACCACATGATCTGGCAGTTTTACCATACATATCTCCGATCAGCATATATGGTCTACCCCATCCAGGATTAAGCCTTGCAGCTTCCATAGCGGTAGATCTGGCTTTGCTATATAAACTCAATTTTCTGAATTCAATGGATGCAATGGCAAAAAGCATGGTTGCTTTTTTCCCATTATCAGTCTCCTCAGCTATAGCCTGTTTGTACTTTGAAATGGCTTCCTGATATTTGCCATCATCATATGCCGCTTTTGCTGCCGCTGCGGGGTTATTTGCTTCAAACTCAGCCTGCAATCTTGCATTCTCTTCATTGGCATACTTTTTCCATTCCTCAGAAAGTTTTACAATAACTGGATCAGTATCAGCGCAGCCCTGAGATTTTAATGTCGCCAAAACCCGCTTTAATACACCGGAGTCGTCCTTATTCTCTTCGTACTCTGGTATCAATTTTTCTTTGAAGTAATCACAATCAAATATTTGTTTTTCTATCTCTGCAAAAATACCTTCCATAGATGCCTGAGCCTGCTGATAACCTTCAGACAATTTTTCATTATTTGCAATATTATATTCAGCGATCTGAGTTAATTTTTTATTCAACTCCACAGCCTTTTCTTTAGGCATGCGTCCTTCTTTAAACTCCCAAACTATTATTTTGGCATAAGGATCCATTATGATATATTCAGCCAAATCACCTGAATGCTTAATATTGTTATCTAAGGCTACAATATTGTCAGCATAGGGTGAATTGATAGTATAAAACATATCATATGCTTTTCTCCCAAACAAATATCCGATTTTCTGATTCATTGCTTCCTCGGTATCTACTTTAAGTGTGACGGCCTTATTTTTATAGCACATGATGGCTTGATCATATAAATCAATTATTTTGGCATGATACTCCGCCTTTGTTTTTTCGTCTGTCGTAGTGGTAAGTAAGTGTTTGTACAATAATATACCATCTGTAAAGTGATAATCTCTTTTACCATCTGCTGCAGGGGCGAGCTTAAATGCAATTTGCCAGTTTTCAAATGCAGTCGTGTAATCATTAGCTTTTAATGCCTGTCTGTATATAGAGTGTGCATTTTCAGCATCAGTTTGTGTTGGTTTTCCTATCCAATTTTCACATTGTGCATTCAGTATTGACAAGCCAGCCGAAGCCAACATCACAAAAAAAGAAAAAAAAATACGATTGTTCATGATAAGGTCGTTGATTTAGTGATTTAGTTATTTTGTTTTATTAATTATATTTTCTCTTTAAGAACCATTCATCATCATTAAAAGTTACTCCCAACGAAATTTTAACAAATCTTTCTGATATTGGCGTATTTTGTCCCCTGACACCAAGATTTAATCCTAAATTTACATGAGATACCTTCCGCTGAAAAACAAAAGGCATTCCCAAACCGAAAGTTAGCCCATATGAGGTAATCTGTTCATTATTTATCACCCTGGGATCAGTCAGATAATACGCCCCATAACGGTAATAAACCCTTTCAAAAAAATTGTCAAATGATTTGTAATTCGGTCTGAAATATCCACCAATGCTTACTTTTGAAGCATTTTTTAAAGCACCTTTTTTCTCCTCCGAAGCTTCATTATAATACTGAGACCAAAAGCTTGCAGCATAATTTACTCCCAAACAAAATTTTTCGCCAGAATAAAAAGTGGCCCCCAATCCTAATTCAGCCGGCAATTTCCCTTTTCCATTTATGGAATCCTGCACAAAGACCGTATCAACATTTATCACTCCACCCAATAATTGCTGTATCAATTGATGACTGATATTATAAGTTGTAGAAAAATTGGTCGCCGAATTAGCATTCAAACCAATAGCTAACCTTTTTACAGGAGTCGTTTTATTCTTTTCAATGGCCTTCTTATTTAGTATATCTGTGTAGAGTACGCCACCATTCCATAGAAAGCCACTAACATTATAATCATTGGCATAAAAATCACTATATGCAAATTTTTCAGGATCAAAAACCAATTTGTTCTCGTATTTTAGTTTCCCAAACAAGTATCCCATATTCACCCCTACTGAAAACTTCTTATACATATATGAGTTTCCCCACAGAAACTTATACGTTCCTCCAGTCCCGATATAATTCCTAGTAAAACCGCCTGTTTCGGGCATACTATCCCGTGATGCTACATTATAACTCACAGTAGAATGTGGCATCAATGTAAATGCCATGGCAAGTTTATAATTCTTCTTTACCCCATCATATATTTCATTGATGGGATTACGCAATGGAAATGCAAGTGAAAGATATTCCAAATTTCCACTCCATATTTTATTTGTAGTTTTGTTGTCCTTCAACCAGGTCCTTTTGACAAATACACCTGCATCAAATGCGGTGGCATTCAAAAAACTATAACTGGCAGGATTTACAATATTGATGTGATATCCGTCAATATAAGAAGCCCCTAGACCACTCATCTGCCTGGTGTGATTAAAATTATTGTCTGAGATGTCTCCGATACCATACCTGGAATAAGGGCTATTGTCGTTTTGCTGAGCGGAGCCAGCAAGAACAATCAATAAAAATGCAGACAATAAAAGATATATTCTATTTGACATTATATTTTAATATTTCGTTTAAACCTTCTAATACAAGGTTTGGGGCGACAAATATCTTATTTTTTGTGTAACTTTCAAACAATCCGGCATCTCCTCCGGTTAAAATTATACTATTTACCCCAAATTTTACTCTTATATCATCAATAAACGAGTCAATCTCCCGAAATGCGCCTTTTACAGCACCATTTTGTAAAGCTTTAACAGTTGTTTGTGCAAAATCCTCCACAGGAATGTCAGGTTCAACCAAAGGTAACTTTTCAGTAAACTTATGCATGGCTTTCAGTCGCATCTTGATGCCGGGGCTGATGTTGCCCCCAATGAAGGCTCCTGCTTCATTTAATAGATTCATGGTAATACAGGTACCCATATCAATAAAAAGAACGGCATTGCCATGGCTTCTTTTAAATGCACCTACCGCAGCAGCTAATCTGTCTTTCCCTAACGACAAAGGAGTAGAATATAAATTCTGAATTGGAATCGGTGTATTCATATCCAGATGAATAAAAAAAGGAATTTTTTTTAAAATATCCAACAGAGCACTACTAAGTTCAGACGTATTGGAGAGTATTCCAGCGGTAATATCAAATTTTTTCAATAAATTACCAATGACTGAAATAGAATACCGACGCAATACTACTCCCTGAGAGACAATATTATAATCATCAAATATAGCATATTTGGCTCTAGTATTTCCGATATCTATAATGATGTGCACCTTTAATGTTTAAAATGTCTGACACCTGTAAAAACCATAGTCATGCCATGCTTATTACAATAATCTATACTCAATTGGTCTTTGATGGAGCCACCAGGTTGTACCACCGCACTGATACCTTCCTTGTAGACCAATTCGACACAATCAGGAAAAGGGAAAAAGGCATCTGATGCCATCACAGCACCATTAAGATCAAAACCAAAATTAGTCGCTTTTTCAATGGCTTGTTTGCAAGCATCTACTCTGGAAGTCTGTCCACATCCCATGCCCAATAATTGAGCATCTTTCGCTAATACGATCGTATTGGACTTAAGATGTTTGGAACATTTTAAAGCAAAGACCAGATCCGTCATCTCTCCCTCATCAGGCCCAACAAGTGTCTTTACTTGAAGATCATCTATTTGCTCCGTAGTCAAATCTGTATCTTGTACAATGACCCCGTTAAGCAAACTTTTAAACATACTTTGGCGTACATGATATTCCTTAAGCTTCAAAAGTACCCTTTTTGATTTTATCATGAGTAGATGTAATGCTTCGTCCGTAAAGTCCGGTGCAATTAATACTTCATAAAATATTTTGTCAATCTCTTTTGCAGCATCTAAGTCTATAGTTTGGTTGGAGATCAAAATACCTCCAAAAGCTGATACCGGATCACCTGCCAATGCAGCTATCCATGCATCGACTACCGTAGCTCGGGTAGCTATTCCACATGGGTTGGTGTGCTTAAGGATAGCAAACGTTGGTGGCTCTTCCCTGAACTCTCTCATAAGTTGGATAGCAGCATCAATATCAACCAAATTATTATAGGATATTTCCTTCCCGCATATCTTTTCAAAAACTTCTTCCATCTTCCCAAAAAAATAACCCCGCTGATGTGGATTTTCACCATACCTTAATGTCTCATGATCAATGATACTTTCTTTAAAAACCACGGACTTCTGGTCATTATTGCTTATGTAATTAAAAATGGCGGTATCATAATGAGAGGAAACTTTAAATGCTTCAGACGCAAAATATTTCCGTTGTGCCAAGGTAGTTACCCCCTTTTGCTCACTTAAAATTTTGTATAATGCTGAATATTGTTCTTTTGAAGGAATGACCACTACATCGTTAAAATTTTTTGCCGCCGCGCGAATAAGCGAAATACCGCCTATATCTAATTTTTCGATAATTTCTGATTCGTTGCTCGTTTTGGCTACCGTCTCTTCAAAGGGGTACAAATCCACCAGCACAAGATCTATCTGGGGTATCTCATACTCGTCTAGCTGCGCCAAATGATCTATATCTCTTACTGCCAGAATACCTCCAAATACCTTCGGATGTAGTGTTTTAACCCTACCGTCCAGTATCGAAGGATAACCAGTCAGATCTTCTACTTTCTTTACTTGGACACCTAGCGCTTCAATAAATTGCTGCGTTCCACCTGTAGTATAGATGGTTACATTAAGTTTATGCAGCTGATGTATGATTTGTTCCAGGCCGTCCTTGTAAAATACAGAGATGAGTGCTGACTTGATTTGTCTCTCCATGGTGCAGAATTATAAGATATGATATATTTTATTATATAATTTTTGTATATGTAATTGCTTAAAACAAAAATGGGAAGCTGTAATACAACTTCCCATTTTTCTATTTATGAACAAATCAATATTCCCAAAGATCATGCTCAAAGTTGAGCAGTTCATTCTTTATTTTTTCAGAATTCAACAACATATCTATACCTGATCTATTGGAAGTGTCCTCCGGTTCAGGGACATAAAAGTCTTTCAATCTAAAGTCAAGAACATTTGATCTTTTATAAATATAACTTGAAAATACACGCGAATCAAACAGGTCAGCCCAAGTCATGGGAGCTATATCATTTTCTTCATTAAACACTCTGTACTTGGATAATTCTGATCTTGCTTCAGGATAATACACCCAAAACAAAGGATAAGGTGTAAGACCGTTTTCTTTGTCTTTGTCACTGACATACAAAGGTGCAATACCCAGAATTCTAACGTCCATTACAGATCTTTGTTTATCAAAGTACCATACTTCTTTCACTCTGTACTGCTCTATTTTTTCCCAGTTAATATCATTCTGCACTATCTTGATGACTTCTTCATACGTATCCGGATTAAGGTCATATAAAGTATCCTGCTTTGACATTTTCTTGGATAAATCCTCCTTTGTCATTACAGCTTTAAAATCTTCCCCTGAAAATACAGTGATATCTCCATTTTCTATCATCGTTCTGAAAGTTGTAAATAAATTCAACTCCTGACTTCTGAATGAAAGATTCATCTTCTCTCTGGTATCAATCACACGCTGTATCCTTTTCTCCCAGGATATATCACCTTCTCTGATGGGTTGCTGTGGCATCAATCTGTTTTCGACTACGATCCTTTTTCGGACTATATCATCCACAAATATATCCTCAGATGGGATAGAAGATTCAGTTTTACTCTCTTCTGCCACTGCAGCAGGTTTTTCCACTTGAGCCATACTTTCAGATGATGTCATCACTATCAAGACGACTACAAAACTAAAGATTTTAAGAAAAGTCTTCATTAGATTAAATTACGATTAACATTATTGAATATCAAAAACCAACTGACCAAGGTTTCTGTCTGCTCCGTCACCGGGACACTTACATTTTATATCCTGGAAAATATATTTGTCTCCAGGATTTGCTTTTCCCTGCAGACTGGAAGCTTGTCCTTCGATTCTTGCACCTCTATTGGGCGCAAACTCAGGGTCTTGTCTTTTTGCCACTCTCACCAAAGTAAAGCCGGCAAGATTACATTTAGCTTCGAAGTCAAAATTTTCAAGCAGCGGAATCAAGGAGCTATATCCTTTGAAAGTACCGTTGCCAATTTTTCCACCTCTTTCCTTACCTCCCAATAATGGCACAGGGTCAGGTATTCTTTTAATTCTGAATTCTTTACTACCACTCATACCCGGTGCTGATACCGTCACCACTGCTTTTGTACCCTGAGCACCAGTAGCCTGAACAGTATATGTACCGTCTCCGTTTCTGCTGATGTTTCCGCCAGTCATAGATACTTTGATCTGAGCTGAAGGCACGCCCGCTGCTGATACTTCTACCGGATTATCTACACCCAGATAAAATACATTCATCTTTGATGCAGAAATGGTAACAGATCTCTCTCCTACTTCATACTCAAAAATCTGTTTGTACTGATTTGTTTCTCCAGTCACCGGATTGGTAACTGATGCCACTGCTTCGTATTTTTTTATACCTACATCATTGGCAGTCTGAGACCATTTTGCGGCACCTTCAGCATCCAATGGAAGTGCAGCACCATTTACCGTGATTCTGATACCTGTATTACTAGAATTGTCTGCGGCAGCTGAAAGGAATACATCTGTTTCAAATTTTTCACCTTTGATGATATATGATTTTTTAGGTGCAGATACTACTCTGAACTTATTTAATACTACTTCATCCGTAAGTCCTACTTTACCGGCCAGATAATTTAATACAGCCGCTTCTGAACTTTTAACATCATTGATAAACTTTGAAAATATAGGCATACATGCGCCCAAAGGCATATGTCCAAAAGTAAAATCAGACCAACTTGCTTTTTCGTTTGTTGAATTCTTCCAGGTTTCATCATCGATATTGATAGGAAGTTTAGCTGCAAAATCATCTCTGTCTTTGCCTTCGTCCACCAGCGCTAAAAACTTATCTTTTATCTCTATCATTTTACCTTTCAGCTCTTCCCCTTTGCCTGCGTCTACCAATAATCTGGTAGTAGCGGCATAATCACGAAGACCTTTTAATTGCTCCTTACCTTCTACGGTTTCATATCCTCCGGTTGCTTCCAGCAAAAAGTCTCTTATTTCATTTATAAAATCACTTCCTTCTTTTGAGATGACACCCACCTGATCTACCCTTTCAGCATATTTAGCCAGGGTAGCAGATTTTTTTGCACTATCTTTTATACTTGCGGGAAGATCCCTGTTTGCAGCATCCAATGCATCATTTGCCTTCACAAGACCTTTATCCACCATTTCAAAGGCGTTAAAAATTTCAGCAGATACATTGAGTGCCAATAGCGCGGTCAGTACTAGATACATGACGTTAATCATCAACTGCCGCGGTTCCTTAGGTATTGACATTTTAAATCTTTTTTATTTTGTTAAAAAAATAAACTTAAATCAGATCGGATTACCCTTTCACATTATATGCAGAAAGGATGTTGCCATATACCGCATTTAAAGAAGTAAGGTTTTTGCTCAGACTTGACATCTGTGCCTGATATTGTTTGGTATCTTCTACACTATTGTTTAAAGAAGCCATAGCTTCATTCATCTTAGTATAAAAGTTATTCATTGCTTTCAACTGATCACCTGTCTGACTGAAATCTACTTCCTGAAGCGCTTTAAGAGATCCAAGACTTTTTGACATGGACTGTAGCTCATTAAGCATACCTCCAAGCTTACCTTCTACTACTTCTGCATTCAATAATTTAGGTGCTGATGAAGTACCTCCAGCGGTGAGCGGGGAAAGATGAGCTCCATATTGATCTAATCCCGGATACAATTTCTCCCAGTAATAATCTTTTTCCGGCCCTAAGATACCCAACATCGCGAATAGAAATGCCTCTACCAAAAGTCCGGCTGTGATCATAAATCCTCCCCAGGAAGTACTGTTCAACTTACCTAAGGCACCAATCATAACGACAGATGCACCAAGACCTATTAGCAAGTTTTTTAAATATTTGAAAGATGGTGATTTGAAAAAACTCATTGTGAATAAAATTTTTGTGATTTGTTAAATAATAAATTGATATCGCGGCGGAGCATTACATTAAAGTAAAAGCTCCATCTTTAGCCTACATTAAAATCAGAAGTCGTTGACCGATCTACCCAAATATGTGATCACACATCTGAAACCTATATACGACTTGCTGGTGTCCTGAAACTCCCAGTTTCTTGTGCCTGTCTGGCAATAATAAGATATATCCTTCCATGATCCGCCCCTGATAACTTTTCTTTTGTAAGCTTCAGGATCAGTATCTGCTGCATCATATCTATAGTCAGAGTTCAGGTCATGTTCATGATTGTAAGCATTTTCGTGAAATGCAGATGATGTCCATTCTGCTACATTTCCAGCCATACAAAACAATCCGTAATCGTTAGGAAAGTAAGCATCTGCCTTTACGGTATGCAAACCACCATCTTCAGGATAATTTCCTCTTCCGGGTTTAAAATTGGCCAAAAGACATCCTTTTGCATTTCTGATGTATGGACCTCCCCATGGATAGGGAGAGATATCATGTCCGCCTCTGGCTGCATATTCCCATTCCGCTTCTGACGGTAATCTGAATACTTCCGTATTTGGTTCTTCTGCTTTAAATTCATTCCACAGTTTCGTTCTCCAGTGGCAAAATGCCGTGGCTTGTTTCCAGTTTACGCCCACTACAGGATAATCGTCAAATGCCGGATGCCAGAAGTAATTTCGGGTTTGTGGTTCATTGTAAGCGTAAGTAAAGTCTCTGATCCAGCATAAGGTATCAGGGAAAATCTTTATTTCCGCTTTATTGATGATTGATTTTCTGGTCGCTGTCTTATCGTGGGCTGCTTTCTGCCAGTCAATCCACTGATATTTGTATTTCATACTACCATAGTCCATTTCTCTTTTGCCTTCAAAAGCCATATCTCCTTCATAGTACATCTCACCGAGTGTCTCATCATCCCAATCCAATTCAATATCTCTATCTATGGTTTCATTGTCAAAGTCATCGGTCTTCTTATTGCCCATCAATTCATGCGCTATAGAGTCTCTGACCCAATATACAAACTGGCGGTACTCATTGTTGGTGATTTCTGTATCATCCATAAAGAAGCCGGAAATGGAAATATTTTTTTGTCTCTGGGCGTATGTAGAGAAAACATCCTGATCACTCTGACCTATCGTGAGGGTACCTGAAGAAACGTACACCATACCAAATGGATTGAATCCACCCCACTTTGGTCTTTCCTGCACACCGGTCAATTGGCCTGATTCCTGCTTACCGCAAGAGGATAGCAGAAATACAATACCTAACAAAAGACTTAATCCTGATAAACTTTTCATTTTCTTTTAGCGATTTTACCTAATAAATAAGGGCTTCGGAATAAAGCGGCGTAAAGATAATTTACTATTTTAAAACTCCAACTATTTTAAAATGGATTTTTAAAATATTTTTTCTAACCCCTGAAAACTCTTTAGCAAGAGCATAACGATGATTTTAATCATTTATTGCTTCTTTTACAAAAAAAAATCATAATGAAAATTTTATTATAAATAATATTTCTATATTTGCTCCTTGAATCTAATATTAACATTTTAATAACCTATTTTTTTTACGAACATTTAAATCATCTGAGAATGAAAAAATTTTTAACCACGCTGTTCCAGCTTTTAATAATCGTTGGCGGATCTTTGTCTTTGACCGCACAGTGTACTTCTCCCACCTCCTTTGGTGGAGCCGCAGCCAACAATAGTGGTCTTACTCAAACGCTTACCACTTGTGCTTTTGGCGGGGAGTTTTCACCTTACTCTGCTGTCGTAATGGGTAACACATACTCCTTTACTGCTACGGGTGGGGCTGGCAACTTCATCACAGTAAGACAAACTAATGGTACAGGAACACTTGTCGCTTCCGGCTTGTCTCCATTGACGGGTGTGGTTTCTCCTATTTCGGGTACTTTAGCGGTGATTGTTCATGTTAATGCTACCTGCACTACAGATAGTGATTGCCACACTATTACGGCTAACTGCACCAGCTGCACGCCACCGCCGCCACCAGCCAATGATTTGTGTTCTGCAGCAATTGCATTCCCCACCATTACTACAGATGGAATGTGCGCCACAGTAACTGCTAATACGAATGGTGCAACAGGAACAGCTGATGCTTTCTGCACAGGTACGGAAGATGATGACGTCTGGTTTTCATTTACTACACCTGCCGGTGTTACCTCACTGCTTTACATCAATACAAATATAAGTGGTAATACCGATAGAGTATTACAAATATATAGTGGTGCATGTCCAGGTGCTACTATCGTCGGAGCTTGTTATGACCCTGAAACAGGTACTATCACAGGATTGACTGGAAGTACTGCCTATTTATTGCGCGCCTACACTTGGAGTTCAGGTGTAAATTCAAATTTTACGATTTGTTTGAGGACTCCGCCACCACCTCCAGCCAACGACGAATGTGCCAATGCTATTACACTTACGGTAAACCCTGACTTGAACTGTGGAACAGTAACTCCGGGTACTATTGCCAGCGCTACCGGTACTGCCGATGCTACTTGTACAGGCACAGAAGATGATGATGTGTGGTTTAAGTTTACGGCTACTGCTACAAGCCACAAGATAGATCTGCTCAATGTGGCAGGCTCTACAACCGACTTGGTACACCAAGTGCTTAGCGCTTGTGGAGGCACCAATCTGCTTTGTAGCGACCCCAATACCAGTACAGTTTCCGGACTGACTATAGGGAGTCAATATATACTTAGGGTATATAGCTGGACTAGCACGACGGGTCAGACGACTACCTTCAACGTTTGTATAGGTACTCTTCCGCCACCACCTGCCAATGACAATTGTGCAGGAGCTACATCTTTGACTGTTAATGCAGATTTTAATTGTGGCGTTACCACAAGTGGAACAACCGTAAGTGCTACTGCATCCGTTGAAGCTGCACCAAGCTGCTCAGCCACAGGAGTAGATGATGATGTATGGTATTCATTTGTAGCAACTGGTGCACAACATAGAGTAAGTATTTCAAATGCAACCAGTACGAGTGCCATTGCAATCTATACTGGAGCTTGCGGTGCTTTAACACAAATAACAGGAGCATGTGGAACTTCATCCCTTGATCTTACAGGATTGACAGTAGGGACTACTTATCGAGTCAGGGTGTATACCACATCTAGCACTGTAGGAACATCTGCTACGTTTACTTTATGTGTAGGTACTCCACCACCTGTGCCTGCCAATGACCTTTGTGCCAATGCCATTGCACTAGGTTGTGGTCAGACCCTTACAGGATATACCGTTAGTTCTACTTTGGATAATGCGGGTACTTGTGTTACATCGAATACAGCTCCAGGTGTTTGGTACGCTTTTATAGGAAATGGTGGTACCGCTACCATTAGTTTATGTGGATCCACTTTAGATACAAAATTATCTGTTTTCACTGGTAGTTGCGGAAGTTTTAACTGTGTGACAGGAAATGATGATGCTTGTGGTCTTCAATCAATTGTTACTTTTGCTACCACACCATGTGTTACCTACTATGTATTGGTACATGGATTCTCTTCAAATGTGGGTAACTTTACCATAGCAGCTACGTGTACCGCTCCACCAGCTCCACCTGCCAATGATGTATGTTCAGGCGCTACGTCAGTGACTTGTGGTAGTTTAATCACTGGCAATACCACCACTGCTACAACGGATGCAGCTATGGGTGCATGCGGCATCGGCTCAGGAGGCACTCCAGGTCTTGGTTTATGGTATAAACTTGTAGGTAATGGTGCACAAGTGACCTTAAGTCTATGTGGATCGTCTTTTAATACAAAAGTACATGTGTACAGTGGTGCTTGCGGAACTTTAAGTTGTGTAGCCAGCAATGACGATGCAGCGGGATGTAGCTCCAACAGATCTATTGCTATATTTAATGCAAACGTAGGCGTTGATTATTATATATTAGTAAGTGGTGTTTCAAGTTGTGATCTTGGTGCCTTTAGTATGGATATTTCTTGTTTGTGCGGACCAAACCTTTCATTTCCATGGACGGTATCCAACATCGGTGGTTCAATTGGAAATGGAATCGACAATGTATGTAATGGTACCATAGACATTTCTGCCAGCAACTATGGAACACCTAGTAGTGATGTACAAACTTTTGCAAGTCAGCAATTTTGTGGTAATTTTACCATTACTGCCAAACTTGAATCCGTGACCAATCTGGGTTGGGGTGGACTGATGGTAAGGGAAACCAGCGCACCAGGCTCGAAAAAAGTGGCCTTAAGAACTCAATTGAACAGTTTATTTGTCCGTGATCTAAGGGCTACCACCAATGGAGTTGAATTGCAGCAACAATGGTTTAGACCTACCCATTCATGGATGAGAATCACTAGAACAGGTAATACATTCATAGGTTATACATCTTTCAATGGTGTACTCTGGCAGCAAGCCTTTATTGCAAATCTTGTTTTGCCAACCTGTATTAATGCAGGTTTATTTGCACAAAGCATAAATGTTAACACGCCTACACTGGCAGCATTCAGCAATTTGGGTGGATTTGATAACAATATTCCAAATATTACTGATCAAAATACAGCCAACAGAAGTATAGAAACGGAAAAAGAATTTTCGGTATATCCAAATCCTGCTTCTGATGAGATCAATGTAAAATGGATCAGTGGCTATAATGGAAAAGCAGCTACCATCACTTTGACCAATCAGTTGGGTCAGACAGTAGCTACACAGCGTATAGGTGCGGTAAGCAGTGAGGTGGAAACCATCAATGTAAGTCAGCTTGCTAATGGTATGTATATCCTTTCTGTTCAGACGGAGGATAAACAAACGCAGTATAAGAAATTTATGGTCAGTGGATTGAGACCATAAGATATAAGATAATAAAAATTTTAAAAAGGGTTGGCTCTGAATGGGGGCCAGCCCTTTTTTTATGGATGTAATCCGATAAATAGGGCTCCAGAGTATCGTATGACTCCGCTGGAGTCAGTAAAATGATGCTTCTTGATTGCTAATATAGTTAGATCCCGCTGGGATCAATTTCAGCTTCTTGTTTTCTAACATAGTGGGATCCATCCGGGATCAAG
>Ga0105047_10006143_pt1 | contig 20445 bp, 20 predicted proteins | sample MAT04_FD_78384 | JGI IMG/M metagenome (GOLD analysis project Ga0105047, IMG submission 78384) | Freshwater microbial communities from Lake Fryxell liftoff mats and glacier meltwater in Antarctica - MAT-04 (megahit assembly) | ecosystem: Environmental > Aquatic > Freshwater > Ice > Liftoff...
CCCGAAGCCCGGCGCCGCTGACGCGGCGCAATCCTTCAGGCTCTCGAATCCTCGGTCAGGATGACCGATGGATGAGCAGAACTCCCCCGAAGCCCGGCGCCGCTGAAGCGGCGCAACCCTTCAGGCTCTCGAATCCTCGGTCAGGATGACCGATGGATGAGCAGAAAACGATGGATGAGCATCAATGCCCAACCCCACCATCCCCATGCGCATGCCCGTGCGCAATTTCATCAGCCGTCGCTGCACGCACGTCGACCACCTCTAACTCAAAGGTCAGGGTTTGGCCGGCGAGGGGGTGGTTCATGTCGAGATCGATCACGTGCATGCCGATTTTGCGCACGGTAACCACGGTGGTGCCGCCGTCGTGGCGCACGCGCAGCACTTCGCCTTCGACGATGCGGTGCTGCGGGTCGAAATCTTTGCGTTTGACGCGCTTGATGTTGAGTGGGTCGTTCAGGCCATAGGCTTGTTCGGGCGGGACCACGACTTTGACGTGATCGCCGGCTTGGTGTCCGTCGAGCGCGGCTTCAACCATCGGCAGGAGGTTTTGGTGGCCGTGCAGGTAGGCGACGGGGACGCCGCGCGCGCGGCTGTTGTCGCGCTCCAAGCCATTGGCGTCGGTCAGGCGAAGGTGGAACTGGGCGACGCTGTCTTTGCTGATTTGCATGTGCGCTCTTTAAGATTTTTAAAGCGAGAATTGTGCCGCAAAGCCGTTTGCCTTAGCTCGGCCGTTTGAGATCCTTGAGCAGCGCGGCGAGAAAACGTGCGGCCTCGCCGCCGCTGACGGCGCGGTGGTCGAAAGTAAGCGAGAGCGGAATCATCCGGTGCGCTTCAATGGCGCCGATAACGGGCACGGCTTGGTGGTGCACGCGCCCGGCCCCGAGGATCGCAACCTGCGGTGGGACCACGATGGGCGTTGCGTACTTGCCGGCAAAAACGCCGAAATTGGAGAGCGTGATGGTGGCGCCGATGAGCGCATCGGGGGCGATCGCGCGCGCTTTGACCTGGGCGCGGATGCGATCGAGCTGCGCGCGAAGCGCGCTCTGATCGGCGCGATCGACGTCGCGAATCACCGGGACAAACAGGCCATCTGCTGTGTCCACGGCGATACCGACGTGCACCGCGCTGTGCAGGCGCAGGCTGGATTCCTTGCTGTTGAAGCTGGCATTCAAGCCAGGTTCGGCGCGCGCGGCGTGCGCCACGGCGCGCAGCAGGCGGATGGTGATGTCCTCGCCCGCGGACCAGGCGTGGATGTCGGCGTCGTCCATCAAGGTGGTGGGTACTACTTCGGAATGGGCCTGCGCCATGGTTCGGGCCATCTGCCGGCGCACGCCGCGCAGCGGAAGCTCGACGTCGCTGGGGCGCGCTGGGGCCGGTTCTGCCAACGCGGGTTGCGCGGCGCGCGGCGCGGCGTCAGGCTCGGTCGCGGCGCGCTTGACGTCATCTGCGCTAACCACGCCATTGGCGCCGGTTGGGTGGATGCGGGCAAGATCAACGCCCAGTTTGCGCGCCAGGGCACGGGTGGCCGGCAGCGCCTTGATCCCGCCGATTTCAACCGCTTGGGCCTGAAAAACCTGGTTGGATGCGGGCATGGCGCCGACCACGGTGCCGCCGTCATCGCGCGCGACTTCGGGTGAAGGTGCGGGCGCAGGCGCTGCAAGCGGCGTTGCGCCTTCGAGTTCAAAATCAACCAGCGGCTTGCCGGTTTCGATGATGTCGCCGGCCTTGCCATGCAGTTTGGCGACCCGGCCGCTCACCGGCGAAGGCACATCAACCACGGCCTTGGCCGTTTCCATCGCAACCAGCGGATCGTCGACGCGAATGGTGTCGCCTTCCTTGACCTTCCACTCGATGATTTCAGCGTCTGGCAGGCCTTCGCCTAAGTCGGGCAGATGAAATACGTGCATGGCAGCGAACTCAAGGGTAAGACGCGTGCATCTTAGATCCAATCGCGCGGCTTGAGGTATTGCGCCAATTGCGCTTCGGCTGACTTAGGTTCGGGCTGATAGCCGTACTCAAAGCGGACCAGCGGCGGCAGGCTCATCAGAATCGATTCGGTGCGCCCGCCCGACTGCAAACCAAACAGGGTGCCGCGGTCGAGAACCAGATTGAACTCCACGTAGCGGCCGCGTCGGTAAAGCTGGAACTGACGCTCGCGTTCGCCGTAGGGCGTTGCGTGGCGGCGCGCGATGATTTCAAGGTAAGCAGGCCCGTAGGCGCGGCCCACGGATTGCGCAAACGCCATGGCATTCGCAGCGCCTCCTTCGCTTAAATCGTCGAAAAAGATGCCGCCGATACCGCGGGTTTCGCCGCGGTGTTTGAGGTAGAAATAGTCGTCGCAGGAGCGCTTGAAGCGCGCGTAGCGGTCGCCGCCGAACGGCGCGCAGGCCTGCGCGGCGGCTAAGTGCCAGGCGCGTGCGTCGTCTTCAAAAACGTAAAAAGGGGTGAGGTCAAAGCCGCCGCCGAACCAGAACGCGCGGGTGCTGCCGTCTTCCGCAAAGGCGCGGAATAAACGCACGTTCATGTGCGAGGTGGGCGCATAGGGATTGAGCGGATGCATCACCACCGAGACACCAAGCGCTTCCCATTTGGCATTCGTTAATTCGGGTCGATGCAGCGTGGCTGAAGGCGGCAGGCGCTCGCCAAACACGTGCGAAAAACCAACGCCCGCCTGCTCAAACACCGCGCCATCGCGCAACACCCGCGAACGCCCACCGCCGCCTTCGGCGCGTTGCCAGCAGTCCTCGTGAAACTGCGCTTTGCCATCAAGCGCCTGCACGTCTGCGCACAACTGATCCTGCAAACCGAGCAGGAATTCGCGGTAGTCGAGATGGAAGTTCTCATTCATACGTGAATGTATTGCCCTTTGATCGAACGTTTGTAGAACCTGAGCCGATCGAGCCAACTGGCTTGGGCGGCGGATGCCGTGGCGCGAACCGAGCTTGCGATGGTCTCGCCAAGCGCGCTGTTGACCTCAGTCATGGCGCGTTCCAGCGCCTGCAGGTAAGGCCGATAAATGGATCGCCTAAGCAGCAGGTCAAGGCGCGTCGCGAACACGTTCAGGCTGGTGTCCCAAACGCCATCGGCCATGCGCTTGAGGCCGTGAAAATGGAAAAACAGCAGGGGCTGGCCATCGACCGTGATCCCGCCGGCTGCGGCCTGCAGGCGATGCGTGCGCACGTTCCACGGGGCCAGATTGGCGCCAGGATGGTGGATCAGCCCCAAGTTTGGGTAGCGTGCGGGCCACTCGTCGAGATAGAGCTGGTCGCCGTAAACCCCAGCCGCTGCGTCCGGGTGATCGGGGCAGTAATCAAGGCACTGCGTTTGCCAGCGCGCAAGACAGTTTAGCGCCTCGGTGCTTCGCGTAAACGACAGCCAGCCCACGTTGAAGCGTCCGCACTGCCGTGTGCCGTCCCAAAGCGGCGAATAGCGGTGCTCGATTGCCGTGATCGCCGCCTCGGCGACCGGCACAAACGCGGGCGTTGGATCGGCGTAGAAAAACAAATCCGCATCCAGATAGCTGACGCGGCTGAGCTCGGGGCGCATGGTTAGCAGATAGCGCGGCAGCGCAGGCGCGAGGGTGAAGTAATACTCGATTGCGCTGCGCGCGCTTTTGACCGCGGGCAGGCGCGGGTCGCTCGCCTCAAGCGCTTCAAGCGCGATCGGTTCGATTTGCCGATGCGCATGCTGACGCAGATATTGCTCTGTTGCGGTGTCGAGACAAACCACAAACAGGCGGGCCTCCGGTAAGTGCGCCAGCAGCGAACGCGCCATCAGCAGGCCGCGGGCCAGATAGTGGCGATCAAACAGCGTGATGAAGGCATGGTCTGGACCATGCAACAGCCCGTTCATGCGCTGTGCGCCAGCGCTTCACGCAGCATTTCGCAAACCAGATCGACGTCGTCGTCCCTGAGCTGTGGATGCAAGGGCAAGCTTAAGATCTCTCGGGCCGCAAGGTCGGTGTGCGCAAGCGGGCCTTCGAATACCTCGACGCCTGCATATGCGGGCTGGCGATGGGCGGGAATCAAATAGTGCACCGGCAGCGGCAGGCCGTGCTTTGCCAGCCAGCTGCGCACGGCGTCGCGCTCGCGCACGCGCAAGACGAACAAATGCCAGGCGTGGCGCGCGCCGGCCTGCACGCTCGGCAGCGCCACATCGGTGCCGGCCAGCGCTTCGTGATAGCGCGCGGCGATCTGCTCGCGACGCTGCTGCTCTTGAGCGAAAGCCGCCAGCTTGACCCGCAGCAGCGCCGCTTGAAGCTCGTCCAAGCGCGAGTTGATGCCGAAATCAAGGGCGTCTTGGCGCTGCTTCCACCCGTACTCACGCATTTGCCGAAGGCGCTCGGCGCGCGCATCGCTGTTCGTCAATGCGGCGCCCGCATCGCCGAGCGCACCCAGATTCTTGGTGGGATAAAAACTGAACGCGGCGCAGTCGCTGCTGCTGCCGACCGGCTTTCCCGTAAAGGTCGCGCCAAACGCTTGCGCACAGTCTTCGACCAAGGCGACGCCGAATTGATCGGCGAGCGCGCGCAGGGCACCCAAATCAAGCGGGTGGCCGTAGATGTGGACGGGCAGCAGCGCGCGGACGTTTTTCGCCGTTTCGAGAGCGCCGCGCGCTTGTTCGAGATCCATCAAAAATGTGCGCGGATCAATGTCCACCAGCAAGGGCGTGGCGCCGGTGCGCAGGATCGCGCGCAGGGTCGCGCCTGCGGTGTGGCCTACGGTGATCACCCGATCGCCCGGACCCGCGCCGACCGCGCGCAAACAGAGCTCCAGCGCGTCGGTGCCATTGGCCACGCCCACCGCGTGCCTGCAGTCTGAAGCTTTGGCCAGTGTCGCTTCAAATGCGCCCACTTCGGGGCCGAGAATCAATTGCCCGCTGCCAATGACCCTGGCGCACGCCACGGCAAGCGCGCTTGCATGGGCGCGGGCCGATTCGCCGGGAGCGTTCAGCAGACGTTCGCGCGCCGCGCTGAGACGCTCAGAGGTACGCGTTGAGGTGCTCACGGTAGAAGGCCAGCGTCATCTCAAGCGTGAGGTCGAGCGCCTGTGCCGGCGGCAAGTGGGCGTAAGTGTTCAACCGGGATGCGTCCGAATAGGAGTCACCCAAATCGATTGCGGCTTGATCCGCGGGCATTGGGACGATCTCGTAGTGACCGCCGCCGTTGAGTGCAATCAGGCGATCAGCCAGTTCACGCAGGCTCAGGGTTTCACCGGAAACGTTGAACACGCGGCGCCGATCCGGTTCGGCGCGTGCAACCGCGAGCAGGGCGTTGACCACGTCATCCACGCTCGAAAAATCTCGCTTTTGCTCGCCGCCCCAAACTTCAAATGGCCTGCCCTGCAGCAGATGGCGGATCCAAAGGCCGACAAAAGACTGCCGCGCATCGCGTATCCGCATGCCCGGTCCGATGGTGTGGGTGAGCCGCAAGACCCGCGTATCCAAGCCAGCGGTATCGGCATACACCCGATGGTAGTGCTCGGCGGCGGCGGTGTGGATGGCATTGACGTCCAAGGGAATGGTGGGATGCGATTCAGTGATCGGCAACCACTTGGCGCGGCCGTAAATTTGTCTTGAGCTGGCATAGACCAGGGTCGCTTTGGGTGCGATGCGTCTGCACGCGTGCAGCAAAGCCAGCGGCGCGGCGGTGTTGGCATCCAGATCAGCAAACGGCGCAAGCATGGATTGGCGGTGCCCGCTCAAACCCACCAAACTGAACACGACGTCGACGCCTTCGGTCACGCAATCGAGCAAGGGCTGCTCACGCACATCGCCTTCGTGAAAGGCGATTTTGTCCATTGCGGACGCTAGGTTGGCGGGATGGGCGCCGGACTCGCTCAGCATAGAGTCGATTACGCGCACGTTCGCGCCAAGCGCAAGCAAGCGCCGCGCCAGCGCTGAACCAATAAAACCGGCGCCGCCTGCAATCAGCACGGTGACGCCGGCCCACTGCGCGCCAATCATTGCGCAGAAATCCGACGAAACCAGAATCCGCGGTACTCGCACTGCTGCGGCGCGCCGGGCACGGTTGGCGATTCGTGCGAGAGAAATTCGCGTTCGAGCTGAAAGCCCGCTTGCGCGACCGCGTCGAGGAATTCCGCCCGATTGATGAACCAGCCGTGGTATTCGGTTAGGTAGCCCCAGCGATGGGGGCGCTGCACCACGACAAACGAAGGCACTGATGCAAGCGTGGGCAGCCGCGCGACGTAGAGCGAATCGCGTGCGCAGGCGGTGAGTCGAGCCAATACAGCGCGCCAATCGCGCGCATAGTGCAGCGAGCCGCTGGCCATTACGAGATCAACAGATTGCGCCAAGGCTTGTTCGTCGTCAGAAAAAAACTGAGCGTCCGGGTTGCGTTCGCTGGCGGCCGCGGTGAGCAGTGGAAAATCTTTGCCGACGTACCGGATGGTTGACTCAGGCAGCAGCGCTTTCGCCAAGCGTGCGTAATGGCCAAGACCGCAGCCCCAATCCAGCATGGCGATGGATTCTCGTGCGCCGGCAACGCGCGCCAGCACGTAGGCAAAACACATCACGGTGTTCTGCGCACCGACGTCAAAAGCGTGTGGGTCATCGGCTTCGTGGGCGACGCCCAAGGGGCCGTGACCATCCAAAACCGCGCAAAAGGCCGGCCATTTTCTGACTTGTGCGGCAAGAATACTTTGGTGGCTCCAGCCGTCATCGGGCGCCCGATTTGGCCAATCGGGCAGCACCGACCACTCCGCTGGCTGCGGCGCAACGAACAGACGCTTGGTGCGACGATAACCCGCGAGCGCCAGCGGTGGAAGCAGAGATTTAAGCGCTGTTCGCAATGACATGGATCCGAAAAATCAGGCAGCCGGTGGGGGAATCTGGTCAGTTTACATAAACCACCGCAGGCCGGGCACCGCAGGCTGGCTGGAGCGGGTGATGGGAATCGAACCCACGCTAGTAGCTTGGGAAGCTACAGTTCTACCATTGAACTACACCCGCTTGCTGCGGTGGGCCGCTATTATGCGCGGCAGAGCCTGAAGTGCAAGCGTGTTCCCCAAGGTGTCCCCCATTGAATGAGTGAGCTGTCCCACCCGCGCGCGATCAAGAGCTTTGCGCGCCGCGAAGGTCGCATGACCCAAGGCCAGACGCGTGCCTTGGGCGATTTCGCAGCGCAGTGGCTGCTTGAGGCGCCTTTGGGTGCCCCTTTCGAGGCGATGCAAATCTTTGGCCGCCGCGCGCCGCTGCATCTGGACATTGGCTTTGGTGCGGGCGAGTCGGTTGCGACCTCAGCCGCGCTCAATCCGCAGCACGACTATCTTGGCCTTGAGGTGCATCGGCCGGGCGTGGGGCAGCTTTTGATTCGACTAAACGCGGAGCACATCGCCAACGTGCGGGTGGCGGTTGTTGATGCGGTCGAGTTTCTGGCTTCTATGGTGCCCACGGACACCTTCGCCAGCGTGCGGATTTTTTGTCCGGATCCATGGCCCAAATTGCGCCATCGCAAGCGTCGCTTGATTCAGGACGAATTCATGCAGTCGATTCGCCGCGCGCTCATACTGGGGGGCGATTTATACCTTGCCACCGACTGGGCGCCGTATGCCGATCACATGCTTAAAACGATGACCCGCGCGCCCGGTTTCCGCAACGCCTGTGAAGCCGGAAGTTTTTCCAGTCGCTTCAGCGAACGCCCGCCGACTCGATTCGAGCAGCGCGGCGAAAAACTCGGCCACGCCGTGTTTGATTTGCACTTCACGCGCAGCGAATAAGTCAACCTCATGGGGCAGGAACTTACCCTCACCACCGACATGATGTTGGTCTTGGGTGTGCTGGGCCTAACCATCGTGATGTTTATCATGGAGGTTTTTCGGGTCGACGTCAGCGCGATCGTGATCATGGTCTTGCTCGGTTTTCTCGGGCTGGTGCCAAGCGAGCATTTGTTTGACGGCTTTGCGTCGAATGCGGTGATGTCGATCACCGCGGTGATGATCTTAGGCGCAGCGCTCGATCGAACCGGCGCGATGACGGTGATCAGCCTGTGGATCTTGAGGTTAGGCGGTAACGCGGAGCGGCGCATTACGCTCTTGATTTGCGTGGCCGTGGGCGGCGTGTCGAGCGTGATGCAAAACGTAGGCGCCGCGGCGCTGTTTCTGCCGGTCGTCACCCGGGTTGCCGCGCGCTCGCAGATAGCCGCATCCAAGCTGATGCTGCCCATGGGCTTTTGCGCGATTCTGGGCGGCACGATCACGATGATCGGTTCCTCGCCGATGATCGTGCTCAACGAACTCATCGGCAACGCCAATCGCATCCTGCCGCAGGGCGCGTCGACCATGGCCCCGTTCTCGATGTTCTCGATTGCGCCGATTGGCATCCCCATTCTGCTGGCGGGAATTGTTTACCTGATGCTGATTGGACGCAAACTGCTGCCGCGTTTACAGGAAGCGACCGGCGCCGATGGGCTCAAGCACACTCAGGCCTATTTTGCTGACGCCTACGGCATTGATGGTGAGGTGTTCGAACTGCTGGTCACGGCCGATTCTGAATTGGTCGGGCAAACCGTGGGCGAAGTCGAAAGGCTGAAGCTCGCGCCGCTCTTGCTTGCGTTGAAAAACTCCGATGAGGCGCGTTTGGCGCCGCCGGCGGCGGAAATGATCTGGGTGGGCAGCGTGATCGGATTCATGGGCCCACGCGATGCAATTGAGGCATTTGCCGAGCGCTGTGCGCTTAAGGTTTTGCCGGGCCTGCGCAACTTTGGGGATTTGTTCAACCCCGCGCGAGCCGGCATTTCCGAAGTGGTGATTGGGCCTGGCTCGCGTTTTCTCGGGCGCAGCGCGTCCGATCTGCGTCTGCGCAAGAGCTATGGGTTGTCGGTGTTGGCGCTCAACCGGGCCGGCGAAATCTTTCGCGAAGATGCGCGGCGGGTGCCGATGCAGGTCGGCGATTGCTTGGTGGTCCATAGCTTTTGGCGCGATCTGCTGCCGCTGGCCAAGGAGCGCGATCTCATGGTCGCCAGCGATTTGCCGATCAATGACGCCGAGCCCAAGCAGGTGATGCTGGCGCTGGGGCTGTTTGTGGGCTCATTGCTGCTGGTCATGCTGACGGATCTCAAGCTTGCCGTGTGTCTGATGGCGGGCGCCATTGGCACGGTGCTGGTTGGGATCTTGAGCATGGACGATGCCTACAAGGCGGTTAGCTGGAAAAGCGTGTTCTTGCTGGCAAGCCTGATCTCGCTCGGCTACGCGATGGAGACCACCGGCACCGCAGCCTGGATCGCCCAGGAAATATTGTCGCTGGTGGGCGAAGTTCATCCCTTTGTGCTGCAGCTGGTGCTGGCGCTGCTCGGCACCTTCTTTACCCTGGTTATGTCCAACGTGGGCGCCTGCGTGCTGCTGGTGCCGCTGGCGATCAATCTGGCGCTGGCGTCGGGCGCCGATCCGCGCCAGTTTGCTTTGATTGCCGCGCTCGCCACCTGCAACGCCTTCATTTTGCCAACCGACCAGGTCAACTCCCTGGTGATGGGCCCGGGCGGCTATCGCGTGGTTGATTTCGTCAAGGTGGGCGGGATGATGAGCGTGGTCTATCTGGCCGTGATGCTGGGTGCGGTCAACGCGCTGTGGTGGGCGCAGGCCCTAATCGCCCGCTGATTCGCGGCGTTCCAGGCGCACAAAGTAGGCGTTGCGTACGTAAATGAACAGGCCCGTGGCCTGACCCACGATAAACACCGGATCGCGCCGGTGGATGGCGTAGGCGAGCAGGATCAAGCCGCCGAGGATGCTCAAATACCAGAACACGTGCGGCACCACACTGCGCCTGGCTTTTTCGGACGCAATCCACTGCACCAAAAAGCGCGAGGTGAAACAGATCTGGCCGAGAAAGCCAATGGCCAGCCAGATCGAGGGAATCGAAAAAATTTCGTTCATAGTTCGCTGCAGTCCGTCAGTTTGGTGCGTGTCTTGAGCCAGGCCACGCCGCACAAATCGGTCAAGCCGACAAAAAGCCGGTTGCCGATGCCGTATTTGGAAACACCCCGCGTTCGCGGGCGATGATTGACCTTGACCGATTCAACCTCAAAGCCGGCGCGCTTGCACAGCGCGGGCAGGAATCGGTGCATGTGGTCGAAGTAGGGAAGTGCCAGAAACAAATCGCGTTCAAACAGCTTGAGTCCGCAGCCGCTGTCCGGGGTGGCATCGCCGAGCGCACGCGAACGCACCGCATTGGCCACTGTCGACGACCAGCGCTTGACCCAGTCATCGCGGCGGTCGGCGCGCCAACCGGCCAGCATTCGAAGCTTCGGGTTGGGCGAGGACTTCAATGCCGCCCACAGCTTTGGAATATCTGCGGGATCGTTTTGTCCATCGCCGTCGAGCGTTGCCACCCAATCGGCGCGAGCCGCCAGAACGCCCGAGCGCACCGCGGTGCTTTGCCCCGATTGGCAAGAATGCGCAATCACGCGCAGCGCCGGATGGCTTGCCTTGAGCGCCTCAAGCCGCTGGCGCGTGCCGTCGCGGCTCATGTCGTCGACGTAAATGATTTCAAACGCGCACAGGGGATTCAGCGCGGCTTCGATCTCATTGATCAGGTTTTCGAGGTTGTCTTCTTCGTTGTGCACCGGCACCACGACAGAAAGTTCAGGTTGCCCCATGGCTGCCCACTGGAAGAAGCGTCAAAAAGGGCGCGGAGTGTAATGGTTTGCTCACCCATCGGTCACCCCAATCGAGCGCTCAAGCGCCCGAAGGCGGGGACTAGAGTGGCTCTATCTTCAGCAACTTGGCTTTAAAGGTGGCGCTGAACTGGTACTCGTTGCTGAGAAACAACGCCGGCGCGACCATCTCGCCGCTGCCGCCGATGCTGCCGTCTTTGTGTTTTTCGAGCTTGAACGCAAACGGCGGCGGCAGCGAAACGTAGCCGGCGGACCCGAGCTTGCTGTGCCAGACGTCCACGCCTAAAACCTTGGCGGTGGATGGGCACAAGCGCACCAAGACATAGCTCAGGCCAAGCGCGCGCTGCTGATCAAGGCGCACCGGGCTTAGCAGGGTGAAATCGTTGATCTGGCGGTCGCTGATGTAGGCCTGAAGTGCGCCTTCTTTGCTGTCGGGGCAGGTTTGGCCCGGTGCCGGCATGAGATAGCTGTGCTTGAGGGTGTTGCTTTGCATGTTGACGGTGAGCGAGCCGCTGGCGCTGCCGCTGTCCGGGTAGACCGCTTTGCGCTTGGTCAACGTGCCCGCGGAGGCTGCCAATGCAGTGGATAAAATCGCGAAGAATAAGAGCAAGCGCATTCAGGAGGACTCGCAGGTTTGGTTGATTTGCAGCGCTTCAGACGCTTTTGCCGGGAAATTGTTCGGCTGATCGGCGCTGATCTGCTCGCGTTTGCGGAAAACAATCCGCGCGCTGTAGTTTTTGCCGTCATCGTCGCGCAGATTGGTCAGGCCCTCAAAACTCTTCAGGCGCCTGGTTCGGTTCCCGTAGCTTACTTCCAGTGGCTCAACCAGCAGCCGAAAGAGTGCCGAATTGGGCGCGAGCTGAAAGCGCACCGAGCCCTGAAGATCCTGCTTCTTGTGGGGAATCCGCAGCAGACGAAACTCGATCGTCGCCAAACGCGACGGCACCAAAAAGTTGATCGTCAGCTTTTGACCTTTCCGCAGATCCTCAAAGCGCTCGCCGATCAGCAGATCAAAACCCGCGTCGGCGACTAGGTCTAAAACGGCGGGCAAGGGCTTGCTTTCCTCGGCGGCGGCCGCGTCGCGTTTGAAAAACACCTCGCGCCGCGTGCCCACGGTGCGCACGCCTTCTTGGTAGCCGCTGCGGAAATCGCTGGTGATGAAATCTGGCACATAGCCTATGGTTAGGCTGAGCGTTTTCTCGCCGAAGCGCTTGCCGTTGGGGCAGCGGTATTCCACGTCGCGCGCGCGAAGTTTGCCGTCAACAAAGCGTTCCCGATGGTGTTCGCTGTAGAGCGGCTTCCCGGTTTTGAGATCGCTGGCGTGGCCCACCTTGTACAGCCAGCGCTCGCCGCTCTGCGCACTGGCAGTGGCGGCCAAGGCCAGCAGGAGCAGGCTAGGGGCCCACATAGGTCACGGCGCTCGAGCTTGAGTTCAAGTAAAACCACCAGCCGGTTTGGCCATTGAAGGTGTCGCGGCCATTGGCGATGTTGTTGCAGCTGCCGGTGCCGCCCGGAAGCAGGCTCGAAAGCGTGCGGGCGCCGACGACGGGCAGGGTCAGTACGATGGTGTTGGCGTCGGTCTCGCGCAAAAAGCCGCGGAGCAAGCCGGTGGGGAGCAGGGTTGCCGGGTTTGCATTGAAGGTGCCCGAGCTGCTGGCGGCGATCAGGCTGATGTCTGTACCGCCAAAGTTAATCGCGATGGTGCGCTCAGTCGTCACGAAACACGGCGCCGAAGGCACCTGAATAGCGGGCGTGTAGACGCTTGCCGAGCCTGGGACAATGCCGGAACACTGGCCCGCAGAGAGCGTGCTGTAGGTCGTCGTTTGCGGGATCGAATTGCGATTCATATCGCAGGCCGTGGGCGCGAGCGTGCAGTCGCCTTCGGCTGTCTCCACAGCAAAGCCTAAGCTGTTTTGGTCGAGAGGCCTAAACAGCGTTAGCGGCGAGCTGTCGAACAGGCCGTCGCTGTTGCCGTCGGTGGTCAGCGCGGTGGTGATTTGATCGTTGACCTGGCCGATGATGTCAGAGCACTGGAAAAGCACCGACACATAAAGATGCGGATCCACCAAGCGCAGCTGGGTGGTTCGAAAAACACTCGGTGGCGGGTCGAAGGTTGCGCGAAAAATGCGGTCAAAGCTCTGTGCCTGAAGCGCACTGGTAAAGCCGCCGAGCGTGATCAACATTGCGAACAAAATGCGTGTCATGGGGATGGAGCTCCTGAAGTGGTTTTAAGCCGATGGCGTAAGCGCGCGAAGCCTAGCGCACCAGCCGTGTTCAAGGCGAGCGGCAGCAGCAAAGCCCACGCCTCGTGGCCCGGGCTCAAGCGCCGCAGGCCTTCATACAAAACGATTCCGGCCAGTGGCGCAATCACCCCGCGGATGCCGTTCAGCGTAACGTGCACGCCCATGTACAGCGTGGCTTGCTCGGGCGTGGCGTAATCGTTGTGGCCCAGATTCCAGCCGATCGCGCCGCCCGCATAGCCGATCCCGAGCATCACCGCACCCATCCAAATCCACGCATCCGCGCCGGTGACCGCGCCGAGCAGGAACAGCACGCTCACCGCAACAAAGCTCCACGCATGCACCGCGCGGTATTCGACAATGTGTTTGCGGTCGAAAAAGCGCGCCCACGCGCCGACGCTGAGCGGAATCAGGATCAGCGGGATTGAGGTCAATATCAGCACCAGCTCAAAGGGCGTGAAGCGACCCGTCGCGCTCAAAATGACGATCATGAGGGCCGGCAGCATCAGGTTGCCCGAGCCAAATACGAACATGCTGCGCATAAAGTCGCGATAGCCCAAGTCTTGATTGAGCACCTGACGAAACGACGCAAAGGAGGGTTTGAGCGCCTCGCTGCGCCTAAGCGTGTCCTCAGAACGGCGCAGGTGAGTGTGCGCGCGGAGCCGCATGCGCCGATAGCTGAGCGCACCGATCAGGCCGATCGCGCCTGCAAGCACAAAAAAACCGCGCGGCGCGAACCCGCCCTGCGTGGTCAACCAGCCAAGCGCCGCGGCGGCCAGCGCCATCAGCACATCGTTCACGGCGACCAAGCGGCTGACCAGCTGGCCGCGAATCGACTCCGGGAAATTCTGCCGCCACACCGCCGAGCGCACGGTCAGCACGCCGGCCCAGCCCAAGCGCGCCAGCACGATCAAGCCACAGGCAAGGATCAAGCCCACGGTTCCCGAGCCAAACAGGCCAACGCCCATTACCGCGAGCATGGTCACGGTTTGATAAACGCTGAGCAGACGAATTTTGTCGCGCCCCATTTGGTGGGTGGCAAACCAGAAGCTGAGCAGGTTCGAAAACGACGGCGCGCCGGTGATCAGCGCCACGATAAAAGCCATCGCCGTGGGCGATACGAGGCCGGCGAAGCTGGCTTTGACAAAAGTCGCCGCAACCGCGCCTTCAACCGCTCCCAAACCGAAGCTGAGCAAGGCCCAATTGAGCTGCTCGCGGCGGTAGTGCACGCGCACGCGCTTGGGCACGATCACCCTTAAGCGCCCGCCGATCGAAAGCCGCACACCCTCAGCGGCACGGATCGCGCCCGGCATTGCGCTCGTAGGTGTCGAACTGCTGATCTTTAAGTGAGGGGTTTTGCTGGCCCTTCCGGCGGCGCTCGTTCAGCACCTCGCAGGCCTGGTCACGGCAAACGCGTTCGCTGATCACCGGATAGCTCTGCTGCAAAAGCGTATAGCCGTATTGACGCTGGGTGCTGACGGCGCCCGGGATGCCGATCACCGGTCCCGCCAAGACGGGCACGCTGTTGGTCACGGTGATAAATCTGGGGCAGGCGTCGTGGCGATAGGCCACTTCGCCATTGGCCGAGGTGCATTTAAACGCGAGCTGTGTGCAGTTCAGGCCGATCGGTTGCGCGGGCCGCGGCGGACGCACGGGCTTGGCCTTGGGCGCTGGGCTCGGTGGCGCAGGCGGGGGCGGTTCAAAAGACACTTGGAGTTTGACCGTTCCGTCTTGGCGCGTGCCGGGCGGACAGGCGGTCTGATGGAAACTGATCTGTCCCTTGGGGTCGATACAGCGCGGAAAATCCTTGCTCCGCGGCGCTGCGGGCGGCTCACTCGCGGCCAGTGAAGACGCAAACAAAAGTGAAAACGCAAGCAAATACGAAGGCAGCAACATCGAAGTAGCTTAACCGCGCGCGCTGAACGGTAGTCAAACCGCTCAGCGCAATTTGTGCCTAATAGGCTGCGATTTTGGGCGGTGCGGGCGGGTTGATTTCGCGCGCCCGCGCCGATTCTAGGCTGCGCCTTAACTCCGCTTCGCAGCTCTTCAGCACATCGTAGGCCTCAGCCCGCTTGCGCTTGCCTTCGTCGGCGATGCGCAGGCTGTCTTCGATGGTTTCGATCAGCAGCTGATTGGCCTGTTTGACTGCGGCAATATCAAACACGCCGCGCTCCAGTTCGCCGCGCACCTGAGCGTTGGCAATCTTGAGGTTGCGCGCGTTCTGCACGAGTAGATCGTTGGTCAAATCAGTCGCCGCCTTGACGCTCTTGGCGGCCTCACCGGAGCGATGAATCGTGATCATCTGGGCAAGCTGCTGGCGCCACAGCGGTACGGTATTGGCAAGGGTCGAATTGATCTTGGAAATAAGGCCTTTGTCGTTTTCTTGAACCAGCCGAATGCTGGGCAGCGATTGCAGGGTGACCTGGCGGGTCAAGAGCAAATCGTGCAGACGGCGGTCGAGCTCATCGCGCGACGAACGCAGATCGCGCATGCGCTGCGAGACCAGCACATCGCCCGAAACCTCAATCTCACGCTCAAGCGCCGGGATTTCGCCCTGGTCGAGCTGGCTTAAGCGCTCTTGCGCGGCGGCGATGTACACCTCAAGCAGGCGAAAATAATCCAGATTGGCGCCGTACAGGCGGTCCAACCAGGTGACGTCGTTGAGCAGCTCGGTTTTGCGTTCTTCAAGCCGATCGGTGATCGCATCAATCTGTTTGCCGACTTCCTGATAGCGCAGCGCAAATTGCGCGATCGGCTTGTTCGAGCCAAAAAAGCGCTCCATCAGGGTTTTTTTGCGGTCGGGATTGAGCTCGTCGATATTGAAACCCTTGAGCGTCATCACCGCTTCGTTCAGGGTTTTACCGGCCTCGCCTAAGTCTTTGCTCTTGACCCCGTCGAGCATCTCGTCAGAGACCGACGCGAGCTGTTTTTGCGCCTTCGAGCCAAAGAACAAGATCGAATTGGAATCGTTGATGTCGAGCTCGTTGAGCACACGCGCCACTTCTGCGCGCTTGAGCGCATCGGCAGACTGAAGCGGCGGCATTATTTCGGACGGTGCTTGCGGCTGGAGCGGAATGGACATGTCGATCCTCCAATGGGTGAATGCTTAATGCTACGTGCCTTGCGGCGGCGTCTCGTGGGGATAAAGTCACTGTTTGGCTGAAGATGCGCTGAATGGCCTGCGCAGGCTGCGCTGGCAAGGCGCTTTTATGATCGCGGCGACTGGCGGCTTGGGGAAGTATCGCCGCTTTGCTGTTGCAGCAAACGCTGCAGGCGCTCAAGCGCAGGCCGTAAGCCGTTTTGGATACCGGCAGCGGCGGCCATGGCGCGCTGCTGCTGGCGATCAGCGAGCGGTGCGGCGAGCACGGCCGCACTTTGTTTTTCTGGGCTGCTCGCTTGCGTCGCTGGAATGCACAAATCGAGCTTGGCCATTGCCGCCACGCGCGCATGCTGATCGCGCACCAGCGGCATCGCCAGCGGCTTGATCCCAAGAGCGGCGGCCTGCAGCAGCAGCGAGCCACCGTTAATCAGGCTGCGCTCGCTCAATTCAAGCAAGCCAAGCAGGGTCGCGTTGGGCAGGCGTCCGAGCTCGACCAAGCGCTCGTGCGCGCTCTCTCGCGGCGCGGCGCTCACGCTCAAGACCACGCTGGCGCCGCGCTCAATCAGCGCATCGGCAATTGCCCGGAAGTGCTCTACCGCGTATTGGCCGCTCGGTGTCAGGAACACAAAGCGCGACATCGCCACGGGCAGCAGCGCGCGCGCCGCAGCAACATCCGCGTAATCAGCCAGCGCGCCCAGAATGAGCGGCGTAAATGGGGCCAGCAGGCGAAGCTTGAGGCGCTCCCAAAGGCCAAAGTTCTCGTCGAGATTTGGCGGTATCAGCAGCCAGAATTCATCCCACAGATTGAGCTTCAACAGCGCCAGCGCGCGGCGCCTGCTTTTCGCCCGCCAGCACACAAACACGGTCTTGGCGTGGACCGCCTTGGCCGCCTTGAGCTGTGCGCGCCGCGAGCTCGTATCAAACACAACCACGCGCGGGCGCATGCGCTCGATCAGCGCCACCACCGCGTGGTTTGAGCGCGCCGGAGAATCCGCCAGCAAGACGGCATCGACTGCGGTTTGGCCAGCCAGTGCGCTGTGCTTTGATAGCAGCAGCAGCTGTTTCAAATCGGGATTGGCTGCAGCCATGGCGCGCGCCAGCAGCAGTGCGGCTTGCGCCTCGCCCGAGCCTTTCGGCCCGGACACCGGGACATACAAGATATCGAGGGCGCCCGCGCGCTGAACGCCCTCCGTCACAGCCGCTACTTCAAGCGCGAAGCAATCGCCGCACCGAGATCCGCGGGTGAACGGACAGTGGTGACCCCCGCGGCTTCCAGCGCCGCAAATTTTGCCTGCGCCGTGCCTTTGCCGCCCGAAATAATCGCGCCAGCGTGGCCCATGCGCTTGCCCGCGGGTGCCGATGCGCCCGCAATAAACGCAACCACCGGTTTGCTGACGTGCTCGCGGATGTAGTCGGCTGCGTCTTCTTCCGCGGAGCCGCCGATTTCACCGATCAGAATGATGCCGCGGGTGTCCGGGTCGGCTTCAAACAGCTTCAGGCAATCGATAAAGCTCATGCCGCCCATGGGATCGCCGCCGATGCCGATGGCGGTGGATTGGCCCAAGCCCGCGTTGGTGGTTTGGAACACGGCTTCATAGGTCAAGGTGCCGGAGCGGCTGACGATGCCAATTGAGCCCGGCAGGTGAATGTGCCCTGGCATGATGCCAATCTTGCACTGGCCGGGGGTGATCACGCCGGGGCAGTTGGGCCCAACCAAGCGGCTGCCCGGGTAGCGCTGGGTCAGCACGGTTTTGACCCGCATCATGTCGAGCTGCGGAATGCCTTCGGTGATGCACACGATTAAAGGCAGGCCGGCATTAGCGGCTTCGAGGATCGCATCGGCCGCAAACGCTGGCGGCACGTAGATCACCGAAGCATCGGCGCCGGTTGCTGCAACCGCCTCGCTGACGGTGTTGAAAACCGGCAGGTCCAGATGCAGGCTGCCGCCCTTGCCGGGCGTAACGCCACCGACCATCTTGGTGCCGTAAGCAATCGCTTGTTCTGAGTGGAAGGTGCCCTGCGTGCCGGTGAAGCCCTGGCAAATCACGCGGGTCGCTTTGTTGATCAATACGCTCATGTGTGATTAACCCTTGGCTGCCGCGACGACTTTTTTCGCCGCGTCGTTCAAATCGGTGGCTGGGATGATGGCAAAGCCCGACTGGCTCAGCAGTTCGCGGCCTTTTTCAACATTGGTGCCTTCAAGGCGCACCACGACTGGAATGGTGATGCCCACGTCGCGGACCGCGGCGATGATGCCGTCGGCGATCAGATCGCAGCGCACGATGCCGCCGAAAATATTGACCAAAATCGCGCGCACTTTGTCTGATTTCAAGATCAGCTTGAACGCCGCGGTAACGCGTTCTTTGGTCGCGCCGCCGCCGACATCGAGGAAGTTGGCCGGTTCGCCGCCGTTTAGCTTGATCACGTCAAGCGTGGCCATCGCCAAACCTGCACCGTTGACCATGCACCCAATGGTGCCATCAAGGGTGACGTAGTTGAGATTGTGGCGGGTGGCTTCTACTTCGGTTGGGTCTTCTTGCCGTTCATCGCGCATCGCGGCGATTTCGGGGTGGCGGAACAGCGCGTTTTCATCGACGTTGATCTTGGCATCGAGCGCGAGCAGGTCGCCAGACGGCGTGATCACCAGCGGGTTCACTTCAACCAGCGCTAGGTCCAGCGCGTGGAACATCCGGTACAGGCCCTCCAGCATCCTGCAAAGCTGGCCGGTCTGTTTGGCGTTCAGACCCATCGCAAAGCCGAGTTTGCGGCCTTGAAAGTGCTGATAGCCTTCGAGCAAATCGATCTGCACGGTGTGGATCGCCGAAGGCGTGTCGTGCGCGACTTGTTCGATGTCCATGCCGCCTTCACTGGAGGCCATGATCGTTACGCATTTGTTCTGGCGATCAACCAGCAGCGACAGATAGAGTTCTTTGGCAATGTCGGTCGCCTCGGCGATCAAGACCTTGTCCACTGGCAGCGCTAGGCCACCGGTTTGGTAGGTGGTAATCGTCATGCCGAGCATGTTCTTGGTGTAGCTCGCCACTTCTTCGAGCGTTTTTGCGAGTTTGATGCCGCCGGCCTTGCCGCGGCCTCCCGCCTGCACCTGCGCTTTGACCATCCACTGGCTGCCGCCTATGGTTTTTGCCGCATCGACGGCCTCATCGATGGTGCTGGCGGCGATGCCTTTTGGCACCGCAACACCGTATTCGGCGAACAAATCTTTCGCCTGATACTCATGAAAGTTCATGCGTACTCCGCTGGGGTTGGGGTTGAATACTCAAGATGCAGGTGAACGCTGTCACCGCGTGGCCGGCTATTGTCGCCAAAGGGCAGCCCAATTCATAGGCGCGCTTTGCTGGCGGTCACGGGTCGATGACAGTAACCTCAGCGTCCCTAAACGCATTGGTGACCAAACGCGAATGTCGCGCGATCCGAAATTGTTGCGATGTTGTCTCACCGCCAATAAGTCGGGCCGACCCTAAGTGGCGCGCCGTATCGCTTTCCCCGATTTAAGCAGCGAGGTTTTGCCCTCAGGCTCAATGCCCGATCCGGTAACCCGTCGCGCGCTCGATTACGCCCATTTGCTGCGCGTGCTGATGGGCGCGATTTTTTGTTTGTTTTTTTTCTCGCCGGTGGGCGTTCAGTACCTGCCCGAAGCGCCCACGCTGCTGGTGCGCAGCGCTGCACTTTTGTATCTCATCGCCGGGGCCCTGCTGTGGATCGTCGGCCGCCGCCACCCGGATCGGCCAAAACTCCAGGCCTTGCTGGGCGCCTTGCTCGATATCGGCGCATTGACGGTTTTCCTGCATGGCTTGGGCGGCTTGGATTCGGGCGTGGGCATTTTGTTTGTCGCAGCCGTGGGCTCAGCCGCACTCTTGCTGCCGGCCAAGCTGGTTGGTTTTGTGGCCGCCTGCGCGACCATCGCGGTGCTCGGCGAATACCTTTACGCCACCCGCATTGACCTGGCCGAATCGCGCTCGGCGATGCAGGCGGGTATTTTTGGCCTGAGCTATTTCTTGACCGGGTTTGTTGGCTATCGCACCTCTCAACAGCTGCGCGAAAGCGAGCAACTGGCCGACCAGCGCGGCCTTGATCTGGCGAATCTCTCGCAGCTCAATGCGCTGATCATCCAGCGCATGCGCACCGGTATTTTGGTCATCGACGACGACGATCAGGTGCGCTTGATGAACGAATCGGCCTGGTATTTGCTCGGCATGCCGGCCGAACGCCAGCGCGATATTCGGCGCATGGCGCCCGGATTATTCCCGCGTTTGACCCAGTGGCGCGCCCAGCACGTGCATGAGCTGCACGCGATCAAGCTGGCCGCAGGCGTGCCGGCGGTGGTGCCGCGATTTGTCAAACTGGAGGCCGACGCCCGCGGCGCGACGCTCGTGTTTTTGGAAGACGAAAGCATGGTTTCGCGCCGCGCCGAGGAAATGACCCTGGCGTCGCTCGGGCGGATGGCGGCGTCAATCGCG
>Ga0105047_10006144_pt1 | contig 20438 bp, 14 predicted proteins | sample MAT04_FD_78384 | JGI IMG/M metagenome (GOLD analysis project Ga0105047, IMG submission 78384) | Freshwater microbial communities from Lake Fryxell liftoff mats and glacier meltwater in Antarctica - MAT-04 (megahit assembly) | ecosystem: Environmental > Aquatic > Freshwater > Ice > Liftoff...
GAGGAGAAGACGAGCGCGGGTGACGCGACGGCCGATCCCACCGACGAGGATCAGTGGCTGATGGCGCGGCTCGACACGGTGATCCGCGAGACGCACGCGGGCATCGCGAGCTTCGACTTCGGCGCGATCGCGCAGTCGCTCTATCACTTCGTGTGGGACGACTATTGCTCGTGGGCGCTCGAGCTCACGAAGCCGCGCTTGATGGGGACCGACGATGCGGCGCGGCGCGGGGCGCTGCGAGTGATGGGCTCGGTGCTCGCGGATACGCTGCGGCTGCTTCACCCGGTGATGCCGTTCGTGACCGAGGAGCTGTGGTCGATGTTGTGCCCGGCGATGACGAAGCTCGGGCTGTGGCTCGATCGCACGCCTTCGCACGCGCTGCTGGTGCTGGAGAAGCAGCCCCAGCCGCGCAAGGCGCCGCAGCCGGAGATCGAGGCGCGTTTTGCGATCCTGCAGCGCTTCGTGAGCGCGGCGCGGGTGCTGCGCTCGGCGTCGGACATCAAGGACAACGTGAAGATGGTGGTGGCGGTGAAGCCGCTCCACCCCGACACGCAGCCGATGCTCACGCGGGCCAAGCGACCGGTAGCGTTCCTCGCGAAGCTGGAGGACATCGAGATCGTCGAGGCGCGCGCCAAGGGAATGGCGGCCACGTTCGATCCCGCGTTCGAGCTCTACGTCGATCTCGCGAAGTACGTGGACCTCGCCGAGGAGATCAAGCGCGTGGAAAAGGCGCTCGACAAGACGGTGAAGGAGCTCGAGGGGCACAACGCGACGCTGGCCAACCCGGCGTTCATCGAGCGCGCGCCGCCGGAGAAGGTGGCGGACCGCAAGGCCCAGCTCGCGGACGCCGAGGCGCGCAAGGAGAAGCTCGGCGCGACGCTGACGGAGCTGAGAGAGGTCGCAGCAGCTCGATAGAATCAGCGCGCGGTCATCGTGAACCGGTCGAGCCACTTGCCGACCAGCACGCGCGCCCCGCGCATCCACGCCGAGCTCGCAACGACCTCGGGGCGGAACTGGATCCGCAGCTCGCCGGTCCCGAGATCGAGCCGCGCCTCCTCGATGTCGCTCCACGCGACGGTGACGTCGGCGCTCTCCGGGAGATTGAGCACCACGCCCGCGGTGGTGCGGTTGCGGAACGTGGCGATCGTCATGAACGGGTTGGCCTCGTCGTTCAGGGAGACACCGTCGAGATCGATGCGCGGCCGCTGGGTCTGCATGCCGAGATGTCTACGCTCGATCGAGGTCGGGGTCCACGAGGCCCCAGAGGGCGAGCGGCCCTGCGAGGTCGGAGGGGACGGGCGCATGCAGGACCAGCGGCTGGCCGGTCACCGGGTGGGCCAGCGCGAGCACCGACGCGTGGAGCGCCAGGCGGTGGAGGCCGAACGTCCCGCGCCAGTGGCGGTTGTGGTCGCCCTTGCCGTAGTTCACGTCGCCGATGATCGGGTGCGTGGCGTGCTTGAGATGCCGGCGCACCTGGTGGAGGCGCCCGGTCTCGGGGCGGGCCTCGACCCAGGCGTAGCGATCACGGGTGAACAGCGTCCGCGCGCGCGTCACCGCCGGAACACGCGGGCCGCCTTCGGTGCGGGGAATAGGCTGGTCGACATCGAAAGTAGGTGGCGGCGTCCCGCGGACCAGCGCGCGATAGGTCTTCTGTACCTCGCGCGCCTCGAACGCCGCGCCGAGCACGCGCGCGTTCTCCGGATCCCGGGCAAACAACAGAACACCGCTCGTACCGCGATCGAGCCGGTGCACTGGATAGACCCACGATTTCAGCAGATCGCGGACGATCAGCATCGCCACTTCCCCCTCCTCGCCCCAGCCGCGATGCACGAGCATCCCCGAGGGCTTGTCGACCGCCACCACTGCGTCGTCGACGTGCAGGATCGAAATGCTCAAATGCCGCCTTTACGCGGCTGATGCGGGGCGTTAGCCAAGCTCATGCGTGTCTTGAAGAGCATGGCGCTCCTCATCCTGACCAACCTGGCGATCATCACGGTCCTCAACATCGTGGTGAACGTGTTCGGGCTCGACACGATCTGGATGAAGCGCACCGGCATCGACGTGAAGGCGCTGTTCGTCGGCTCGGCGATCATCGGCTTCAGCGGCGCGTTCCTCTCGCTCGCGCTGTCGCGGATCATCGCCAAGTGGTCCACCGGCGCGCAGGTGATCACCACTCCGCGCGACGAGACCGAGACCTGGCTGGTGGCGACGGTCCAGCGCCTCGCCCAGCAGGCGAACATCGGTATGCCGGAAGTGGCGATCTTCCCGAGCGAGGATCTCAACGCCTTTGCCACCGGACCGACGCGCAACCGCTCGCTGGTCGCCGTGTCGGCGGGGTTGCTGCGCGGGATGCGGCGCGACGAGATCGAGGCCGTGCTGGCCCACGAGATCGCGCACGTCGCGAACGGCGACATGGTCACCATGACGCTGCTCCAGGGCGTGCTCAACACGTTCATCATCGCGCTCTCGCGGGTCATCGGGTACGCGGTCGATGCGGCGCTGCGCGGCAACAACCGCGATCGCGGCCCGGGCATTGGTTACTACATCGCGAACATCGCGTCCCAGGTCGTGCTCGGCATCCTGGCCACGGTGATCGTGTCGTGGTTCAGCCGCCGCCGGGAGTTCCGCGCCGACGCGGGTGCGGCCAAGCTGAACGGCAAGCAGCCGATGATCGCGGCGCTCGAGCGGCTGCGGCGCAACGGCGATGGCCCGGCCGATCTGCCCGACACCGTGAAGGCGTTCGGCATCCGCGACGGCGGTCGGAGCTACATGGCGCTGTTCCGCTCGCACCCGCCGCTCGAGGCGCGGATCGCCGCGTTGCAGTCCGCGCCGGGTTGACGGCGAGTCCAGAGGGCGGCTTTACTCCGGCGCATGAGCCCCCAGCCGTCCCACGTCGTCGCGATCATTGGCGGGGCCACGGCGGGCGCGGAGGTGGCGCGACGCCTCGCCGAGCGCAACGCCGAGGTGGTGGTGTTCGACATGAACCCCCGCCCCTACGGGAAGATCGAGGACGGCCTCCCCCGCTGGCACAAGGCGCTGCGCGCGAAAGAGTACGCGTCGATCGGCGAGCGGCTCGCGCATCCGTCGGTGCACTTCGTGCCGCGCACCAAGATCGGCCGCGACGTCGGCTTCGCGGAGCTGGTGCGCGACTGGGGCTTCTCGTCGGTGGTGCTCGCGTGCGGCGCGTGGCGTGATCGCCCGCTGCCCGTCGAGGGCGCTGACGCGTATGCCGGCAAGGGCCTCATCTACCAGAACCCGTTCATCATCGCCTTCAACCACGCGCGCGAGCCGGACTTCGCGGGCCAGCGCTTCCCGATCGAGGACGGCGCGCTGGTGGTCGGCGGCGGCCTCGCGAGCATCGACGTCGCGAAGCTGCTGATGCTGGAGAACGTGCGCAAGAGGCTCGAGGTGCGCGGCATCCACGCCGACGTCGAGGAGATGGAGAAAAAGGGCATCCCGGCCACCCTCGCCGAGCACGGCACCAGCATCGCGGACCTCGGCCTCCAGGGCTGCACGCTGTTCTATCGCCGCCGCGCGGAGGACATGCCGCTCATGGAGATGCCCGCCGACGCGACGCCCGAGCGCGCCGCCAAGGTCGAGCAGTCGCGAAAGCACATCCTGAACAAGGCGAAGGAGAAGTTCGGGTTCGCGTTCGAGCCGCTGTCCATCCCCGAGCGCCTGATCGTCGAGGACGGCAAGCTGGTCGGCCTGGTGCTGCGCCGCGCGCGGGTCGAGGGGAAGAAGCTCATCCCCACCGACGAGACGTTCGAGCGCCGTGGGAGCGCCGTGATCAGCTCGATCGGCTCCATCCCCGAGCCGATGCCGGGCGTGTCGATGAACGGCGAGCTCTTCCCGTTCACCGATCTCACGCTGGGCCGGATGAGCGACTTTCCCAGCGTTTTTTCTGCCGGGAACGTGGTCACCGGCAAGGGCAACATCATCGCCTCGCGGAAGCACGCCTCGCTGGTGGCCGACGACATGGTCGAGAAGTTCCTCGGCCTCGACCCGGCCGGTCACGACGGTGAGGAGAAGCTGATCGAGCGTGCGATGGCGCCGGTCGCCGAGCAGGCGGAGGCGATCGCGGCGAAGATCGATCAGCTCCCCCGGATTCCGGCCCACATGCTGGCCGAGGTCCGCGCCCGGGTCCGCGCGCGCCAGGCTCAGGTCGGCTACCCCGGCGATTTTGCTGCCTGGATCAAGCAGGTCACGCCGGACGGCTTCGAGTAGACATCGGGCGTCCGAAGACTTATCTCGGTGCGCCATGAACGAGATCATCACCGAACGGCCGCGCATCGAGCTCAACGGGCCCGCGCCCGACTTCACTGCGAACACCACGCACGGGCCGATCAAGCTGTCCGACTGGGCGAAGGGCAAGTGGGTCGTCCTCTTCTCGCACCCCGCCGACTTCACGCCGGTGTGCACGACCGAGTTCATCGAGTTCGCGAAGCGCGCCGACGAGTTCGCCAAGCGCAACGTCGAGCTGATCGGCAACTCGATCGACAGCATCTACAGCCACATCGCGTGGACCCGGAACATCGAAGAGAAGTTCAAGGTGAAGATCGGCTTCCCGGTCATCGCCGATCTCGATCAGAAGGTCGCGCGCCTCTACAACATGGTGCACGAGCCCAGCTCGGTCACCGCCACCGTGCGCTGCGTGTTCTTCATCGACCCGAACCGCGTGATCCGCGCGATGATCTATTACCCGCTCAACGTCGGCCGCAACTTCGACGAGATCGTGCGCGTCATCGACGCGCTGCAGACCGCCGACAAGCACAAGGTCGCGCTGCCCGCGAACTGGAAAGTCGGCGACGACGTCATCGTTCCCGCTCCGCTCACCGCCGCCGACGCCGAGACGCGCGCCCAGTCGACCGAGCTCAAGGTGACGGACTGGTACTTCTCCAAGAAGTCTCTGTAGGGTCCGTGGCTGTCGAGCACGCGCCGACCGACGCTGTCCGCTTCGGGCACAAGCTCACCGCGCTGACCGAGGTCCGCGCGCTCGGCATCGCCGTGCCTCCGGGCTTCGGTATCGACGCCGAGACCGCCGCTTTTTACCGGCGGGGCGACGATCTCCCGATCGCCGCGGTGCACGAGATCAAGCAGGCGATCGCCAAGATCGAGGCCGAGACCGGCCTCCGCTACGGTGACCCGTCCGCGCCGCTGTTGCTCTCGGTGCGGCCGTCGGCGCCGACGCCGCTGCCGTCGTTGCTCGCGACGGTGCTCAACGTCGGGCTGACCAGCGCGACGATCGGCGGGTTGTTCGACGGCCTGGGGAAGGACGCGCGCACGCGGCGCTTCGCGCTCGATTGCCGGCTGTCGCTCATGCGCACGTACGGCGAGGCGACGCTCCCGCGCGTGCACTCCACGCAGGCGAGCGCGTTCTCCGCGGCCACCGCCGAGGCGCGCCGGTTCGCGGGCGCGACCACCACCGGACAGATGGGCGAAAAGGATCTCGACGCCCTCACCGAGCTCTACGAGGTGCTCTACCGGAACGCCGGCGCGCCGCTGCCGTCCGAAGATCCGTGGGTCCAGCTCTTCGCAGCGCTGCGCGCGGTGAGCCGATCGTGGGACTCGCTGCCGGCGCAGGCGTATCGCGCGTCGCACCAGATCTCCTCCACCGCCGGCCCCGCGCTCGCGGTGATGGCGATGGCCTACGGCAACGCCGACAGCCGATCGGCGAGCGGCAGCGCGATGTCGCGTCACCCCGCGACCGGCGCGCGCGGGCTCGCTGGCGAGCTGCTCCCGACCGCGCTCGGTGACGAGCTGGCCGCCGGCCACGGCACGCCGGTCCCGCTCTCGAACGAGGACGCCTCGCCCGAAGAGGCCGCGCTGACGATGCAGGCGCGCATGCCCGACGCCTATCGCCTGCTCGGAGACGAGATCACGCGCATCGAGCGCCACCTCAAGACGCCGGTCGAAGTGGAGTTCACGGTCGAAGAAGGAAAGCTGTGGATCCTCCAGGCGCAGTCCGCTCGCCTCGGCGCGCGCGCGCAGGTGCGGGCCACGGTGGATCTCGCGACCGAGGGCCTGATCTCGATCGCCGATGCCGTTCGCCGGGTGCGCCCCGCCGAGCTCGCCACGCTGATCCAGTCGACGATGGGCGCCGAGGCCGGCCCCTCTGCGCTCTTCGCGCGCGGCCTGGGCGCATCGCCGGGCGCGGTCACCGGCAAGCTCGCCCTCTCCACCGACGAGGTCCTGACGCGCGCTCAACGCGGCGAAGCGACGGTGATGGTGGTGATCGACACGGCCCCGGGCGACGTGAACGCCATTCGCGCAGCAAAGGCGCTGGTCACCACCCGCGGCGGAACGACCAGCGACGCCGCGATCACGGCGCGCGCGCTCGGAAAGCCGTGCGTGGTGAGCGCGCGGGACCTGGTCATCGATCTCAAGACCCGCCAGCTGCGCTCGGGCGATCAGTCACTGCGGGAAGGCGAGTCGATCACCGTCGACGGCGCGCGCGGCGAGGTGCTGATCGGCCGCCGCACGACCATCGCCCCGAGGAGCATCGACGAGACCTCGAAGATCCTCGCCTGGGCCGACGAGGCGCGCGAGATCGACGTCCGCGCGGTCGCCGAGACCGCGCAGGAGATCGCCGAAGCACGCGGCCTCGGCGCGCACGGCATCCTGGCGCACAAGTTCGGCCGCTGGATCAAGAGCGAGCTCGGCGCGCTGTTCGAGGCGACGGGTGATCGTCCGCTGACCCTGCGACTGCCTCCCGCGCAAGATCCGGACATGGACGCGGTGCGCCTGAGCGCGCTGGTCGAAGCGGCGAAGGGGAAGAAGAACCTGCGGCTCGAGGTGGTGTTCGACGGCCTCGGCTGGAACCTCCACCCTCGCCTCCTCAAGCTCCGCGCGCGCCTGGCCGAGGCCGCGATCGGCGAGGCCAAAGCCGGCGTGTGGATCGACACCGAGGCCGATCTGGTCGCGCTGCTCGGGACCGCCAGCCCGCTGCCGAAGATCGACGTCGTGATCGCCGATCTCGACGCGCTCGGACGCCGCAGCTCCATCCCCGGCGTGAACCCGCCGACGCCGCTGATGCGCCTCACGTCGATGGTGGAGACCACCCGCGTGCTGCCGTCACCGCCGACGATCGGTGTCCTGGCAGCGCTCGCGAGCGACGCGCCCGATCTCGGCCCTTACGCGCGGGCCGGCGTCGCGTTCGTGGGGACGAGCAACAAGACGATCGCGCTGGCTCGCCTCGCCGCAGCCTGCGTTTGAGCTCCGGATCCGAAACCAATCATGCTGCTGACGACGGTGCTCGACGCGCGCTCGGATTTTTTTTTCGGAGTTACTTGCGGCCGAAGAGCTTCTTCAAGAAGCCGCCGATGCTGCGCCCCGGCGGGACCGCCTCGACCGATGGCTTCTCGGTCGACGCCGACGTCACGCGGCGCTGCTTGGTCTTCATCGCTGCGCGCACCGTGTCGGGCGTGTCGCGGGTGGTCATCGTGACGACGCGCGTGCGCGAGCTCGCGTTGTCGGTCATCGACACCGTCAAGAAGCCCTGCGTGTCGACGCGGAAGTGGATCTCCACCTTCACCTCGCCCTTCGGCCGCGCCGGGACGTCGGCGATCTCTGCGGTGCCGAGGTACTCGTTGCCCTCGGTCGAGTCGGCCTCGCCCTGGAAGATGTCGAAGTGCACGACCGTCTGATCGTCGCGCGTGGTGATGATCGAGGTGCTCTTCTCCGCCGGTAGCTTCGAGTTCTTCGCGACCACCGGCTTGAAGCGGCCGCCGGGCAGGCCCACGCCGATCGTCATGCTCACGACGTCGCGCAGCTCCAGGCGCTGCGGCTTGCTCAGGCCGTCGGCGAGGAGCGCCGCGCCGACGGCGACCGCCTCGTCGGGGTGCACGCCCTTTCGCGCCGGGCGACCGGCGAACGAGTGCAGCTTGCCTTGCACCAGCGGCATGCGGGTCTGACCGCCGACCAGCACCACCTCGCTGATGTCGGCGCGCGAACGGTGCGCCGCCTTCAGCGTCTCGTCGCAGATGGCCAGCGAGTGATCGACCAGATCTTCGGCGATGTGGTTGAGGATCTCGCGCGTGAGCTTCAGATCGAGCGCCACCGGCTGCCCACCCGACACGATGTGCGGGATGTAGATCCGGGTCTCCTTCTGCAGCGAGAGGTCCTTCTTCGCGGCGTCCGCGGCGTCGCGGATGCGCAGCTTCGCGGTGTCGTCCTCCGAGAGATCGAGGCCGGTCGCCTTGTGCAGCTCGAAGAGGCACCAGTCGACGATGCGGTTGTCGATGTCGACGCCGCCCAGGTACGCGTCACCGCCGGTCGCGAGGACGTCGAACAGGTTGCCGCGCACCTCGAGCACGCTCACGTCGAACGTGCCGCCGCCGAAGTCGTAGACCATCACGACCTGGTTGAGCTTCTTGTCGACGCCGTACGCGACCGAGGCCGCGGTGGGCTCGTTCACGATCTGCTTCACGTCGAGGCCGGCCATCTTGCCGGCCTCGATCACCGCCATGCGCTGGCGATCGGTGTAATACGCGGGGACCGAGATCACCGCCTTGGTGATCTCCTCGTTCACGTACGAGGAGGCCCAGAGCTTCATCGCGCCGAGGATCTGCGCGCTGATCCAGGCGGTGGAGTAGACCTTGCCGCCGATCTTGACCGCGGCGTCACCGTCGTCGTCGGGGACGATCTCGCAGCCGTAGTAGTGCAAGGCATCTTGCACCGCCTCGGAGTCGAAGCGCCGGCCGAGCAGGCGCTTCACGCCGTAGATCGTCTGCTCCGAGTGAGTGGCGAGCTTCTCGTACGCCGGCCAGCCGACGTGGATCGAGCTGCCGATGATGCTCACCACCGACGGGATCGTGCGGTGGCCGGACGCGGTGGGGACCACCTCGACCTTGCCGTTTCGCACCACCGCCGCGCAGGAGAACGTGGTGCCGAGATCGATGCCGATGATCAGCGCGCTGTCGCGCTTCATCGAGGGCGTCGCCGGGCGCTCGAGCGGCTTCGGCGGCGCAGGGGCCTCCACCATCGGCACGGTCTCGTCACGCGGCACCGCCAGCACCGACCGCGCGGTGGCGGACGGCATGCGCGGTGGGACGTAGCGCGGCGGCTCCGCTGGCGGGGGCGCGCGGTGCGGCGCCGAGGGTGCTCGCGGAGGCGGTGTGGCGGGCGGAGGCGCCGGGTCGCTGCCGGGCGGGAGGCTCTCGCGCTCCACGCGGCGCGGCGCCGGGACGTTCGGCGCGATGCTGCGCGAGGGTGACTGGGGCGCAGGCGAAGCGGCGCGCGGCAGCGGCGGCTCGGACGACAGGTCTTCCTCGGCCGGCTCGGAGCGCAAGCTCTCCGGCAAGATCTCGTCGAGCGAGCCCTCGAGGTCCTCGAACAGCGGCGGAATCGCGTCGGGCGGCGGCGCCTCTGCGGCCGCCCGACGCTCGGCCTCCATGCGCTCGGCGCGCTCGATGGCGGCGCGCACGGACTCGGCTCGCTCGGCGGCGTGCTCGGCGGCGGCCTTCGAGGCGGCGGCGTGCTCGGCGTGCGCGTCGCGTTCGGCGGCGGCCTTCGCGGCGCGCTCCGCAGCGAGGCGCTCGACCTCGCGCTCGGCCGCGGCGCGCTCGGCCTCGATCGCCTCGGCCATCCGCGACGTCTCCGCCCACTCCGCGGCCATCCGTTCGGCCTGTTCCGCGGCGACGCGCTCGGCCTCGATCTTTGCTGCGGCGACCCGCTCGGCTTCGACCCGCTCGGCCGCCGCGACGCCCTCGGCTTCGGCGCGCTCGGCCTCGGCCTTCTCCGCCGCTGCCTTCTCGGCGGCGCGGCGCTCGGCGTACGCCTTCAGCCCCGCGGCGATCTTGTCGGCCTCCATGCGCTCGGTCGCCAGCTTCGCGACCCGCGCGGCCTCGATGCGCTCCGCCTCGATCCGCTCGACCTCCAGGCGCTCCGCCTCCGCGCGCTCCGCGGCGACGCGCTCGGCCTCGGCGCGCTCGGCGGCCTCGTCGGTGATCGTCACCGTCGGCGGCACCGCGGGCGGCGTCCCGTTGCCCTGGCCCCACGTGCGATCGATGACCTCGCGTGCCTCGGGGCTCACTTCGGTGAAGCGAATGCCGAACCCCGGGGCCGGATCGCCGCCCTCACCGCGCGCCCAGGCCACCGTGCCTTGCGCCTCGAAAAGCAGCGTCCCGAGGCTGTCGCTGATCGTGAGGCGGACCGTGCGCCCCTTCTCGGGCGGAGTCAGCGTGGAGATGAAGACGCCACGCGGTGAGAGGTGCTCGGCGAACGCGGCCACGAAGGCCTCGGGGTCGGCGACCAGCACGCGAACGCGCGCGGCAGCCCCTGGGGTGGAAGAGCTCGTCACGGCGGCAAGAGACTAGCTCGCATGGCGCTCGGCTGCGCCGCCGCGGCGAACAAAAAATGCCGCGGCGGCCCAGCGACCTTTCGTCAATGAGACTGGATGGTTAGTGGAATTGAGCGGCCTCGGTCGAGTCGCCCATCGCCAGGGTCGAGCTCCCGCCGATCACCTCGGCGACCGCGTCGAAGTACCCGGTGCCGACCTCGCGCTGGTGTTTGGTCGCCGTGTAGCCGTTCACTTCGGCGCCGAACTCCTGCTCCTGGAGCCGCGAATAGGCGGTCATGCCCTCCGCCCCGTAGCCGCGCGACAGCTCGAACATCGAGTAGTTCAGCGAGTGGAAGCCGGCCAGCGTCACGAACTGGAACTTGTAGCCCATCGCGCCGAGCTCCCGCTGGAACTTGGCGATCGTCGCCGGGTCGAGGTTCTTCTTCCAGTTGAACGAGGGCGAGCAGTTGTACGCCATCAGCTTGTTCGGGAACTTCTTGCGGATGCCCTCCGCGAACTGCTTGGCCTCGGCGAGGTCGGGCTTCGAGGTCTCGCACCACACCAGATCCGCGTAGGGCGCGTACGAGAGTCCGCGCGCGATCGCCGACTCGACCCCGCTCTTGATGCGATAGAAGCCCTCCGGCGTGCGATCGCCGGTGCAGAAGGGACGATCGCGCTCGTCGATGTCCGAGGTGAGCAGCTTCGCCGCGTCGGCGTCGGTGCGCGCCACGAGCAGCGTCGGAACGTCACAGACGTCGGCCGCGAGGCGCGCCGCGATCAGGGTGCGAATGAACTGCTGCGTCGGCACCAGCACCTTGCCGCCGAGGTGACCGCACTTCTTCTCGCTCGAGAGCTGGTCCTCGAAGTGAACGCCGGAAGCGCCCGCGTCGATCATGCCCTTCATGAGCTCGAACGCGTTCAGCGGCCCACCGAAGCCGGCCTCCGCGTCGGCCATGATCGGCGCGAACCAGTGGTGCTTCGCGCCGCCCTCGGCGTGCTCGATCTGGTCGGCGCGCGTCAGCACGTGGTTGATGCGTCGCACCAGCTCGGGCACCGAGTTGGCGGGATAGAGGCTCTGATCGGGGTACATCTGGCCCGAGATGTTGCTGTCCGCCGCGCACTGCCAGCCCGAGCAATAGATGGCCTTCAAGCCGGCGCGCACCTGCTGCATCGCCTGGTTGCCGGTCATCGCGCCGAGCGAGTTCACGTAGGGCTCGCTCTGGAGCAGATCCCACAGGCGCCGCGAGCCGAGATCGGCCAGCGTGTGCGCGACCTTCACCGAGCCGCGCAGCTTCTCGACCTGCGCGCGGCCGTACGGACGCTCGACGCCGTCGAAGCGCTTCTTCAGCCAGTCGGCGTGGGTGAGCTTGGAATCTTCGTTGCCGTAATACATCTCTTCGTCTCCTCAATTTTCCAGCAATTTGTAGGCAGGCAGGGTCAGGAAGTCTTCCATCTCCGCCTCCACCGAGAGCTTCTCGAACAGAGCGCGCGCCGCCTCGAGCTTCGCGCTCGGGGGACACACCGCCATCTCTTCGGCGAGGATCGCGCGAAAGCGCGCCACGTCGAGGGCGCGCCCGTCATCGAGCACTGCGCCATAGGTCAACCACTGCCACACCAGCGTGCGGCCGATCTCCGCCGTCGCTGCGTCCTCCATCAGATCGAACAGCGGCACGCAGCCCTGCCCGGCGATCCACGCCGCGAGATACTGCACGCTCACCTGGATGTTGTGCCGCAGGCCCTTGATGGTGCGCGGCCCGGTCGGCACCTTCACCAGATCGGCTGCCGTCACCATCACGTCGAGCCGCGGCTTGGTGTCGATCTGGTTCGGCGTCGGCATGTGCTCGTCGAAGATCGCCCTGGCGATCGGCACCAGCGCCGGATGCGCGACCCACGTGCCGTCATGCCCGTCGGTGACCTCGCGCAGCTTGTCGGCGCGCACCTTCGCGAGCGCCGCGTCGTTCCGCTCGGGGTCGTTCTTGATCGGGATCTGGGCCGCCATCCCGCCCATCGCGTGCACGCCGCGCGCGTGGCAGGTCCGCACCAGTAGCTGGGTGTACGCGCGCATGAACGGCTGGGTCATGCCGACCTCGGCGCGATCCGGCACCACCGCGCTCGAATCCGCGCGCAGCGTCTTGATGAAGCTGAAGATGTAGTCCCAGCGGCCGCAGTTGAGGCCCGCCGAATGATCGCGCAGCTCCCACAGGATCTCGTGCATCTCGAACGCCGCGGGCAGTGTCTCGATCAAGCAGGTCGCCTTGATCGTGCCGCGCGGCAGCCCGACCTTGTCCTGCGCCCAGACGAACACGTCGTTCCAGAGCCGCGCCTCGAGGTGGCTCTGCATCTTCGGCAGATAGAAGTACGGCCCGCTCTTCGCGGCGACGAGCGCCTTTGCGTTGTGGAAGAAGTACAAACCGAAGTCGACCAGCGCGCCGGGCGCCGGGCGATCGCCGACCAGGAAGTGACCTTCGGGGAGGTGCCAGCCGCGCGGGCGCACCATCAACGTCGCGGTGCGATCGCCGAGCGCGTATGTCTTCCTGGTCTCGGGCGCAACGAACGTGATGGTGCGGCGGACCGCGTCGAACAGGTTGATCTGGCCCTCGATGAGGTTCTTCCACGTCGGCGCGGTGGAGTCCTCGAAGTCGGCCATGAACACGCTCGCCCCGGAGTTGAGCGCGTTGATGATCATCTTGCGATCGACCGGCCCGGTGATCTCGACGCGGCGATCGATCAGATCCTGCGGCAGCCGAGCGACCGTCCACGGCGACTCGCGGATCGCGCGGGTCTCGCTCAGGAACTCGAGCTTGGTGCCGCGATCGATCTCCTCCTGCCGGGCCTTTCGGCGCGCGAGCAAGAGGTCGACCTCGGGGCCGAAGCGCTCGATCAGCTCGCCCACGAAACCGACCGCGGCGTCGGTCAAGACGAGCTCGGACCCCTCGACGGCGGGTCCCTTGATCTCGGCGCGGCTGCGGCTGATCACGAGTGAAGTCTTTACGGCGCACCGCGTTGTGGTCAATAGACCCGGATGTAACGCGAGTTTGAGTCGTTACAAGGCCGTCCTGTCACGTTGTCAATTGTTGTCAATTCGGGGACAGATAGGGCGATGAAGAACGACCAGGGAGGGCTGCTCCGCCTCGGCATTCGGGTGAAGGCGCTCCGCCGCGGCGAGAAGCTCACGCAGAAGGACATGGCCGATCGGCTCGACATCTCGCCGAGCTACCTCAACCTGATCGAGCACGGCCGGCGCCCGCTCTCTGCCGCGCTGCTGATCAAGCTGTCGCGCATCTTCCACGTCGATCTCTCCACGTTCACTGCGGACGACGATGGGCGGACCGTCGACGATCTGATGGAGGTCTTCGCGGACCCGCTCTTCGATCACGACGCGCTGACGTCGCACGATGTGCGGGAGTTCGCCCAGCACGCGCCCAACGTGGCCCGCGCGGTCCTCGCGCTCTACGACGCCCTGCGCGCCGCCCGCGAGAGCAGCGTGGCGCTCTCCTCGCAGGTCACGGACGCCCAGGAGGGCTCGAGCCTCGATCGATCCAGGCTCCCGTCGGAGGAGGTCTCCGAGCTCATCCAGCGCAACCGCAACTACTTCCACGAGCTCGAGCTCGGCGCGGAGGCGCTGTGGCGCGACGGACACCTCGACACGCAGGACATGTTCCGCTGCCTCGTGAGCTACCTCGAGCAGCGCCTCGGCATGAGCGTGAAGGTGATGAAGGTCAGCGCGATGCAGGGCGCGGTGCGGCGCTTCGATCCGGTCAAGCGAGTGGTGATGCTGTCGGAGGTGCTGGCGCCGCGCTCGCGCAACTTCCAGCTCGCCCACCAGATCGGATTGCTCACGCAGGGCTCGGCGCTCGATCGCCTCGCCGACGACCCGCGGCTCTCCACCGACGAGTCGCGCGCGCTGTGCCGCGTCGCGCTCGGGAACTACTTCGCCGGCGCGGTGATCATGCCGTACCAGCCGTTCCACGAGGCGGCCAACGCCGAGCGTTACGACGTCGAGCTGCTCGGACACCGCTTCCGCGCCAGCTTCGAGCAGGTCTGTCACCGACTGACGACGATGCAGCGCCCCGGCGCCGAAGGGGTGCCGTTCCATTTCTTGCGCGTCGACATCGCCGGCAACATTTCGAAGCGCTTCAGCCACAGCGGCATCCGCTTCGCGCGGTTCTCCGGCGTGTGCCCGCGGTGGAACGTTTTTGCCGCGTTTTTGAGCCCCGGCAACATCCGCACGCAGCTCTCGCAGATGCCCGACGGCACGCGCTACTTCTGCATCGCGCGCACCGAGAGCAAGGCGCGACGCGGGTTCCATCAGCCGTACACGATGCACGCGATGACGATCGGCTGCGAGGTGAAGCACGCCAAGAAGCTGGTCTACACCGACGGCATGGACCTCGAGAGCGTCGACACCGCGGTGCCGGTCGGCGTCACCTGCCGCCTCTGCGAGCGCATGGACTGCGAGCAGCGCGCGGTGCCGCCGCTCCAGCACCCGCTGCGCGTGAACGAGAACATCCGCGGGCTGAGCTTCTACGCGCCGGTCCTGGAGTCGCGCGCGCGGCCCGACGACGAGCCCTAGCGAGACTTGCCGAGGTTCGCGCGGAGGCCCGCCAGATCGCTGCGCTGCCCGGCGAGGAGCTTCGCCGCGCGATCGAACGCGCGCTGGGCGTCAGCGGTGCGGGCCTGGGCGAGCAGCGTTGCGCCGAGCTGGTTCGCCGAGAGCGCGGCGGCGATCTGGGGCGACGGGGCGCGCTCGTCGATCGCCAGCGCCTCGCGCGCGAGGCTCTCGGCGCCGGGCGCGTCGTCCTCGAGCAGGCGGGCCACCGACAGCGTGCGCAGCACGTCGGCCAGGCGCGGGTCCGCGGCGCGGGTGGCGATCGAGAGCGCGCGATGGAGGTGCGGCTTCGCCGATGCGGGCCGCGGCTGTGGCCCCGCGAGCGCCGCGGATGCGGCCATCAGCTCCAGCTCCAGCGTCGCAGCGGGATCCGGCCGCGGGCTCGCAGCGAGGTGCTCGATCGCCCGATCGAAAGCCGCCTCCGCCTCCACCCGGCGCTCCTGCGCCAGCTCGAGCAGCCCGATGTCGGTGGCGACCCCGGCGAGCTGCTCGGGCGCGGCGAGGCCCGTCGCCTCGAGCCGGACCAGGGCGTTCGAGAGCAGCGTGCGCGCGGGGGCGAGCGAGCCCCGGTCGACCCAGATCGACGCCAGCGCACGCACTGCGGCGGCCCCGTACGGCGCGCGCGGCGCCTCGCGAGATCGCTTCGGTGGATCGCGGGGCGCGAGATCGGTGCGCTCGACCAGCGCCATCAGCACCTGCTCGGCCTCTGCGACCGCGCCGCGAGACAGCAGCGCGCGAGAGAGGGCCTCGGCGACCGCCGCGCCGATCGCCAGCTGCTCCGGCGCCGCAGCGAGCGGCTGCGCCTCGCGGTATGCGGCGATCGCGCGCTCGACGTCCCCGTGCACCTCGAGGTGCTCAGCCCGGTGAAACCGCAGCTCCGGATCGCCCGGCGCGCTCGCCACCCGCTCGTCGAAGAGACGCAACGCACGCGCCGGATCGCCCCGCCGCATCTCCAGCTCGACCCGCAGGAGCAGGAGCGCGATCCGGAAGCGATGCCCCGGCTCCGCCTTCGCCAGCGCGTCGTCCGCCGCGGCGAGGTGAACGGCCGCCTCGTCGAGCGCCCCGCGCGCCAGAGCCTCGTCGCAGCGCTCGAGCGCCAGCGTGATCAGGCCGGGACCTCGGCCGTCTTGGGCGGTCCGACGATCTTCGCCTTCAGCTGCTGCCACTTCGACTTCAGCATGTCGGCGGTGCACACCGCGGCGTTGAAGATGGGGATGGTCAGCTTCGCGAGCGCAGGGTGACTCACGTAGACAGTCGCGCCCGCGCAGAACAGCCCGGCGACCGTCCAGCCCGCGTTGATGACCACGCCGCCGTTGCTGCTCAACGTGAAGCCGCCGATCACCGGGATGCAGAAGCCGACGCGGCCGCCGTACACCGGGTGACCGTCGGCGACGACGAAGCCGCCTGGCGTGAGGCCGCGATCGAACCCGCGGTAGTTGACCACGTCCTTCATCGGCCGCGCGTCGGGGTCCTCCTTGCCCTGGACCTTGTCCGCGATGCGCTGCGCGACCTCCTTGGCCTCCGCCTCGAAGTTGACGCCGAGGTGGCCCACCCCCGCGAGGCGCCCGCGCACATTGCACTGCAGGTAGTGGCGGTCGGCGGTGTGCTCGCGGTTGTCGGGGCGCACTTCCCAGCCCGGATCGAACGAGATGCTCGCGTACGGCGGGACGCCGATCTTCACGGAGGGATAGAACGCGAAGCCGAGCTTCTGGAAGAACGAGCGCTCGTCCTTCACCGTCGCGAGCGTGGCCTTGGTGTCACCCAGCTCGCCGAGCTGGCGGGTGAGCGCGCCGATCTGGACGTCGAGCTTGGTGACCTTGGCGCGCGCCTCCGGCGAGAGCGCCTCGAGCGATCGTCCAGCGGTGAGCTCGGCGCGATCGGCGATGAGCTCGCCCTGCTTCTCCTCCACGCTGCGGATCGCGGCGCCGAGGCCTTTGGTGTCGATGGCCATCACCTTCTTGCCGCTGGCGACGCCGGAGAGGATGAGGAGGATCGACTTCGCGTCGGCGACGTTCGGCAGCAGCCCGCGCTCATTGATCGCGCCGTAGTCGGCGTGGATGGGCGACTGGATGAGCGCGCGGCGCAGCTCCTGGAGCTGGGCGGGGTTCAGATCGAGGAGCTGGTCGTAGACCTGCGGGAGCTCGGCGACCTCGAGGGCGTGGCCCTTGTCGCGGAAGCGCGCGACTCGGCTCCCGAGCGTCTCTCCACCCCCGCGCGGCGGAGCCTCGAGCGCCGCAGCGATCAGCTTGAACTGCCCCTTGTCGGCGATACGGGTGCGGTCGCAGGCCTGCGTCGGGAGCTGCGGCGCGACGACGACGGGTGCGGTCTTTTTGTGCGTCTCGGTCTTCGCCTCCGGGGGCGGCGCGGGCGACACCCCACCGACCATCGAACGGAGGACCTTCACGCGCGAGCACGATAGCTCAGCGGCGCTTGACGGGCCACCGTTGCCGTCCGCGCGGGGCGCTGCGACACTCGGGTGGCCGTGCGGGTCCATAACTTCACGATGTGGTTCGGCGCGGCCCTCCGTCAGGGCGCGAACGCGGCCAAGCGCGCCGGGTTCGCCGTCACCAAGCGCGTGCGCGCCAGCCTCGGCAAGGTCGAGGGCGCGGACGCCATCACCGACGAGGAGAGCAAGGGCGGCTCGTCGCGCGCCTGGCTGGGCGTGGTCGAGGAGGCCTTCAGCAAGGTCAGGAACCTCCTGGACAAGAGCACCTTCGTCCGCATCGGTCGGGTCGAGGGCTGGATCCGAAAGAAGCTCGGCCTGCCCCCGCGCATCCCGCGGGCGCTCCCCGCGGCGACCAAACGCGCCGCCTGGTCGCCCGGCAACGGCCCGCGCAACCTGCCGAGCAAGGCGCCGACCCCGCTCGATGCCGAGGCGGCGGCGCGCTATCGATCGCAGGTCCAGACGATGCGCACGCAGGTGAACACGGGCCGCGGCAGCATCCCTACGCTGCCGCCTACCGACGAGCCGAAGTAGCCGCCCTCAGCGGTACTCCAGCTTCACGATCTCGACGTCGATGTCACCCGCCGGCCGGACCACGGCGGCGATGTCGCCCACCTTCTTGTCCATGAGCGCCTTGCCGAGCGGCGACTTCATGGAGATGCGGCCGTTCGCGGCGTCGACCTCGTCCTCCCCGACGACCTGGTACGTCCTCTCCTTGCCGTTCTCGTCGGCGACGGTGACGTGGCAGCCGAAGCGCACCCGATCGCTCTTCATCGAGAGGGGCGTGACGGCCGTGAGGTGGTCCAGGAGGATCGAGAGGTAGCGGATCCGCTTGTCGATCTCGCGCAGCTTCTTCTTCCCGAAGATGTACTCCGCGTTCTCGGAGCGGTCCCCCAGAGCCGCCGCGTCGGCCACCTCGTTGACCAGCTTTGGGCGGTCGACGTGCCACAGCGTGTCCATCTCGGCGCGGAGCTTGGCGTACCCTTCCGGAGTGATTGGCTTCTTCTGTTCGGCGGCCACGCGGCCTCGTGGGTTGGCACGTGGCGCGATCTGAGGCAAGGAACCTCGCGTGAAGCCAGACGGTCGGAGCCTCGATATCGTCGTCATCGGTCTCGGACAAGGTGGCGGTAACATTGCCACCGAGTTCTTTCGTCGCGGCTACCCAGCCCTGGCGTTGAACACCGCGCAGAGCGACCTCACCGCCCTCGATGCGGGGGGCGTCTATCCGGCGCTGCCCGAGGAGCGGAGGCTGTACATCGGCCTCGACGGCTACGACGGCGCCGGCGCGGATCCCGGCTACGGGAGCGAGTGCGTGCGCGAGCATGCGCTGCAGATCCGCGAGGCGGTGATGCGCGAGGCGGGCGACGCCGATGCGGTGATCCTGGCGGCCGGTCTCGGCGGCGGCACCGGATCTTCGCTGGCCGCGCTGGCCAAGGTGCTCGAGCCCGAAGGGCTCCCGCTCATCGCGCTCGCGACCATGCCCTCGCACGCCGAGAGCGGCATCGTGAAGGTGAACGCCGTGAAGGCGGTCAACGAGCTCCTCGCCCTGCCCATGCTCGGCTGGATCTTCGTCGACAACTCGCGGCTCACCGAGCTCAACCAGGACGTCTCCATCGTCGACTATTTCGCGCACGTGAACGGCCTGATCGCGTCGCCGATCGACGCGATGAACCGGCTCAACGATCGCGGCGATCTGCGCAGCATCCGCAGCTTCGACGGCGAGGATCTGCGCAAGCTCATCCTCTCCGGCGGCGTCCTCAACTACGGCGTCGTCGAGCTCCCGAGCATCACCGTCGACGAGGTCGTCGGCGCGCTCAAGGACGCGCTCGATCAGAGCGACATCATGCCGGGCGGCTTCGAGCTCCCGACGATCTCGTACCTCGGCGTGGTGATCGAGGCGACCGACACCGCGCTCGCCGAGACGCCGATCTCGACGTTCGAGAAGATCGACGCCGAGATCAAGAAGGAGACCGGCGGCGCCGCGGTGTATCGCGGCATCTACCGCACCAGCGAAGTGGGTCGGCCCACGCTGCTCCGCTACATGGCGGCCTGCCAGCAGATCCCGGAGCGCATGCGCGACATGCTCACCGAGGCGCGACGCGAGGGCGGCGCGATCCGCGACAAGCTGCAGACCGAGATGTCTTCGCTCGATCTCGGCGATCTCGGCGACTTCGATCTCTTCAAGCCCGGCGCGAAGAACCGCGCCAGCGAGCGGCCCCGCCGCGCGCAAGGGAGGAACAGCGCACCGCCGAGCGGGCCTGCCCCGATCGAGGATCTGAGGGTCGACATCATGCGACCCAATCGCCCGGCGCAGTCCCCGCAGGTGAAGCGGCTGTCGCGCAACGCGCGGCCGATCACGCCCAGCTCGGGCTCGAGCGGCGGCGGTTCCTCGTCCTCTTCGACGTCGCAGCGCGGTGATCCGGGCAGCGACAAGCCTGGCCCGGTCGATCTACCGCCTCCGTATCCGCCTTCGCCGCCGCCGATCCCGGCCTCGCTGGCGCCGCCGCCGGCCGCACCGCCGTCGATCGCGCCCCCGCGCCGTCCGCCGGCGTCGTCCACCACCAAGAGCGGTGGTCCGCTGGTGATGCCGCCGCCGGGCTCGCTCTCGCCTCCGCCCCCGGCGCCGGCCTCGATCCCCGCTGCGGCGAAGTTCCCGAGCATCCCCGGCCCGCCGGCGATGGCGCGGACGCCGCCGCCGAGCGCCGGCTATCCGCCGCAGACGACAGTCACGCCGTCGATCTCGCCCTCCGCGGCGGCCAAGGACGCGCTCGCGTCGAAGTCGGTGCCGCGAAAGACGGTACCGCCGCTGCCGATCGACGAGTCCTCGCTGCTCGAGGAGCCGACGCCGGAAAGCGTGACCCACGAGATCGACATCGAGGCCCACTTCGCGCGTCAGATGCGTGATCCGCAGCTCGTGCCGCAGCTCTCGGGCCCGCCGCCGCCGCCGATGCTCGACGACGAGGCCTTCGAGCTGCCGATCGATCTGCCGAGCCCCGAGGTCTACGACAAGCTGGTGTCCGACTTCCTGCACGCGAGCGACGACGCCGTGCGCGACAAGATCGCCGATCGCCTCGAGCAGGACAGCGAGTCCGAAGAGACCGTGATCC
>Ga0105047_10006146_pt1 | contig 20434 bp, 16 predicted proteins | sample MAT04_FD_78384 | JGI IMG/M metagenome (GOLD analysis project Ga0105047, IMG submission 78384) | Freshwater microbial communities from Lake Fryxell liftoff mats and glacier meltwater in Antarctica - MAT-04 (megahit assembly) | ecosystem: Environmental > Aquatic > Freshwater > Ice > Liftoff...
TATGCAAAATGTCCTTTAATTGATCCCGTTCATCCTTTGTTAGTGTGACCTTATATCTTATCATCTTTTTTTGGGAACAAAGATACAATATTAACAGACATAATATACTTGACATGACACTAGTAAAATAGTTCCTATCAAAATAAATGACATCAAAAATTCATAGATAAATGCGGCCATAATACCATTGCCAGCCGGTATGGTTACCACATAGTTTACAGATGCATCCTTAACAAAGCTGGGAAAAAAAAGCAGCACCAGTAATACTCCCAATAGGCCTCCGATAAATTGGGCAACGATATAAAAAAATGCATCGACCCTGCTTATTCTTTTCAGCAATAAAAAAGTAAGGGTTACTGCAGGATTCATATGTGCGCCTGATTTTTTTCCCCAGCCCGAGTAGATTAAAAATACAGCAGTGGCTCCCATAGCCAGGCCTGTAAAAAACCTTCTCTCCAACGATGATGAATTGGCCGTTTTAAAGTAAAAAGAAGGATGCTCAAATAGCATGGTGAAAAGTATGGCCGAAATCATAAACATCCCTAAAGCCCAGGCTTCAATCAGGTATAATTTCCAGTTTAATTTGAATACCCTTATCATGCAGAAGCAATTTTTATATCTGTTAATACTTTTATTAAAGCTGATACAGACCACGCCTGGTGAATAGTTCCCTTTCCCGTAGAAGGCTGTCCACCATCAAATATTTCGGAAATACCGTGGATGCAATTATCATTATAAAAATGTGCTTTCAAAGGAAGAATCCATTGCTGAATTTGTTTTATTGAAGCCGCAGATTGTTTATTCATTTTAAGATATGCAGTGAAGAATTCACCCATTAAAAAGGGCCATACAGTTCCCTGGTGATAAGCGTTATCTCTTTGCCATGCATCACCCTGGTAAACAGGTTTAAAATCGGGGTCGCTTGTTTGTAAAGTACGCAGGCCATAATCTGTAAGTAATTCCTGTTGTACTATGGCAACAATATTTTGTTGTTCCTCTTTTGAAAGTACGGTATAGGGAAGGCTTACCGCATATATCATATTGGGTCGTATGCTTTCGTCGGCACTTACATTGGGTATCACCACATCATTCAGGTAGCCCTGGGCATTTAGAAAATATCTTTTAAAATTTTGTTCAAACAATTTTATGTAAGAAGCATAGCGATTTTTATTTTTAAATTCCATTGCAAAAGCATCATAAATTTTAAGTGCATTGTACCAAAGCATATTAATTTCTACCGGGCAACCATGTCGGGGTGTTACCTCGTAATCATTTACACGGGCATCCATCCATGTAAGCTGGGTGTTTCCTTCGCCACCATATAATAATCCTTCCTCGGTTACATGAATTTGGTAACGGGTTCCTTTAGTATGCGCTTCAATAATAGAAGTGAGTTGAGGGAAAATGTTCTTTATAAAATCAAGTTCATCGAATTTTTGATGGTAGTCATGCAATACAATGAACAACCACAATGTCGCATCAATGGTATTGTATTCAGGATCTTCGCCCCAATCCGGAAAGCGATTGGGCAACATACCGCCATTTAAATATTGCAGAAATGTTTTAACAATGGATTGAGCCAGTTCTTTTTTACCGGTAGCAATACAAAGCCCACGCATGGCTATCATGGTGTCCCTTCCCCAATCGGCAAACCAATGATAACCTGCTATGATACTGGCCGATTGTGTTGAACTTCTTTGAACTATAAATTGGTTGCCGGCTGCAATAAGGTCATCCAAAAAGACATCGCCGGAATTTGAGAGTAGCTGCTGTTGACACTTCAGCTCTTTCTTTTTTAAGGAATCGCCTTCTTTTTTCATCATTGCTTCATCTGTAGAAAAAATAAGATGTGCCTTGCCACCAGGTTGCATTTGGTAAATAATTTCGCCTGCTGCAAAACAATCTTCATTAAAATCTAATCCTCTTTCCTTTTCTGCAGTGTATTCATAATTTTTATGCCAATAATTTTTAGGTTGCCATTCCCCATTGCCATGCTTTATAAAAACGTGTTTTGCTCCATAATAGGCATATATTTTTTTGTGGTACTCAAAACTTTCTGTCCAGAAATTATATTCATTGGTTTCTTTTAACAGGCTGTGATAATCCCTGTTAGAAAGAAAAACAGTTGCTCTTAATTCATACGCTTCTGTACCGGTATTACAATATTCTACTACGGTTGTATTGGAGCCCTGCAGCATAACTATTATTTTTGAAAGTTCAGCAGTCAGTGCTTTGAAGTGGGCTACCGGAAAGGGTTTTCGTTCAAATGAAGTTAAATATTTGTATCCCTCCGGCTGCACGGCTGCATTGTACTGGTTAGTAGCCAATTCCAAAATATTGCCTCGTTTATCCACGATAGTTTCTTCCGTTTTTGATACCAGCACCCTTCGGCCCGTTGGATGATTAAAAGATGCTACCAGTAAGCCATGATAACGCCTTGTATTGCATCCTGTAATGGTGGAAGAAGCATACCCGCCAAGGCCATTGCTGTATATCCATTCCTTTGAGTTTAAGTCATTAAGTAACTTTCCTGTATAGTTCATTGTTACATTTTTAGCATATTCACCCTGTTAATCAATTCTGCTATCACACCTGTCCATCCTGTTTGGTGAGATGCGCCAACACCCCTGCTATCATCACCATGAAAATATTCATAGAATAATACCAGGTCTTTAAAATTGGGATCGTTTTGATATTGAATTGTATTATTGTGAACAGGGCGTTTTCCCTCATTATCTTTTTTAAATACAGCGATGAGGCGCTCAGCTAATTGGATACTCACCATTGTAAGCGGCATTGAGCTACCATTATCAGCAGGAAAGGAAACAACACATTGCCCCCTGTAATAATCACAGTATTTTTTTAATGATAACACCAACAGGTAATTCATGGGCATCCATACAGGGCCTCTCCAGTTAGAGTTGCCGCCGAATAGGGAGGAATTGGATTCTCCCGGCTGGTAGTTTAATCCAAACACCTGCCCTTTGATATTTATTTCATAAGGCTTTTCATGAATTTTTGAAAGAGAGCGGATACCCCCCGGAGCCAAAAATTCTTTTTCATCCAGTAATGATTCCATCATTCGTTCAAGCCTTTTGCGTGGTACCAGTGATAATAAAATATCATCGTTTTCTTTCAGGTCTTCAATCACCTGGTATTGATGATTTTCCTTTCTATAATTCCTGAACCATTTAAGCCGCCTGTAAAAATCCGGTACTTTTTCCAGCATTTCCTTTTTAATAACTAATACACCGAACAGTGAACTTAAGCCAACGAGTGACCGAACCTTTACAGGTATGTATTGTCCATCAGGCATTGAAAGCACATCATAGAAAAAGCCATGTTCTTCATCCCATGCACCCGTCCAGTCTTCGCCAATTCTGTTTAGCGAATCTGCTATATAAATGAAATGTTCAAAAAATTTAGTGGCTACGTCTTCGTATGCATCATTATATTGGCTAAGTTCCAAGGCTATCTCCAGCATATTTAAACTATACAAAGCCATCCATGCTGTACCATCCGCCTGCTCTAACACACCACCGCCCGGCAGAGCGCTGCTCCTGTCAAACACACCAATATTATCCAGTCCTAAAAAACCACCTTCAAAAACATTATTGCCTTTATGGTCTTTTCGGTTTACCCACCAGGTAAAGTTGAGCAATAGTTTATGGAATACTTTTTCTAAAAACTTATAATCGGCAACACCTGTTTTTTCTTTATCAATCTTAAAAACTTCTATGCAGCTCCAGGCATGAACCGGGGGATTTACATCACCAAATGCCCATTCATAAGCAGGCATTTGTCCATTGGGGTGCATGTACCATTCCCGTAAAAATAAAACGAGTTGTTCTTTAGCAAACCTTGCATCCAGCATGGCCAGCGGCACGCAATGAAAAGCAAGGTCCCATGCGGCATACCAGGGATACTCCCATTTATCGGGCATGGAAACAATATCTTCATTATTCAATGTCATCCACTGGTGGTTGCGGCCGGTCTTTCTGGCAGCAGGCGGTGCAGGTTGCCCGGGGTCTCCATTCAACCAGCGTGGAATATCGATATTAAAATATTGTTTGCTCCAAAGCATACCTGCAAAAGCCTGCCGTTGAATATTTTTTTCATCTTCATCATTTGCTTTGGAGATATTTTTGTAAAATTCATCCGTTTCTGCAATACGCTGACTAAAGGTTTCCTCATATTTTGTATCAAAAAGATTTTGTAAAATATCTTTGCTTAACCGCAGTTTGATGGTTACAGATGATTGTGCCGCCACATCAAATTCATACATAGGCGAAAACTTGGTGCCACTTTTTTTCACATTAAAAATATCGTAATTGTTTTGCACAACAGCCGTATGAAAGGCATCTTTTACAAATGGAGTAGCATTGGGCTGGTTATATAGTTCTTCAGTATTGGTTTCGTTTTCGGTAAAAAGGTTACGTTTGGGCGCATCAAAATAAAAATGATAGTCACCCAACAAATGATGATTCACTTTTACATGGCCAAATCCTTCTGCTGGTTCAGCTTCTGTTATTTCAGGTTTATGTTTGGTTAAACCAAAACTCCATAAATTTCGTAACCACAATGTTGGTAAGGCTGCAATATAGGCTGCCTCATTCGCCCGGTTGTGTATCGTTATTTTTATGCAAATATCTTCTTCATTGCTTTTTGCATACTCAGTAAAAACGTCGAAGTATTTATTGTCATCAAAAAGGCCGGTATCCAGTAATTCGTATTCCGGCTCGTACTTGTTTCTATTTTGGTTAAATACCAATAAATCATTGTATGGATATTCACCCTGCGGATATTTATACAAATGCTTCATGTACGAATGTGAAGGATTGTTGTCAAGATAATAATACAGTTCCTTTACATCTTCTCCATGATTGCCTTCGTTTCCCGTAAGGCCAAATAAACGTTCTTTTAAAATGGGGTCCTTGCCATTCCATAACGCTACTGCAAAACATAGGTTTTGTATATCATCGCTGATACCCGCAATGCCATCTTCGCCCCAGCGATACACACGGCTCCTTGCATGGTCATGAGGGAAATAATCCCAGGCATTACCATGTTCGCTATAATCTTCCCTTACAGTTCCCCACTGGCGTTCGCTCAAATACGGTCCCCATTTCAGCCATTTCTTTTCACCGTTGTAATGTTCGTTGAGGCGGTTTTCTTCGGTATTCATTTTTTTATTCATTTTATATTTTCCATACAGAATCAATCAATTTTTCACCTCAAATCTGCATACCATTTTGCTAATTTGTGTGGCGATACTCCAAGCAGGTACAATTTCTTTATGAGTATCCACTGCATCCTTGTCTTGAAAAATCCTGCTTCAATATGTCGCCTGGCCGAAACAATAAGTTTTGGAAATTGAACTTGTTTTACTTTGAATTGGTTTTTCATTCTTACAGAAAAATCATAATCCTCCATAATGGGAATATCTTTAAACCCCCCTAATTTTTCAAAGACATCTTTTTTAACAAAGATGCCGTTATCACCATAAAAAATACACCGGTCAGATTGTTCACGATCACCCAAAAAACGAAAATTCAAAATTTTGCCAAGTCTTTTTATTTTTTTGTTGTGCAACTCAAATTCATTGGCAAATCCTCCTCCGTCATATCCTTCTTTTACCTGATTGCAGATTGCTGTCAGTGCCCCTTCGGGTACAAACATATCTGCGTGAACAAAAAACAGCATTTCTCCCTTTGCCTGAATCACTCCATCGTTTAATTGTTTTGCCCTTCCTTTTCTGCAATGCACAATCCCGGCATATCTCTCCGCAATTGCAGCGGTATTATCCGTGCTTCCCCCATCAGCAATAATGATTTCTATTTCGGACTCACCTGAAATTGCATGCAGCTTTTCAAGTGTTTTTTTAATAAAAGCTGCTTCATTATATGTTGGGATAATAACTGAAATCATACTTTAGAGCGTAAGAACCTGGTAAATGCTTTTTTTACAATCTCCGAGTAAGTTGGATATGGGAAAATTGTATTTGAAAAACTTTCTGCAGGAATTTTATTTTTCATAGCAATGGTAAGTAATTGAATCCATTCCCCTGCATGGGCACCGATTGCTTCTGCGCCAACTACAAAATTTTCTGAATCGAAAATTACCTTCAGAAATCCTGTCGTTTTTTTATCAGTAACAAAGCGGTCAATGTTTGCGTCCACCTTAAATACAGCAACCTTATCTCCGAATTCTTCCTTTGCCTGTGCTTCTGATAAACCTACATGGGCAATCTCTGGTTCCGTAAAAATTGCCCAGGGAAATATGCTAAAATCATTTTGTATGGTATTCCCAGTAAGGATATTGTCAATTACAATGTTTGCCTGGTATGATGCCGCATGCGTGAATTTGAGCGGTGAGGTAACATCGCCACAAGCGTAAATATTGGGCGCCGATGTTTGTAAATTTGAATTGGTTTTTATTCCCTTTTCTGAAAATGTTATGCCGGCTTTTTCCAAATCAAGCCCGGCTACATTTGGTTGCCTGCCTGTTGCTAGAAAAATTCTTTCCGCGGAAACTTCTTTCTGCTTGCCCTTCTGCAAATAGTTAACAACAACGGAGCCCATTTCATTTCTAAAACTTTTTAACTCCGCCGGACAAATAATGTCAACACCTTCATTTTTGAAAATTTCAATCATGGTTTTTGCTGTATCATCGTCAACGGTCTTTAGAATTCTCGGATTTCGATCAAAAATGGTAACCTTACTTCCGAAACGTGCAAGCGCTTGTCCAATTTCTGCGGATATTACTCCTCCACCGACAAAAAGAACCGACGCCGGTAAATTACGTAGTGACCAGAAATTCTCATTGTGAAGAAATTCAATTTCAGCACTTCCGGGGACAGTTACTTTTTGGGGAGAAGACCCGGTGCAGATCACCGCATATTTTAAACCCAGCAGATCATCACCAATTCTTACTGTATTTTTATCAATAAACTTAGCTCCGGTTTTGTTCACGTATACATCTATTCCCTGCCGCTCAAAGACTTCCGGAGTTTCATTGTTGTAGACATCCTGTACAATGCTGTCCACATGCTCCATCAATGATGAGAAGTCCGGTTTCCCGTGTATAGTTAAACCAGTTAATCCGTAGTTTTCAGTCAGGTGTTTGGTGGCTTCATACATCTTTATACTGTGTAAAAGAGCTTTGCTGGGTATGCATCCGTAATGTGTGCATTCCCCACCAATTTTATTTTTTTCAAGCAGTGCTACTTTCAATCCTTTTCTGTTGGCAGTTGTTGCAGCTACCAGGCCTCCCGATCCTGCACCTATTACTACTAAATCATATTCTTTCATTCAGTGAGGTTTTAAATTAATTAGAAAAGTACTTTTATTTTAATGATTTATGAAACTCAGCTGCATTACCGGCAGATGACTCTACATATATAATAGGTTTATTACCCCTGCTTCGTTGCTGATATTTATTTCATTCTTTCAATTAAATGTTCACCCACCCTGATAGCATTTGCCATGATGGTTAATGATGGGTTCACGGCTCCGCTGGAAACAAAAAAGCTTCCATCCACCACATAAAGATTATCCAGTTCATGTGTTTTACAATTAATATCCAGCACTGATGTGGCTGCATCATTTCCAAAGCGTAAGGTGCCGCATTGATGCGCTACACCTGCTAAGGGAATTTTCTTACCGAGATACAATTTGTGGTCCAGAATGGAGTCGCATACGCCGCAATCTTCCAGCACCATTTTCCATTTTTTCATCATGCGGTCAAAACCCTGCTGGTTGTTGTCTTTGTATGATAATTGAATATTATTTCCTTTTAACTCTACCCGGTTGTTGGGGTCGGGCAGGTCTTCCCCAGTCATCCACCAGTCGATGGAATGTTCGGCCATTTTATCTAATACAAAGCCTGGTGCAAATTTTGGTGCGTCGGCTGCCAGCATATCTTTATTAGATTTGCCCAGCAACTGAATATGCCCCATAGGAAATTTAAATTCATCATCGCCAAAATAGAAATCATTTACCGCCATTGTTTTTTGAAAAACACTGTTGTTTAATTTCCTGCTGATGGCCAGCATGGCGGCATTCTGGTGCTTCATAAAATTTCGGCCCACCTGTCCAGATTTATTGGCTAACCCGTTTAAATGTTTATTATTCGCAGATTTTAAAAATAGCACAGCACTGTTGATAGCGCCGCAGGCTGCCACTACAATATCTCCTTTAAAAAAATGTTGACGGCCTTCTATATCTACTTCTACTGATTTTATAGCATTGCCTGCGGCGTTGGTTATAAGCCTTGTAACTTTTGCACCGGTTATTAATGTAACGTTTGAATTTTTTATGGCAGGACGTACACAATTTATGTCAGCATCCGCTTTAGCATCAATCAAACAGGGAAAACCATCACAGGTATCGCAGCGGATGCATTTGCTGTTCAGTTTATCTTTTTCATTCAGCTTTACACCAAGCGGAATATAAAATGGATTATATCCACGGTCCTTTAAATCATCATGCAGTTCCTGTATTACCGGTTCGTGGCTTATCGGTTCATTCGGATATTCTTCGCTCATAAATGGTTCGGAGGGGTCGATGCCTTTTTTGCCATGCACATTGTATAATTTTTCTGCACGGGTATAAAAAGGTTCAAGGTCATTGTATGTAAGCGGCCACTCTGGCGATATGCCACCGGCATGCTGTATGGTTTCAAAATCCTTTTCACGCAAACGAAATAATGCAGCGCCATACACTTTGGTATTGCCGCCTACCCAATAACCCATTCCTGGTTTAAACTCTTTTCCTTTATCATCTATAAATTCTTCTGCATTGTGGTATCGGTCTTTTTGAAAAACTTCAATAGTATCCCAGTTGGCTTTTTCTTTGGGAAGAAAAGTGCCACGTTCGAGGACCAATAGATTTTTACCGGAATTTTTTAATGTATCCAGCAATGTGCCGCCGCCTGCGCCGGTGCCGATGATGATGATGTCGTATTGTTGTTGGCTCATAAATTATTTTATTATCAGGTTTAATTGTTTTTGCTGCATATTGAACAACAGTACAAGAGTGCGACGCCAATACAGCTAAAAAGAAATACTAATGCCTGGTACAAAAAATTATCCTCCGGTTGCAAAACCGGGATAACAGGTCATGGCTCCATCCACAAACAGCGTAGTACCGCTTACATAATCCGATTCGTCCGATGCCAGCCAAACTGCCGCTGCTGCTATGTCTTCAGGCTGCCCAATTCTTTTATAGGGTATCAGCTTATTTAAATCATTCAATGCTTCGGGTGTTTCCCAGGCACTGCGGTTAATGGGTGTTTGAATAGCGCCGGGAGCAATACTGTTGGCCCGTATTTTTATCGGCCCGTATTCCTGTGCGATGGTTTTCATAAGCATAACGATGGCCCCTTTTGATGCTGCATAGTTTGCATGGCCGGCCCAGGGAATTACTTCATGTACCGAACTCATGTGTATAATTTTTCCCAATGCTTTTGAAACATTGGGCCTGGGGCCACGGCGTATAAATTCTTTGATGGCTTCTCTTGCACAAAGAAACTGGCCGGTGAGATTTACATCAATCACCAACTGCCATTGCGCCAGCGTCATTTCATGCATGGGTGCATCTTTTTGCAAGCCTGCATTGGCCACACAAATATCAACTGTACCAAAGTGGCTGATGGTTTGTTTGTACATTTCAATCACCTGGTTTTCTTTGCTCACATCGCATTTAATTGCAATGGCATCGCCACAGGTATTGTCGAGGCTAATCATGTGTGCCAGTTCTTCGGCGCTTTCAGGATTAGAAAAATAATTGACAACTACATTGGCCCCATCACGGCCAAGGCCATGAGCTATGGCAAGGCCAATACCCGAACTAGCGCCGGTTACAATGGCGGTTTGGTTAATTAATCTTTTGTTGGGTTTTTGCATTTTTATTTATATTGGTTAATTAATTTCAAAAACATTGTTCCAGCCACCATAATTATCAATCACCCTCCACGGATTTGCCAAGTCCTCTACCCATTGATGATTGTCTACAAAATATTTATACTCGTACCGGCCATCAGGTAGCATAGGAATATGTACATACCAGATATTATTTTTTGCCGGTTTTAATAATATTTCATTTTTCTTCCAGTTATTGAAACAGGCAGATAACGACACACTCGTTTCGGCAAAAGGCAAGTGAATATAAAAAGTGATGCTGTTGTTTTCTCTATTGATGATTGGGTCATCTTCAGTAAAATGAATATCTTCTCTATCTACTACTGCATATACCGCCATTTTGGGCTGCAACCTTCCATAGCCCTGGTGTGTGGCATCATAGGTTGGCAGCGGCATGGCTGTTTTTAATAAAATATCCCGTATTTCAATCGCAGTTAATAAAGGATTAGCTTCCAGCATTTGTGCTGCTACGCTGCTTACAATGGGCGCTGCAAAGGAGGTGCCATCCACATGCATATAATCCGGCGTAATAAATTTTTCTTTCCAGATAGTCATCTTGACTTCTTTCCAGATTTTTTCTTTGCCTTCAAACAAATTAAAATGTTCATCTTTTAAGGATGCTGCATTATTTTGAATAATAGCTGCCATGTAATCTTCATTTTCCAAAGCCTGGAACAATACCGTTGCTTTTTTTTGTGCAGCTGTTTGTGGAAGAATGGGCGCTGGTAACCAAATGGCATTACTTACCAGTTCAGGTTTTGAATGACCATCTGCCATGATTCCAAAACTGCTGTGATATAAAATAATATCGCCATCAAGTTTATTTTGGTCGTCTAACCCACCCACTGCAACAACATGTGGACCGCTGGCTGGAGGGAATACCTCTGCAGTAATATCGTTACCAACTGCTGCCACAATCAATACATCTTCATTAAATAATAATTCTGCCAATTGGTTAATTGAACCGGTTGCTGATTTTTCTGCAGCATCGCCACTAAGGGAAAGGTTAACAATTTTGATGTTATATGTTTTGTGATTGTTCTTAACCCACAGTAATGCTTTGGCAATATTTTCATCTGATATTTTACCGGCATCATTCTGAGTTTTTATCAAAACTAAATTTGCCGCAGGCGCAAGTCCTTTATATAAACCGTTACTTAATTTTCCATTACCGGCACAAACGGAACTCGTCATGGTGCCATGCCAGGCATTGTCATTGGTTGCTGAAAAATAATCGGCTGATTTATTTTGATCTGTTATATCGATAAGTTTAACTATCCGGTCTTTAATATCCGGGTGAGGATAAAAGCCGCTATCAATAAAACAAATGGTAACGCCTTTGCCTGTATAAGTTTCATCTGCATTTAACCGGGTGGCAATTGGTAAAATATAAAAATCGAAATGCTTTTGTTTAAAATCTTCCACTGAAATTTTGGGTGCCCTGTATGGGTGATAGGTAACCGCTTCAAACCTGTCGAAGCACCTGCTGCAAATTCCCTGTTCGGTTTCCCAGGCAGGAAAATCTTTTTTTACAGTACTTATAATATCGGCCTCATAACTTGGATTAAAATTGTGGATTAGGTGCGGATGGCTTAGCCTGCAAATGGGGCAATTTTCATAAGTATCATTTGCCATTTTAGCTGCATTAGTTATTAGTACTTTATTGCCGGGTGTTGTTACTGTTGCAGAGTCCATTTTGTTATTTTTTTATTGAAATAATAGTATAGCATGGCCATCATAATCCCTTACGATAACGGCACGGGATATTCCTGTTGTTTGATTGCTAAAAGAAACAATCCCGTCAGAAATAATTTTATAATTTGATTGTTTCAATTTTGTATATAAATCATCGAGATGATCTACTTTAATTGAAGTATGCCAGTGTACCATGTCAGCAGGCGAGGCATCTGCAGGGTAGGGCCTTCCTCCCGGCGGGGCGATATAATCTAAAAATTCTACTCCAAAACCGCTCTTGCCTTTTAGTCCTGTTATCCAAAGCCTGGCGCCAAATACCTGGTTCAGGTGTTCCTGCTCGGTGCCGTAATTTTCGCTGTGACCGGCTACTTTTAATCCAATAGTTTCGTAAAAAGGAAGACTGTTGTCTGTATTATTAACTGCAATGGCGGTGTGGTCTATACCCAGAAATAATCCTTTTAGCAATTGCCATTTGGGATTCCCTTTTCCTTTGGGAAAATAAATCAGTTCAAGATTGTGCCCATCGGGGTCATGAAAATAAAATGCTTTGATACCTGCGGCAGCTTTTATGTAAGCAGGTAATGTTTGTGGTGATGTGGATACATGTTCTACTTTGGCATCCTGCAATTTCTCATATGCTTTATCCATATCAGCAACTACAATTGCAATGTGTTGAAACCATTGATCATTGCTTTTTGAATCAAGTGGTATTTTATGCCCAGGCTTAGAAGATTTGAACTGCATTAATTCAATTTTTTGATCACCCAGGCTCAATTGGGCTACGACTACTTCTAAAAGTGAATCGTCAATACTGAATAGCATTTTTGCATCACGGTTTTGTATAGTGTAAGAGCCAGTGTATTTAAATGACAGCACATCTTTATAAAATGAAATGGATTTTTGCAAGTCGGCAACAGTGATGGAAACGTGGTCAATGTCCTGTGCATTGAGTGAAAAGGATAACAGCAGAAGGAATACTTGAAAACTAAATTTGCTTATCATAATTAGTTGGTTATGGCCAAGATTTCATTACTGTACTTTTAGACGAATCATATCTGCATTCCTTACGGGTAGTTTGTTAATAAAGGATTGAAGTACAAAAAAAAAGGGAATTGAAATAAGTTCCAATTCCCCTTCTCTGATTTTTAACAATGAAATTTCTCTATAATGCTTCGTTAATACTTGCTATTATTATTGGAAGACAATTTGATAAATCTTGATATTCCAACAACCTCTCTATCAGAAATTACCCTGATAAAATAAGAACCATCTTTTAATTGACTGGTATTAAGTGAAATGGATTGCATGCCCTTGTTCAAATATGTTTTGGCTCCGTTTATAACAATATTGCCTGATTGATCGTAAACTATTATAACAATATTTTCATTTTTTTGGAGCGAAAAAGAAAGTGTTACTACATCCGTTGCTGGGTTTGGATAAACAGTTAATTCAAGTTGGTTGCCTACTGTTTCTTTAGCAGAAACAATAGACAGCTCTGATGCTGTACGTGCAGTAGCAGCACTTGTAACATTTATAGTGTAATCCTCCACCTCTCCAGATGGAAATGATCCACAAGACCCTCCGCTGGCATTAAACATATATTGCATTTTGATACGCATTCTACGTGGCCCTGTTAAAGTGGTTGGTATGATAATATTCTGTGTTACAATTTCACCGCCAACAGAAACAAAATTGGCAGCAGTTTCACCAGCATCAAGAAAATCACCATCATTGTTTAAATCAACATATACTGCCCACAGTTGCGATTGTGGTGTTTTTTTGGCACCAGCCTGTACAGTTAAAGGTATCACAGCATTACCTGTTACATTTGTACTAAGTGTTGTAAAATTTGCATAACCATTATTATTACCACTTACATTATTGATAGTGCCAATGCTCACCGATTTTATCCAGCCATAGGTAGTACTTGAACCCTTTGCTCTACAGTAGGGTACTGGCGGTGGCACAGACCCTGTAGTTGTAAAAGTAATAAATGCAGAGGGTGGGCAATCGCCATAAAAAAAAGTGCCTCCTACCCTTAAATCATAAGTTGTACCTGGTGAAAACACACTCATTTCCTGATGCGGAAAACTACCACCGCCAAACCATATCCAGGTTGTGGTATAAGATGGTTTGTACTCAATATTATAGCCATCAAAAGGCCCGGCATTCCAATCGAAAGTTGCATTGGTGTTGGTAATGTTTGAAACCGTTAAACCCGTAATAGCCGGACAGGAACTTTGGGCGAATGTTTTTGCAAAAACGGTTAGCACAAAAAAGCTCGTAAAGAGGAATAATTTTTTCATTGTAAAATATTTTAACTGTGAATTAATATTCTTCTTTATTCCAATAACCTGTTAAAAATCACCCCGCCAACAAAACAATTTTTAAATTATTTTTTATCTGTTTGTTCATTTGCTTTTTTTTTGGCCTGTTCCAAACACTTATATTTTTGATTTTGGGCATTGTGCCTGGAAGAATAACCAAAATCTTTTTGAATATCTTCAATCTTTTTATCCAGGTAAAACATAGAGCGTAACAGGTGGTAACAATGAGCCGACATTTTTTTCATCAGCGATTCTAGCTTTTCCATGTAGGTCATTTCTATTTCTATAAAAGACGAGACCTCAGCATATAGACTTGTGGTATTAAAATCATTCAGGGTAATTTCTTTTTGATAGGATATATTCCGCAGTTTCTTTAGCCAAAGATTTTTCCCAATGGCAAAAATATAGGTGCTAAATGATGCAGTTAATTCAAAGTCATCTGCATAAATCTTCTCAATCAGTACAAGCATTATATCCTGAAAAATATCTTTAGCATCATCAACCGTTCCATGATTCTTTAATACATACCGCTCTACAAGCTGATAATTTTGCTCATACAATTGACTATAAAAATCACAATGACCGCTTTTTAGATCAGCTATTATTTTGGTATTTGCATTTTTCATTTAGCTTTCTTGTTTCATTTCTGTTTTTTTTCTTACCGGGCAATATTCAAATGTGAGTTTATTTTAAGTCAGGGCTGAATCGTAATTGGGCATTTCAAAATTAATTTTATACATTTTTTTAACCAAACTGCTGTTCTCCCTCAACATTTTTATAACACGTTCAAAATCCGACGCCAGTTAAAGAAGATGTCAGGTATTAAAATGAGCCAGTCATTTCATTCTATAAGAAACTTGGATAATTAATCAGGAAAATTTGTTGAACAACTTAAAAAAAGAAAAATTTATACAATCAAAATTCACAAAGGCTAAATGTCGTCGAGCCAGCTTCCTTTAAATTCTGCGTTTGTTAAGCCATTGAGGATATAAGGACATTTTTTCATCAAAGTCCACATCAAACCGGACCGATAATTTTCTATCATTAAAATGATGGGGCCCTGGTTTAACCCGAATAACCATGCTGATATCCATCCCATCTTTCCGGTGGATTCATCCTTATAAGTTGGGTTATAGCTGGCAACCAGTCCTTCTGTACCAGAACTATTTTCTTTGAGCCGGTGTTTAGTATCTCTTGAAATTTCCAATACAATTTCAGGAGCAAATGGCAGGGAGGCAACCGATGCCCAAGGTGCCACTGTTCCATCATCTGGCCCAAAAGGTGCGCCCCTGGCTATGTAGTCGTGAAACACCCTTTCCGTTCCATCTATAACAATCGTAAGGGAGCCGGGGCCTTCACTTGCAGTTAAGCCCCAACAATCATCTCCGTAGCCTTCAAATTTATTTTTATTTTCAATAGCGTACGCTTTATGTACATAGGTAGCACGGCGGCTATTTTCAAAATAATCGAAGCCATATTTTCTATTGGCGTCATCGTAAATATTTCTAAAGTCAATCCATATATGTGAAAGCTGGTGTATGAACAAAGGGCCGGCGTAAATGTATTCGATGCCGTAGACTGTCTTACATTCGAAAGTTGATGTCCATTCATTGTATCCCTTTGCAGGAATGGGAAATGTAGGAGACCCAAGGGCCAGTACATACAATACCAGTGCTTCAGAATATTCGGAATCCCAATGTGGTTTTAAAAACCCTGACTCGGGCTTCCATCCATGGCTTATTGTATTTGTGCCATTCAAAGCCCAATCCCATTCAATTCTTGTGTATAATTTTTCTGCTATCTGTCTTATTTCAATTTCGCTTTCGGTTGCTCTGGTAAAATAATTGGCGGCGGCAAGAACACCGGCTATAAAAAATGCAGTGTCAATGGTTGACAATTCTGATTCCAATGCCCTGCGGCCGGTTTTCATATCAAGAAAATGATAAAAGAACCCTTTATATCCCATTGCATCTGTTTCCTTTCCCTGGTGGCCGGAGTCAAAGAATCTTAATATCGTAAGCACTTTAGTAATACCTTCTTCCCTTGAAAGCAGGCCGTTTTCTATGCCAACGATATAACAGCCGATACCTAAACCGGTTATCGCAATACTGCAGGCTGAGCCAGGTTCATTTCTATCTGCTATTAATCCATTTTTGGGATTTATTTCGGTTAGAAAATAAGAGAAGGATTCCTGCAATATATTGTCAAGCAGTTCCGCATCGGTGATATTTTCAGCTTTAATTTTTTTTTCCATAAAGTGATTTTTATTTTCATTTATATGATAACAGATTGTAGTTATTTAATTCGTTTCAAGTGTAATACACGCAATACCCTGTGGAGGGATGTCAATATTAATCGTTATTGTTTTGTCTTTGGACTTAATACCGAATGGTTCTTTAACTAAAGCAGAGGTCAACTCCAGCGATGCCACCTGGGCTGTAGAGAGTGAGCCAGGGCTCCCCATAGCTATCCACGCATTTGTAGCATTAGCATGGTTAGCATCAATTCGTTCAACATAAGAGGCAACGACTTTTTCTTCAATTTGCAAAACGATATTTACGAATTCCGTTTTTTGAGGATGAGTAGGTAAAATAGAATTGATTAATAATATTTGTATGGAAGTAGTTTTCTTTATTATCCAAATGTCTACTGACTGATGCTGCCCCTGTACTTTAAAGAGCTTGTCGCCCAGGTTATGCAGCAACTGATAAGCACGGTAAGCTGGCTTTGGGATACCATAAATATTCAATAACCCGAAGCCGCCATGAAAAGGTATAGATGAAAAATAATTCTCTTCAAAAATATCTGAAAACGTCCAATAGCTGTATCCTTCTACGTATCCACCCGCTTCCATAATTGTTTTGGTAATATACGCTGCAGCATAAGCGTGGTCATGCAATTCATCAAAAGGATTGGAGGAAGTACTCCACTCTGTATAATATAACGGCAGTTTACCTGCCAACTTCTTTGCTTTTTTTACATCTGCTTGTAAAATACTTCGTTTGCTTTTTGCAAGTTGGGTAATAGTATCATCGCCCGGCTTGCCAAAAGCGTCTGTAGGATAATGATGCGTCGAAATAAAATCAAGCGGCAATTTATTTTTCTTACAAAAATTTATGAAGGGGGTTATCCATGCATTTTTAGCTGTGGCAGGGCCGCCTACTTTTAAATCGGGATGTACTTTTTTTACTGCCTTGGCAGAAACCTGGTAAAGTTTAAAATAATCTGCCTGGCTCCCTGTCCAAAATGCCTTTAAATTGGGCTCATTCCATATTTCAAAAAACCATTCTTTTAGTTCGTCCGTTCCATATCTTTCTTTCCAGTGCTCAACCAACTTAAAGATTAAGTTTCCCCATTCTGTGTAATTATTGGGTGGGGTAATATTTCCCCGGTATTTGAATACGGTATCACTTCCGCTGGCCAAAGCGAGGGGCATAAAAGAAAGTTCCATAAACGGCCGCATATCAATTGAACGTAAGAAGTCGCAAATCTGGTCAGCATTAAAAAAGGAAAAAATCATCTCATCATCTTGGATAACCAGCGTACCCATATCGTCTGAGAGGATGCCATGAAAACGCACATGCCGGAACCCTAATTCCCTTTTGCAACGGGTAAGTTGCTGCTGCCAATCTGCCCTTAATGCCAAAGTTGCATGTCCGCTTCCAATGCAGTGCTCCCAAAGATGATGAAATGGAGCTGGTGTTGATTTTATCAGATTAGATGAAAATGTAACTGTGCTCATAAAAAAGTAGATTTAAAGTATATAGTAACCCAAACAAAACTTCTTTTTATACATGTTAATTACTCAATATTATTAAACTGTTTCATTGCTGATTTCTTTCTTAACGGGCAATATTCAAATGTGCGTTCATTTTTATTACAGGCGCTGAATGATTGTTAGCTTTTTCAAACTGAATTTCATCTAACTTTTTAACCAACCTGCTATTTTCTTTGAGCATTTTTTTGCCATCGCTATATGATAGAAAAGGAAAGCCCTTTTTCCTATTCTGAACAGAAATTTCATACAGCATTTTCCAATGCCGGATAATTTCTTTCCAGGCAAAGAATAGGGAATGTTTGGGGTCATACATGTGAGTAGACTCGCTGCCTGCGCCATTTAGTTCAATGATGCTCCAGTTCTTATCTGCAACCAGGTCTTCAAAACTGTTAAAGCGAATATCAAGACGGCCATAATAAAAGCCATTAACTGACTTACATACTTTGTCAATTAATGCTTCTAACTGTGCATTGTTTTTATAAGTGCTATCAAGAAATAATGAACCCCTTACATGGTTTCCATAAGGTACTAAAACCTCTTCTTCATTTTTTTCCGGAATAGAGCGTATTCTTTTACCCAATGTTTTTCTCAAAACAGGCAGTTGTAAAATATATCGTGGAGTTCGGTTTAGCAGTTGTTCTATGCTGCTTACCCCATCACCTGTAACAGTAAGAAATTCCTTCTCCACTATTCCTGTAATCTTTCCATATTCATCATTGGGATAGCGAACATAAAATATACCCATCTCTTTGGGAAATGGGATAAAAGGCTGTATGATGTAATCCACCGTAAACCGGAAAGCAGCCGATAATAATTCATAATCATTATTCACTTTTGCAACGCCCTTTCCCTGCATTCCAATATCAGGTTTTATGATTAGCGGATAATTCAGTTTATTTGCTCTTACACTATCAATAATAATTTCCGGATTAGTATCAAAGGGAAAGAACAGCGTTAAGGGTTTGTACTTTTCCGGGAGAAGAGCATCAATTTCTTTCTTTGATTCCATCAGGAATCCTGCATTTTTTATAGTGGGGTTGGATGCGCCAAAAAAGAAAAATGATTTCGCTTTTAAAATATACCAGAACCACACCGGGTAAACGGGACTGTACACTACAGCGAAGGGCCAATACTCCCAATTAAACAACTTAATAAAAAATGGAATTGATTTAATTTTTTTGAGCAGTTTCATTTTTGGCAATTTCTGGTGAACTAATATGTTGAACGTTTAGTAAATCATAGTCAATTGTTGATTCAATATGTTGTAAAAAATCTTTGTGGTAAAAATTAGCTTTTTCATTTTGGATGCACAATGAAGTTATACTTGTGGTAGAAATTTTATTATTCCTCGAAATTCGTAACCCGAACTCTTTATTTTCAGTTTGTGTGCTGCTATGAAAGTTTAGAATATTTTGTTGGGTGACATGATCTTGAGAAGCTATCCAATTACTGAACCATCCATGCCGTTCGTTTATCATTTCCTTATCATACAATGTTACAGACGACCAGATATGTGCTTGCCGGGGGTTATGTTTTTTAGCCTTTAGTTTTTTACCATCCCATTTTATCTCTCTTAATTGCTCCTGCTCCCAAAGTATGATGGTAAAGTTTTCAATACCTGAAAAGTCATATTGCTTCATAGCTTCAAAGGGAGAATCATCCTGAAATAGCTCTTGCAATACAAGTCCCCTGCTTTTTCGGTAAGGGGGAGCAGGTATATGCTTTTCAAATGCCCCGTTTAGTAATACGCCTGTATCTCCATTTTCATTGCTGATAAACCAGGTGCCTCCAGCTTTTGTATCTTTTGGGAAGGCCAGCTTTCTGCCGTTCAGCATATAGAATTCGGGATACTGAGCAATGCCACGGCTTACATGTTCATCCCTGTTTGAAGTAAGGATTACGCCATTTTTAATCGGAATAAATGAAACTGTACACATACCTGTTAATGAAATTGCTTTGTAGATAGGAACTCCTGGTTATAGACGCTAAAATAACTATGACCTTACAAAAAAAATAAAGATTAGTTAAAGGCTCTTTTTCTGTAAGTTTCAGGTATTACATACGTCTGAAACCAAAAACCAACCAATGAAAAAAATAATACTGCTTTTCACCTTATCAGTTTTGGTGTTTTCTATTGCCTTTTCACAGACCAGTAAAAAATTAGTGGTCATGGTTACCAGGGCTAATTGGTGCCCCACCTGCAGAGCCAATGAAGGAAAGATAAAAAATGAATTAATTCCCGCTTATTCGTCTTCAAAAGATGTTTTGGTAATTATTAATGATGTAACTAATAAGCGAACAAAAAATAAGGCAAAACCATTGCTGCAATCAGCAGGCGTATATGACATAGCACAGAAAGAACAGGCTACAGGAGTCATCTCTCTCATTAATCCACTGACCGGAAAAACAATCAACCGTATCTATGTTTCCTACTCATTAGATGAAATTAAAAAAGCAATAGAGCAGGCTTTGCCCAAGAGTTAAATACTGTGCTAATAATTATTAATAATGCAAAAATCACTCATGAAATATTTCCTGATTTCTTTTTTAAGCATCATAACCGCATTAAATTCTATTGGCCAGATAAAGGACCATGCCAACTGGAAATTTGCTGTTGAAAAAATAAACGACAAACAGTTACAGGTAGTATTAACAACAACTTTAGATGATGGCTGGCATATTTATTCTTCGCAAATGGAAGATGGCGGGCCACAA
>Ga0105047_10006149_pt1 | contig 20428 bp, 6 predicted proteins | sample MAT04_FD_78384 | JGI IMG/M metagenome (GOLD analysis project Ga0105047, IMG submission 78384) | Freshwater microbial communities from Lake Fryxell liftoff mats and glacier meltwater in Antarctica - MAT-04 (megahit assembly) | ecosystem: Environmental > Aquatic > Freshwater > Ice > Liftoff...
CGGACTCCAGATTCACCACGCCGCCATCGGGCTGCACGCCGGCTTTGTCGAACAGCGGCTGAGCGTTCGTCGTATGGCCGAGCACCTTGCAATGGCCGAAGGCATCGCGCACCCAGTCGACGGCCGCGGCCTGCGTAGCGAGGTCATCGGCACTGGTTTTGGAAGTGAGGACAACCACCGTATCGAAGAGCACCGACGGTGCGCCCGACAGTGCCATGTCCGCTTCGACGAGATCACCTTTGCTATCTTTCGCTCCGCCGACCTTCGGCGCGATCACCACCACAGTGGCCTTTTCCACTTTCGCGCTGTCGCGTAGTTCCTTAAGGAGCGCGCCATCGAAGCCATCACCGATCAGCACCCCGATCTTGCGACCCTGCAAAGTTTTGGGAGCTTTGCCGATAAGGCTCAGCGTGGGCGAAAGAGCGAGGTCGCGGGCCGGTATTGCCGCCGCGACAGGCTCGGCTTTTTCCTTCATGCCGAGCGCAGCGGCCACACCGTCGTGCAAGGCGCCATCGACGTTCGCGAGCTGGCCGAGCATCCGCAGCCGGATGGCTTTGGTCTCCACCTTGGCCAGCTCAAAGGCGAACGCGCTGACAATGTGCCGCTGCTCCGGCTCCGTCATTGAGCGGAAAAACATCCTCGCCTGCGAGTAATGATCGGCAAAAGTCTCCGCGCGTTTGCGAGTCTTCTCGCCCGTCATTTCTTCCGGTGCGGAGATGAACCCTCTCTTCGGGTTCTCCCGCGGCGCACCTTTATCGAGCGTGTTCGGCTCGTAGGAGACGCGCCCTTTGGGAATCTCCATTTGGTGAATCCCATCGCGCTGGAAATTCCCCGAGAACGGGCAGCCCTTCGGCTGATTGATGGGGATCTGGTGGAAGTTCGGCCCGCCGAGTCGGCTGAGCTGCGTGTCTTGGTAAGAGAAGAGTCGGCCCTGCAAAAGCGGGTCATTGGTGAACTCAATGCCGGGCACCAGGTTAGTCGGCAGGAAAGCCACCTGCTCGGTCTCCGCGTGAAAGTTATCCACGTTCCGGTTCAGCACCATCTTACCCACCATCCGCAGCGGCACGATTTCCTCTGGGATCAGCTTGGTCGCGTCGAGCACATCAAAGTCCAGCTTGGCCGCCGTCGCCTCGTCGAACACCTGCAGACCCAGTTCCCACTCGGGGAAGTCGCCGCGTTCGATCGCTTCCCACAGATCGCGCCGGTGAAAGTCCGGGTCTGCCCCGTAGATTTTCGCCGACTCATCCCAGACCAGCGCCGCGGTGCCGAGCTTCGGACGCCAGTGGAACTTCACGAACTGCACTGCGCCCTTGGCATTGACCATCTTGAAGGTATGGACGCCGAAGCCTTCCATCATGCGATAGGAGCGGGCGAGCGCGCGGTCCGACATCACCCACAGCATCATGTGCATGCTCTCGGGAGTGAGGGAGATGAAGTCGTAGAACGTGTCGTGCGCCGAGGCGGCCTGCGGGAAGCCACGGTCCGGCTCCATCTTCACCGCATGGATGAGGTCGGGGAATTTGATCGCGTCCTGGATGAAGAAGACCGGGATGTTATTCCCCACGAGGTCGTAGTTGCCCTCCGTGGTATAAAACTTCGTCGCAAAGCCGCGCACGTCGCGGGGCGTATCGCTCGATCCTTTGTTGCCCGCCACCGTGGAGAAGCGCACGAATACTTCGGTCTTCTTATCCGGATCTTGCAGGAAAGCTGCCTTCGTGACGTCGCTCTGCGATTGGTAAACCTGGAAGTATCCGTGAGCGCCGGAGCCGCGCGCATGCACGATCCGCTCCGGAATCCGCTCGTGGTCGAAGTGCGTGATCTTTTCGCGAAGAACAAAGTCTTCAATTAACACCGGTCCACGCGGACCAGCTTTCAGGGAGTTCTGATTATCGGAGATGGGAACGCCATGATTGGTCGTCATGGTCTCCTTTAGATTTGTCGTCGTCTGATGTGTCTCAGCGGTTGAACCGGGTGCGACTTTGCGAGCTGGCGTCGCCGGCTCCTGGGCGAGCGCGACCGCGGGCAAGATCGACAAAAGAAGAACGCGGGCGGTGATCGGGCAGGGCATTTTCATAAGGCGCGGGTCGGCGGGTCAAAATCGGATTAACCAAGCATCTTCGCGTCGTCCGCCATCCCACCCGGGGTCCCATCCATCCGTTTCTGGATGGCGGCAGCAGCGGCGGGATTCGGGCCATTCGGTTCAGGAAGGTCCACGGCAAGCTGGTCGAAGCGTTGGATCATAGTGCCGGGTTATCGGGCGCCGCAGCCGGCGTGTCGGTAGGGGCGATCCCCCGGAAAGTGGTAGGACAAAATCAGGGCGCTTAATTTTTTTCCCCTCACGGGACGAATGGATGTCTTTGGCGGAAGTCTCGGCACGGTCCTTTGGGGGCTACCCGATCCAGATGCAGGCGCCCCGAGTCCCGCGATCTTCCCAGCCCAGATTAAGTAACATCCGCATTCCGGTGCGGAGGGTCTTTGCAATGTGCCGGCGTCACTCCGGCGCGAGACCGACTTTGTGGAGGAGACGGGAATAAATCCGCGCCAGCACTGCGCCCAACATCGATCCACTGATCACGTCTCCGGGATAATGCGCGCCAAGGTAGATTCGGGAAAATGCGACCAAGGTAGCCAGCCCGTAAAAAGCTCGCGCCCCCCGCGGATACTGTCGCGCGAGCAACAATGCTCCGGCGAAAGCCGCCGCGCTGTGGCCGGAGGGAAAGGAATAGCTACCCGGTTTGCGCCCGACAATGATTGCTTCGACGAGGGAGATGAATGGGCGACGACGGCGGAACCATTTTTTAATCGGATACTCGACGGTGGAAGTCGCAAGCCAGAGGGCGGGAGCAACAACGAGGGCCGCTTTCCATCCGCGCTTTCGATCGTAAACGCTTGCGAGAAGCAGAAACAGCAGCCAACCCCCGCCGCCAGTCATCACCCAACTCAGGCGGCTCATGACAGTATCTGAGGGTCTGGTGTGCGGGAGTTGGTTGATCTGGACAAACGCGAAGGCATCCAACGCTGCCAACGGACGGAGCCGAAGAAATAACTCGTGACGCAGAAGCCGCCGACCGCGGCGCGCGTCATCGGTCAGGCCGGCCTTCTCATCGTCTCCACCCATCACCTGGATGACGGCCGCATCGACCGTTTGCTTTTCCTCGGGAGGAGCGTTCGCGCTGAGCGCCGCAGCGGTCGCGATGACGCTGGCTGGCTGTGCCGTGGCCGGAGCTTCGTCCGCAGCTTTTTCGATCGCCGCCGCTTGATCCTCCGGCGATGCGTCGTTTTCCGGTCGCGCGACCTCCTCCTCCGTAAGGTTCCCCGCTGACTTCTCCAACACATCCAGAGTGCGCTTTGCTTCGAGCGGCGTTTTGATCTCCGCCACGCCTTTTCGTAAAGCCGCAGCAGCACTCTTTTGCGCTTCAGTCTCAGGGCTCTCGTTTTGGTGCGCAGGGTCCGCCATACGTTTTAGCCGGGAGGTGCAAAAACCCGGAGCGCCCCGGACATCGCGCGCAATTTCACGGGCGTGGTTCCAAAGGGCTGGCCGTCGATATGCACGGCGACGGCATGCGCCGCGGCGAGTTCGATTTCGGTGGCTTGGAAGGTTTCGATCTTCGGCGAGTAGCGATATCCGCCCCGACGGACGGAATGAAAGTGGCGCAAGAGTTCCCACTTACTAAATCGCCGATAGATCGAAAGCGTGAGCCGCCCATCGCGCATGCGCGCACCCGCCGCCACCGTGAAACCGCCGCCGTAATAAGGGCCATTGGCGGCCACCACGATGAGAGCGTTGCGGCGGATGGTTTTTCCCGTCAAAGCCTCTGGGGTCATGCGCCTCCGGCTGGCCGGAGGCAGCACCTCACTGAGCGGCCGGTCGAAGGTGATCGAGAATTGTTGGGGCTCGTATTGGAAAGCCAGCCGCACCGCCTGCAAAATGCGCGTCCACTTCCCGCTTTTGATTTCTTCGCCGACGGGGAAGAGCGTGGCATCGAGTCCGGCGCCGGCGGCTTCAAAAAAATAGTGGGTGTCATTAGCGATGCCGACATCGATCTCTCGCACATGGCCTGCGGCGATGATGCTCGTGGCAACCGGCAGTTCCGCCAGCACCCCGACGCTGCGCGCGATATTGTTAAACGTGCCAATCGGCAGAATCCCGAGGGTCGCTGGCTTGTGAACGAGTTCACGCGCGACTTCGCTCACCGTCCCGTCCCCTCCCCCGACAAGCACGACCTCCACACCCGCCGCAATTGCTTCCCGAGCGATGAGTGCGGCGCCGCGTTCTTTCGTCGTGTAACAGACTTCTGCCTTAAATGGAGCAGAGGTCAGCCAGGTCTGAATGGTTTCAACCTTCTGAGAGTTCGGCTCATCGTCTCCAGACACCGGATTTATGATCAGGACAGCACGCATCACGTCCTCCGGGGATGATGGATCCCCTTTGCACTGTCGTCGATCGCTTCCAGCACCGGGCACCACTGGATGTCCTGGCCGGCCGTGCTAAACCGCCCCGGCGTGTTGGCGAGATAGATGAGCAAAACCGCCGCGAGCAGTGGCAAGATCGTAACCCATGCGACGGTGATTTCGGTGGTCTGGCGGCGCGGTGTCTGGTCGGGCATGGCAGTCGATGTTGGTGGGGGACGGTTACGGGGCGGCGATTTCGGCGACCACTGGAAAGTGGTCTGACGCGACCATGGAATGCGGTGATTTCCACGCCGCGGCGCGCAGCACTCGAATGCCTGAACTAACGAAAAGATAGTCGAGACACACGAGCGGCCATCGGGTCGAAAACGTGCGGGGATGGTTCGTTCTTGGTGGCGAGAATACGTCGTCCAGCGATTCGCCGATGATCTTGTGAACAGCGGACGACGGGCGTGAATTGAAATCGCCGCAGAGCACCACGGGTGGTCGCCTGAGGGCCGGCTTGATCCACTCGGCGACGAGGGTGCGCGCTTGGGAACGTCGCTCACTGTGGCCGAGTCCAAAGTGCGTGTTGATGATTTGCCATGCACGGCCTCCCTCAAGGGCCTCGACCCAAATCGCACCGCGATCCTCCCGAGGAAATGGGCGGCGAACGGGCGGTAAAGATCCGGCGGCCACCACCTTGAATGGCAACTTACTCAGGATCGCATCCCCATAGCGCCCGCTCGCCTCGTCGACGGTGGCGTTAAAATGGAAATCCATCGTGAGCATTCGCGCGATCTCTGCAGCTTGGTCGAGCGACTCGGTGCGTGCTCGCTCGACATCCAACTCCTGCAGACACACGACATCCGGGTTCATCTCCGCGACCACCGCCGCGATCCGGGCCGGGTCGCAGCGGCCGTCCATCCCGATGCAGCTATGAACGTTGTATGTCGCGATACGCACGCCTCTTCATCGTGCCGGAGGAGAGCGGCGGGCGTGGTTCCCCTCAAATTCGATCCGGCTACTCAAGCGTGGCGGCACGATATGACGTTACCGCACGCCTCCATGAGCAAAACCTCCCCAAAGAATCGCAACCGCTGGAGAATCCTGTGGGCCGTGGTCGTCGGTCTTTTCGTGGTGCTGCTCGCCGTCGCCGCCTTCGGCATCGTTTTTCTGAAGCGTTCCGTGGTCGATTACCGCGCTGACCACGATTTCTCGATTCGTGATCCCGCGTTCTTCGGGTCTGCGCACGCCTTGGCGGATCCTCCCCCACTGGAAGGCAACTCGGTAAAGCTTTTGCATAACGGAGACCAGATATTCCCGGCGTTGATCGAGGCCATCCAGGCCGCGAAGGCCAGCATCAATTTTGAAGCGTTCCTTTTTGACTCCGACGAGGTGGGAGCCCGCTTTCGAGATGCCTTGTGCGAACGCGCGCAAGCCGGCGTCCGGGTGCGTGTCCTTCTGGACGGCATCGGCTCAGGGGCGGCGTTCTCCGATGCCGACGAGGCGACGTTTCGCCGGGCCGGATGCACCTTCGCCTACTATCACCCGACCCGCTCGTGGCGGGTGGACAAAATGAATCGCCGGACGCACCGGCGGATCCTCGTCGTCGATGGCAAAGTCGGCTTCACCGGCAGTGTTGGCTTTGCGAAGCTCTGGGTCGGCAACGCGGATTCGCCAGAGCACTGGCGCGACGTCCATGTTCGCCTGGAAGGTCCCATCGTCGGCAAACTCCAAGGCGCTTTTCAGCAACATTGGGTGCGGGCCACTGGCGAAACGATCAGCGGTGCGGCGGAATTTCCCCCGCTACCGCCGGGGGGCAAGCTCCGCACCCAGCTCATTGCCTCGCACTCGTTTTCCGTCTCGCCCCTTTCACTCGTGCAAGCCGTCGCGTTTGCTTCCGCAGAGAAGACGATCTTCATCACGAACTCGTATTGCGTCCCGAGCCACAACCAGGTGACTCTTTTGACGAAAGCCGCCGCGAGGGGAGTGGATGTTCGTTTGCTGGTGCCTGGCCGGCACAATGACCAGCCCATGACCAAATCCGCAGGTCGGGGTGCCTACGGCGACTTGCTGGAGGGGGGCGTGAAGATTTTCGAGTATGAGCCCACGATGATCCATACAAAGTCCATCGTCGTGGACGGGATCTTCGCAGTCATCGGGTCTTCAAATTTTGACTCGCGCTCCGCCCAGATCAATGAGGAGCTCGACATCACGGTCTATGACGAAGGTTTCGGTGCGGAGATGGATGGCGTCTTCCAAGGCGACCTCAAGTCTTCCAAACCGTATCGGCTGGAGGACTTCAAAAAGCGCTCTGCTTGGGAACGCTTTTCCGAATGGATCGTCGCCCCGCTCTCGCCATTGCTCTGACGGAGATTCTTACTCGCCCACGGCCCTTGGAATCCGGGTGCGATTCATGTCTAGCAGGCCAGTTGCACGCCAGCCAGCTCGTCGAGTTTTTCCTCTGATGGCTTCATGCCGCACGGTCATTGTTACCTGTGGACGCCGGGCATCGTCTGCTTCCACGATCTCGGTGGACGAAAACGAGCATCGCTGGCAGGTGTGGCCTCCCGACGGTATCTCTCTCGACGATCGGCGAGCCGTCGTCGCGAAAGCAGCTTAGGCGTTCGCCGGAAAGGCGGCCGTTGCTAGCATGGCTTGTGCGGAAGGAATCAGATTCAGGGCACTGCTTCACGGTCGCACCATCCGCCTCTTTCTCCGCGAGTTGCTCCTTCGGCTCGGCTTTCCCCGCGTCATACACGAGGTCGAAATCGCCCGCGTTGATCGCCACATCGCCCGCACTGCGAGCCGCGTTAAGCCGCTTTCCCGCGACCGAAGCGGCGGCGCTCGCGGTAGCCGATCAAGCCGAAGAGGCCGATCGCCCCGAGCAGCGCGGTCGTAGATGGCTCGGGAACGGGCACCACTTCGAACTGGTTGCCAAACTGGATCGCCTGGAACCCCGCGCCGCCGTTGAACGAAATATCGCTCTGGGAGAAATCGGCCAGGAAATTGGTCGCGAGGCCGGTGAAGATCAGCCGGTCGTCCGTGCCCGAAGTTCCAAGCGCTCCGCCGGGTCCATCCCAATTGGTCAGGGCCAGGGCGCTCGAACCCGGTGTGTGCGGCGTCCATCCGCCGAAGAGGAACGACGTTCCGCCGGTGCCCGCATTCGCGAAGTCGAGCGTCGAGCTGAGGCTCAACGTGAGATTACCCAAAGTCTCGCTGGTCCCCGCGGGCAGCGTGGAGGCAAAGGCGAGCGTTCCGCCGTTGAGGTTCACGGCCGCGAGGTCGTTGACGCGCTCGCTCCCACCCGAGAGCAGCAGCGTGCCGGTGGCATCGACTTGCACGCCCGTGGTCGCGTCGATCCGGCCCGCGATTTCCAGCGCTCCGGAATTCACCGTCGTGGGGCCGGTGTAGTTGTTCGTCGCCGTGAGTATCGCGGCGCCTGATCCCGTCTTGGTCAAAGGACCGGCGCCGGTGATCACGCCCGGCACCGTCAGCGCCGTGCCTGGCGCCGTCTGGAGCGTGCCGCCCCCGGCAGCGAGCGTGAGCCCGCGCGTGGCGGTGAGAGTGAAGCTGGCCGTCGTCTCGAGCGTGCCGCCATCGAACCGCAGCGAAGCAGGCCGAGTGTCGAGGTGGAGGCGCCCCAGGCTGGCATCCTGCGCCGCGGAAAGAACGCCGCCATTGAGCTGCGTGCCGCCTTGGTAGGCGTTGACGCCGGTCAGCGTCAGCTTGCCGGCACCGGACTTCGCCAGGATGAGCGAACCATTGATCGAGCCGCCATAGGTCGTATCCGTCGCCTGATTGACGGTCAGAGTTTGGAGTTCGAAGCCGCTATTGTCGATCGAGCCGCTCGGGCCGCTGAGCGATCCGATTTGCTGATTGTAGCCGTTGAGATCGAAAATCCCCGCGGTGCCTTCGCCCCGGGTGGTCAGCGCGACCGTCGGGGAGAGTGCGTTGCTCCGGCCGATCTGGACGATGCCGCCCTCGACGTTCAGACCCGGGAAGGTGTTGGCGCCAGCGAGCTTGATCACATCCTGGCCGACTTTGGTCAGCGCGAAGTTTCCGGTGACGTTGCCATCCACGACGAGGTAGGAACCGCGCAGGCCGACGTTGCTCGGGTCGAGGTTCGTCGTCGTGTTCAGCTTGCCCATGTCGTAGAAGATACTGTTCGCGCCGGTCGACGTTCCGGCCGGGTAGATCTGGCCGAGGAAGGAATCCGCCGTGAGGTTGATCGTCACGCCGTTGCGGATGGTCTGGATCACCGCGACCTGATCGTAATCGAGCGGCAGGTAACCCATGAGCGAACCACCGGCGAGGTCGATGGTGCGCGTACCAGTGAGGTCAGAGAAGACCTGGAGATGCACGCCGCTCCCGAGCGAATAATTCCCCGTCCCACGCGCATCGCTCACCGCCCAACGCTCGATGGAGCCGGGCTCCTGCACGAGTGTCGCCGTGGATACGAAGTTCGATTTCGCGATTTCAAGCGCGCCCGTGGAACGCACGGTAGCGGTGACGGACGAAGCGCCGAATGCGCCGTTGTGCAGCACGCGGACCGTACTATCGCCCACGCTGAAGCTGGTGTTGCCGGTGAAGCTATCGCTGTTGTTGCCGAGACTCAGGATGCCGTCGCCAGAGAGGCGCACATTGTAAAGGCCCTGATTGTCCAGGCCGGTCGCCCCATCGTTGGCGCCGAGTTGCACGCCGCTCGTCGAGCCGGGGCCGAAGCTCGTGGCATCGACGCTGATCAGGTAGTCGTCGAACAACCTCACCATCCCGGTGCGCATCGTGTGGCGCGAGGCATCCGCCTGGAAGAAGACGATGCCTTCATGGCCGCCACCGCTCGTTTTTAGATCGATCGCCGGGAGCTGATCCAGCCGATCGTTGGCCGCCAGGGAGCGAATCATGCCCAGGTCGTTGACCGTGATCTTACCGCCGCCCCAGGTGAAGAGATCCGGCGTGCCGCTGTTGAAGTTGTAACGCACCTCCACGGTCTGGAAGAAACTGTCGTTATCCGCGAGATGCGCGCCATTGAGGATCACCTCGCCCGTGCTCTGCGCATTCGGCGTGAGGAACTGAACGCCCCCGCCGTTGATTACCCAGTTGCCGGTGAACTGCGGCTGATCGCTGCGCACGCTGAGGAAGTTCGTGCCGGATTTGGTGACCTGGCTGGCGAAGATCCTCCCGTTGATCTGCAGCGTGTTGTTGGTCGCCCAGATGAACGCCTCGCCCGTGCCGTCGCCCGCCGCTCCGAAGTATAGATCCGGGTTGAGCGTCGGCGTATTCGCCGCCTGCACCAGGCCGCCGCTGCGGATGGTGATCCTGTTGAACGCGCCGTCCGCGCTGGTGTTGATGTCGCGGCTGACGCGCAGCGCGTGGACATCCAGATTGGCTCCCAGCGTGGCCGGGTTCGCGGTGACATCGATGATCTCCGTGCCGTCGTTGAGCGGGATCACCGTGCCATTGAGTGTGGTCGCCGCCGTGCTGATGTAGTTCGCGGGAGCCCCGCCCTGGGTGATGGGCTGGAAGCCCAGCGTCGCGTCGTATTTCAGAAACTGATTCTCCGACCGGCTCACGATCCACGGGTCGACCATGTTGTTGGTCACCGGCACCTGACCGGCCCCGGCTCCTGCTCCGGCGGTGATGATGAAGCGGTTGGTATTCTCCGAACCCGCGACCCCGAGCAGGCTGGTATCATGGCGCAGCATCAGCGTGCCGGTGCCATTGCGCACGAGACTGCTCGAGATCAATTCGGAGCCAAATCCCACCTGCCGCCGCACGACCACTTCGGAGCCGCCCTTGATCGTGAGTTCGCCGATGATCTCCGTGTTCGCCGCGGAGTCCGCATTGTCTCCCAGCATGTCGAGCACCGCGCTATCCAGCGTGAGCCCGGCACCATCCGCCCAGCGCCCGCCCCCGCCGATCGTGCCGGTCGCCTGCGTGCCCGTGGTGCCGCTGCCCGTGAAAGCCGTGGTGTTGTCGAACCGCAGACGCGAGCCGGGGTGCAGCACCCAGGTATTCGTATTCGAGATGCCATTGCCGACCGCCGTGCCAGATCCACCTTCGATCCGCGCTTCGCCGTAAACGTCCACCTGACCGGTGCCGAGCGGCGTGCGGAAAGTGGTCCCAGTGCCGACCGCCCCGCCCTGCACGTTCAGCGCAGAAGCCCGATAACTGCCGCTGCGGTCCCGGCCGCGCGTGACCAGCGTGCCGCCGTCGTAGGTGTTACTGCCGTTGGTCGAGAGCGTGACCGCGCCAATCCCCTGCACCGCGTTAGGCGCACCGATGATCAGCCGCGCTCCCACTCCCGCGAGCTGCGCCGCGCCCGCCGTCGTGGGTTGCAAGGTGAGCGAACTCCCACCGCCGCCGATCCGGAATTCCAGCCCACCGACGCCCCACGGCGTCACGGAATTCGCCGTCAGGTTGCCGCCGCCATCCTGCGAGCCGAGATTCCACAGGTTGAATACGCCGCCGTCGCGCGTGGCCATCAGCGGATCGGTCGCGAGACTCTGGTTGTTGTCGATCGCCAGCACGCCATTGCCGGTGCCGCTGATCACCCCAGCCGTGGCGGCGGTGATCGAGTTGAAATTGGCGATCGTGCGCGTGCCGATGACCGGGAGCGCGGTGCCGCTGGTCAGCACTTTCGTCAGACCCGCCGGCCCGAGATTCGCCGTGCTGATCAGCGACAAGCCGGCGCCCGCAAATAACTGCACCGGACCGGTGCCGAGCGTCGCATTGGCCTGACTCACGATGGTAAAACCGGTGAACGCGTTGAACCCTCCCGTCCAGGTGTTGGCCACGTTGTTGTCAAAGCGCAGGAACCAGAGGCCCGCCATGTTGAACGTACCATTGCCCGAGACCAAACCGCGCAGGAACAAGTCCGCCGAGTCCGGCCGGAAGGTTGGGCTGTCGTTGATCTGCAACTGGCTTTCCAGAGCGATGTCATCCCCGAAACTGGCCGCCAGAAAAATCAGGTACGGGCTGTTCGTGGTCCGGAAGACATTGCTGCTCGGCGCACCGTTGGTGCCGATCGTCCGGAGCCGCGCCGCAGTGCCGCCGTCGCGGTCATTGATGAAGGTGACCTGCCCATTCACCGAAACATCCTGGCCTGCCGTCGTGAAATACGTGGTGTTGCCCGGATTGTTGGCCAACCGCACGACGCCGAAATTCAACTCCACGTCGCCGGTCCCGCCGAGGTTCGTGCCGGCACCGTTCAGGCGCCACTCTCCCGCGTTGAGGGTCATTCCGCCGGTGAAGCCGGAGTTGTCCGCCCCATCGAAGCGCAACGTCCCGCCGCCCGTTTTCACGATGGGTGCGGCGCTGGTCACGTTGCCGATGAGATCCCAGGTGTTGGAGTTCACATTCAGGCCCACCGGACTCGTGCCGCCGATCGTCGTCGTCCCGAGCACGTTTGCGTTCGAGTTGCTGTTGTTCAGCCGCACCAGCGTGCCCGCGGCTCCATTCGTGCCGAGGATGTTCAGGTTCTGAAATTGCACCGCCGTGACCGTGCCCACACCGGTGAAGCGTTCCGCCTGAATCTGCGCGTACGGCACGTTCTCCGCCACGGTCACGGTGAGCCCGGTGAACGTGGTCGTGGCGCTGTTGTGCCGCAGGCGCAGATCGGTCATCTGGTTGCCGTTGAAGTTGTTCGCGTAGTCCGCCGAGAGAATGATCTCGCTCGCGGTGCCCTGCGTGCCCGCCCCGTCGAGAAACAGCCGGCCACCGTTCAACTGAATCGTGCCGGTGATCGCATTCGCCGTGTTCACCATCTGGAAGCCGCCCGGCCCGTCGAACGTCAGGTTGTTCGCCGTGACCACGCCGCCGAAGCGCGTGTTCGGCCCGCTGTGCCCGCCATAGACGATTCCCTCCACCGGCGTTGTGCCGTTGCCGAAGAAGACATTCGTCGTGTTGAAATCGACACGGTTGCCGTCGTCGGCTCCGGCGAGCAGGCCACCGCTCCAGATGTTGATCTGGCCCCCGTTGAAGATCATGTCGTTGGTGGTCGTTTCCTCATCCACGCGCAGGGCATAGACGTTCTTCGTGCCGGTGAGCGTCGTGTCGCCCCAGCCGCCGGAGAATTGCACGATCTCCGTGCCCGTGAAGGGCGTGAGGAAAGCGTCGCCTCCTCCGAGCGTCGGCGTGCCGACGACGAAAGGCGCGGCCGTGAAACCGGTCTCCGCGTTGTAGCCGAGGAAGGTGCGCCCGGACAGATTCACCATCCACGGCGCCACGATTCCATGGGTCAAAGTGGGCGCTGCGCCCGTGACGATGAGCTTGGAGGATTGAATATTGATCGAGCCGAGTTCCGCCGTCAAAGTCGTCGGCCGCAACCCCAGCGTCGCCTGGCCGTCGCGGGTGATGCTCGGCGTCTTCAGCACGATCTGCCCATTCGTGCTGTTGCGTTCCAGCGTGATCCCCGCACCGCCTTTGATCGTGATCGCGCCCACTGTCTCCTGACTCACGCGGCCGCCGCTGTTGATCAGATTCAGGCCCGCGGCATCGAGGATGAGCGGCGTGTTATCGCCCAGTTTGTTCTCGGTGAACGTGGTGCCGAGGTTGCTCTCGCTCAGGCGGGGCGTGGCGATGCTTTCGTTCACGTCCATGCTGTAGTCCAGGCGCAGGTTGCCGCCGGGGCGCAGGTTGAGCGTGTTCACCGTAGCTCCCGCGTCGTTGGTCAGGCGCCCCGCGCCGCGCAAGGTGAGCCGGCCATACACATCGAAGGTCGGCGACGCGCTGTCACCGGTGAGTTCCAGCACGGCGCCGATACTGGCCGCGTCCGCCTGCCGGAAGATCGTCGTGTTTCCCGTATAGGTCTGGTCGCCGTAGACGCGAATGCTCGCGCCGGAACCCGCAGGCGCGCCGCCGGGGAAAACCGACGACTTGCCCACTTCCACCGAAGCCGTGCCGCGCAGCACACCGGAATTCGTGATCGTCAAAATGGCGCTGCTGGTTCCGGTGAAGACGTAACGGTTGTCCACCGTCGCTCCCAATGTGTCGGCCGTATAAAAGGTATTCGACACCGCCGAAATCCCCCACTGGCCCGAGCCGTAACGCGCGAGATTGAGCGGTGTGGTCCACAGACCTTCGGTGAGCCCGAGCGCGATCGAACCGTCGGTCAGCGACCGCAGGCCGTAGCTCGCGAGCGGCGCATCGGTGAGCAGATCCACCCGCGTCGTCGAACCGCGCTCGGAGCCGTAGACGCGCACTTCCTGACCCTGAGCCGTGAGAATGTTCGACGGCGCGGCGATGCGGATCGCCGAGCCGAGATTCACGATGATGTCCCCCGTCCCCGCATTCGACGTGGCCGTATTCACCAGCGTGATGCCGGGCGAGCGAATGTCGTCGAGACCGCGCGTGCCGAAAATCAGCGTGCCACCGGTCACCACCGTGCCGCCGGTCCACGTCGCGCTGCTATTGCCGCCGAGCGCCAGATCGGAGCCGCCGATCTTGTTCAGCGTGTAACCCTTGGCGCCGTCGGTGATCGCACCCGCGATCACGAACGAATTATCCACCTGCAACCGCGCGTGATTGGCCAGCGTCGTCGTGCCGTCGATCCGCGCGACAAAGTTGTTCCCGTTTTGCACCGTGAGCCGCTGCACATCGAGCGTGAGATCGCCAAAGGTGAGCAGCTTGTTGCTGCCGCCGCCCGTCGCGCGATCGGTCCGGAAGATGGATTCTCCGCCTTGCTGCACGAGGTCGTTGCCGATGTTGATCCGCTGCTGATTGCTCGTGCTGTCCCCGATCGCCAGGGCGTTGAATTGACCGCCCCGGAGCAGGATCGTGGTCTCCGCCGGAATCGCGGAGGCGAGCGTCGTCGGCACGCCGTAGGAATTATCGTTCACCCACGCCGCCAGCGTGCCGCGCGTGATGTCGAGCGTCTCCAGCGTGGAAGGCCGGTTGCCATTGATGTTGTCCAGCGTCAATACGCCCGCGCCGGCTTTGACCAGACGAGAACCCGCGGTGCCGAGAATCTGGCCATTGAAAGTCTGGTTGCTGTCTTCGCGACCTACCGTCAGCGTATTGCCACCGAGCTTCAAGGTGCCGGCCGAGAACTGGAACGAGTTGCTCGGATTCACCGCCGATAGATTGCCAAACTCCTGATTGAAGCCGTTCAGGTCGACCGTGGTCCCGGGCGACATGATCACGATCGAGCCGGTCGTCCCGTTCAGGTTGGAAAAGAACGGCAACACATTCGCCGCGCCAAAGCTCAGCGTGCCGCGACTTAGCTCGATGTTCCCCTCAAACTCCTGCACCGCGCCGATCCGCAGTTCTCCGGGGCCAAACTTCGTCAGCACCGTCGTCAGCGTGTTGTTCACGTTGTTGCGGAAGTTGCGGACCGGCACGTTCAGCGAGGAGATCGCCGCATCGTCCACGTAGAGCGGAAGCGCGGTGTTCCCGATCTGAATCCGCGACCCGGTGATGCCGGTGATGTCCGCCCCGTTGTTCAGGATGATGCCCCCGCCATTCGCCGGCGTGGTGCTATCGCCCACCGCCAGACGGAAGCCGCCGAGATTGAGATTCGTATCCGTGCGGAGGGCAAAAACCTCGCGGTTCGCCGTGAGCGTGCCGCCGGTCCCGCTGGCGTCGAAGACCTGCGTCGGCCCGGCGACCGTATCAATGTTACCTGTGCCGCCATAAGTCGCGCCGATCACCCCGCCCGAGTAGGTCACATAGGTCGCCGCGTTGTTCGTGCCGGAAGCCGTCGCGACAGCCCACGGACCGACGATCGTATTCGCCAGCGTGGGCGCTGCGGAGAAGGTGAACCTTTCCTCCGTGCCGAGTGCGCCACGGCCGGGCACAAACGTCACCGTGCCCGCTACGCCACTGCGCACGAGCGAGCCGAAATTTAGCTCGGTGGAGAAGCTGTCCGCCGCCACGTCGTCGATCCGAATCCGCGACCCGCCGGAAACGGTCAGCGCTCCGGTCGTCGAGGTGACCGAGTTCGCCGCGGGCGCGGCCAGTCCCTGCAACCGCACCTCCGCATCCAACACCGACATCGCCCCCGGGCCAAAAGGACTGCCGCTCGTCGCCTGCGCCTGGCCGATGAGAATGCCCTGCACGACGCTCGTTCCGCCGCTGAACGAGTTCCCCGTGCCGGTTGCCGGATTCAGGATGACCGTGCCATTTCCCAGCTTGGTAATGCCACCCGTTCCAGTACCGCTGATCACCCCGGAGAAGGTGGTGTCTCCAGCGGTGAAGGACGAAAGCGCCATGCCTCGCGTGGAGAGATTCACAGTGCCGCTGAAGGTCTTTGCGCCTGCATCGAGCCCGCCGAGCGTCTGCACGCCACCGGTGGCGGTGTTGATGAAGTTCCGATTGATCGTGCGCACCCCGGCCGCGAGGATTTCCGAGGACAAGCTGTTCCGGAACGTCACGACCGAGGTCGCGGCCCCGAGCGCGCTGTTGTTCCCGAGGATGAGGTGACCGTTGCTGATCGTGGTCGTGCCGGCGTAGGTGTTGCTGCCGTTGAGGATCAGCGTGCCTTCTTCGTGCTTCTCCAGCGCGCTCCCGGCGGATCCGCTCACTACCCCGCTGAGCGTGGTGATCGCGCCACGCGGGCGCAGGCTGATGCTCGTGGAAAGGACGACGTTGCCCGTGACCTCCGTCTGGTAGCCATTCGCGCCGTCAAAGAAGATCGCGCTGCTGCCCGTGCCGCCGACGGTGTAACCGCCCGCGTGGGCGATCGTCAGCGAAGGAATTTGCACGATCCCATTCTCCGATCCGGCCATCGTCGGCCCCACCGAAATGATCCGGGTGCTGTTCGCGTCCCCGCCGGAGGTCGTGACGTTGTTGTTGAAGACAAACGGCCCCGCGCCATCGATGCGGTATTCGATGATCCCGGTGCGGGCGCCAGCGTTGCTCAGCCGGATGTCACCGCTGCCGCCGGCCGTGACGTTGGAAAGCACGACCCGCCCTTGGTTGATCGTGGTCCCGCCATCGTAAGTATTCGGCGCGTTGAGCACGAGGGTGCCACCGTTGTTTTTCTGCAACGTCTGCAAGCCAGTCAGTTGGTCGGCGATCACGCCGTTGACCGTCAAACCACCGACGCCGGTCTGGATGCTGTTGTCGCCGCCGATCGCCAGCGTGATCGTGTTCGCCGAGTTGGCGAAGACGAGGGTGTTGACCGCCAGATCGGTGAAATTCGTGCCGATCGAGAAAATGTTCAGCGCGCGGTCCGCGTCGAAGATCAGGTTGCCGAGCGCGACGGTATTAAACCCGCCGCCGCCGAGCGTGGTCGCGCGCAGCGTGGACGTCGCTGAGGCGAAGTTCAAATTGCGCGCCGCGTATTGGCTGTCGACGGCGCCGCCATACTTTCCGCCGCCAATATCGAGGCGCAGCTCACTGCCGCGCAGGTTGATGTCGAAGGTGCCGCCGCCGAGCGCTCCATTTTCGCCCACCACGAGCAGACCGCCCTGGCCGATCGTCACCTGCCCGGAGTAGCTCTGCGCCTTGGGAATGTAGATCGTGCCGTCGGTATAGTTGCGGTCGTTGAAATCCGGCGCGCCGACGATGAGCGGCGTGGGCACACCGAGCGCCGCATCGGTGAGCACGTTCGCATTGGCGACGGTGAGCACGCCGCCGTTGTTCGTGTGACCGCCGAGACGATAGGCGGGCGCGGTGAGCAGCGTGCCGGTCTGCGTGCCCGTCCCGCCGGAAGGCGAAAGCGTCGTGCCGGTGAAAATGCCGTTGGCGTTGTCAGCGCCAAACCACGCCTCGACCGTGGGCGCCACCGCCGCGATCTGGCCGGTCACATCCGCCTGGAAGTTGTTGTTGCCGCTGAGGGTCACCGCGATGCGGCGCGCTTGCGCCGTCTGGCCGGTATTGGCGATGAAAATGTTGTTCCCGCCCGTCGCCACCACGCCACCCGTGGCCGAGAAGCTGTTGAACACAAGATTCGTCCCGGTGCCATAACCCGCTCCGAACGACACCACCGCCGGCGTGTTGTTGTCGTTATTCTGCAAGATGATCATCTGCCTCGAGCCGATGTTCGCCGGGCTCTCGATGCGCAGGTAGCCGTCTTGTGCGACCTGAATGTCGTTGCCGATCACGTTCGCGCCCGCAGTGTTCGTCCCGCGCAGCCAGAGCTGACCTTGGTTCACAATGGTCCCGCCCTCGTAGGTATTGTTCCCAGCGAGGATCAGCGTGCCACCGCCGCGCTTCACGAGCTGGCCACCGCCGCCCGTGCTGCTGATGTCGCCCGCGATGATCCCGATCACGGCGCGCTCGGCGGCCGAGGCGGTACCGTCCAGCCGGACGTACCGCTGCTCACCCGCCAGATCGAGCCCGTTGACCAGCGTCACCACGTGCGTGGCGTTGCCGCCATTGAGCGTGAAAATGCCGGGGTCGAACGTCGCGCTGCCCCACGTCACCGTGGCGCCCGCACCGCCGAAATTCACCGCCACCGGAGCCCCGTAAGCCGCAAAACCCGTGCTGCCGCCCCCGAGGCCGCCACCTCCGAGGAACTGAACCTGCCCGACGCCCGTGCCGAGCGCGCGGTTGAAGTTGCCGTCGTTCTCGTAGATCGCCTGCGAATTCGGCGAACCGGTGAAGGTGAGGTTTCCACTACCCAGCGCCGCCGCCTGCGTGCCGATGACCCCGCGGAAGATGCCCTCGTTGATGTAGGTCGTGCCGGTGTAGCTGTTGCCGGTGAGAAACGACGTGGTCGCAGGGCCCGCCTTCACAAAATTGATCGGCCCAGTCACGTCGGAGGTGATCGTGGTGCTGTTCACGGCGATGTTGTAAAGCGTGCCGCTGCTGGAAGTGAGGAAGGGCACCGACAGCGTGTGCACGGCGCCACCGCCGGTGAGCAGGCCCCCCGAAGTGATGTCGAGGGTCGTCCCCGCGTTGCCGCTCAGCGTCCGCGCCGTGGCGCTTTGCACGTTGAGCGACTGGATGGTGGTGGTGGCCGCGGTGAGATTCGGGCTCGTCGCGGAGACCTTGATATTTTGCCCCCCGGCCCAGGTGCCCACCGCCGTATCCACCGCATGATCCGCCGCGGCCAGCGTGGTGTAACCGAAGCCGCCGGTGGTCGTGTCCAGATACTTCACAAACTCCTGGTTGTTCGTCGCGTTATTGCCCCCGGAGGAAAACGCCCAGCCGCCGACGAACGGCACATCGCCGCCACCTTCGAGCGCGGTGTTGAGGATGCGATGTTTCGCCGCCGTGCCCAACGTTGCGCCGACCAGATTTTCCACATGCAGCTCCAGCATCGCGCTGGGATCGCTCGACCTGATGAGATTCGTCAGCGTGAGCGTGACGCTGCCCGCATCCGCCGAACGGAATCCGATCCGGTTGAAGCCGCTTTGGAGTGTTGTCGCGCCGAGCGTCTGCGCCACGGCATAGTCGAAGAAGTTGGTCGCCGTGATGCTGAAAAAAGAGTTGTCGATGAAGATCGCGCTGGTCCGCAGGTTGATCGGCGCGGTGGTCGAGAAACGGCTGTTCGGCGTGTTATTCGTGGAGTCATCGGCCGTAGCACTGCCGGCCGCAGTCGCAAAGGCGATCCGCAGCCAGGAGTCTTTCAGATTCAACGCCGCAACGTTGGCATACGGCGCGACATTCCCCGCCGGCAAACCGTCGGTGCCGCTGTCCGCGCGGATTTCACCGAGCGTCGAATTGATCGTGCCCGAATAGGTCTGCCCGGCCGAAAGATTCCGCATTCGCAAGCCACCCAGGCCGTAGTGCGTGATGGTATTGGAGCCCGAAACGGCGCCCGCCAGGTCCACGAACGTAATGCCTCCGGCCTGCAAATCCTGGCTGACGTTCATTGCCCCGGTGAGCGTCAAAGTGGCCCCATTTTCACTCTGGATGCGCGTGGCGCTGCCCAGAGTGATCGCGCCCGAGACGGTCGTCGTATTGGCCCCGAAAAAGTTTCGCAGTGCCCCATTGTTTCGGAAGCCGTTGCCATTGAGCGTGAGCACTTCGGTGGGAGCGCCAATGCCGCCTGAGCCCAGCGCATCGGGGCCATACGCGAGCGTCGCGCCGCTGTTGACCACGGTCCCATTGGCGGCCCCGGTCGCGCCGAGCACCGCGCCGTCATTGACCAGCGGCGCCAGCAGCGTCATGCCGCCATTGAGCGTCGTCACGCCGGTGTAGGTATTCACGGCGCGGAGGATCAGCGTGCCGTTCCCGTCTTTGGTCAGGCCGCTCGCCCCGGAGATCACTCCGGAGGACGTGAGGATGCCATCATCGACGGTGATCCCACCGGTGAAGGAAAGCGCCCCGCTCAGCGCAAGCGTGCCCGCGCCGGTTTTCGTCAGGGACGAAGGCGCGAGTTCACCGACGTTGGAACCGATGGCAAGAACCTTCGCCGTAGCCACATTCCAGGTGTTGTTTCCCCCGAGGATCACCGACCCGCTGCCCGTGATCGTCGCCGAATCGTTCGCGATGATCCCACTGTTGATCGTCAAGGTGGATACGCCCGTGGCGACGGAATAGCTGCCGAGGAATGGCTGGTTGAACGTGACGCTGCCGACCGTGATCGCACTCCCCAGCGTGACCGTGCCGGCCGTCCCGGCCGTGCCGCCACCGAAGATCGCGTTGTCCGGATTCGCATTGCTCCAAAGCACGTCCGCGCCGGCCAGGTTCCAGTTTCCCGCCCCATCACTCCACAGGCCTGCGCCCTCGGTGATCTGCGGCCCATCGCCCGCGACGGGATCCCAGGTCAGCGAGGCTGCTTGCGCCCGCGGCGCAGTCCCGAGATGGAACCCCGCAACGATCAGGGCGGCGATAGAACCACGCAGCACGAAGCCCCGCGGCAAGCGCGCAGGCTGGACTGGAGTGGCGGCGACGGAACGGGAATGACGATGGATGGGGGTGTGCATGGTGAGAGCGGTGGGGGGCGGAGGGATGGTTGGGGCAACGACGAGGTCGTGGCCGAAGGGATGCGGGCCATTTCCCAGGCACGAACCGACGCGAAAATGCGTCTGGGAGCGTTCTCGGGGGAGTGGCATGAACCCATCAAACCGGAGAACTCCGCGTTCTCAAAATGGCACGGGGTGTAGCAAAAATTGCCAGCCCCGGCAGAGCCACAGAAGCGCTC
>Ga0105047_10006150_pt1 | contig 20424 bp, 22 predicted proteins | sample MAT04_FD_78384 | JGI IMG/M metagenome (GOLD analysis project Ga0105047, IMG submission 78384) | Freshwater microbial communities from Lake Fryxell liftoff mats and glacier meltwater in Antarctica - MAT-04 (megahit assembly) | ecosystem: Environmental > Aquatic > Freshwater > Ice > Liftoff...
CATCGGGCCCATCGTCCGTTGGTGGCACGAACGCCTCGAACACGAATCGGCCGCCGCTCGGTCGCAGGATCTCGGCGATGGCGCGGAACAGGTGAACCCGAGCTTCTCGACCGGGAACGACCAGCAACGTGTTGGCGGTCACGAAGACCAACCGGACCACCGCCGGACCTTCGCCGTCCGTCGACCGTCGAGGGATTGTGCCGATCGTGAGGCGGGTGAAGTCGGCGACGGCGGTGGCCACGAGGCCTTCGGGATCACGGGCGTGTAGCTGAGCAAGCATTGCCTCCGACGCGTCGACACCCCGAACATCGAAGCCGAGCCCTGCGAGGGGAAGAGCCACGGTGCCCGTTCCGACGCCCAGCTCCATCAGAACGCCCACCGACGTCGGCTCCTGTTCCGGCATCGACGCCAGCGCGGCGAGCCGTGTGACGGTGGCGTCGGTGTCGGGGGTGGCCGGGTACCAGTCGTCGTAGACGGCAGCGAAGCGGTCGCCGTACGTCGCCGCCTCGAATCCCTCCATTCCAGGGATCCTACGGGTGAGCCGGCCGTCGGTTCGGCAGGCCGGCAGTTGTGGCTCGGGGTGGCGCTGGGCGCGCGGCGTGCGAGCGGGCGGGCAGAATGGCGGAGCCGTCCCCACTCGATACCGAAGAGAGGCGGCGAGTTCGTCACCGATGTCCTCCTTCGATCCCACCTCGCCATCCGATCCCACCGCTCCCCGCGAGCAAAAGTCCCCCGTCGCGCCGCCGGCCAGCTCGGGCGCCTGGGCGTTGCCCGACAGTGCGGTCGAACAACCGTCGCTGCGATCGCCGGGCGACCACGCCGCCGAGCACGGGCGAACCGATCCGCTCGACCGAACCGGCGGGGACGCCCGTGAATCGCCTCGTGGTGCATTCCGGCTTCCCATCCCCCTGCGACCCATGACCCAGATCGACAAACTCGACGGGGGATTCGCCGTCGTCAAGTCCCACCCGCGAGCGGTGCTCACCTTGTCGGCCGTGATCGTGTTGCCGGCACAACTGCTTGCCGCCTTCCTGGCGCGAGGTACGGCCTCGTTTGGCGACACGTTCAGTCAGCTGTCGGACGCGTTTTCCACGCCGTCCACGCCCGCGTCCCCAGCGTCGCAGTTCGAGGGCCTCGCCGGCGTTTACGCGGGGGCCGCGGTGGAGGCCTTTGCGGCCATGTTGCTCGGTGCCGCCGTGGGCTACCTGGTGTCGGGCTGGTATGCCGGGGAGGAGCGCACTCCGTCGGACGTCCTGCGCATGGTGGTCCGGCGAAGCCCGACCCTCGCGGCGCTGTGGCTCTTGCTGCTCCCGCTCAAGGTGGTGGGGTATGCCTTCTGTTTCGTGCCGTTGTTCGGGGTGTTGGCCGTGTTCGTGATCGCCGGACCCGTCGTCGGCATCGAGGGGCTGGGTCCGATCCGCGCCATCTCGCGCTGCTGGCAGCTGAGCACTCGGCGGTTCCTTCCCGCCGTCGGACTGGTTGCGCTCACCGTGTTGGTGGAACAGCTGATCACCCCACTCCTCGCCGCGGTACCGGAGTTGGTCTCGTTCCTCGTTCCCGAGGACTGGCGGTGGATCTTGCAAGGCGTCGGCCGAGGCCTCACGTCACTGTTGATCGTGCCGTTCTCGGCCGGCGTCGCCACCCTTCAGTACCTCGATCTCCGTGTGCGCACCGAAGGGCTCGACCTCGACCTCGATGCTCGACGAGAGCTCCCCGAACCGGCCTATGGCTGAACGCAACGCCCACCGTCGCCGCTCCGAGCGCCGAACGGGTGGGCGTGTTCGGCCGATGTCGGTTCGGCTCGGGGTGCTGATCACGCTTCCCGTCGTGGCGGCGTTCGTGCTCCTGGGCACGGGGTCGGCCCGCACCAACGGCGTCCACCCGCCCACCGTCTTCGCACCATTTCCTCTTGCCGGTCCGATCATCGCCAACGCGGGGTTGCGTTTCGAACCCCTGCCCGTCCCGGAAGGATCAGCCGATCAGGCCCGCCGGGCGGCCGAGGATGTGCTCGCGCAGGCGGAGTTCAAACGGCCGCCGAAGACGTGGGTAGAACGGGCGCAGGAATGGCTGGCCGACAACGTGTCGCGCCTGTTGCAGCGCCTGTTCGAAGGCGGCGCCGGCACCATGGCGGCGTGGTTGGTGCTGTTCGTCGTCGTGGGCTTGCTCGGGTATTTCGTCAGCAAGTTGGTTCGCTCGGTGCAGGCAGATCCCGGGCTGCGCATGCTGGCCACCGTCGAGGTCCGCATGAGCGCAGACGAGTGGCGAGCCTTGGCAGAACGACATGAACGAGCGGGGGATTGGAAGGAAGCGATTCGGTGTCGGTTCCGAGCGTTGGTGGGGGACCTCGTCGACCGAGGTGCGTTGCGTGAAGTGCCAGGTCGCACGGCAGGGGAGTACCGGCGGGAGTTGCGGGAGTCGGCGCCGGCTGCCGCCCCCGCATTCAGCGACGCGGCGCAACTTTTCGAGGCCGCCTGGTATGGCGATGCCTCAACCGGCCCGGCGGAGAACGAAGCGTTTCGGCAGGCGGCGTCGCGTGCAATTTCAGGGGTGGTCTCGTGACCTCCCCGGTCGGAGCGTCATCGGCCAGATCCGGAGGTCGTACCTGGCTGTGGCTCATGATCGGCGTCGGGATCCTTGTGGTGGTGTTGGCCGGGGGCACCCCCAACAAGGAAGGCAAACCCTACGATCCCGCCAACAATGGCGAGCGAGGCACGAAGGCTCTCGTGCAGACGCTCGAGCGGCTGGGCGCCACCGTGGTGGTCGCGGATCGCCAACCCCCACCCGACACCGACGTGGCGTTGGCCTTGCCAGGTGTCGTTCCGCCCTCGCGCACGGCGGCGATGCAGAGCTGGGTTCGAGAGGGCGGAACCCTGGTCGTTGCCGACCCCGAATCGGAGTTGGGGTTCCTCTCCGCTGGCCAGGCAAGTGTTGCGGGGTTCAGTGAGACGATCGTGGAGCGGCGTGAGTGCGATATCGAAGCACTTGCCGATGTGCAGTCGCTCAAGATCGACCAAGGGGTGCGCTTCGGCGTGCCTGCTGGCGGGGGCCGTTGTTTCACGCGCCAGGGTGCATCGCTGATCGTGACGACCGACATGGGTTCGGGCCACCTCGTTGCCGTCGGCGCACCATCGGTCTTCTGGAACTCTTTGCTCGCCGAGGAGGACAACGCTCGCCTTGCCCAGGCGCTGCTTGTCCCCCGAGTCGGCACCCGCGTAGCCGTGTTGTCGGTCCCTCCCGGCGAGGCGGTGGAAGAACCCTCGTTGGGGGGGCTGCTCGGGTTGGGTGTCAAGCTCGGCTTCCTCCAGATTGGCGTCGCGTTCGTTGTCTATTCCCTGTTCCGTGGACGCCGCTTGGGCTTCCCTGTGGTCGAACCGCAGCCGGTGCTCATCGCGGGCAGCGAGCTCACCAGCGCCGTCGGAAACCTGATGCAGCAGACGCGCAATCCGTCTCGCGCCGCCGGGCTGCTTCGCGCCGACCTTCGCCGCGTGTTCGCGGAACGTCTTGGGCTGGCCGCTGACGCCTCGCCCGAATTGATGGCCACCACTGCGGCCGAGCGCTCCGGTGCCGATCCCACTCGCGTCGGTGCCGCCGTGCTCGACTACCCCGTCGGCACCGATGCCGAACTGCTTTCACTCGCCAAGCTCATCGATGAAGTTCGTGAGGAGGTCCTCCATGGCCGACCCGTTTGACCCTGCCCGCCCACTCGACCCTGCCCGGCCGATCGAACCGGTGCCCCCACCGGCGTTTTCGGAGAGGTCCGCGCTCGCACCGCAGATGCCGGAGCGATCGACCTCGGACCCTCGGCAGGCGATCCTCGCCTTGCGGGAGGAGGTGGGCAAGGTTGTGGTCGGCCAAGATGGCACGCTTTCGGGGGTCGTCGCCGCCCTTTTGGTGAAGGGGCACGTCCTCCTCGAAGGGGTGCCGGGAACGGCGAAGACGCTCCTGGTGAAAGCGATGGCCGCCGCCCTCGATCTCGACTTCAAACGCCTGCAGTTCACCCCGGACCTCATGCCATCAGACGTGATCGGGCAGGTCATCTTCGAAGCCAACGAGGGCACCTTCCGCTATCGCCAAGGTCCCGTGTTCACCAACCTGCTCCTCGCCGACGAGATCAACCGCACGCCGCCGAAAACCCAGGCGTCACTCCTCGAAGCGATGGAGGAACGGCAGGTGACAGTCGACGGAATCACCCACCCGCTTCCGGATCCGTTCATCGTGGTCGCCACCCAGAACCCGGTGGAGTACGAGGGCACCTACCCCTTGCCGGAGGCACAGCTCGATCGATTCCTCTTCAAACTCCAAGTGGGTTACCCGAGTTTCGAACAGGAGCAGGAGGTGTTGGCGCGTCACGATCGGGGCCTCAACCCCCACGACATTGCCGCTTCGGGGATTCGCCCCGTGGCGAACGCCGCCGATCTCGCGGCAGCCCGAGAACGCATTGGTCACATTCGTATCGATCCCGCGGTGCTCGCCTACATCGTGGCCATCGTTCGAGCGACCCGGGACTCGCCGTCGGTCACGCTCGGAGTGTCTCCTCGCGGTGCCGCCGCGCTGATGCACGCATCGAAGGCCTGGGCCTGGCTCGCTGGGCGCGATTACGTCACCCCCGACGAGGTGAAGGCCGTCGTGAAGCCAGCGTTGCGCCACCGTCTGCAGATCCGACCGGAACTCGAACTCGAAGGTGCCTCGGCGGACGGCATCCTCGACGGCATCCTCGCCGCCGTTCCGGTCCCGCGCTGACCCGCCCGCCTACTGACCCTCCCGTTCTGACGACGACACCTCACGCAACGACGTTCCCCGCCGCATGACCGCTCCCGCCACCCCGGCTCACCCGATCGATTCGCCTGCTCCAGTCGCCGGCACGGTCCCGCGAACGTTCGCCGAGTTGCTGCCATACCCCACGCGGCGCATGGCTCTGGTGGCGGGGTTCGGGGCGGTCGTGGTGGTCGGCGCCAACAGCCTTATCGGCTTCGTCGCCGTGAATGTGGCGTTGCTGCTTCTCCTCACGATCGATGCGGCGATGGCAACGTCACCGCTGTCGATGGGGGTGCGCCGAACGATCCCCCCGGTGATCGCCTTGCAGGTACCCGGCGAGATCGTGTGGCACCTGTCGAACCCCACCGGACGGCGGCAGCGGGTATGGTTCGCCGACGACCTGGCCCCGTCGCTGCGGGCCGGCGTTCGGCGGGGTCGGGTCACGATTCCGGCGAGGAGCACCGTGGATGTGCGGACGGCCTTCCGTCCCGCTCGACGTGGTCGTTTCCGGCTGGTTGCCCTGCAACTTCGGGTGGAGGGCCCGCTGGGGTTGGGGGCCCGGCAGCGCACCCGCAGCCTCCCGCATTCGCTACGTGTCTACCCGCCGTTTCGGTCACGAGACGAGGCCGAGCTCCGTATCAACCGGGCTCGCATCCTGGAGATCGGTTTGCGGTCGGCGCAGGGGCGCGGCGGTGGCACCGAGTTCGATCAGTTGCGTGAATACACCGTCGACGACGAGTTCAAGAAGATCGACTGGCCCGCCACGGCCCGAGCCGGCAAGACCATCGTGCGCACGTACCGGGCGGAGCGCAATCAGACGGTGATCACGCTGCTCGACAACGGTCGAGTGATGGCTGGTCGAGTGGCCGGCGTGCCGCGGGTGGAACACGCCATGGATGCGGTGATGATGCTTACGTATGTGGCCACTCGGCTCGGCGACCGGGCTGGGCTCGTGGCGTTCGATGCGGGTATTCAAGCCGTGGTGCCCCCGAGTCACGGTCGTGACCAACTCGGTCGGGTCACGGAGGCCATGTACCGGCTGGAACCGGCATTGTCGGAGAGCGACTACCGCGGGGCGTTCGCCACCACCCTCGCCCGGTTCCGTCGCCGAGCCATGCTGGTGGTGCTCACCGATCTGGTGGAACAGGCGGTGGGCGAGAATCTCCTCCCGGCCATGCCACTCATCGCCCGCAACCACCTCGTGGTGGTCGCGGCCGTACAAGATCCCGACGTGGTCCGCTGGGCCACCTCATCGCCCGAGGATGCCTCTGGGGCCTACCGCAAGGCTGCGGCGATCCAGGCGCTCGACGAGCGTCGGCGGTCGGTGGCTCGCTTGCGGGGGGTCGGTGTGACCGTCGTCGATGCGCCGCCAGGGGAGTTGGCGTCGCGCCTCGCCGACGCCTATCTCCGGGTCAAGGCCACGGGTCGGCTGTAAGGGCCTGCCCGACCACGACGTGGGTGGTCGAAGGGCCGCAAGACGCCGTCCCCGTCGTCCTCCGGCCCGGTGGACACCACCCCCGCCTCGCCGAAACACCTCCCCATGGCGCACGTTGTTGCGGGGCGGACCCGTACGTGTACGCGGATAGCCTGCCCGGGCGCGGGCGTTCGCCCGCGGTGAAACGGAGTTCCACGTGATCGAAGACGCCACCCTCACCAAGGTGCTCGGACGGGCCATGGCTACTGGCGCGGAGTTTGCCGAGGTGTTCGCCGAGGACAAACGTTCGTCGTCGGCCCACCTCGACGATGGCAAGGTCGAGGAGCTCTCTTCGGGTCGCGACCGTGGCGCCGGCATCCGGGTGGTGGCGGGCGATACCACCGGCTACGCCCACACCGCCGACATCACCGAGTCGGGATTGCTCGCTGCCGCCGAGGCCGCCGCCGCTGCGGCCCGGGGCGGGGGAGGAGGCGCACGAGTGGTGGCGCTTGGAGCCCGTCACGATGCCGATCGGGGGTATCGCTACGAGATTCTCCCGGAGGACGTCGCCAAGGCCACGAAGGTGGAGTTGCTGGTCAAGGCCAATGATGTCGCTCGCTCGTCGGGGTCCGCCATCACGCAGGTGTCGGCGAGTTATGCCGACAGCCGGAAGCGCATCCTCGTGGCCAACTCCGACGGCTTGCTCGCCACCGACGACTCCGTCCGAACTCTTTTCTCGGTGTCCTGTGTGGCGTCGGCCGACACCGGCATGCAGACCGGCCGCCAGTCCATCGGCCACACGATGGGTTTTGAGTTGTTCGACCGCTACGACGTGGAGGAGCTGGCGCGGGAGGCCGCCGAACGGGCTATCACGAAGCTCCTTGCCAGGCCCGCGCCGAGTGGGCAGATGCCGGTGGTGATCGGATCTGGCGGCGGCGGCGTGCTGTTCCACGAAGCGTGTGGGCACGGGCTCGAAGCCGACCTCATCGCCAAAGGAGCGTCGGTGTTCAAGGGTCGGGTGGGTGAGCTGGTGGCATCGCCGATGGTCACGCTGGTCGACGACGGCACGATGGCCCGGGAGTGGGGATGTTTTGGTATCGACGACGAAGGCAACGCGGCGCAGCGCAACGTGCTGATCCAGGACGGCGTGCTCACCGACTACATGTGGGACTACCTCCGGGCCCGCAAAGAAGGCCGTTCGTCGTCGGGCAACGGACGACGGCAGAGCTACCAGCACCTGCCAATGGTGCGCATGACGAACACCTACCTGCTGGCCTCCGACGGCGACCCCGACGACATCATTGCGTCGACGGATCACGGGGTGTTCGTAAAACACCTCGGCGGTGGCCAGGTGAACACCGCCACCGGCGACTTCGTCTTCGGCATGACCGAGGCGTACCTCATCGAGAACGGCGAGATCACCGAACCCCTTCGGGAAGGAAACCTCATCGGCAACGGCCCCGAGGTGCTTCAGCTGATCGACGCTGTCGGCGACGATTTCGCCATGGGCCCTCCCGGCACGTGTGGCAAAGACGGGCAGGGCGTGCCGGTTGGTGATGGTGTGCCCACGCTCCGAGTCTCGAGCCTCACGATCGGTGGCACGGCCGCATGACGGCGGCAACCTCGGGCGATCTGCTGGATCTCGTCGACAAGGTGGTGGGCTGGGCGGGTGCCGGTGAGCAGATCGAGGCGGTGGCCGTTCGCGGCACCGACACCGAGATCCGGGTGTACGACGGCGAGATCGAGTCGCTGTCGTCGGCGCAGTCGCAAGGCGTCGGTATCCGGGTGGTGCACGATGGTCGGCAGGGCTTCGCCTACGCCGCAACCTTCGAGCCCACGATTCTGGCGGAGGCGTTGGCCGAGGCGCGCGACAACGCCACGTTCGCAACGGTCGACGAGTTCCAACTCTTGGCCGAACCCGATGGTGTGCCGGTACCCGAACTCGACTTGTACCGGGCATCGCTCACGACGTGTCCAACGGACCGAAAGATCGACCTGGCCCTCGAACTGGAGCGGGCGGTAGTCGCTCTCGATCCCCGCATCGTGGGTTTCGAGTCCACCGACTACGCCGACACCCGCTTCGAAGGGGCGATCGCGTCCACCACCGGCATTCGAAACGCGGGCGCCGAGACCTCCGCGTTCCTGTCCACCTACGTGATGGCCGGCCATCACGACGAGACCCGCACCGGCTTCGGCTTCTCGGTCGGACGGGAGCCGGCCGATCTCGACCCGGAGCGGGCGGCTGCCGACGCTGTCAGTCGGGCCACGCGCCTGCTCGGCGCCGCCAAGCCCCCGTCGGAACGTCTCACGGTCGTGCTCGATCCGTGGGTCACGGCGCAGTTTCTCGGGATCATCGGGTCGATCCTCGACGGGGAGTCCGTGCTGAAAGGGCGGTCGCTCTTCGCCGACCGGCTCGGCGAGGTGGTTGCGTCGCCGTTGCTCACCTTGATCGACGATCCCACCGATCCGCGCGCCTTCACGGCCACCGACACTGACGGCGAAGGGCTGGCCTGTCGACGCAACGTCCTGCTCGAAGACGGCGTCCTCCGGCAGTATCTCCACAACGCCTACACGGCTCGACGCGCCGGAACCGTCTCTACCGGATCTGCGGTGCGGGGAAGCTTCAAAGGGTTGCCAGGCGTCGGTGTGCAAGCCGTGTCGTTGCTCCCCGGAACCGCTACCCAGGCCGAACTGATTGCGTCGGTCCCCAACGGCGTGTTGGTGCAAGACGTCGCCGGGCTGCATTCCGGCGTGAACCCGGTGAGCGGAGATTTCTCCACCGGGGCCGACGGGTTGCGCATTCGCCACGGAGAAGTGGCCGAACCCCTCGCCGAGTTCACCCTCGGGTCCACGTTGCAACGCATGCTGCTCGATGTGTCCGCCGTAGGAGCAGACCTCGAGTGGTTGCCCATGAGCGCGTCGGGCGTATCCCTCGTGATCCACGACGTCACGGTTTCGGGCACATGACCGCCCAGGTCGACGCGAACGCGACGGGGCTCGATACGGCCGAACTGCTTCGCATCGTGGAGGGCATCGCCGCCCAGGCCCGCCCTGGCGAGCAACTCGAGGCCTACGTGGGGCGCAGTGTCAGCACCACGGTGAAGGCCTACCAAGGGGAGGTGGAGTCGATCTCTTCGGCGCAGAATCAGGGCATCGGTATTCGGGTGATCAGCGACCATCGGCAGGGCTTTGCCCATTGCGGAACGCTCGACCCCGCAGTGATCGCCGAAACCTTGGCCGAAGCCCGCGACAACGTTCGTTTCGGGCAAGCCGACGAGTTCTTGGGGCTCGCCATGCCCGATGGGGTAGAGGCGGTGGAACACGACACGTGGAACGACGCCGTCGTGATGCTGCCGGCCGACCGCAAGGTCACGTTGGCTCTGGAGATGGAGCGTGCGGTCCGGGGGCTCGATCCGAGGATCACCGGTGTGCGCACCGCCACCTACGCCGACTCGGCCGGCGAGGCGGCGGTGGCATCGAGCAACGGCATCACGGCCACGGCCCGAGGCACGAGTTGCAGCGTGTCGGTGCTGGCGCTGGCGAACGACGGCGGCGAGACCAAGACAGGGGGCGGGGTCGACGTGGGCCGCGATCCGGCGGTGCTCGACCTCTCCCGCACCGCGGCCGACGCCGTGCACCGCGCCGTCCGGCTTTTCGGCGCCAAGGCGGTCCCAAGCCAAACCGTCACCGTGTTCCTCGAACCCCGACTCGCCGTCACTCTGCTGGGCTTGGCCACGGCCACGCTCGACGGTGAGACGGTGCAGAAGGGCCGGTCCCCGTTCGCCGATCGAGTGGGCGAGCTCATCGCTTCACCGTTGCTCACGGTGTTCGACGACGCCACCGATCCCGCCTCCCTCGGCGCCACCAGCCACGACGGCGAAGGCCTGGCCTGCCGCCGCAACGCGATGATCGAAAATGGTGTCCTGCGCGGGTTCTTGCAGAACTCGTACACCGCCCGCAAAGACGGCACCGTGTCCACCGGTTCGGCGCTACGGGGCTATCGCTCCACGCCGGGGGTCGGTCCCCACGTACTGGTGCTCACGCCGGGCACCCTTGCCCACGACGACCTGCTGGCCACGGTCGACAACGGCGTGTACGTCACGTCGTTCTCGGGGCTTCATTCGGGGGTCAACACGATCAGCGGCGACTTCTCCGCCGGTGTGGAAGGCCTGATGATTCGCAACGGTGCCATGGCCGAACCGGTACGCGAGGTCACGCTGGGTTCCACCATTCAGAAGCTCATGCTCGACATTCGGGCCGTGGGCGCCGACCGTGAATGGCTGCCGGGTGGCACGGGCAGCGCCAGCATCGTGATCGACGGCGTGCGCCTTTCGGGCACATGAGGCCGCCACGGCCGCTGGCCGGCATCGCCGGTCCCCCCGCGATCCGTCCCCCCTCGATCCGTCTCCCTACGATCCTTGCCCTCGGTGCGTTCGCCGTGCTCGGATCGATGGGTGCTGCCGACATCGCCGGCGGTGGCTCGGAGCTCACGGCAGCCAAGGCCGTGCTGCTCGGCGTCATCGAAGGCGTCACCGAATTCCTTCCCGTGTCGTCGACCGGGCATCTGCTCGTAAGCGGAAACCTCCTCGGGGTGGGCACGAATGGCGACGCCAGCAAGGCTGCCGCCGACGCCTATTCGATCGTGATTCAGGGCGGGGCGATCCTGGCCGTGTTCGTGCTCTACTTCTCGCGGGTCCGTCAGATCGTGATGGGGCTGTTCGGTCGCGACGACGACGGCCGCCGCCTGCTGGTGAACCTCGTGATCGCCTTTGCGCCGGCCGCGGTGATCGGGTTGGTGGCCGAGGGCCCGATCAAACGTGTGCTGTTCGGTCCCTGGCCAGTGGTCGCGGCGTGGGTTGCGGGCGGCCTGGTGATCCTGTGGTTGTCGAAGCGGGGCACTCTGGCCCCTGATCGTGAGGGAGTGCGTTCGCTCACGGACCTCACCCCTCGCGACGCGGTCATCATCGGCATCGCTCAAGCCGTTGCGATGTGGCCGGGGACGAGCCGGTCGCTGGTCACCATTGTGGCGGCGGCGCTGTTGGGTTACAGCTTGGCGGCGGCGGTGGAGTTTGCCTTTGTGCTCGGTTTGCTCACGCTCAGTGCCGCCACGGTCTACGACCTTCTGAAACACGGCGACGAGATCACCACCGCCTACGGCGTCGGTCCACCGCTGATCGGGTTCGTCACCGCGTTCCTGGCCGCCGTCGTGGCGATCAGGTGGATGGTCGGGTACCTCCAGTCCCACAGCTTCGCGGTGTTCGGCTGGTACCGCCTGGCCGCCGCTTCCGTCACGGTGGTCCTGATCGCGAGCGGCGCGCTGGCGATCGCCTGACACTCAACCGGCATGGTGCACGGCGAGTACCACGGTGCCATCGACGATCGCCGCCGCCGTCGCTTCCACATCAGCATCGGCCACCGCGACGGTGACTTCGCCGGTGTCGTTGATCACTTCGATCACCCGGGCGGAACGGGCCACCGTGGCGGCGCGCCCGTCGACGCGGTCGATGGCAACAAGGTCCGCAATTGCCCCAACAGTCAGCCCCGCCGTGCTGCGTTGCGGGCGACTGGGCAAGGTGAGGGCCCGGTGGCCGGGATCGAGCAGTGCTCGGCCTCCGCCTACCCCGAGAGGACCGAGACGCGATTCCGCCACCGGCTCGCCCGACAACATCGGGTGCCGGACCACTCGCCCCACCGGCCCGCGGTCGTCGCCGTTCGGCTGGGCGGCGGGCCCCATGATCCCCTCCGCCACGACCCCGACGGGAACCGCTCGTTGAGCGACATCTCCCTCGCCGACCGTGGCGCCGACCGGGAGTTGTCGGGTGGTCATCCAAACGGTTTTCACCGCACCGAATCGGGCGATGTCGGCGTCGGCTTCACGCACGACGGACGCCACCGACACCCCGAGGAGCATCGCCAAAGCCGTGACGGGAAGCCAACGGCGAGATGCCCGGAGGCGCTGCAACCGTCTCCGGAGGACGTCGGCATACCAGCGGTGGTGGCCGGCGGACGCAGGACGGAGAAGGGGACGGGCGAGGGGAGGGGCAACAGGCACGGCAAGCTCCAGGATGAACGAACGGGGGAGCGGAGCCGGGGGCCCCACGACGGCTGATGCCGCGCGGTGTCGAAGAATCGACTGACCGCACCCTACTGGAGAAGCAGCAGCGTGAACGCGCGCCGCAGACAGCCGCCGGCAGCATCGAAGCTGAGGTCGTTCTGTCGTCGCCGCAGCCGCCATACCAGTGGATCGATCTCCACTTCGAGCATGTCGACGATCTCGCGTCGGCGATCGTCGGGGTAACCATCGAGTTCGGGAGCAAAGGTGGACTGGAGTCGTTCGCGCATCAGATCACGCATGAACTGCACGGCCAGGCCCCCGAACCGTTCCCCGCTGGGATGCGTGAGGACCGCCCAACGAATGTGCTGCGAGTCTTCGAGCACACGACACGTCGCCGCGCAGAACGACTCGACACGGTGGCCGAGATCACCGCTCGCGGGAACATCCGGCACGAGCGGGAGGATGTGTTCGGCATTGCGGGTGGCCACGGCCAGCATGAGCGTGTCCATGTCGGCGTAGTGGTTGAAGACGGTGCGTTGGGTGACGCCCGCCCGCTCGGCGATCTCGGTGCTCGACGGGTTCGTGTTGCCTTCCCGGAGCAACGACAGCATGGAATCCACGATGCCCACGCGGGAGCGTTCGCTCCGCAGGTGCCGACCATCGGTGATCGGTAGGGGTTTGGGTGGTGCCGAGGAGGAGTCCGCCATCCGCCTGGCCGCTTCAGGCGCTGACGGGCGCTGTGGGTTTCGACGTCGCCGTTCCGGAGGAGCCGCTTCCTGATCCGCTACTGCCCGCCGAACCACTGCTACTGCCCGACGAGGTACTGCTGCTGTCGGTGCTTTTGGTGGACGACGACGAGTCTGAGGTCGTCGACGAGTCCGAGGACGTAGACGGGGAGTCGGAGCCGCCGGAGCCGGCCTCGCCCGAGGTCGAGGTGCCCGACGATGCACCGGCGGCCGATGTCGAGGATCCCGAGCGGCTGTCGGTCTTGTAGAAGCCGCCGCCCTTGAAGGAGATGCCAACGGCGCCGAACTTCTTCTTCAGGTTCGCGCCCCCACAGCTCGGGCAGTCGGTGAGCGCGTCGTCGGTGAACGCTTGCACGGTTTCGAGTTGGTGACCGCAGTCCTTGCACCGGTACTCATAGGTGGGCATCGTCGGTGAGCTCCTGGGAGATGTTCGTGGGTCGGCGAGCGGGAGCAGAGTGTACCGGGCGGTCGGCGCAGCTCCCATGTGACGCACCAGCGGGCCTTCGTGCGGCGGTAGGGTCACGGCCGTGCAACGCAACGTCACCAAAGCGGTCATCCCCGCGGCCGGCCTCGGCACGCGGTTCCTCCCCGCCACCAAGGCGCAACCCAAGGAGATGCTCCCGGTCGTCGACAAGCCCGCCATCCAGTACGTGGTGGAGGAGGCCGTACGCGCCGGGATCACCGACATCCTGATCATCACCGGCCGCGGGAAACGCTCGCTCGAGGACCACTTCGACCGTGCCTTTGAGCTCGAGTACTACTTGCAGGAGAAGGGAAAGTTCGACGACCTCTCGGAGGTGCAGGCCCTCGCCGAGATGGCCGACATCCATTACGTACGGCAGGGGGAGCCGCTGGGGCTTGGCCATGCCGTGGGGGTGGCCCGCAAACATGTGGGCGACAACCCGTTCGTGGTGATGCTCGGCGACGACATCATGGATCGTCGGTCCACCGTGCTCGAGGGCATGATCGCCACCTACGAGCAATATGGCCGTTCGGTGATAGCGGTGAAGGAGTTCCCCATCGAGGAGATCTCCTCCTACGGCTGCGTGAAACCCGAGCAGGTGTCCGACGGGCTGGTGCGCGTGCTCGACATCGTGGAGAAGCCGGCCGCTGCGGTGGCGCCGTCCAACCTCGCAGTCATGGGTCGGTATGTGTTCACCCCCGAGATCTTCGACCAGCTCGAACGGGTGGCGCCGGGCGTGGGTGGCGAGATCCAGCTCACCGATGCCATTGCTTTGCTGCTCAAAGATCAGGCGGTCTACGGCTATCAGTTCACCGAGGGCCGCTACGACGTCGGCAAGAAGATCGATTACCTCCGCGCCACGGTGGAGATCGCGATCGACCGAGACGATCTCGGCCCGGAGTTCCGGGCTTTCTTGGTCGACCTCGTGCACCGTCGCGGCTTGCTTGAGGGCTGATGGCGAATGGCCCTGATCTCTCTCGGTGATGCCATCGAGCACGTGGGGGAGGTCTGCCGTTCCAACGAGGTGCTGATCGCCCCGGGTCTCGTGCCGCTGGCCGACGCCGCCGGTCTTTTCCTGTCGTCGCCAGTCGCCTCGGTTGTGGCAGTGCCGCCGTTCGCCAACACGGCGATGGATGGTTTCGTGGTGCACGCCGCCGACACGGTGGGGGCGTCCGACGAAAAGCCCCGAACTCTTGAGATCACCGGCGTGGTGCGGGCCGGCGACAGCCCCGACGAGCTTCTTGCGCCGGGCAAGACGATGCGCATCATGACCGGCGCCCCGCTCCCGCCCGGGGCGGATGCGGTGGTGATGGTGGAGCGCACCCGGGCCTCGGGTGATGTTGTGGAGATCCTCACCGAAGTTCCTCCCGGGAATCACGTGCGTCCCGCTGGCGACGACGTGAGCGTCGGAGACGTGGTGTTCGCCGCCGGCGAGCGGCTTGACGCCGGTCATCTCGGCGTCCTCGCCAGCATCGGTGTGCACACCGTTCCGGCGGTCCGTCGGCTCACCGTCGGGGTGCTCTCTACCGGCGACGAGCTCGTGCCGTTGGGGCAGCCGCTCGAACCTGGTCAGATCTACGACTCCAACCGGCTCACCCTGCTCACGCTCGTTCGCGACGCCGGTTTCGACGCCGTCGATCTTGGCCTCATCCGCGACGATGAAGACGCGATCGCCGAGGCGCTCACCGCTGGTGCGGCACGGTGCGATGCGCTGCTCACGAGCGGTGGGGTGAGCATGGGCGACTTCGACTTCGTGAAGGTGGTGCTCGATCGCATCGGAGTTATGCGATGGATGCAGGTGGCGATCAAGCCGGCGAAACCCTTCGCCTTTGGCACGATCCCGAAAGGCGACGATTCGACCCGACGTGTGCCGGTGTTCGGCCTGCCCGGGAACCCGGTCTCGTCGATGGTGTCCTTCGAGGTGCTCGCCCGACCCGCGCTCCTGCGGCTCGCCGGAGCGCCGTTCGCGAGCTCGGTGCGGCTGCGGGTAGAAGCCATCGCCGATCACGACTTCGTGCGGGCACCCGACGGCAAAACCCATTTCGTGCGGGTGGTCGCCGATTTCCGCGACGGCCGTGCCGGGGTACGTGTGCGGTCGGCGGGCGCGCAGGGTTCGCATCAACTTTCGGCGATGGCCCGCGCCAATGCCCTCGCCGAACTGCCCGACGGCCACGGCGTGAAGGAACACGAGCCGATGCTCGTCCACCTTCTGCGTTCTTGAGGGTCGATGGCACACCACGTCCCCGACCAAGAAGGAACCATGGCCAAGATGTTTGGCGCAGCATGCGTTCCGCGCCGTTCTGTCAGACGAGATCCACCTTCTCGCGAGTGGCGAGGTGACTTCCCGGGGTGGCCTGAGTAGGGTGCCGAGGTGGTCCAAACGGCCCCCCAGCCATCCGAAACCGTGCTTCTGCGCCCCACCCCGGCCCAGCGGGTCGTCGGCGCCCTATCCCGTTCGCTCTGTGCCGCGCCGATTCTGCTCGGTGGTTTCGTCAGCGAGACGATGTTGGCCACGTCTCTGATCGCGGCGGCAATCGCGGCCACCGTGGTCTTCATCCTCGACCTGCTCGTCCGCGCCGATCAAGCCGTCGAGCTCCGCGTCGATTGCCTCGTGGCCCGCGGGCGCACCTACCCCTGGTGGGCTATCGACGACATCGAGGTGGTCACACGATTTGGTCGGTCCGCGGTGCGGCTCGATGCCTTCGGGGTGGAGCACTTCGAGCTTGATGCCCCTCGATCGAGCGTGCTCACGCGCAACCGTCGGTTCGCCGCCGACGCCGAAATGATCGCTGGTGCGTGGGAACGGCTCCGGCAACGAGACGTACTTCGATCGCCGGAATTGCCCCCCTCCCCGGCATCCCCGGCATCCCCGGCATCCCCGGGTTCACCCGAGATCACGTGGGGCCGTTGATGTCGGCGGGGCCGACCCAACCGCTGGTCGATTCGTTTGCACGCACCCACCGCGACCTGCGGATCTCGATCACGGATCGGTGCAACTTTCGGTGCACGTATTGCATGCCTGCGGAGGGAATGCCGTGGTTGCCCCGCGCCGATGTGCTCACCTTCGAGGAGATCGAGCGGCTGGCGCGGATCTTCGTCGAACGTTTCGGATTCGACAGCATCCGTCTCACCGGTGGCGAGCCCACGGTGCGGGCCCACCTTCCCGTGTTGGTGCGCAAGCTGGCCGCCCTGGGGGCCGACCTCGCCCTCACCACCAACGGCGCCACCCTCGACATGATGGCCCACGACCTCGCCGAAGCCGGCCTCGGCCGAGTGAACATCTCCCTCGATTCGTTGCAGGCGGAGCGTTTCGCGGCGATCACCAAACGCGACGCGCTCGATCAAGTGTTGGGCGGGATCCACGCCGCAGTTGCCGCCGGGTTGGCCCCCGTGAAGCTCAACGTGGTGGCCATGCGCGGGGTGAACGACGACGAGATCGTGACGTTCGCCCGGTTCGGCCGTGAGCACGGCGTGGAGATCCGATTCATCGAGTTCATGCCGCTCGATGCCCAGGGGGAGTGGCGGGCCGATCTGGTACTCACCCAAGCGGAGATCCTCGCACGGATTCACGCCGAGCTGCCGTTGGTGCTTCCCGATGCGAGCACCGCAATGCACGCCGACCCCGCCGAACGGTTCGCCTTTGTCGACGGGAACGGCTGGATCGGCGTGATCGCCAGCGTCACGCAACCGTTTTGTGCGAGCTGCGATCGGGTACGGCTCACCGCCGAAGGGCGCCTCCGGAACTGTCTGTTCGCCCACGACGAGACCGATCTCCGCGGGCCCATGCGGGCTGGTGCCACCGACGACGACCTCATGGACCTGATCGCGGGCAATGTCGCGGGCAAGTGGGCGGGGCATCAGATCGGGCAGGCGGTGTTCGTCCAGCCCCGACGCGGCATGAGCCAGATCGGCGGCTGACGGTCCCACGGCCGCCTGCGGTACACTCCGCCGCCATGTCCGACCGAGGCCTCACCCACATCGATCCACTGGGCCGGGCCCGTATGGTCGACGTCACCCCCAAAGAGCCGTCACACCGTCGAGCGGTGTGTCGGGGCCGGGTCTACATGACCGCCGACACCACGGCGCTCGTGGCCCGAGGCGCCATCGCCAAGGGCGATGTGCTGGCCGTGGCCCGGGTGGCGGGAATCCAGGCCGCCAAACGCACCCCGGACCTCATCCCGCTGTGTCATCCGCTCCTCATCGGGTCCGTCCTCGTGAACTTTCGTATCGAGGACGACTTCGTGGAGGTCGAGGCGCACGTCGACACCATCGATCGCACGGGGGTCGAGATGGAAGCGCTCACGGCCTGCTCGGTGGCGTGTCTCACGATCTACGACATGTGCAAGTCGGCCGACCGCACCATGGTGATCGGCGACCTCACCCTGTGGGAAAAGACCGGCGGACGCTCGGGCACCTACCGTCGAGATCCTTCGCTTGGCTTGCCCTCGGGCGACACCGATAGCCACACCGACTCCCATTTCGGCCGCTGAACCTCCGTAACGGCGTTCGCTCCTGCACGCCGGACGGGACCGCGCCACCCTCCCTTTGTGGCGCCCACGTTTCGTTTGTAGTAGAAACGTAACAAATCCCCCCGGCCGATCGTGGGCCATCCCTATCGAGCATCCACCAGATGTTGCGAAAGGGTGACTACGGTCACACAACAGGAAAGGCCCTCGGAGCGTGAGATTCGTGCTGTTGGTTGTCGTGGCAATTGGATGGCTTGCCTACTTTGGCAGCGGGATTCGGACGCGTGCGGAAAACCGCCGTTCGAACTCGATCCAGTCCTTTTCCAAGCACCTGTCTGCGCTCGGCGGGTCCGCGCCTATTCGAAGCGTCTCCCCAGGCGCGTCGATCATCCCGTTGCGTCCTGGCTACCTCGAACGGCCGGCGAACTCCCGCATGAGCCTTGCCACCGCCCGCCGACGTCGCCGCGACGTGCTGGCCGGCATGGGTGGTGCCGTCATCTTGAGCCTGGCGCTCGCCGTCATCGTGGGCACGTTGGGCGTGTTGCTGTTGGTGGTCACCTCGGTCCTGTTGGCGTCCTACCTCTTCCTGCTCGTTCGGGCGCAGCGCATCGGCACCGAGCGCCGCACCAAGGTCCGTTATCTGCCTGGTGCCCGGCCCGTGGTGGCCGACACCGCCCACGTGCTTCTCCTCCGTCGCTCGGCCAACTAGCCATCACCGGCAGTCTCGCCGTGCCCGGATCTGTTCGCGAACAACTCGAAGGTCATGTCACGCCGATCCGTTCGGCGCTTGATGCCGCCCACGCCGCCCGGGAAATCGCTTTGCCCGCGTGCCGTCGCGCGATACGAGCCGCCGGGAGTTCGATCCGAGCCGTTCATCGCTTGGAGTTCGATCGAGCGGCGATTTTGGCCGACGAATCCGAGGCCGCCATTCGGGAAGCGCAGCAGGCGGTGGCGGGGTTTCCCCAGGTCGCCCAGGCCGGTTTTCTGAACGATGCCGAGAAGGAGATGGTGGAAGCCCGCCTCACCGCCGCGCTTATCCGTGGCGAACCCCTGCTCGGTCCGGCCGACTTGTCGGTCGATCCGGCGGCATGGATGAAGGGCCTCGCTGAGGCGGCGAGCGAGTTGCGTCGCCACCTGCTCGACCGCTTGCGGGCCGGAGAGCTCGAACGTGGTCAGGAATTGCTGGGGGTGATGGACGACGTCTACGACGCCTTGGTGGTTGTCGATTACCCCGATGCCCTCACCAACGGGCTGCGGCGCACGCTCGACGCCCTGCGAGCCGTGCTCGAACGCACCCGCGGCGACGTCACCACCACCGTGCTCCAGACCCGCCTGCAGCGCACCATCGAAGCGGCCGCCACCTCGCTCGAACCATAAACCAGCGGAAACGGAGCGATGGGGGAGCAAAACGTACGGTGCCCACGCCGGAGAGCGTGGGCACCGAAGGTGGGAGGTCGTGAAGGAGGGACTACTGCAGGGCCATGAACTCTTGGGTGACCCAGTAGTTCCTGCCGTCGAAGTAGATGCCGACGCCGGTGTGGGTGAAGTTGCTGTTCACGATGTTGCTGAAGTGGCCGGGCGAGCGGACCAGGGCGCCGTAGATGGCGTCAATGGAACCGCCGGTGCCGACGTTCTCACCGAGCATCGACCACTTGTAGGGGTTCCCGTCGGCGAGGGTGGAGTGCGAAAGGCGACCGTCGTTGGCCATCTTGATGGACCAACCTCCCGCCTTCATCCAGAGGGCGACGTTCATCTGCAAAGCCCCCCGTCCATTCTCGGCCCTCGTCTGATTGGTTTTGTCCATGACAAGCTGCTCGTCGACGTTGCAGGCAGCGCTGGCGAGAACGACAGCGCCGGCGGCAAGCACGAGACCAAGGCGGACGGCAAGCTTGCGGGAGCGCTTCGGAGCGGCAGAGGCGGCGGAGGTGGTCTTCGTGGCGAGTGCGGTGTGGGTGGTCATGCAGTCTGTTTCGGTTCAGAATGGCCTGGGCCTTTAGCCCTACACGCGAATGTCATCCGTCACACCGATTCTGTGAATCCGCAGGTCAAGGGCAGTTCAAGGCCGTGGAAAGGCTGAGTCAAGTGACTCATGACTCACGAACGTCGACCCGTCCGGGCCAGATGGTGAACGCTGCTTACTTGGCGATGTGTCGGCAGTCACCCACCCAAACACCGAATCGTTTTTCCGGCGGGTTCCGCGCTCCGACTAGGGTGGCCGCTGCCGCGGGGGTGTAGCTCAGTTGGCTAGAGCGCTTCGGTCGCATCGAAGAGGCCGTGGGTTCGAGTCCCATCACCTCCACCATCAGGCCCTTGTTCGAACCACGATCCCGACGCTCGGGATCGTGGTTTTGTTGTTGTACCCCGGATCTCCCGGACGAGATCTTCGGCCGGGAGGGCGCCCACGGGTTCTGCGAGGTCGGATCCGATCTTGCCCACGTCGACCGTGAGTCCGTTGGAACACGGTTCGTCGTTGCACAGTGATGACGCTCAGATCTTCGAGTAACCGCTGGGCGACCGGGTGCTCG
>Ga0105047_10006152_pt1 | contig 20423 bp, 18 predicted proteins | sample MAT04_FD_78384 | JGI IMG/M metagenome (GOLD analysis project Ga0105047, IMG submission 78384) | Freshwater microbial communities from Lake Fryxell liftoff mats and glacier meltwater in Antarctica - MAT-04 (megahit assembly) | ecosystem: Environmental > Aquatic > Freshwater > Ice > Liftoff...
ACCGCCGCCAATCTGCTGGGTGTGACCCGCCAGAAGCTGATCAACCAGCCCATCTCCCGCTTCATTCTTACGGCCGATCAGGACATCTACTACCTGCATGGCAAAAAGCTCCTGGATCTGGGTGAAGCGCAGTCGTGCGAAGTTCGCGTCGTCAAGTCCGACGGAATGCCGCTCTGGACCCACGTGGTGGCGACGGACATGAAGGACGCCGAAGGCATGGTGGTGCACCGCGTGGTGCTGAGCGACATCTCGGACCGCAAGCGGATGGAAGAGGCTTTGCAGACCAAGAACACCGAACTGGAGGGTGCCAAGCGCGTGGCAGACAAGGCCAACCTGGCCAAATCGCAATTTCTGTCCAGCATGAGCCACGAACTGCGCACCCCGCTCAATGCGATTCTCGGTTTTGCCCAGCTGATTGAGGCGGGCACACCACCGCCCACACCGACGCAAAAAGCCAGAATCGACCAGATTCTCAAGGCTGGATGGTATTTGCTGGAGTTGGTCAACGAAATTCTCGATCTCGCGGTGATCGAGTCCGGCAAGCTGTCCCTGTCCATGGAGCCGGTGCCCCTGCCCGATTTGTTGATTGACTGCCAGGCCATGATTGAGGCACTGGCGCAAAAAAGCGGCATCGCTATCCGTTTTCCCACATTCGCCACCACGCTGTTTGTCCATGCCGACCGGATACACCTCAAGCAGGTGCTGATCAACCTGCTCTCCAACGCAGTCAAATACAACCGCGCCGGCGGAGCCGTTGAAGTGGCTTACAGCCTGAGGCCATCGAGTCGGCTGCGCATCAGCGTGCGGGACAAGGGCGACGGGCTGTCCGAAGACAAACTGGCCCAGCTATTCCAGCCGTTCAACCGCCTGGGGCAGGAGGCCACCAAGGTCGAGGGCACCGGCATCGGCCTGGTGGTGAGCAAACGGCTGGTCGAATTGATGGGCGGCGAGATCGGGGTGCAAAGCACCGTCGGTGAAGGCAGTGTGTTCTGGATCGAAATCAATACCGTGGCGGCACCCCGGGCGATGGTGGGTGCTGAGGCGGCCATGGTGCCAAGCCCGTTGGCAGCGCTGCCCGATACCGTGCCGCAGACCCTGCTGTGTGTGGAGGACAACCCTGCCAACTTGCAGCTGGTAGAAGAAATGGTGGTGCGTTTGCCCCACGTACGCCTGTTGACTGCCGCAGACGCGTTGCAAGGCATCGCGCTGGCGCGCGCCCACCAGCCGGATGTGATTCTGATGGACATCAATCTTCCGGGCATCAATGGCCTGGAGGCCTTGAAGATTCTGCAGGGAGACGCTACAACCCGACACATTCCCGTAATGGCCCTGAGCGCCAACGCGATGCCCAGCGATATTGTGCAAGGCATGCAAGCCGGGTTTTTTCGGTATGTCACCAAGCCAATCAGGATCACGGAGTTCATGGTGGTGCTGGAGCATGCGCTGGCGTTTGCACAGGAGCAGGCCGCGCGCAGCACTCAGGAAACGGCGTCCCTATGAGAAATTTCCCGATTGTGTGCGTGGGTGGCTCCGCCGGTGGGCTGGACGCCTACATACGCTTGCTGAAAAACCTGCCCTGTGACATGGGTGTGGCCGTCGTCATCGTGAACCACATCACCATCATGCCAACCCAACTGCATGAAGTGCTGCCGCGCTACACCACCATGCCGGTGGAGCTCATTACGGAAAATCTGCTGATTGAGCCCAACCGCGTGTTCATCATCCCGTCCAACCGGGACCTGCACGTCGATGGCGAAGTATTCAAGTTGCTGCCGATCTCCAAGCCGCGCGGCTGGCCGGATGTGATCACGGTTTTCTTGCGCTCACTCACCGAATACTGGGAAGGCAAACTGATTGCCGTGATTGTCTCGGGCTACGATGGTGACGGGGCGGTAGCACTGTGTGGCATCCAGCAAGTGGGGGGCATTACCATCGCACAAAAACTGGATACCGCGAGCCAGCCCGACATGCCCGAGAGCGCCATTGACAGTGGGTGCATCGATTTCATTCTGTCGCCAGAAGATATCGCCAAGGAAATCGTGCGCATTGCCCGCCAAAGCGAGGGGACGGCCCCCTCAGCCCAAAATTAGCTGCTGACGCGGTTGCGCGCCAGTGGTGGGTTTTTGCTGAAATACCCTGCAATGCCGCGCATCAGGGCATCGGCCAACTGGTGTTGGTAGGCCTCGCTGTTGAGTTTCGCTTCTTCCGTGGGGTTGCTGATGAAGGCGGCTTCCACCAGCACGCTGGGAATGTCGGGCGCCTTCAGCACGGCAAAGGCCGCTTGCTCCACCCGTGGTTTGTGCAGCTTGCCCACACGGCCAATTTCCCCCAGCAGGGTTTTGCCCAGCTTGAGGCTGTCGTTGATTTGCGCGGTGGTGCTCATGTCCAGCATGGCGCGCAGCACCGAGGCGTCTTTAGCCTTGATGTTGAGGCCACCAATCTGGTCGGCCTTGTTTTCCTTGGCGGCCATCCAGCGTGCGGCGCTGCTGGAGGCGCCCCCCTGGCTCAGCGCAAATACGCTGGCGCCTTGTGGGTCGGGTGTGAAAAACGCATCGGCGTGCAGGCTGACAAAAAGGTCCGCCTGCACCCGGCGGGCTTTTTGCACCCGCACCTGCAAGGGCACAAAAAAGTCGGCATCACGGGTCAGGTAGGCGCGCATGGTGTTGCCGTTGACCGTGGTGGCGTTGATGCGGTCGCGCAGCAGGTGGGCCAGGCGCAGCACCACATCCTTCTCGCGGGTGCCAGCCGGGCCAATCGCACCGGGGTCTTCGCCGCCGTGCCCGGGGTCCAGCGCGACGATGATGAGTCTATCAGTGCCATTTTGGCCGCTAGCCCCCGTGGGCGCTGCGCTGCCAGCTACAGATTTAGGAGCACTCATGCCCGGTTTTTGCGCTTGCTGGACGATGAGGTCACCCAGAGGGTCGGCTGCGGTGGCTGGCGCGCCGTCGCCCAGGCGCTGGGCAATCAGTGCCTCCAGCGGGTCAATTTCCTGCAAGGGGTAGAGGTCAAAAACCAGCCGGTGCTGGTAGGCCGCGACAGGGGTCAGTTTGAAAACCTGGGGGCGAATGGGCAGCTTCAGGTCGATGACCAGACGTACCACATCGGGCGCGAACTGCCCTACGCGAATACCGGCAATGTTGGGGTCATCGGCGCGAACTTTGGCCACCAGTTCCTTGAGCGCCGGGTTCAGGGTAATGCCCTCAATGTCCACGGCCAGACGCGGTGGGCTGGGCACAAACTGGGGCCTGGCCGTGAGCGCACCGTCGGATTCGATGGTGACGCGTGAGTATTCCGGAGCAGGCCACACCCGCACCGTCAGGATGGTGGCACCGCGCGCCAAGTGGGGCAGGCCCAACGCCAGTACGATGCTGCCGGTTTGCAGGAGGGTGCGGCGTTTCACGCAGGGGCTCCGTTTGGTTCTGCTGCTTGCAGCAAGGCCAGTCCTGTGGGGGTGTGGGCGGTCAGGGTCACCTGCCGCGCGGCGTCAAGGGTGGTAAGCAGGGTTATTTCCAGATCGGCTTGCGGCAGCATGGGTCCTGCATTTTCGGGCCATTCGGCGAGTTTGAGGCCGGCGCTGGCAAAAAGGTCTCTGAAACCCGCGTCTTCCCACTCGCGTGGGTCGGCAAAGCGGTAAAAGTCAAAATGCCACACGTTCAAGCCAGGCAGTTCGTAGGGCTCCACCACGGCGTAGGTGGGGCTTTTGACGCGGCCGCGCTCACCCAGTGCGTGCAACAGATGGCGCACCAGCGTGGTCTTGCCGGCACCCAGATCGCCATGGAGTGCAATGAAGGCATGCCGGATGGACGGCTGCGCCGCCAGTCGCGCGGCAAACGCCTGCGTGGCCTCCTCGTGGGACCAGAGCAGTGTTTTTACAATAGGGGTGTGACGATCAACAGCATTCAATTCGATAGCAACCAACTGGTTTCGCAAATGCAGGCGTGGGCCCGGGAACTGGGATTCTCCCAAATTGGCGTGACCGGTGTGGATTTGTCTTCCGCCGAGGCCGGTTTGATGGCCTGGTTGTCGCGTGGTTTCCACGGTGACATGGCCTACATGGAAAGCCATGGTCTCAAACGTGCGCGGCCCGCCGAGCTGGTGCCCGGCACGGTCTGCGTGATCACGGCGCGCATGGACTACCTGCCCCAGACCACGCCCGAGGGCTGGCAGACGGTGGAGCTGGAGCGCCTGCAGCGTCCGGGCGAGGGCATTGTGTCGGTGTATGCACGGGGGCGGGATTACCACAAGGTCTTGCGCAGCCGCCTGCAAAAGCTCAGCGACCGCATCGCCACTGCGATTGGCCCTTTTGGCCACCGGGTGTTCACCGACTCGGCGCCCGTGCTGGAAGCCGAACTGGCTGCGCGCAGCGGGCAGGGTTGGCGCGGCAAGCACACGCTGCTGCTCAACCGCGAGGCAGGGTCGATGTTTTTTCTGGGCGAGATTTATGTGGATGTTGCGCTGCCCGCCAGCGAACCGGTGCAGGAGCATTGCGGCACCTGCAACGCCTGTATTACCGTCTGCCCCACGCAGGCCATCGTTGCCCCTTACCGGCTGGATGCGCGGCGCTGCATTTCGTACTTGACTATCGAGCACGCCGGGCCTATTGCGCTGGAGTTGCGCCCGCTGTTGGGCAACCGTATTTATGGCTGCGATGACTGCCAGCTGGTGTGCCCCTGGAACAAGTTTGCGCAGCGCAGCCCGCTGCCAGACTTTGATCCCCGTGAGGGCTTGAGCGGCCAGCAACTGGTGCAATTGTTTGGCTGGACGGAAGCCGAGTTTTTACAACGCACCGAGGGCAGCCCGATCCGGCGCATTGGCCACGAACGCTGGCTGCGCAATATTGCGGTGGCGCTGGGTAATGAAAGGCGGGCACTTCGGGCACCTCCGGCACTGCGGGCCGGGCAGGTTGCGATAGACGAGGCGATCGACGCGGTGAAGGCCGCCCTGCTGAGACGCTCCGAGCACCCCAGCGCCCTGGTGCGTGAGCACGTCGCGTGGGCTTTGCAGCAATGACGCTGTCAAGCAACCATCTCTGGCTGATGGCTCTTTAGCAGGTTACTTGCCGTTGCAAGCCGGTCTGCCAATCGCACCATGAACGCGACGGCAGCATGCAAGGCGCCTTCCAGCTCGAGCGCCTTGAGCAGCGCAAACTGGGCGCTGATTTCGTCCTGGGCGAATGCCAGTTCCTTGTATTTCGAGAATTCACTGATGCGCATGACCGCTTCAGCGGCGGGCGAAACGGCGCCCATATAGGTTCGTGTGCCTAGCTGGGCCATGACCCAGGTGTAGAGCCAGGGAGCGATACCCGGTTGTGTCGCGATGAATGCCCCCACCAGAGGCACCGCAGCCAGTGGCAAGGCCCCGACATCCTCCACAAGCCCCGCGATAACGTGCCTGACTTCAACCGGCCCGATGCCTTCGCCTGGTTCATGGCTGGGTCGGGTCAAGATCATCAGCTCCGGTTTTGGGGTGGTTTGGAACGGCATCGACGCGGGTGGACCGGAAGCTGCCAATTCTTCGTTTGACCCAGCCTTTGTCAACCAGGGCTCTGCCGCCGTCAAATTTGTCGGCGACTTCCTCCGTCTTGCCGCTGGGCTCGTCAAATCGGTTGTTGAGCGGATCGAGGATCATGGCGGTTTCCCTGCATGCGGGTGGTGGGGGTCGGGATACCAGACGCATGCACCGCGGCTCCCGATCCACACGGTCAATTCACCGCGCGGACAGGCCAAGGTTAGTAAAAGGCCGCTCGCCATTCTGTGCGGTGACGCACATAACGCACCAGCGCATCTAGCCCTGTCGCAAAACGCCCAGTGCAAAAGGCAGACTGAGCATGCCCAGCAGCGTGGACAGCGTGACCAGCCCTGCCACGTAGGCGCCGTCGTAGCCCATGCGAGCGGCCAGCACATAGCAACTGGACGCGGTGGGCAGAGCCGAGAAAGCGAGCAAAACGGTGGTCTCCACCGCATTCAACCCGAAGACCGGCGATACAACCAGCGCCACCAGCGGCAGCAGCAGGTGGCGGATGGTCAACACCGAGACCGCCAGCGTCTTGGCCCGGGCCAACGCGCCCAACTGCATGCCGGCACCGGCGGCCATCAGGCCCAGTGCCAGCGATGCCGCTCCAATGCGGGTCACCGTCGGCTCCAGCCAGTACGGCATGGTGAAACCCAGCAGGTTGGCCACCAGGCCCGATGCCGTCCCGATGATCAGCGGGTTGCGCACCAGCTCGCGCACAAAACCCCGTTGCGCATGGCGGGCCATGGGCCACACCGCACCCACATTCATGAGCGGCACACACACACCAATCAGTACGGCAATGAGTTGCAGGCCCTGCGGACCCGCCAGGCGCTCGGCAATGGCCAGACCGATAAACGAGTTGAAGCGAAATGCCACCTGCGCGCTGCCGGCGTGGTCGCGGAGGTTGATCCACCGCTTGAGCAGTGGAATGTGGGGAAGCGAATACGCCATCGCAATACCGGCCAGGCCCAGCGCCCAGCCCGAGGCCATCAGCCGGGAGGCCACACCAAGATCCAGTGGACTTTTGACGATCGAGTGAAACAACAGTACCGGAAACAGGAAAAAATACACCAGTGCTTCGACCTGTTCCCAGACGGCGCGATTCAGGGCGGTGTACCGGCAGACCAGATAGCCGCACAAGATCAGGGAAAAATCGGGGAAGAGCAGTTGGGCGTAATTCACGCAGGGAGGATACCAGCCGGTAAGATTGCAGCGAAAGCCGAGTCACCTCAAATAACAGGAGAACAGCACTATGCACCGTCGTACCCTCTTTGCACTGGGCCTTGTAGCCGCTTCCAGCGCTGCGCTGGCGCAGGGCTACCCCAACCGGATCATCAAGTTGCAGGTGCCTTTTGCACCGGGTGGTACCACCGACATCATTGCCCGCACCATTGCCGATCCCCTGGGCAAAGTGCTGGGTCAAAGCGTGATCGTGGAAAACAAGGCGGGTGGCGGTGGTGTGGTGGGCGCGAACGAGACTGCCAAGGCTACACCCGACGGGTATTCGCTGGGGATGGCAACCGTGTCCACGGTGGCGGCCAACCCGGCCATCAACCCCAGAAACCCCTACAACCCGCTGACGGATTTCACGCCCATCATCAACGTGGCGGCCACCCCCAATGTCATTGCGGTGCACCCCAGCTTTCCGGCCCGGGACTACACGGGCTTCATGGCCGAGTTGAAGAAAAATCCCGGCAAGTACTCGTATGCCACGTCGGGCACCGGCGGCATTGGGCACTTGCAGACGGAGCTGTTCAAGAGCCTGACCGGTGTTTTCATCACCCACATTCCTTACCGCGGTGCGGGTCCCGCGTTGAATGACACCGTGGCTGGTCAGGTGCCCATGATTTTTGACAACATGCCTTCGGCAGTGCCGTTCATCCAGGCCGGCAAGTTGATTCCCATTGTGGTGGCTGCGCCGCAGCGGTCGGCCCAGATGCCCAATGTGCCTACTTTCAAGGAAGTGGGTCTGGAGGCGGTGAACCGCATGGCTTTCTACGGCATTTACGGACCCAAGGGCATGCCCAGGGAGGTGGTGGACAAAATCAATGCCGCGGTGCGCAAGGTGCTGGAAGACCCGGCGGTGAAGAAGCGCATTGAAGAGACCGGTTCACTGGTGGTAGCCAACACGCCCGAGCAGTTTTCTGCCCAGATCAAGGCCGAGTACGAGGTCTACAAACAGGTGGTGGACACCGCCAAACTGCGCCTGGAATGAAGGACATGACCGCCGCCAGCCAGTCTGGCATCGACACCTTCATCGATGCGCTCTGGCTGGAGGAGGGGCTGTCCAAAAATACCCTGGCGGCTTACCGGCGCGATCTGACCCTCTTCGCCCATTGGCTGGCAACCCACTCGCGCAGTTTGAACGAGACCGCCGAGCTGGACTTGCAACACTATTTTGCCGAACGGCATGCGCTGACCAAGGCGACTACGGCCAACCGGCGCTTGACGGTTTTCAAACGTTACTTCCGCTGGGCCCTGCGCGAGCACATGACGCAGGCCGACCCGACGTTGAAGCTGCAGTCGGCGAGGCAGGCCTTGCGGGTACCGAAAACCCTGAGCGAGGCCCAGGTGGAGGCGTTGCTGGCCGCGCCAGACACTGCACAGGCCCTGGGCGTGCGCGATCGCACCATGCTGGAGCTGATGTATGCCAGCGGGCTGCGGGTGAGCGAGCTGGTCACGCTTAAAACGTTCAACCTGAGCCTCAACGACAACGTCTTGCGCGTGCTGGGAAAAGGCAGCAAGGAGCGACTGGTGCCGTTTGGTGAAGTAGCGAGCCGCTGGCTGCGCCAGTACCTGGGTGCTGCCCGCTCGGAATTGCTGGCAGGCAAGCAGACCGACGATCTTTTTATTACCGTCAGGGGGGCTACCGCAGGCAGCGCTATGTCGCGGGTGATGTTCTGGATGGTGGTGAAAAAATATGCCCTGGCGGCGGGCATTCGGGTGCCCATGTCGCCCCACACACTGCGCCACGCGTTTGCCACGCATCTGCTCAACCACGGCGCGGATCTGCGCGCGGTGCAGCTCTTGCTGGGCCACGCAGACATTTCCACCACCACCATTTACACCCATGTGGCCCGGGAGCGGCTGGCCGCCTTGCACGCGCAGCACCATCCGCGCGGTTAAAAGTTGGCCCGCTGCGCTATTCGCCCAGCGTCTCGGCCCATGCCAGGGCTTGCAGGTGGGCCCAGTTGACCTGATTGCTGCTGAGTCCCAGGGTGTTGGCCGCGTGGGCAAAGGCCGCGTCATCTCCGGTTTCACAGGCGATGGTGAGTTCCAGAAATAGCGCCAGTGGCCCCGTGCGGTGCAGCAGGGCTTGCGTCACGGCATCAGGCAGTAAAACGGGTTCCAGTGCCGCTTCCATGGGCATGCCCAGCATGGTGTCGAGCAGCGAGAAAACGCCCACCACAAACGCGTTGTCGCATTCATCGGGTGTCAAAATTTCCGCACCCAGCAGCTCCATGAGCCGTCCCCGAACCACCGCGGTGGTGCCAACGGCTGGCGGTGTGTTGCCTGCGCACGAGGTGGTCATCAGCAGCACCGCCCATTTGAACAGGCGCTTCAAACCCAGGAGCATGACAGCGTGTTTGAACGAAGTGACCTCGGCCGCCATGCCAAACCCGGCGGAGTTGATAAAGCGCAGCAGGTTGAAGGACAGGGTGGGGTCGCGCTTGAGCACGTCTTCAATTTCTGCGGTGCTGGCCTGCTGGCGGACCAGGTTGATGAGCTGGAGAATCGTTGCCTGCGCGGGACGCACCGTTTGCCCTTCCATCAGCACGGGCTTGGCAAACCAATAGCCTTGAAACAGGGTGACACCCAACTCCGAAACCAGTGCATGCTGGGCAGCCGTTTCCACCTTTTCGGCAATCAGCCGGGCAGTCGATTTCTCCCGGGCCAGTTTGACAAAGGAGCCCACCGTCTGGGGCTTGAGGACCGCCAGGTCGAACTTGATGAAGGATGCCAGCGCCAGCCAGGGTGCATAGGAGTGCGTCAACACCGAGTAGTCGAACGCCAGTCGAAAGCCACGTCTGCGGAGGTCCTGCAGGCTGGGCACGCGGTCCTGGATCTGGTCTATCTGGGACAGGGGAAGGGGCGGTATCTCCAGCACCACCCGCTCAGGCGCGATCAGATCCAGATGCGCACCGGCCAGGCTGTCATGGGTGCAATTGATGAAGAGGGTTGTGTTGCCGATGCGTGCTTCATGGTCCGCAGACGCCAGCATGTTGAAGAGCAGCTGGGCATCGCTGGCGGCGGTGTGGGCATTGGCAAGCACCGAGCGGTCAAACAGTTCGTAGCCGAAAACGGATTGATCACCGGCGAGGATGGCCTGGCGCGCAATGGCCATTGGCGCTGACGGCGCGTGGGGCAGAGGGAACGGCGTGGATACTGGCATGGATGTTGGTACCGTACGGGTGGGTCAAGTGGCCATCATGCGTTGCTCAAATTCAGCCAGTGGCATCGGCCGACCCAACAGGTAGCCCTGGTAGGCATCACACCCTTGCTGGGCCAGGAAATTTTTCTGATCCTCCGTCTCAACGCCTTCGGCAATGACCGACAGCCCCAGGCTGTGGCCCAGGGTGATCACCGTACGGGCGATGGACGCGTCGTTGGCGTCCGTCATCAGATCGCGCACAAAGGACTGGTCAATTTTCAACTGGTCCAGCGGCAAGCGTTTGAGGTAGGACAGCGAAGAGTAACCGGTGCCGAAGTCATCCAGCGAGAAGCCTACGCCCCGGTTCTTGAGCGTGGTCATCTTCTCAATGGTGTCTTCGACATCGTTGACCAGCAGGCTCTCGGTGAGCTCCAGCTTGAGCCGGCGAGGATTGGCGCCGGTGTAATCCAGTAAATCCAGCACATAGGACACAAAGTCCGGCTGGCGGAACTGGCGGGCGCTCACATTCACCGACAGGGAAAATTTCGCCATACGAACGTCACTTGCCCAACGCACCAACTGGGTACAGGCAGTTTCGAGTACCCAGTTGCCCAGTGGAATGATCAGCCCGGTGTCTTCCGCCAGGGGAATGAATTCCCCTGGGGACACCATGCCGCGCTGGGGATGCGGCCAGCGCAACAAAACCTCGGCGCCCAGGGTGTTGCCCTCGCGATCAATTTGCGGCTGGTAGTAAAGCAGGAACTGGGCTTTGTGAATGCCCTGGCGAATGTCCGCTTCCATTGACGCACGCGCTGTGACAACGGCCTGCATGGTGGGGTCAAAGAAGCGCAGCGTATTGCGGCCGGCAGCCTTGGACTGGTACATGGCCAGATCGGCCTGTTTGAGCAGCTCGTCAGTGGACTCGTGGTGATCGTTGTACAGCGTGATACCAATGCTTGGAGTGATGTGGTACTCCAGCCCCGCGAGCCGATACGGCTGGTTGATGGCTGCAAGCGTCTTCTCTCCCACGGTTTTGGCCATGGCTGCCGCTTCTTCGGGGTTCTTGCTCAGTTCCTCCAGCAGCACCACAAACTCGTCGCCGCCCAGGCGCGCCACCGTGTCGCCCTGGCGCATGCACTGGGTCAGCCGGCGGGCCACTTGCTGCAACAGCCGGTCGCCCATGTCGTGGCCCAGGGTATCGTTAAGCGTCTTGAAGTTGTCCAGGTCGATGAATTGCAGTGCCCCGGTGCGGCCGCTGCGGGCGCTCAGGGACAGGGCCTGGCGCAGCCGGTCGAGCAAGAGACGGCGGTTGGGCAAGGCCGTCAGCGGGTCGTAAAAAGCCAGTTTATTGATCTCTTCTTCGGTGGCCTTGCGCTGGGTAATGTCCGTGAAACTATTGACGTAATGGGTAACGGTACCGTCGTCACCCTTGACCGCTGTCACGGCGCAGTAGCTCGGAAAAATATCGCCGTTCCTGCGTTGATTCCAGATTTCGCCGCGCCACGCGCCGGTTTGCTGAATGCTGGCCCACATTGATTCGTAAAAAATGGCAGCGTGCTTGCCCGAGTTGAGGAAGTCGAGCTTTTTGCCAATGGCTTCATCCGCGGTGTAGCCGGTAATTTCGGTGAACGCCGGATTGATGCGCAGAACCCGCTCATCGGCCCCGGTGATGGCCACGCCTTCTTGCGAGTTGAACGCAGTGGCCGCGATGCGCAGGTCGGATTCAGCTTGCTTGCGTTGGGTGATGTCTCTTGACAGCACGATGAAACGCGGCTCATCTTCGGTTCCACCGGGCTTGAGTGTCACTGAAATTTCATACCACCGGCGGCTGCGGGGCGTCTCCACCATGAACTCACCGCCCTGCGAATGACCCAGCTGCAGAGCCTCCTGCACGGATGCCATGACCGTGCGGGTTGCCGCCGCAGGCAGGACGTCGGCGACCTTTTTCCCCAAAAAATGCTCTGCAGGAGGAGAGCCCGTGTCGGACCGCGACGCGTGGTACTCATAGTAGGTTCCATCCAGCCCAATTTCCAGAATCAGATCGGGAATGGCGTCCAGGGTGGCCTGCAAGCGGCGTTGCGAAGCAGCTATTTCACGCGTGCGCCGGGTAATCAGAATCTCCTGGAGCACGCCCCGGTTTTTCAGTCGCACGAGCAAATGGGCGGCGTACGCCAGGGTCAGGCTGAACGCCAGACCAACCGCAATTTGAAGCAACAAACCCGATGAGCTCCCCCAGCCGTTGACCGGAGCGACGCTGAGCGTCCACTGCCCGTTGGGCAAGCTCACCTTCTGCTCGACCGGGCTGGGGAGGTCAGAGGCTGATGAAGCGGCAATGATCTGCCGGTCACCCGTGGCAGGGTCGGGACGCCACAAGGCGTATCCCAGCCCCAGGTCTGCCAATTGGGCGAGGCGGCTGCTGGCCAGTGCCTGTGGAAACCGGATGACGACGTAAGCCAAACCCCAAAAGGCGGGTTTGCCTTGCGGATTGTCCAGAAAAATCGGCAGTCGGCCCACGGCTCCCAGGCCGCCCTGCACCAGCTTGAGCGGGCCCGCCAGGGTGAGCTGGCCCGAGTCTCGGGCCAGCCGCGCCTCCCGCCCCTGGATCGGATCGTTGAGTTGGTCAAAGCCAATGGACTTTTCGTTACCAGTCAAGGGCGCAAGGCGCTGCACGATGCCGTCGGGCGAAAGCCCCAGGATGGAGATACCGGGGTAGAGGGTGAGCATCTCGGTCGCCACGCCTTCAAAATCAGGTACGTTGCCCTTGCCCTGGCGTACCATGGCCGCCAGTGCGTAGGTGGCAGACAGAGCGCGCTCCATGGCGGTCTGAATGGAATGCGCGTGGTCACTGGTGAGGGCTGCAATGCGCAGGCGCTCTTCCTGCTTAGCGCGTTGCTCCAGCGTCCAGATAACGGCCGCGGATGCCAGTACGCCAACCAGGAAAACTGCAATAGCCGTCACCAGCGTGCGTTTGGGGCGGGGCGCTGGCAGGGTATCCGGGTGATGCATGGGTGAAGTGTGTCGACGGCGTTTGTTGATTTTTGATATTACTTGGTTTTATAGGGAGTGGGTGATGCTGGTCGTGCGCTCTGGTGTGATGGCTGCGTTGGGTGCGGCGTTGTTGTTTGGAATGGCCACGCCACTGGCCAAGGTGCTGCTGCGCGACGTTCAACCGCTGATGCTGGCGGCGTTGCTGTACCTGGGTTCGGGTCTGGGCCTGGCGCTGGTGCGTGTGGTGCGCCGCGAACGCAGTGCCTTGCCACAAGGCACCCAGTGGCTGTGGCTGGCGGGCGCGGTGCTTGCCGGTGGCGTCGCAGGCCCTGTGTTGCTGATGCTGGGATTGAGTGGGTTCAGCGCGTCCGGGGCGTCGCTGTTGCTCAATAGTGAAGGGGTTCTGACCGCGTTGCTGGCCTGGTTTGTGTTCAAGGAGAACTTGAATCGCCAGGTGGTGCTGGGCATGTTGGCCATTGCCTGCGGTGCGGTGGTGCTGAGTTGGCCGATCGGTGGTGAGGTGCAGGGCGGTAGCTGGGTGTCTGCCGCATTCATTGTGCTGGCCTGCCTGGCCTGGGCGATAGACAACAACCTCACACGGAAAATTGCACTGCTGGATGCAGGTTTCATTGCCATGAGCAAGGGTTTGGCCGCAGGCTTGGTGAGCCTGGGGCTGGCTTTGCTCTCAGGCGCAGCAGTGCCTGCACCAGACGTGGTGGCCAGGGCGGCGCTTTTGGGCTTTGGCAGCTATGGGGTTAGCCTGGTGCTGTTTGTGTTGGCGCTTCGGCACCTGGGCGCAGCGCGCACCGGTGCGTATTTTTCTGTCGCCCCCTTTGCCGGGGCCCTGCTTTCAGTGGTGTGGCTTGGTGAGCCAATGACCGGTCCGCTGCTGGTGGGTGGCGCACTGATGGCCGTTGGCGTGATCCTTCATTTGACAGAGCAGCATGCGCATACCCACGACCATGAGCCGCTGGAGCACGACCATGTGCACACGCATGGCGATGACCCGCACCATGAACATGCGCATCCGCAGCCGGTTGCGTCCGGCACACGGCACCAGCATCGGCACAGCCACCTGCCGCTCAGCCATAGCCATGCGCACTTTCCCGATGCGCATCACCGCCACGGCCACTGAATCAGGGTTTTTGCGGCGAGGTAAAAGATGAGGGGCGGCAACACCAGCATCTGCAAAACGGGTGTCACCCCAATGCCCAGCCCGGGAATCAGGGGCATTTGGGCGGTATAGGTCCAGCGTTGCAGCGTGTGCAGGGCGATCCACTCCACCGAGACAGCCATCGCAAGCCCCATGCCCAGCATGAGGACGTAGCCTGCAAGGCCAGGGCGCATGAACCAGTCTGCGCGCTGGAATACGGCCCTGCCCGCGGCGTAAATGATCCACACCATGACGCCATCACCCAGAGCCGCAACAAAGCAGTGCCACCACATGGCTTCAAAGGAGTCCATGCCGACGAACAGGGGGCCGTGGGCAAGTTCCCACGGGTAGTTGAGCGCTACGGCCACCAGGAATAGGGCGCCCAGGTATCTCAAGGTGTCCCCGCCACTGGCGTAGGCGCTCACGGCCTCAAGCCGCTTTGTAGGACTGGTAAATCCGGGTCGCGCCGTCGCGCTGGATGAGCAACACCGCATACGGGTCTTTGCGTCCGCCGTAAATGGCGCCATCCATGCCCGGGGAGCCCACCGGCATGCCCGGCACGGCCAGGCCAATGGCTGCAGGACGCTCTTTTAGCAAGCGGTGAATCTCGCGGGCGGGTACATGCCCTTCAATGGCGTAGCCACCCACCAGCGCGGTGTGGCACGAACCCAGTTTGACCGGCACACCCAGCCGGGTGCGGGCGGCGTCATTGCCGGTCTCAAACACCCGCACGGCAAAGCCGCTGGATTCGAGGTGGCTGACCCAGTCTTTGCAGCAGCCACAACTCGGGTCTTTCCAGACCTCGACTTGCGGTCTGCTCTGGGCCAGCAGACCGGGTGCGATGACCACACCGCCAGCCAGGGCCGCAAAGGCCCGAACAAGGTGTCTTCTTTTCATGGCGTTTTCTTTCTGATGGTCAATTATTTCGCTACTTCGATCGTGGTGATAACGATAGCGCCGTCACGCTTTTCAGCACTGAAATTCACCTGGTCTCCGACCTTGATTTTTTCGAGCAGCGTCGGCTCCAGGGCCTTGAAGACCATGGTCATGGGCGGCATTTCCATGTTCTTGATCTCGCCGTGCTTGAGCGTGATTTTCTGGGCTTCCTTGTCAATTTTGCGGACCTCGCCGCGCGCCATGTCCGGGGCGGACTGTGCCAGCAAAGTGGTGGAAGCCAGGGCGGTGGTCGCCAGCAGGGCGGCGATGGCGAAACGCTTGAGGTGGGTCATGGTAGGTTCCTGATTGCGGTTAATTGGAGGCGACTTGTGCTTTCGATTTTGATTTGGTCGGTGCAACCGCAATGCTGCCTTTCATGCCCGCGTCATAGTGCCCGGGGTGCAGGCACGCAAAGCTGATGGTGCCGGCTTTGGTGAACTGCCACACCATCTCGCTGGTCTGGCCGGGTTTGACGGTGAGCATGTTGTCGTCTGCATGCTCCATCTCGGGGAACTTCTTCATCACCTCGTAGTGGTCCTTCAGGTCTTTGGCGGTGCCCAGCACGAATTCGTGGCTCAACTGGCCAGAATTCTTGACGACAAAGCGGATGGTCTCGCCCTGTTTGGCCTTGATGCTGGAAGGGGTGAAGCGCATGGCGTCGCTCATGTCGATTTCAATGGTGCGGGTGACCTGGGCTGCCGCGCCCGCTTTGCCAATCGTGGTGTCGCCAGCGGCATGGGTATGGCCTCCAGCATGGGTTCCTGTGGCAAATGAGCCGCTAGCCCCGGCCAGTATTGCGCAGGTAGCTATGAATTTGATAGTGTTATTCATGGTGTTTCCTTGTGGGTGAATTTAATGAGCCATAGGGCCCATGGGTTTGCGGATCTGAACTTCGGTGGCTTTGGCGGGCGTTTGCGCCAGTGGCATGGAACCCTGGCCTTCTGACTTGAATCGGGCCGGGTCGGGCAGGGCGCCCGTCCACTCGAAGGCCTGGGTGCCCGGTGGCTGCTTGTACCAACCCGGGTTGCTGTAGTCGCCGGGCTTCTGATCCTTGCGTACCTTGAGCACGCTGAACATGCCGCCCATCTCGACGCCGCCATACGGGCCGGTGCCCGTCATCATGGGCGCGGTGTTGTCGGGGATCTGCATCTCCATCTCGCCCATATCGGCCATACCACGCTCGCCCATCACCATGTAGTCGGGTAGCACTTTTTGCATCTGCTTGACCAGGCCTTTGTGGTCCACGCCAATCATGGTGGGCACGTCGTGGCCCATGGCGTTCATGGTGTGGTGGCTCTTGTGGCAATGGAATGCCCAGTCGCCTTCTTCATCGGCCAGGAACTCGATCTGGCGCATTTGCCCCACCGCCACATCCGTGGTGACTTCATACCAGCGCGTGCTTTTGGGAGTGGGGCCACCATCGGTACCGGTGACCAAAAACTCATGCCCGTGCAAGTGAATCGGGTGGTTGGTCATGGTCAGGTTGCCAATGCGGATGCGCACCTTGTCGTTCAATCGCACGTTCAGCGAGTCAATGCCGGGGAATATTCGGCTGTTCCAGGACCATAGGTTGAAGTCATTCATCGTCATGATCTTGGGCGTCTTGCTGCCGGGGTCAATGTCATAGGCATTGAGCAGAAAGCAGAAGTCACGGTTGACTTCATCGATCAGCGGGTGCTTCACTTTGGGGTGGGTCACCCAGAAGCCCATCATGCCCATGGCCATCTGCGTCATTTCGTCCGCATGGGGGTGGTACATGAAGGTGCCCGGGCGGCGTGCCACAAACTCGTAGACAAAGGTTTTGCCCGGCTGGATGGACGGCTGATTAAGGCCAGAGACCCCATCCATGCCGTTGGGCAGGCGCTGGCCATGCCAGTGCACGCTGGTGTGCTCGGGCAGTTTGTTCGTCACAAAAATGCGAACGCGGTCGCCTTCCACCACCTCAATGGTGGGGCCGGGGCTCTGGCCGTTGTAGCCCCACATATTGGCCTTGAAGCCGGGTGCCATTTCGCGCACAACGGGCTCGGCCACCAGGTGGAATTCTTTCACGCCGGCGTTCATGCGCCACGGCAGCGTCCATCCGTTGAGGGTGACGACCGGGTTGTAGGGCCGGCCGGTGCTGGGTACCAGCGGGGGCATGGTGTCGGGCTTGGCCTGGATGACCGGCTCGGGCAGGGCGGCCATGGCCACGCGGCTGACGGCTGCGACGGTGACGGCAGTGGCTGCACCGGCAAAGAAGCGGCGACGGTTGAGGGTGTTGGGTTTCATGTTCATTTTGAAGTTCCGCTCAGGGCGGTTTGCAGGTCAGCATCGGTGAGCCAGAAGTCGCGTTGGGCATCAATACTGGCGTTCACTGCCATCACGTTGGCGCGGGCGTCGGCCAGCACTTCAAAAATGCTGGAGATCATCCCGCTGTAGCGCAGCAGCATTTCATCGTTGATGAGCTTGTGCAGCGGCACCACCTCGTCGCGGTAATAGCGTGCCAGGTCGTAGGCGGTGCGGTAGCCGTGGTAGGCCTCGCGCGCCTCGCTCCGGGCGCGCACCCCCACCTCGCGAACATGCGATACCGACTGCAGGTACAGGTTTTGTGCCCGCGCGTTGCGGGCGTTGCCCCAGTCAAAAATAGGCAGGGGCAACTCAATACCCACGCCGCGTTTGATCTCCGAGGTGCCCGCTGCGTTATCGGTGGTGGTGTTGTGGGTGATGCTGACGTCCAGCGCATTGATGAAACCGCTGGCTTTGACAAAGCCTTGCGATTCCGCTACGTAAGCCGCTTCGCTGACCGCGCTTTTGACGTCCAGCCGCCGGGCAATGGCCTGGGCTTCCACGTCACGCATTTCGCGTGCTGCTTTGGGAAGGTCAGGCAGGCGATCGGGTAATTGGTAGTTGGCCTGCGTGCCCCACAAGCCCATTAACCGGGTGAGTTGCTCACGGCTGGCAAAGGCGGCCTGCTCGGCGCGTGCCAGTTGCGCAGTTGCGTCTACCAGAAACACCTGTTCACGCGCCTGGTTCAGACGGCTCCAGTTGCCAACGACCGCAAGCCGCCGCGCGAGTTCGGCACCTGCTTCAGCGGCTTCTTTCACATTGCCCATGTAACGGGCGGTTTGCTGCGCGGCCACCGCGTTGATCCAGGCCTTGCGGGTGTCTGCTGCCAGCTTCACCACGTCCTGCGCGGCCTGCAGTTTGGCCAACTCGGCTTGTCGCCCAGCCCACTTGCTGCGCCATGGCAGTGTGAGCAGGCCTATCACGTCGAAGCGCAGAACGCGCTCGATTTCCACCGTATCACCCTCGGTCAGACGGCCCAGTGCCAGGGTCGGATTGGGCAGGCTGCCTGCCTGCACGCGGTCGGCATCGCTCAGGCCCAGCGTGGCCAGGGAGGCGTGCAGGCCGGGGTTGTTCAGCATCGCAACGCGCACGGCGGACGCTTCACTCAACGGTTGGGTCAGCAGGTCGGCGATGGCTTTGTCGCCCTCCGGCGTGGGGCCGCGGCTGAGCGTGCCGTCGACGCCGGCGGTCCTGCCCTGGGTGAGGGCTTGCACATCCCCCAGGCCCCCGTCGGGTGACACCGTGGCGCAACCCGCCAGCAAGGTAACTACCGCAGCGGCACAAGCCAATTTTTTGAATGATTTCATGGTTTAGCCCCCGTGATACCTGCGCGAGGTGCTATGTTTTTTGTAGCGTTGGCTTCTTCCCACTGCAGGATGTCGATGTGGCCGCGTTTGAACTGTCCTACATCCGCATTGGCCTTTTTCCAGTCGGTTTCTTCCGCCGGGGTGCTGGTGGGCGTGTCGGAAAAGACGGAGCGGTAAAGCACCGGGGGCACAGCGGCGGTAGGTGACACCACTGTGGCAATGGCCGTGGTATCAGGCGAAGGTGGCGCAACGGTTTGCGCTCCAGCGCCGGCATGGGCAAGTGCCAGCGTACCCAGCAGCGTGGTGAGACCGGCGCGATAAATGCCATCGGGGCAGGCGCGCCAAGAGAAATAGCGAAGGTGCACGAAGAACTCCAAAAAACGAGACAGATCCCGCTGCAAACAGGCGTTATCTGTTCACTGCGGACGGACTACGGGATTGGGAGTCAGGAAATCGGTGGTTTGAAGCCGGGCGCAGGTGCTGCGCTGGTGAACGTCGCGGTGGACGTCGTCGGTACGTAATGCGGCAAATGGTGCACGACAGGTAATTGCACCTCCGACGCCACCGCTACCGAATGGCACACCTGACACGCGGTGCAGGTGTTGCAGTGGTCCTGGGCGGTATCTTGGGAGTCGCTCGTGGCTGCTTGTACCCCCACATTGGCTTGAGCCTGGTCCGGGCAATGGCCGCTGTTATATGGCGTTGCATTGGAGGTCAGATGGGCTGTAGCCCCCGCAGGCATTGCGTGAGCCACTCCTGTTTTTGTAGCGGCCGACTGCTGCTGCGCCATCTCCAACGCCATCACATCGCCCGCCCAGCTGCGCAGCGGCAGCAGGACGATCATGAGGGCGAGGACTAAAAAGCGCATGGGTTAATGATACGTCAGGGGCTGAAAAGTTCCACGAAGCGGGGCCATTGCACCTGATTTTAAAAAGTTTCCCAATCCGGGTTACCGCCCGCTGGGGTGGCTTTGGTCGAAATCCTGGGTGCCGAAGCCGCTTTCTTGAGGTCGTTTTTCAATTGCACCACGGCCGTTCCAACCTTGGACGATGCGCGCGAGAAAGGGGTGTCGCTGCCCAGTTGCTGTTCCGCAGTGTCATACGCGCCCTGGTTGATCAGGCGGGCCACCTTGCCGGCTTCCACATGAAATTCCCGGTGGACTCCGATGAGGCGCACAAAAGAGGGCCTGGTGGAAAACTTCTTTTTGCCAGAACCATACAGCCATTTACCCAGTTCGCAGCAGTCGTCACAGCTGGCAAGGTCTGCGTCCAGGGTCTCTTTGCGTGTGGCCGCCGTCCGCAACCTGGCGCGCCAGTTGGCATGGGCCTCAATGGCGTTGTCCAGGTTGATCCCCAGGCCCGCGCCCTGGTGGGGGGAGGTGGGGGGTGCCAACACACTGACAGCGGTGGGGCGCATAGCTGTGCTACGGGTGTTGTCAGCTTGGCGTCCGTCGGTTGAAAGCTGGAATACGGCAACGGATTGCACCAGTTCCAGTGCCTGGCTCTTGAGGCTGCTCGCGGCGGCGGCCATTTCTTCCACGAGTGCTGCGTTTTGCTGGGTGGCCTGGTCCATCTGGGTTACCGCTTCACCGACTTGTGCGACACCCAGGGCTTGCTCATTGCTGGCAGCACTGATCTCGCCCATGATGTCGGTGACCCGCTTGATGCTGCTGACCACCTCGGTCATGGTGGCGCCCGCCTGATCGACCAGTGCGGTGCCATGTTCCACCCGCTCCACGCTGGCACCAATCAGGTTCTTGATTTCTTTGGCCGCTTCGGCACTGCGACCGGCCAGTGAGCGCACTTCCGAGGCCACCACCGCAAAACCA
>Ga0105047_10006154_pt1 | contig 20417 bp, 22 predicted proteins | sample MAT04_FD_78384 | JGI IMG/M metagenome (GOLD analysis project Ga0105047, IMG submission 78384) | Freshwater microbial communities from Lake Fryxell liftoff mats and glacier meltwater in Antarctica - MAT-04 (megahit assembly) | ecosystem: Environmental > Aquatic > Freshwater > Ice > Liftoff...
AGGCGCACCACGGGGGGCGAGAAGAGGGCGTCGACGGCCTACCCCTGCTCGGCGAGCAACAGCGCGAGGGTGCCGGTGCCACAGCCGAGGTCCACGACGTCGGCTGGGGCCGGGGGGCAGCACGCCGATCAGCAGGGTGCGCCAGGCCGCCCGCACCGAGGGGTCGAGCAGCCCGTGGTCCGCGGCCTCGTCGAACGTCGGCGCCTCGGCGTCCCACAACGACCGGTCGGCGAAGCTCACTCCGCGTCGAGCTCCGCGAGCACGTCGTCGGAGATGTCACCGTTGGCGAACACGTCCTGCACGTCGTCGGAGTCCTCGAGCGCCTCGATGACGCGGATCATCTTCTTCGCGCCGTCGAGGTCGAGCGGCACCTGGAGGGTGGGCACCCACGAAGCCTCGGCTGAGTCGTAGTCGACGCCGGCCTGCTGCAGTGCGGTGCGCACGGTTACGAAGTCGGTCGCCTCGGACACGATCTCCCAGGTCTCACCGTTGTCGTTGACCTCCTCGGCGCCGGCGTCGAGCACGACCTCGAGCAGGTCGTCCTCGCTCTGCTCGGTCTTGGGCACGATGACGACGCCCTTGCGCTCGAAGACATAGCTGACCGAACCGGGGTCGGCCAGGGCGCCGCCGTTGCGGGTCAGCGCGGTGCGCACCTCGGCGGCGGCGCGGTTGCGGTTGTCGGTGAGGCACTCGATGAGCACGGCGACACCTCCGGGCGCATAGCCCTCGTAGGTGATGGTCTCCCAGTCGGCCCCGCCGGCCGTGGCGCCGGAGCCACGCTTGACCGCGTTGTCGATGTTGCTGTTGGGAACCGAGGACTTCTTCGCCTTCTGGATGGCGTCGAAGAGGGTCGGGTTGCCCACCGGGTCACCGCCTCCGGAGCGCGCCGCGACCTCGATGTTCTTGATGAGCTTGGCGAACAGCTTGCCCCGCTTGGCGTCGATCGCCGCCTTCTTGTGCTTGGTGGTCGCCCATTTCGAGTGGCCGCTCATGACTGCTCCCTCTGGTCCTGCGTGGCGGTGTGCTGCCGCACGATGTCGACGAACAGCTGGTGCACCCGGTGGTCACCGGTCACCTCGGGGTGGAAGGAGGTGACGAGCAGGTTCCCCTGTCGCGCGGCGACGATCCTACCTGCGGCGGGGCCGTGCTCCACGCGGGCGAGCACCTGCACGGCCTCCCCGGCGTCCTCGACCCACGGGGCGCGGATGAACACCGCGCGCACCGGCTCCCCGCCGAGCTCACGGATGTGGAGGTCCTCCTCGAAGGAGTCGACCTGTCGCCCGAAGGCGTTGCGCCGCACGGTGATGTCCAGGCCTCCGAGGGTCTGCTGGTCTGGCCGGGCGTCGGCGATCCGGTCGGCGAGCAGGATCATCCCGGCGCACGAGCCGTACACCGGAATCCCGTTCGCGATGCGCTCACGCAGCGGCTCCTGCAGCCCGAAGGCGCGCACCAGCTTGTCCATCGTCGTCGACTCGCCACCGGGGATGACCAGGGCGTCGAGCGCGTCGACCTCCTCGGGCCGGCGCACCGTGGTGGTGCGGGCCCCGCTGGCCGCCAGCGCCGCGACGTGCTCGCGCACGTCGCCCTGGACCGCGAGGACGCCGATGAGGGGGATGCCGATCACGAGCCGACAGCGTACGGCCCGCCTCGCAGGGGGATGGATGCCGTTCATCGGGAGTACGGTCGGAACTGGTCCGCCCGATCGGAGCGGCAGCGGCACCCGAACGAGCACGGAGGTAGAGCACGTGGCAGCAGGCATCACCCTGGCGGTGATCGGCGCGATCCTCGCCTTCGCCGTCCGAGCCGACCCGTCCGGCATCAACCTGCGCGTCGCGGGCCTGATCCTTCTGGTCGCAGGCGGGGTGATCATCTGGCACTCGCGCCGCGGCAGCACGCGAGAACGGGTGGTCACGCGGGTTCAGGACTACACCAACCCCCACGACCTGCGCGGCCCGGTCATCAAGGGCCGCACCGACCGCACCACCATCCAGGACCACGACCAACGGTAGGCTCGGCGTCGCTGCGCTCGACCGCGCGACGGTCCCTACGCCCGCCGCGTGCGCCTGAACCTCGTGCCGATCCTGAACCCCGTGCCGATCCTGAACCCCGTGCCGATCCGTCGACGCGCGGGCCGACGACATCGCGGCGCTGGTGTCCATCCTTCAGGCACAGCAGCAGGACACCGGTTATCCGGTGCGCTGGCCCCTCCCCTTCCCGGTGGAGGACTTCCTCGTGCGCGCCGCCGAGCTCGCAGTCTGGGTGGCGAGCGATGACGAGGTCGTGGTGGGCCACGTCGCCCTGACCGACGTGGCGCCGGGCTGGGAGGCGCAGGGGTGGACCACAGGGACCGGGCTCCCGGCATCCGCACTGGCCGCGGTGTCGGTGCTCTTCGTCGACCCGACCACGGCCGGTCGCGGGGTGGGCAGCGCCCTGCTCAGGACGGCCGTCGACCACGCCCGGTCGCTGGGTCGCACGCCCGTGCTCGACGTGGTCAGCGAGAGCACCCGCGCCGTCGCCCTCTACGCGCGGCACGGATGGCGGGTCGTCGGCCGGGCCCGACCGCCCTGGCTGCCACGCGAACGCAACCCGCTGCTGCTCATGGCGCTGCTCGACGGCGAGGGTACGGTCGGTCGCATGTCGTCAGCACTGACCGAGCGAGCCCGCGAGCTCGACACCGCCCACGCTGCCACCGACCTGCGCGGCCGGTTCCGACTGCCGGCGGGGACGGTCTACCTCGACGGAAACTCGCTCGGCGCCCTGCCCGCGGGGGTCGCCGAGGCGGTCGCCGACGTGGTGCACCGTCAGTGGGGCAACGACCTCATCGCGAGCTGGAACGACGCCGACTGGTGGGGCGCCCCCACCCGGGTCGGGGACCGCATCGGGGCCCTCGTCGGCGCGGCCCCCGGGCAGGTCGTCTGCACCGACTCGACCTCGGTGAACCTCTACAAGGCGGTCGTCGCCGCGTCCCGGATGCGGCCCGGACGCCGGGTCGTGCTGACCGACCCCGACTCGTTCCCCACCGACCTCTACGTCACCGATGCCGCCGCCCGGGATGCCGGGCTGGTCGTCGAGCGCGTCTCGCCCGTCGACGCGGTGGCCCGGATGGCCGAGGTCGGCGACGACCTGGTGCTCGCCTCGTACTCCTCGGTCGACTACCGCACCGGCGAGCTGTGGGACCTGCCGGCCATCACGCGCGCGACCCACGACGTGGGCGCCCTGGCCTGCTGGGACCTCTGCCACTCCGCCGGGGTGCTCGAGGTCGGGCTCGACGCGCACGAGGCCGACCTCGCCGTCGGCTGCGGGTACAAATACCTCAACGGCGGCCCCGGGGCGCCGGCGTTCCTCTACGTCGCGCACCGCCACCAGGACGACTTCGACCAGCCGCTCGCCGGGTGGAACGGCCACGCCACGCCGTTCGCGATGGCGCCCGACTACGTGCCGGCCCCCGGCATCACCCGCGGCCGGGTCGGAACCCCACCGCTGCTCGGCATGCTCGCCCTCGAGGCCGCACTGGCGGCCTACGACGGGGTCGAGATCGCGGCGGCCCGCGCACGGTCGCTGTCGCTCACCGGCTACTTCCTCGAGTGCCTCGACGTGCTGCTGCCCGAACTCGAGGTGGCGACCCCGCGCGAACCCGAGCGCCGCGGCTCACAGGTGAGCGTGCGGCATCCGCAGGCGTATGCCGTCGTGCAGGCCCTCATCGCGCGCGACGTGGTCGGCGACTTCCGCGAGAGCGACATCGTGCGGCTGGGGTTCGCGCCGCTCTACCTCACCCACGGCGACGTGCTGCGGGCGGCAGAGCACCTGCGTGCCGTCGTCGAGGCCCGCGAGTACGAGCGCGATGAGTTCCGCGTCCGCGGCACCGTGACCTGAGCCACCCGGGCGACCCGCCGATCGGCAGTACCGTCGGAGGGTGACCCGCCCGACCTGGCGTCAGCGGATCGCCGGCCTCGCCCCCGGGCTCGTCGTGCTGCGGGACTACCGGCGAGGCTGGTTGCGCGCCGACCTGGTCGCCGGCCTGACGGTCGGCGCCATGCTCATCCCCCAGTCGATGGCCTACGCCGAGCTGGCCGGGATGCCGCCCGAGTACGGCTTCTACGCGGTCCTCGCCCCGCTCGTCGTCTACACCGTGGTCGGGACGAGCCGGCACCTGGGCGTCGGACCCGAGCCCGGCACCGCGATCCTGGCGGCGACCGGGGTCGGCGCGATCGCGGGGGGTGACCCCGCCCGCTATGTGACGCTCATGGCCGGGCTTGCACTGGTCGTGGGGTCGATCGCCGTCCTCGGCGCCATCGCCCGGCTCGGGTTCATCGCCTCGGTGCTCTCCAAGCCGGTCCTCGTCGGCTACATCACGGGTGTCGGGCTCACCCTGCTCAGCAGCCAGATCGCCGCGTTCACCGGGGTGTCGATCGAGGCGGACCGGTTCTTCCCGCGGGTCGCGGAGCTCCTCCGCGAGCTGGGCGACGTCGACCCCGCCACGCTTCCCGTGGGTGTGGCGTCTCTTGCTCTCGTGCTCGTCCTGCGACGGGTCGCCCCGCAGGTGCCCGGTGCCCTCATCGCCGTCGCGCTGGCCACTCTCGTGGTCTGGCTGCTCCCCGGAGAGGAGCCGGTGGTCCCGGTCGTCGGGGAGATCCCGCGAGGCCTGCCCACCCCTGCCCTGCCCGCCGTGACGTACGACGACATCGTTCGGCTGCTCCCGGTGGCGGCCGGGATCGTCCTGGTCGGGTTCACCGACAACGTCCTGACGGCCCGCTCGATCGCCGCGCGGCACGGCTACCGGATCGACCCCAACCGCGAGCTCCTCGCCCTCGGCCTGACCAACCTCTCGGCCGGGGTCTCCCAGGGCTTTGCGGTGTCCTCGAGCGCCAGTCGCACCGCCGTGCCGGCATCACTGGGCAGCCGGACCCAGCTCGTCTCGCTCGTCGCCGGGTCGGTCGTGGTGGCCACCCTGCTCGTTCTCAGCCCGGTGCTCGGGCAGATCCCTCGCGCCGCGCTGGCCGCGGTCATCGTCTCGGCGGCGCTGGCGATCATCGACGTGCCCGGCTACCTCGCGCTCTGGCGGGCCAGCCGTGAGGAGGCGGTGCTGGCGGTGGCCGCGGCCCTCGGGGTGATCGTCTTCGACGTCCTCGTCGGGGTGCTGCTCGCGGTGAGCCTGTCGATCGTCGTGGCCCTCGGCCGGATCGCCCGCCCGCACGACGCCGTGCTCGGGGACCGGCCCGAGCTCGACGGCTGGGTCGAGGTCGATGTCCACCCCGGCGCCCGCACCGAGCCCGGTCTGCTGGTCTACCGCTTCGATGCACCGCTGTTCTTCCTGAACATCGAACGCTTCCGCGCGCGGGTGCTCGAGGTGCTGGCGGCCAACCCCGGTCGCGAGGACTGGCTGGTCCTGGACTTCGAGGGCATCGGTCGGCTGGACGCCTCGGCGCTCGACGGTCTGGCCGACCTGATGGAGCAGCTCGAGGCGAACGGCATCGCCGAGGTGGCCGTCGCGCGCGCCAACGAGGACGTCGTGCAGCGGCTGCGCAAGGTCGAGCTGCTCGAACCACAGGGCACGGTGCGGAACTACCCGACGATCAACGCGGCCGTGCGCGACTTCCGGCAGTCGCGAGACACGAACGCCCCACGGGACTGAGGCGCCTGACCCGCAGGGCCGCCGGAGCCCGTGCAGGCCCTGCTACCAGCCGCGCTCGGCCAGGCGGTGCGGCTCGGGGATCTCGTCGACGTTGATGCCGACCATGGCCTCGCCGAGGCCGCGCGACACCTTGGCGATGACGTCGGGGTCGTCGTGGAAGGTGGTGGCCTTGACGATCGCCTCGGCGCGCTGCACGGGGTTGCCCGACTTGAAGATGCCCGACCCCACGAAGACGCCTTCGGCGCCGAGCTGCATCATCATCGCGGCGTCGGCCGGGGTGGCGATGCCCCCGGCGGTGAAGAGCACGACGGGCAGCTTGCCGGCCTCCGCGACCTCCTTGACGAGGTCGAAGGAGGCCTGCAGCTCCTTGGCCGCGACGTACAGCTCGTCCTCGGGGAGGTTCTGCAGGTGGCGGATCTGCTGGCGGATACGGCGCATGTGCGTGGTCGCGTTGGACACGTCGCCGGTGCCGGCCTCGCCCTTGGAGCGGATCATCGCCGCCCCCTCGCCGATCCGGCGCAGTGCCTCGCCCAGGTTGGTGGCGCCACACACGAAGGGCACCGTGAAGGCCCACTTGTCGATGTGGTTGGCGTAGTCAGCCGGGGTCAGCACCTCGGACTCGTCGATGTAGTCGACACCCAGGCTCTGCAGCACCTGCGCCTCGACGAAGTGCCCGATGCGGGCCTTGGCCATGACCGGGATGGAGACGGTCTCGACGATGCGGTCGATCATGTCGGGGTCGCTCATGCGGGACACGCCGCCCTGGGCGCGGATGTCGGCCGGCACCCGCTCGAGGGCCATCACCGCCACGGCACCGGCGTCCTCGGCGATTGTGGCCTGCTCGGCGTTGACGACGTCCATGATGACCCCGCCCTTGAGCATCTCGGCCATGCCGCGCTTGACGCGGGTCGTGCCGGTGCCCTGGGCGCTGCTCTGCTCACTCATGCCGCAAGTGTAGGTCGACGTCCGGACCCCCCGGGCCATCGTCCGGCAGGGTCGGGACGCCGCTCAGGAGGCCAGGGCCGGCGGCAGCTCGTCACCCCCCGGGCCATCGTCCGGCAGAACCGGGACGCCGCTCAGGAGGCCAGAGCCGGCGGCAGCTCGTCGTCGAAGGAGACCGGCGCAGGCAGCTCGGCGTAGCCCCACAGCCGGAAGAGCCGCACCGAACGCTTGGCCCGCACACGGCGCACCTCTCGGGTGGCGTCGTTGTGGAAGCGCCGGGCCAGCTGGACGCGTAGCCCGGCGGCGGCGATGCGGTCCAGGGAGTCGACGACGAGGTCACCGTGACGGATGCGGAGCCCGGCGACGACCTCGCCGGGAAGGGCGGCCCGCAGCGCCTCGCTGAGGTCACTCTCGACCTGCTCCCGGCCACCGAAGTGCTGGCCCTCGAGCAGGTCGCCGGTGACCGGCTGCTCGGTGGTCCGCTCGATCGACTCGGTGGCCGCGGCGGCGACGAGCAGCGCGCTGGCCGGGTCGAGAGCGCCGCTGTTGGCGAGCTCCAGGGCGGCCTCGGCGCGGCGCACCAGGGCGGCGTCGAGGGCCGACATGGCGCCCTCGACCTTGGCGTGCAGGCGGTCGAGGCGGGCCGCGGAGTACGACAGATACCACGCGACGCCGATCACGAGGATGACCAGGAAGGTGGCGAGCTGCAGGACGTCCACCATCAGCCACCCCCGCCCGGCACACCGCGCACCAGCCGTCCCCACAGGCTGTGGGCTGCCGGCTCCTCCGGCTCACCGTCGGCGCCGGCGATGACGGTCTCGTAGACCGCCATGATCCGGTCGGCCACCACGCTCCAGTCGAACACCGCGGCCCGAGCGAGCCCCGCGGCACGCAGGGCGTCGCGACGCGCGGGGTCGGACAGCAGCACCAGCAGGGCCTGCGACAACGCCGGCTGCGACCCGGTCTCGAACAGGATGCCGGAGCTGCCGCGGTCGAGCACGGCAGCGAACGCGGGCAGGTCGGACGCCACTACCGGGGCGCCGGCAGCCATCGCCTCGACCAGGACGATTCCGAAGCTCTCGCCGCCGAGGTGGGGAGCGACGTACGCGTCGGCCGAGCGCAGGAGGTCGGCCTTGTCGACGTCCGACACCCGGCCCAGCATCTGCACCGCCGCCGTGGCCCTCGGGTCGGCCGCGCGCAGCAGGTCGGTGGCATCGCCGGGCCCGGCGACGAGCAGCCGGGCCCCGGGGTGCACGTCGAGCACCGCGGGCATCGCCCTGAGCAGCACCTCCAGGCCCTTGCGCGGCTCGTCGACCCGGCCGAGGAAGGCCAGGACCGGCGCCTGCGGGGTGCCGGCCCACTGCGCCCGGACAGAGGCGCCGCGGAAGTCGTCGACGTAGACACCGTTGGGGATGATGAAGGCCTCACCGCCGAGGTGACGCTGCACCGTTCCCCTCGCGTCCTCGGAGACGGCGATCCGGCCGCGGATCTTCTCCAGCGACGGGCGCAGCAGCGGGTGTGCGGCGTGCAGCGCCCGCGAACGGACCATGGCCGAGTGGAAGGTCGCCACCACGGGCTCGGTCGAGGCCCACAGCGCCATCAGCGAGACCGACGGGTTGAGCGGCTCGTGGAGGTGCAGCACGTCGAAGCGCCCGGCCTCGAGCCAGCGGTTCACCCGGGCCGTGGTGGCGGGCCCGAACGTCACCCGCGCGACCGAGCCGTTGTAGCGCACGGGCACGGGGCGTCCGCACGAGGTGAGGTAGCCCGGCAGCGCGGTGTCGTCGTCGGCGGGCGCGAGCACCGAGACCTCGTGGCCCGCACGGAGGAAGTACTCGGCGAGGTCGCGAACGTGGAACTGCACCCCGCCGGGCACGTCCCACGCGTACGGGCAGACCAGTCCGATCCTCATCGCAGCCCCTGCGCGGGGAGTGCCGCGAGTCGGTCGAGGTCGAGGTCGTCGACGAAGACCCGCTGGAGCATGTGCCAGTCGCTGGTTCGTGCCGTGATGGCCGCCCCGAGAACGTCGGCGCAGCTCTGGGTCATCGCGGTGACCCGCTCTCGCGTGGTGCCCGCCGCCGGCACGTCGACCGGCGGGTGGAAGGTGATCAGGATGCCCCAGCCCTTCCCCCGCCGCTCGTGGTGGATCGAGACCGGATGCAGGGGGCGCTTCTCGGCCAGGGCCAGCGCGGCCGGGCCGGGCGCCATCCGGGCGGTGTGGCCGCACAGCTCGACCTCGACACCGCGGGCGGTGAGGTCGCGGTCGGCGAGCAGCGGGATGATGCCGGGCCGGTGGGCGGCCTCACGCAGCGCCGGGAACGGGTTGACGCCCCCGGTGAGCGGAACGATCGTCATGCCGAGCGACTCGCGGAAGGCGAGGAACTCCTCGAAGACCTCCTCGGGCTCCAGCCGTTCGGCCACCGTCGTGACCGGGCCCAGGTGGGTGGTGCCCCAGGCCCCCGCGAGGTCCCAGTTGCCGAGGTGTCCCAGGAACGCGACGACCGAGCCGCCGCCGTCGATCACCTCGCGCACCGGGCCGTCGCCCTCGACCCGAACCCGCTCGGCCAGGTCGGCGGCGGTGAGGTCCTGCAGGCGGAACGCCTCGCAGTAGTAGCGCAGGTAGCGCCGCATCCCGTCGCGCACGAGGGCCTCCAGCCCGGCGTCGTCGAGGTCGGGCCGCACCCTGGCGTAGTTGGCCCGCATCCGGGCCGCGCCGCCGCGCGCGACCGTGACGTCGGCGATGCGGTCGAACAGCGCGTAGGCGGCGCGTTCCGGCATCCGCCGCACCGCGGCCCAGCCGATGCGGTGACCGGCCAGGGTGAGCCGGTTGGCGAACGACCGTCGCCGCGTCACACGAGGTCCAGGGCCTGGCGGCGCACCTCGAGCATCCGCTGGACCACGGTGACCAGGCTGGCGAGCGCGAGCAGGGCGAGCACGACGCCCAGGAAGACCCACGGCAGGTCGAGCAGCCCGGTGAACCCGGTGGCGACGAGCACGACGACGAGGCGGTCGGCCCGCTCGGCGATGCCGACGTTGGCGGTCATGCCCAGGCCCTCGGCCCTGGCCTTGGCGTACGACACCACGCTGCCTAGGATCAGGCAGGCCAGCGCGAGGGCCGCCATGTACGCGTTGTCGCCGTCACCGGCGAACCACAGCACCAGCCCGCCGAAGATGGCGGCGTCGCCGACCCGGTCGAGGGTGGAGTCGAGGTAGGCGCCCCACTTGCCGGACCGCCCGATCCGCCGGGCCATGATGCCGTCGAGGGTGTCGGAGAAGACGAAGGCGGTGATGACGAGGGTGCCGACGAGCAGCTCACCGCGGGGGTAGAACGCGAGCGCGCCGAAGCAGACCCCGAGGGTGCCGATGATCGTGACGACGTCGGGGCTGATGCCGAGCCGGATGAGCACCGCTGCCACGGGGGTGAGCAGCTTGGTGAAGAAGGCGCGTGCGTATCTGTTCAGCATGGTGGCCCCAGCGTAGTGGGACCACGCCGCGGCGCCGGTCACACTCCGGGTGGTGCGCTTGTGTGTCGGCGCCAACAGGTGAAATGTAGGCGGCATGAACGGCACGACGACCCAGGCCCCCACCGTCACCAGCACGACGAGCATCCGCAACGTCGTCCTCGTCGGACCGAGCGGGTCGGGAAAGTCCAGGCTCTTCGACCACGTCGTCGACGCCGTCGTGCCCGGTCGTGCTCCACGGGGCCAGACCGAGCCCACGACCGGGCTGCGGGCTGCCACGCTGTCGACCGGATCGGTGGTGGTCACCCTCCTCGACGCCCCGGGCAACCCCGACTTCGTCGGGGATGTCCGAGCAGGGCTGAGGGCGGCGGATGCCGCCCTCTTCGTCGTCTCGGCGGCTGACGGCGCCGACGCCCAGAGCCGCGCCCTGTGGCACGAGTGCGCGGTCGTCGGGATGCCGCGAGCGGTCGTCATCACCCAGCTCGACGCTCGTGACGCAGACTTCGCCGCCACCCTGGCCGACTGCCAGGCGCACTTCGGCGCCGGCATCCAGCCGCTCGGTGTTCCGGTGGCCGGCGCGGCCGGGGCGGTCACGTCGATCGCCGACCTCCTCCTCGGCGAGGTGCACGACTACACCGGCGGCCGGCGCACCGTGCGCCCCGCGGGCCCCGAGCACGCCGACGTCTTCGACACCTACCGGCCCGCGCTGATCGAGGGGATCATCGAGGAGTCCGAGGACGGCGGGCTGATGGACCGCTACCTCGAGGGCGAGGAGCTCGACTTCGACACCCTCGAGAAGGACCTGCTCACCGCAGTGGCACACGGCACGTTCCACCCGGTGCTCCCCCTGTCGTCCGAGACCGGCGCGGGCGTCGGGGTGCTGCTGCACGTCATCGAGGCGGCCTTCCCGCACCCGGGGCTGCACCCGCTGCCGACCGTCACTGCGGTGGCCGGCGGTGCCGCGGTCGAGGTCAACCCCGACCCCGACGGGCCGTTGGTGGCCGAAGTGGTGCACACCGAGTCCGACGCCTACGTGGGGCACCTCTCGCTCGTGCGGGTCTTCTCCGGCACGTTGCGCCCCGACCGTGCGGTGCACGTGTCCGGCCACCTCGAGCTGCTCGGCGTGCCGACCGGCGAGGGCCACGCGGCGCACGACGACGACGTGCGCCCGGGCGCCATCGCGGCCCCGCTCGATGGCGACCTGATGCCCAAGACCGAGGCGATCGCCGGTGAGGTCGTGGTGGTCACCAAGCTCGCCACGGCCCAGACCTCGGACACGATCTCCTCGCCCGACGCCCCCCTGCTCGTCACCCCCTGGGCACTGCCCGAGGCACTGCTGCCCGCGGCGGTGGCGGCCGCCACCCGCGCTGACGAGGACCGGATGCCGGTCGCGTTCCGCGAGCTCGCTGCCGAGGACCCCTCGCTGCGCATCGAGCACGACGCCGGTACCGGCCAGGTCGTGCTCTGGACCACCGGGCCGGCCCACCTCGACCTCGTCCTCAGCCGGCTGCGCTCGCGGTTCAACGTCGGTGTGGAGCAGGTGCCGGTGAAGGTCGCGATGAAGGAGACCGCGATCACCCGCGCCGCGGCGCAGGGCCGCCACGTCAAGCAGTCCGGCGGGCACGGCCAGTTCGCCGTCTGTCACCTCGTCATGGAGCCGCTGCCGCGCGGGTCGGGCATCGAGTTCGCCGAGGTCGTGGTCGGTGGCGCCGTGCCACGCCAGTTCTTCGGCAGCGTCGAGAAGGGCGTGCACCACCAGCTCGAGAGGGGCCTGCTGGCCGGCTGGCCGGTCGTCGACGTCCAGGTGACCCTGACCGACGGCAAGGCGCACTCGGTCGACTCCTCCGACATGGCGTTCCAGACCGCTGCGGGGCTGGCACTGCGCGAGATGGCCTCGCCGTCGACGGTGTGCCTGCTCGAGCCGATCGACACCGTGACCGTCACGGTCGACGACGACTACCTCGGCGCGGTCATGACCGACGTCGGCACCCGCCGTGGTCAGATCATCGGCTCCTTCGCCGCCGAGGGTGAGCCGGGCCGCTCGGTGCTCGAGGCGGCCGTGCCCCAGCTCGAGCTGCTCGACTACGCGATCAGCCTGCGCTCACTGGCCCACGGCACGGGCACCTTCCACCGCGAGCACCGCGGTTACGAGCCGCTGCCGGAGCGCCTGGCCAAGGACCACATCGGGGTCAAGGGCCGGCACGGCTGAGGCTCGACCCTCGTCCGGCTCAGGCCGGGCTCGGCACGAGGCGACACCCGGTCTGCGGTCCACCACGGACGCCGTCACCTCGGGACACCGGTGTGCGAACACCACCATTGCGCCGGGTTGCGCCGCGACGTAGCGTTTTCCGTACACGAGGTCACCACCATTGAAGACGATGAGCTACACGGAATCCCGCGCTCGCTACGCCGAGGTGCTCGACGGCGTCGCCAACGACCGGGAGGAAGTCATCATCACCCGCGCCGGCCACGATCCGGTGGTCATCGTCTCCCTCGAGGACGACGAGTCGCTGCGTGAGACGGCCTACCTGATGCGCTCGCCCGCCAACGCCCGCCGCCTGCTCGACGCCATGGAGCGCCTCGAAGCAGGCCGCAGCGAGGCGCACGACGTGATCGACACCGCCTGAGGTGCTGCTCGTCTGGGACGAGAACGCTTGGCAGGACCACCTCTGGTGGCAGGCACAGGACCGCAGGGTTCTCCAGCGGGTCAACCTGCTCCTGGCCGACATCCAGCGCGACGGCCACGAGGGCATCGGCAAGCCGGAGGCCCTCAAGCACGACGTCGCCGGCTACTGGTCGAGGCGCATCACCGACGAACACCGCCTGGTGTACAAGGTGACGGACCAGGAGGTCCGGATCGCGGCCTGCCGCTACCACTACGGGTAGCACACCCTGCTTCAGGGTCGTGCGCTTGCCAGGGGGCCAGGCGTTGTCCACGCACAGTACGGCGCGCCCTACATCGCAAGAGTGGCTAGGATCCCAGCGATTCCTGCGTGGTAACCGGCGTCGAGCCATGCGTCGAAGACGACGACATCCGGCAAACCCGGTCAACTCCCGCCGCGGCACCAATCCCCCAGCACGAGCACGCCCGGTCAGGCCTCGAAGGGCACCAGGGTCGCGGCGTAGTCGGGCACCTCGTGCTGCAGCGATCGGTCGGGCCGAACGTAGCCCTTCGACGCCGGCCGCTCGGGCAGCACCAGGGTCGGCTCCGCGACGTCCTCGTACGGGATCTGCGAGAGCAGGTGGGCGATCATGTTGATCCGAGAGCGGCGCTTGTCGTCGCTCTCGACGACGTTCCAGCGCGCCTGCGCGATGTCGGTGTGCACCATCATGTCGTCCTTGGCGCGCGAGTAGTCCTCCCACCGCTCGATCGACTGGATGTCGGTCGTCGACAGCTTCCAGCGCCGCATCGGGTCGGTCAGCCGGGACTCGAACCGGCGCTGCTGCTCGGAGTCGCTCACCGAGAACCAGTACTTGTGCAGCCGGATGCCGTCCTCGACGAGCATCCGCTCGAAGATCGGGCACTGGCGCAGGAAGCGCTGGTGCTCCTCGGGCGTGCAGTACCCGAGCACCCGCTCGACGCCGGCCCGGTTGTACCAGCTGCGGTCGAAGATGATGATCTCGCCGGCGGAGGGCAGGTGCTCGACGTACCGCTGGAAGTACCACCGCGTGCGCTGCCGCTCGGTCGGCGCCGGGAGGGCGATGATCCGCGCCTGCCGCGGGTTGAGGTACTGGGTGACCCGCTTGATGGTCGAGCCCTTGCCCGCGGCGTCGCGGCCCTCGAAGACCAGCACGACCCGCTGGCCCTCGCGGCGCACCCATTCCTGCATCTTGACCAGCTCGGCCTGCAGTCGGACCAGCTCGGCCTCGTAGACCGCCTTGTTCACGCGGGGTTGCTTCGACATGGTCGTCATCGTGTCAGAACGCCCGCCTTCGCGTCGTGTGGTCCGCCCCAGCGGAAGCGGGGCGACCTGTCACTCGGGCCAGTGCTCCACGAGCCGGGCGCGCACGTCCTCGAGCAGCATCGGCAGCGCCTTGGTGCGTGCGATGATCGGCAGGAAGTTGCTGTCGCCACCCCACCGTGGGACCACGTGCTGGTGCAGGTGCGCGGCAACACCTGCGCCGGCGACCGCACCCTGGTTCATGCCGAGGTTGAAGCCCATCGGGGCCGAGGCCGCTTCGAGCGCGCGGACGGCCCCCTTGGTGAGCGAGGTGAACTCGGCGGTCTCCTCATCGGTCAGGTCGACGTAGAGCGCCACGTGCCGGTAGGGACAGACCAGGACGTGACCGGGGTTGTAGGGGAAGAGGTTCATCACCACGTAGCCGTGCTCGCCACGGTGCACCACCAGCCCTTCGGCGTCGTCCCTGCCCGGGGCGGAGCAGAACGGACAGCCGTCGCCCTCCCTGGGGTCGGGGCGGTCGCCGGCGATGTAGACCATCCGGTGCGGGGTCCACAGCCGCTCGAAGCCGTCGCCGACGCCACCGGCGAAGTCCGCAGGGTCCTCGTGCTCCGGCATACCGCGATCCTAGGCCGCTGGCGGCGTCCGGCGACGACGTGCGACCGTCGGCACGTGACCTCCTCACGCACGCCGGCCCCGGGATCCGTCGAGATCCGCCGTGGGCTGCCCGACGACGCCGCAGCGCTGGCCGACCTCTTCTGGCGGGTGCACGTCGAGAACACCGCGACGATCCCGATGATCGTGCACCCGCGCCAGACCGTGCAGCCGTTCCTGCGCACGGTGCTCGAGAGCTGCGAGGTGTGGGTCGCGACCGTCGACGGCCGCCCGGTCGGCTTCGCGGCCGTCGGTGCCGGCGGCGATCTCGACCACCTCTACGTGGGACGACCGCACACCGGCACGGGGCTGGGCGCCCGGCTGCTGGGGCGGGCGCAGCGATGCCATCCCGAGGGACTGGCCCTGTGGGTGTTCGCGAGCAACACCGGCGCCGTGCGCTTCTACGAGCGGCACGGCTTCGTAGTGGTCGGTGGCACCGACGGCGACAACGAGGAGGGCGCGCCCGACCTGCGGATGCGCTGGGCGCCTGCGTGACAGACTCGGCGGATGCCGGTCCCGCCCAGCCGCCACCTGCTGCGCGCCAAGGACCTCGCCGACGCACGCTACGCGGACCCGCTCACCGTGGCCGACCTCGCGGCAGCCGCCCGCCTCTCCCCCGCGCACTTCAGCCGCGAGTTCCGCCGCGCGTTCGGTGAGTCGCCCCACCAGTACCTCCTGACCCGCCGGCTCGAGCGCGCCGCGTCGCTGCTGCGTTCCACCGACTGGTCGGTGGCGCGGATCTGCGTCTCGGTGGGGCTGAGCAGCGTGGGGTCGTTCACGGCCAGCTTCGGCCGGATGTTCACGATGCCGCCCACCGCCTACCGGGCCGCCCATCCGCCGGCCGCGCAGGTGGCGCTGGTGCCGGCCTGCGTCGTGCGTGCCTGGGGCCGCCCGCAGGTGCGCACGTTTCGAGAAGACGCCGCCCGCGGCGAGACGGTGGACTGGGTGCAGCCCGCCACGGGGGGCTCGACCACCACCCGCGAGATCGAAGGAGCACCAGCATGATGAACATCGCCAACGCCCAGCTGTGGGTGCACGACCAGGACGAGGCCCTGAAGTACTGGACCGAGAAGGTGGGCTTCGAGGTGCGCAGCGACGTCACCGTGCCCGAGATGGGCGACTTCCGCTGGCTCACCGTCAGCCCACCCGGGCAGCCCGACGTGGCGATCGTGCTGATGGCGATCCCCGGGCCGCCGATGATCGACGCCGCGACCGACGAGCAGCTGCGCGACCTGCTGGGCAAGGGCCTGGCCGGCACGGTGTTCCTCACCACCGAGGACTGCTGGCGCGACTACCGCGAGATGAGCGAGCGGGGTGTGGAGTTCGTCGGGGAGCCGGAGGAGCAGCTGTACGGCGTCGACGTGGGCTTTCGCGACCCGTCGGGCAACAACGTGCGGCTCAGCCAGCTCAACGCCGAGCTCGGTCGCTGAGCCGCAGCTCCATCAGGCGCTCCGACGGAGGCCCGAACCCCATCCGCGCATAGAGGGTGCGGGCCTCCGGCACGGAGTTGAGCTGCACACGGGTCACGCCGTCGGTCCCGGCCCACGCCAGCAGCGCCTCGATCAGCCGTTGCCCGATGCCGCACCCGCGGGCGTCCTCGGTGACGAAGAGCAGGCTGACGTGGAACCACGCGTCGGCCGGCCGGTGCGCGCTCGGCAACTTCTGCACCCGAGTGCCGTGCAGCACGCCGAGCGGCCGCCCACGGGGGTCCTCGGCGACCCAGGTGCGGCGGGCCCGGTCCCGAAGCCACGCGTCGGACAGCGCGTCGAGGAAACCGGGCGGGACGGCGTGGCCCTGCTCGCGCTCGTCCTGGATGTGCAGCGCCCCCACCGAGAAGGCATCGGATGGCCTGGCCTCGCGCACCGTGACCGCGTCGGTCTCCATGCCTCCAGCATGGCCCATCAGGGCGGACCGGGGCAGGCGGACATGGGGTGAGGCCCCGGGAAGTATGAGTTCCCGGGGCCTCTGGTGACTCGGCGTGATGCTCCTCGTCTCACGAGCCAGGGTCCATTCGCCCTCCACCCCCATCACGGGGCGGCTCCTCGCGGCGAACCGCTCGGGCTGGCGCTTGGCCTTCTCTCGATCCCTTCGCCACCGAGGTGGTGAAGTAGGACTAGTTCTAGTCCTGGTTTCGGTGCGCCGCAAGAGGTTTCGCGAGGAGAGTTCGACCGGGTTCTCGCGCTCGGCGTGTCGTCGGCGTGTCGTGTGCCAGAGGTGCTGAACGCTGCGGTTCAGACCTGACGGCGGTCGGAAATCGCCGCGGTGATCTCGGCGATGGCCTCGTCCACCGGCACCCCGTTCTTCTGCGACCCGTCGCGGTAGCGGAACGAGACCGCGCCGGCGGAGCGGTCGTCCTCCCCCGCGATGAGCACGTAGGGCACCTTGGCCTTGCTAGCGTTGCGGATCTTCTTCGGAAACCGGTCGTCGCTGACGTCGAGCTCGGTGCGGATGCCGTGGGCCCGCATCCGCGCCAGCACCCCGCCGAGGTACTCGTCGAACTCCTCCGCCACCGGGATGCCCAGGGCCTGCACCGGCGACAGCCACACCGGGAATGCTCCGGCGTAGTGCTCGACCAGCACCCCGAAGAACCGCTCGATCGAGCCGAACTTCGCCGAGTGGATCATCACCGGCTGCCGGCGGGTGCCATCGGACGCCTGGTACTCCAGGCCGAAGCCGGCCGGCTGGTTGAAGTCGTACTGGATCGTCGACATCTGCCAGGTGCGGCCGATGGCGTCGCGCGCCTGCACCGAGATCTTCGGGCCGTAGTAGGCGGCCCCGCCCGGGTCGAGCACGAGATCGAGGCCGGACTCGGTCGCGACGTCGCGCAGCACGTCGGTGGCGATCTCCCACTGCTCCTGCGATCCGATGAACTTGTCCTTCTTGTCGCCCTCGCAGTCGCGGGTGGACAGCTCGAGGTAGTAGTCGTCGAGCCCGAAGTCGCGCAGCAGCGACAGCACGAAGTCCAGCAGGTGCTGAATCTCGGCCGGGGCCTGCTCTGCGGTGACGTAGCTGTGCGAGTCGTCCTGGGTCATCCCGCGCACGCGGGTGAGTCCGTGCACGACGCCCGACTTCTCGAACCGGTAGACCGACCCGAACTCGAACAGGCGCAGCGGCAGCTCGCGGTAGGAGCGCCCGCGCGAACGGTAGATGAGGTTGTGCATGGGGCAGTTCATCGCCTTGAGGCGGTACTCGGTGCCCTCGAACTCCATCGGCGGGAACATGGTGTCGGCGTAGTAGGGCAGGTGCCCCGAGGTGTGGAACAGCCCGTCCTTGCTGATGTGGGGGGTTCCGACGTACGAGAAGCCCTCCTCGATGTGCCGGCGGCGGACGTAGTCCTCCATCTCGCGCTTGATGACCCCGCCCTTGGGGTGGAACACCGCCAGGCCGGAGCCCAGCTCGTCGGGGAAGCTGAACAGGTCGAGCTCGGCGCCGAGCTTGCGGTGGTCGCGCTTCTCGGCCTCGGCCAGCCGGTCCAGGTAGGCCTTCATCTCGTCCTTGGTCGGCCAGGCGGTGCCGTAGACGCGCTGCAGCTGGGGGTTGTCCTCCGAGCCCCGCCAGTAGGCGGCGGCGCTGCGCATCAGCTTGAAGGCGTTGCCGAGCACCTTGGTGGTGGGTACGTGCGGGCCGCGGCACAGGTCGCCCCAGGCGCGGGTGCCGTCGCGGCGCACGTTGTCGTAGATGGTGAGCTGGGTACCGCCGACCTCCCCGGCGGCCCCCTCGACTTCGTCGATGTCGCCACCGTGGGCCCGCACCGACGCACCCTCCGCTGCCCCTTCCGACGCACCGCCCTTGAGGCCGATCAGCTCGCACTTGTAGGGCTCGCCGGCCAGCTCGGCGAGGGCCTCGTCATCGGAGATCTCGCGGCGGTGGAAGGTCTGGCCCTCGTTGACGATGCGCTGCATGACCTTCTCCAGCGCCCGCAGGTCCTCGGGGGTGAACGGGGTCTCGACGTCGAAGTCGTAGTAGAAGCCGTCACGGATGGGCGGCCCGATGCCCAGGCGCGCGTCGGGGTGCACCTCCTGCACGGCCTGCGCGAGCACGTGGGCCGCCGAGTGGCGCAGCACGTCGAGGCCGTCCTGCTCGGCCGCGGTGACCGCCTCGACGACGTCGCCGTCGCCGAGCACGTGGGCGAGGTCGCGCAGCTCGCCGTTGACGCGGGCGACCAGCACGGACCGGTCACCGTCGAACAGCTCGGCGGCGGTGGTCTGCTCCGGCACCGATCGCTCGCTCTCGGCGACGTGCACGGTGATCTGGGCAGACATGGCAGGGGCTCCTGTGCGGTGGACGACGTCGGGCCGCGAGGGCGACCCACGGTCAAGGGTATCGAGGCGGCACGGGGGGTCGCGACGCGGTTGTCGGCCCCCGGCATCCGCGTCGTCAGCGTCAACCGGCGGTCTGGTCCAGCCTGGCGAGCAGCCGCACCAGCGTCGTGCGCTCACGCGACGACAGCAGGGCGACAGCGGGGGCGACAGCGGGGGCGAGGATGCCGTCCAGGGTCGCCACGGGCGAGTCGAGCGCGCGCTCGACCAGACCCCGGGGGGCGAGACGTTCCAGGCGGTTCGTCATCGCCGACAGGACGGCGAGGTGCGCCCGTGTGTCGACGTCAAGCTGATCGGAACGGTCATGGGCTGCGCAGCCGAAACCAGTACGAGGTCGCCGAGTTCTGGGGAGGGCCGTGAGCACCTTCGCGGGGTCGAGTGCGCTCAGCGCCGCTGCGGATCGAGCGCGAAGCGCCCCGCGCTGAGCCATCCTCGTAGCCGCTGCACGGTGAGGGCGAGGTAGTCGGTGGCCTCGGCCCGCAGCGACGCCGTGCTGCTGTCGAGCAGGCTGTTGGCCAGCAGCAGCTGACGCGCGGCGACGAGCGCCTCGAACTGCGCGTCGGAGACGTCGGGCAGGTCGCGCACCTCCGCGTAGCCCGCACGCAGCGCCGCCTCCACCGCCGGCGCGTCCCCGCGCAGGTAGAAGGTGGAGATCGCCAGGTCGAGCGCCGGCACCCCGAACCCCGCGTCGTCAAGGTCGAAGACCGCGAGCCGTCCCCGGTGCCACTTCAGGTTGCCGCCGTGCAGGTCGGCGTGGAGCACGATGTGGCGCCGCCCGGCATCCACCTGCGCAAACCGGCGACGGCACTCGGCCAGCGCCTCGGCGACGACCTCGAGGTCACGCTGCGGCAGCATCGACGCGTCCTGCAGGAGGTTGCGGTCGTGGAACAGCGGCTCGTCGAACAGCGGCAGGGACGCCCGGGCCGGGAGGCTGAACCCCTCGGCGTGGTCGTGCAGCACCGCCATGGTGCGACCCAGCGCGTGAGCCTGCTCCTCGTCGCACTCCCCCACGTCGTCACCGTCGAGCCATGACGCGAGCGTCGCGTGCAGCCTGCCCCCCCACGGCGGGCAGTGGACGGAGACCTCCCACTGGCCCCCCGGCGCCGCGACGGGGTCGGGCACCAGTACCTCGGTCTCGGTCGCCAGCGCGTGCAGCCAGGCCTGCTGGGCCGTGATGTTGGCAGGGGTGCTCTTGGAGTTGGTGTTGACCCGCAGCGCGAGCCGCCGCCCGTCGTCGGTATCGAGCCGGAAGGTCGTGTTGAAGGCGTGCAGCACGAGCTGGAGATCACGCACGCCGAGCCCGAACGCCCCCGCGGCGTCCAGGGCGACCCCCCGCAGCGCCTCGACCTGGCTCTCCTCGTCCAGAGCCACGTACGCGGGCGCCGGGGTCGGCGGCTCGCACTCCATCGGGCAAGGCAACCACGGCATCCCGTCGTTGCGCCATGCCGGTGGTCCCGGGGTCATCCGGTGGTCCCGGGGTCATCCGGTGGTCCCGGGGCCATCCGGTGGTCCC
>Ga0105047_10006155_pt1 | contig 20416 bp, 16 predicted proteins | sample MAT04_FD_78384 | JGI IMG/M metagenome (GOLD analysis project Ga0105047, IMG submission 78384) | Freshwater microbial communities from Lake Fryxell liftoff mats and glacier meltwater in Antarctica - MAT-04 (megahit assembly) | ecosystem: Environmental > Aquatic > Freshwater > Ice > Liftoff...
ATGCAGACATCCTCGCAACAACTGCAGGCCGTCAGTAATCTGGTCAATCGGTGCGAGCATGTCGGAAATCAAGACCACCAATCCTCGCTTGTGAAGGCGCTGCGCAAGATCCTCAAGCGCCACAGCGGGTTGAGTATCCGTGCCGGTCGGTGGTTGTTCCAGCGTGACGAGCAAGCGGCGAAACTGGCCGGGTCGATAACGGGCAGGAACAACGGACTGCACTCGTTCATCGAACAGAGTCAGTCCGACTGCGTCTCCCTGGCGATTCAGCAGCCATGCCAATGACGCCGCCATTGTTCGCGCATAGTCATGCTTGGAGTATTCGTTTGATCCAAACGACATTGAGCGACTGATATCAAGTGCGATGTAACATCGCAGATTTGTTTCATCCTCAAACAGTCGGATGTAACTGCGATCTGTGCGGGCATAAAGTTTCCAGTCCAGGAATCGCGGATCGTCACCTTGTGTGTATGGGCGGTATTCGGAAAACTCCACGGAGAATCCATGTCGAGGACTCTTGTTCAGCCCGGTTCGAAAACCATCCACGACCAGTTTCGCCCGCATTTCCAGCGAACGAATTGCCATGATGACACCGGGATTCATCAAATCAGTCGTGGCAGTCATTCGGCATCTCGTTCGCGACCCAGAAGTTCATAGTATTTTTGGACGAGAGAATCGAATTGTTCGGGCACTGGTTCGCGATCAATGGGAACCATCGCTCGGTCTGAGTCGCGCTTCGCAAGTTCCTGGGCTATGCGTTGTTCAAGCGATTGCATTTCGTTCAGGAGCTGGGACTTTACCAAATCCCATTTCGGTTCTTCGCCGTGACGTTTATATTCCGCACGCATTGTTTTTGCCCGATCCCGAACCTGAGCAACTCGATTGCGCAGTTCGGGATCATCGAGCATCTCTTCAACGTCGCGCAGTTGATCGGACCATTCGGTGAAGTTATTTCCGGTGAGCGGGCGTGCCTGGTTTTGTCCGCCGCCTGGTGTTTTGTCTTCGCGACCACCGCCCAGTAACGATGACGATTCGTTCTTTTCACTTCCACCTTGAGAACCGCCTTTTGGGTCCGCACCGGACTCCGTTTGCTTCTCGGCAGGTCCCTCGGACGACGACGAGCCTTTGCCCGGTTTCTGCGATTCTCCAGGTTTCTGTTTTTCGCCGGGCTGTTGTGATGCGCCTTCACTCGGCGGACTTGCGACGTTTTCATTACCACCATCGCCGCCGCCTGGTTCTCGTTCCTCACCAGTCGCGTTCTGGATCTCGCTGGCAAGTTTTTCGGTCGCGTCCTGAAGTTGCGACTGAGCTTGCCGCAGCGATTCGGCCTGGCTGCCCAGTATAGAATCCGCAGCTTTTTCGATCCCCTCCTTCAGTTGTTGGATGCCTATGCGTGCAGCTTGTTCGGCCTGCTGGGACTGCGTCCACATGCCTCGACTTGTGAGCAATTCTGTCGCCTGCAACGCTTCGTCGGGCTTTGAGTCCTTCAGGTCACGCAATGTGTCATACAATTTGTTCGACAGCAGTGGCTCTATCTGTTCTGCCTGCTCGACGATTTGTTTTGTCTGTTCGACGACGCGATTCAGACGATCTCGCTGCTCACCCGCGGACTTCTGCAATTGCTGGCGATCTCGTCCTGCCCGCAATGACGGCGGCTGTTTTTTCTGCTGTGAATTTCCGGAGTCGCCTCTGCGAGATTCTTCCTCTGCGGGCACGCCATCGGGCTGTTGCTTTTTTGGAGGTTCTTCGTTCGCTAACTGCCGAGCCAGTTCTTCCTGCTGTCGGCTCAATTCCTGAGCCTGATCTCTCAGATCTCGCATGGCCTCGTCGAACTGCGAAGATGTCTGATTGCGAAACTCTTCTTTCAACTGTTCAAATTTTCGTTCCGCGCGAGTTCCTTCAGAAATTGCCTCGGCAAGTTTCCCTTCGTCCATAGATCGAGACGCCTGCTGTACGTTTTCGCGGGCTTGTTCCAACTGTTGTCGAAGTGGAGCTGACACGGGTTTTTGCGGATCAGTCGCCTGTTGCATCCGTTCACTCAACTCATCCACGTCGCGCAACATTTCGCGTTGTTCATCACGCAGGCGCTTCAGTTCACGTTCGATTTCCTCTCGTTCTTCGTCAGTTGTCGCGGTGCGAAGTTTGGATTCCAGTTGTTTCAGTCGTTCATTGACCATCTGCTGTCGGCGGGCCAGTTCTTTGAGCCGATTCAGAACCTGAACCTGTTCGCGTTGTTGCTGAGTCTTCTCCTGTTTCTGCTTTGCCTGTTTTTCGGTTTCATAGCGATTCCGTTTGTTATCCAGTTCCAGTTGTTGCAACTGCTGTTGAGACGCGCTGCCTCCGCCACCTCCGCCCCCACTCTGCTGTTGCTGCTGAACCTGGAATTCCGAGGCGCGCATTCGGAGCAGTGTGTAAGCTACAGTGTTCTCAAGCTGCAGAGCCTCGCCAAGGGTAGAAGACTCTTTGCCGTCTCGTACACTCTGCAGTTCTTGTTTTGCGGACTCCATTTCTGTTAGAGCCTGCTCAGCCAGCGCGGTTGTCTTCGGGTCGTCGGCAAGTTCCTGCATCGCGGCCTTCAACTGTTCGATCGCGTGGCCCTGAGATGCCGCGATGACACCGACATCGCCGATCAACGTGCCGTCAGCTCGTTTTGTTGCTTCGGCACGAATCGTATTCCATGTTGCGGAGATTATTTCTTTCTGCAGCTTGAGAACATCATCGGCGGCACTCTTCTGTTGCTGCTGTTGGTTCTGTTGTTGCTGCTGTTCACCGGCCTGCTGCGACTCCCGAAAAATGTCTTCGAAGCGTCGCACTTCGGCAAACATAATGTCACTGTAACTGCGACGTGGTGATCCGTCTGGAGCGATGTCGCTCGCCCAGAAAGAATACGTCACCATATCATCCGGAGCCGCATTCAGTGATTCCAGATCGATTTGATGAGATATCACAGTGTTGAGAACTGCGGGATGTTGCTGCGGCGTTGCCGTGTCCGAGGCAGAATTGGCGGCTGCGGGATCGGAGATCGCGGCGATTCCGGCTTTAGCATGATTCAGCGTGATTTCCTGCAGGTCGCGACCAGAAAGCGAATACTGGATTCCGAAATCGACAATGCCAAAATCATCCGTCGCATTGGCTTCCACCAAAAACTCCTGCAATGGTGACACGTTGGTGTCTTTCCCTGGAAACGTCGCTTTCAGTTTCGCCGGTTCATTGCGGCTTACCCTGATGAGTATCTGCTCGTCATCAATGGGCGTTCTTCCGGCTGAGTCCTGCAATTTGACAGTCCATGCGTTGCTTTCACTCGCGACAATGGTGGTCTCAAGGAGCGAAGGATCATCGGATGCAGGCACCAGCACCAGCTTCGGGCCGGTTTTTGGATGGAGTACTGCCGTTGCCACGGGCTTGTTAAGTCGCAGCTTCAGAACAACCGTTGAACCTTCTGTCACGGTCATCCGCATAACATCTTCGATCGTTTCCTGCGTCCTGCCCGACCATGCGGGCGGTGTCACAACAGCGTCAACCTGCTCGAGTTTTGGTCGGACAAAGGTTGTGACTCGAAAGTCGGAAGAAACGCTCGGGCGATCTGGCGCAGTGGACGATTCTGCGTACAACACTCGATACGTTCCGTCACTCAAGATCCCTTCCATGCGCCCGGCATAAACTCCGGTATCCACAGTTTCCGTCATTGCCAGTTGTCGTGGGATTCGTTGAGAATCGACAAACTCCAGAACCGGCTTGGTTGGTATCACATCGGGAAATTTGGCAACGACGGTCAACGCCGAACCACGTTCGATTTCCGTATCGCCGGGTTCGATCACCAATTGAGTGACTGGAACTGCTTTCTGACTTTGGTTGATTGCAGCGATGTTGTCTGACGGCTGAATGAGATTTCGTCCGTACCTGCTGGCCGCCATGACACCAGACGCCATCACGACAAACGAAAGCAGACTCAGCAGCGTCCATGCCGCCAGGCTTCCGCCCGACACAGCGCGCGACCAGTCACTTTGTTTTGCAAGCTGATCGGCGTCATGGACGACCATTGCGGACAGCACGGACGGGCGTTGTTCCGTCCGCTGCGAAACTTCAACGGCGGTGATGACGGCGTCGTCCAGGTTTGAGTGAGTTTGTTCGACAAGCCGAGCGGCTTCGTGGAGCGAAGGCAACTTCGTCATCAGCCGCGACAAGACGATACCCAGAATCGTCACCAGCAGCAGAATTGGAAATTCCACTGGAAAAACATCAAATGCAGCTGGCAGGCTGAGGGCAAGTGCGACTGCGGGAATGAGCATCAACAGCCACGAAACTGTCTGCAAGCGAAGAATCCGTAACCTCTTCAACCGTATAATCACACGTCGGAGACTGCGCTCCAGAACGGTTCCGGTCATCAGTGAACTCCATGTGACGAATGGCAGGCGAGGCACCATTGATTGTCGCTGCAACCCTGGTGTTTGTGCAAGCGGAAGAACTGATGATTTTTGTCATCGTCTGATTTCTCCGCGTTCGTGAAGTGACAACGGCTGCGATTCTGCGTAATTTAATACACGATCTTTCGGATCGCGGTAACTCGATGCTGTCAAATTCCTCACGAAATCTATGTCATTCAATGGAGAATGCTGATGTCTGCTGCGTCGTCTGAAACTTCGTCACCACGTCCGGGTGTTTCCGGGACTCGCAAAACCGTCTCGCTGGTACTTTTGCTGATCGCGCTCGTTGTCGGTGGCATCGAAATGCACGCTGTCCTCGGTCAAGCCCTGACAATGCGTGCATTCGGCAACGTCTCAAAGCACAATGGATTTGACGCCGTTTCGTTGGCTGAGGCGGAAGCAATGCTTGTTGGATTTCCGTCGGAATTGCCGGTTGAAGAACGGACATTCGAAAACGTTCATCATTATCAGTGGTACAGTCTGCTGCGGCCATTGACCGGGAAGAAGTCACCAGAATTGTTCGTGACATCAAATCACCAGGATCCGCCAGCAGCCGTGTCTTTTTATACTGAGATTGAAGACTTTGCGTACGAGACTCCTCACCATACAGGAACACCTGATTGGGCGGGAACAAGTCCAATCACGTCTCACGAAGACGAAGCCGACGCAAGCGGGCAAAGGCGACGACAACGCCCTGCATCCGATGAAACAGCGGCACCTTTGGAACCCGGTGCGACTGTAGAACCGTCGACAGTGGAACCGGCGGCTGCGGAAGAATCTCCTTAAGGATCGCTCGAAGAACAACAGTCGGATCTGCGGTCGAACGTTTGCAATCAACCTCCCCCACGCGCAGCGTATGGGGGAGGTCGGACCAGCGAAGCGATGTCCGGGAGGGGGCTTGCACCTTGGTTTGCGGCGAACGCAACGCACAGACATTTTCAAGAAGAACCAGGTCGGGTCGGTGCCGGGCAGCAGTCGATAGGGCAGACGTCGTGGTTCGCAGGAAAGTGACCGACGCATTCGCGAGCCGTTCCGTGGATGCGTTCTTCAATCAGTTTTCGAATCATGCTGACAAACTGCGGATGATTGCCCGGCGTTCCCGCTCGCACCATGCGAATTCCCGAAGACTCGCAGAACCGACGCGCCTCATCGTCAAGGTCGTACAGAACTTCCATGTGGTCAGAAAGAAACCCGATGGGAGAAATCACGATGTTCGTAACACCCGCTGCATTTGATTCTCGTAGATGGTCAATGATGTCGGGTTCCAGCCAGGGATCCTGCGGACGACCACTGCGACTTTGGTAAACAAGCTTACATCGCGATGCAGGCAGCCGAAGCTGTTCGGCCACAAGACGGCATGACTCGCGTAGTTGCTTTTCGTAATCCGAAGTTGTTGACATGCTCAGCGGTATACTGTGCGCCGTGAAGGCGACATGAACCGATTCGCGTGTGTCATCCGAAAACTGCTGCAACGCCTCTCTGACTTGCTCGGAAACAACAGCAATAAAATCGGGATGATTGTAGAACACTCGCAATTTATCGATCTGCAGTCCTACGGCTTCGGGCTGTTGCAGTGCTGCAGCAATGTTTTCACGGTACTGGCGACAGCCTGAGTAACAACTGAATCCCGACGTCACGTAGGCCAACGCACGCTCCACACCATCGCGTTTCATCTGGATCAGCGTCTCATTCAGATACGGATCCCAGTTTCGATTGCCCCAATAAATTGGCAAGTCAATGTTATGTGCGTCAAGTTCCTGCCTGAGTGCGGCAATCAGAACGCGGCATTGTTCGTTGATCGGACTGATGCCGTCAAAATGATAGTAATGCTCGGCAACTTCCAGCAGTCGTTCACGCGGAACCGGCTTGCCACGAAGCACGTTTTCCAGAAACGGAATCACATCTTCGCGTTTCTCCGGGCCTCCAAAGGACAAAAACAGGATTGCGTCGTAGCGGACGGGTGCGGAATTGGGCATATCAGAAATCGTCACGGTTCGGGATTGAGTGATTTTGCAAACGCTTCCAGATGCCGAAAGTTGTCGCAATACGTGGTATAGCGGAGACGCTGTCGAACGTCAGCCGTCAGGGCCTGCCCCCCGACAACAATTGCGGATCCAAACAAATTTGCCGTTTCGAACAGCACATTGAAACTCGCGATAAATTGATCCAGATCCCGAATCGATGTCACGCTGAGCCACATCAGTCGCGGTCGATCCCGTTCCAGCGCTCGTCGAAGAGTCTCGAAGGGCAACATGTGCCCCAGCGAACCGGCGCGCCAGCCACAGTCGCGGAGCACGAGTTCTGACATGCAGGCTGCCAGCGTGTACGGGTCGCCATCCAGAGTGCCACCCATCGCGACAGCTCCATTCGATCTGCCAGTACCCACTGCACGGCGAAGTTCATGGACCACGCGACTGCAGGTTTCACAGGCCCGGCGTTCCTCGTAAACCTCCAGATCACCGCATCGCCACAGATGACCGATTTTCTGAAACGCCGGAGTGATGACCGTGTCACAGATGCTGGCCACCGACATGTTGTTCAGATACAGATCCAGCGCCACACGACGCGCGGTCAGTTCGTCCCCGGAAGCAAGCGCTCGCTCAAATTCATTGTTGGCACCATTTGTCAGTTTCGACGTCGTTCCCATACCCGGCGGCAGTCCAATCAATTCCGGGTTGGTAATTGACTTTCCTGCTTCGCGAGCAAATTGAATCACGGAATCCAGATGCAATCGTCGGTGACCACCACCCGTTTTCTCGGCCTGAATCAGCCCCTTATCGACCCATCGTTTCAACGACGATTCGCTGACACCCATCGCAGCGGCAATTTCTTTCGGGGAAAAGACCTGGCTCATAGCAACCAACTCGTTCGTCTACTCGTTCATCTTAACAAGATCATGATGCGGGCGATTCGCCGCGAATTTTACACTCAATGCAGCCTGAGATCCCCCTGCGAGCGGAGCGGAGGAGGTCCTCCGAACCACATGCGTGCAACTCAATCAGGTCCGTTTACAGCACATCTTTCGGTTCTATCCTGTGTTTTAGGCAGAGTTCCGGTTGCGTCCATTGTCAAACTGAACATGCGTTGAATTTCCCGAAAACAATCGCACTGACCCACTACGGTTCAACGGAAACCGTTGCGTTGTCAGCACCGCCGACGAGGATATGACCGGTGAAATTCTGTTCCGGGATCAGGCACACGATGTAAGTGTTGCGACCATCTTCAACGTAGACCGGCACGGTCTGTGGCGTTCGCGACGAACCTGGACTTGAAAGCCGCAAGGTGGTTGACCAGCGTCCGACCGGGAGTTCCGTGCGAGCAATGTCAATCCGAGCCGGCAGCATTCGCCAGGAACGAGTGTCAGGCTTTTCCATGGCCTCCCAGACGATGCCTGCCACATTGACTCCAAGATCGACAAACGAATTTCTATGGATATTCTGAGCCTCCTTCAATACATACACCGCGCCCTTTTTGACGACGCGGCGCGTCACCGCGTGGGCGATCTCTTCGTCGCGATGCGCATGATACGATGCTTCGGCAACTTGATTCAGATCAACGACGGTTGAAAATACGAGCGGAGCCGATTTTGCGGAAGTGGCTCCAAACGGACCGACCTGACACTGCACGCTGCCAACAGGAATTGTGTTTCCGAAGAATTCAGGCCGCGCAATTCGAACCGGTGCAATGGTAGGCGGCAAAGTATGCTTGCCGGTTGCGCTAATGATGCGATCGGCGATCAGCAACGCAACCGAAGTGGGTTCAGCGGATTCCGATGCCCAACGTGGCGCTTTTCCGATAAGTGTGATGATGTGAAGCGTTCCATGTCCCGCTTTACACCGTGATCCGAATTCTGCGGTTGTTGTAGTTTGTTCGTGGCTGCGAAATGCCGGGTTCCAGAATTCCATATCCTGAAACGCTCGCTCGGTTTCGTCGGAACGAGTGGGATGTTCAGACTGTACAGCGGTTGACAGATAAGAACTCAGGGCCAGTGGTTGATCAAGCGGCGAAGCAACGACGATACGGTTCGTTCGCTGACTGGTATAGCTAACAGGTGCGACACGCTCCAGAGTTTCCGGCGTCGGAGCGGCGTCAACAATCAAGTTGGAATCCGCTGGCGGCTTTGCAGCTTCGGCAAGAATCGTCCGCTGGCAGGCAGCCGCTTCGTTGGCCTGCAATGAATAGGCGAACGCATCCTGTCCATCACTTAACAGGCTCGTCAACAACGCCATATTCAGAATCATGCGACGCTCAAAATCACGCCCCGAATACGCCACCGCGCGAGCGTCTGACATCATTGAGGATGCTTGTTCGGTAAGATCCTTTTGTTCCAGATGTTCCAGCTCACGCCGCAACGTACGAAAGCGAGCTTCTGCCTGAGTCACATTACCGGATGCCAGGTCCAGAATCCCAGCATCCAGTTCCAGAACCGCTTTTTCGGAATGAAACTGACCTTGAGATTCTGTCAATGCTGTGCGTGCGACATTTACTTCACCATGACCAAAATTGGCAACTGCTGCTTCGTGCGTCTTCTGCCAGCCATGACACCCACCGCACAGACTGACAACGCACAGACACATGAGGCAGTTGCCTGCGACTCCGGTAAAACGCCCGAGACGCCATGAAAATCGCGGCGTGCGACAGCAGTGAGGGTCAGACACTTCTCAGTCCTTGTAGTGCCTGAGCTTACCAAACGGACCTTTGGTATATCCCTTTCGCAGCATCGCGGAATCCTTTTGTGATTCGCCCGTGTGAATGTCGAGCAGTTCCAGGGTCAGCAGATAGTCGCGTTGATAATCGCCGTTGCTGGTTGTCGTGCCGGACGTCACGCTGGCGAACAGCAGATAATCAAACGGCTGCTCAGCGCGTTCCAGTGCTGCCTGCAGTTCACGCTGCTTGGCGGGAAGGACGAGCGTTTCGGGACGGCAGCGACATTCTGACATTGCCGCCTCGACATAGCGACGACTGATCATGCGGAACTGCGGATCCTGCGAAATGAGCGAGTCGATGTGTTCATAAATCTGCTCTTTGAAATCCCCGATCTCTTCACTGCTGCGATTTTCAACGCCAACGAAGCAAACGGAGCGCGCTGGACCCCCTTGACCGTTGAGCGTCGTATGTGAAGCCTGATGAACGGTGCTGGATGACTTTGCCAGCAACCGGCAAACGGATTCATCAATCAGCGGCTTCCATGTTTCCGCTCCAGCCGTGTGACTGCCAACCATGTCCTTGTCGTTCTGGCTCAGAACGTGCGCCTTCTGCCGATTGCGACAGCCGACGATCACAATCAAACAAAGTAAGCTGACAATTGTCCAGTATCGTGCCATGACCCAAAGGACTCCATTCCCTGGAAAGGCGAGCGGGAGACGTCAGTCCCCTGATGAACCTAATTCGTGCCCGACCTGTCCTCAGGCCAAGTTACCTTCGGAAGAATACCCATTCCGACTGAATCTCTGATAGACCGGACGCAAACCATGAGACAAAAAAAGCTCCGCCGAAACGATCGGCGAAGCTTGGGGGGGGAGTGCTTATTCACGAAGTTCTCGTTGAGTGAGTAGATCAGGTTGTTTTCGGGTGCGACGGGATATCCAAGGTCATATCTGCGAATGGGAGAGCGATCTTCAACTGGAACTCGCCACTTCCGCCCAGTTTTTCGGCCATTTCGGCCAATTGCATGCTGCCGACGGCTCGGTAGGCGTCCACCAATTCTCGCCAGGCAAAGCGCCGGATCGGTGTCGGCATGATTCGAGCAGCCTTTTCAAGCTGCGTAATGGCTTCCGGGAAACTACCGACCTGCTTCAGAGCAATCCCGTACATGAGCTTCGTAGGACCTTCTAACGGGCCGGCATCGGCGATTTTGTCGAGTTCTTCGATGGCCTTTTCTGGCATACCGAGATCCATATATCCGTCAGCGGACAGAAGTCGTCGTACAGTCTTTGGGGTCATTTGAATTCTCATGGCACTCGCTCCCTTTTTGAGACAGGTTAAGAACCTGATTGTTGTCGAACTGATTATTAGTACTTCGCAACTGTCGCGCCAATTATTGGCAAGAGTTCACAATTTCTTCTAAGTCAATGTTGCCTTTGGTGTTACAGCGACACATCAGATTGTGTTTTAGTTCGGCCAGTCTGCCAAAACTACAAAATTCGACGATAAAGTGCGTAAATTCCTCACAGTATGTCATGCAGAATAAGACAGAGATTGCAATTCTTACCAGCCCGAATCTGGCGGCGGACGATTTTCGTAGCGAGAAAGCGGCGATGTCTGTGATGTCGCTGAAAAACATTAGCTTGACAGGATACAAGTCGCGGTTGCTGCTATAATCCCGGTGTGCGGTCAATTTTTTTCTTCTTCGCGCCCGATGAGGCTGTCCAGTCTAATGTCCATTTCTACTACCGCTCAAACCGATCATCAGCCTGTCAGTGCCGTCCCGGATAAACGGGGGCGATTTGGTGAGTTCGGTCGCCGATATGTTCCAGAAACGCTGATGTTCGCGCTCGATCAGCTCACCGACGCCTACGAAGAAGCGATCAGGGATCCGGAGTTTGATCGACAACTCAAGGATCTGTTGAAGAATTTTGTCGGGCGCCCAAATCCGCTCTATTTTGCCGAGCGGCTGACGGAAAAATGTGGTGGCGCTCGGATCTACTTCAAACGCGAGGATCTGAATCATACCGGTGCCCACAAAATCAACAACACGATGGGACAAGTGCTGTTGACACAACGGATGGGGAAAACTCGCGTCATCGCGGAGACTGGTGCCGGTCAGCATGGAGTCGCAACTGCGACCGCGTGTGCAAGGTTCGGGTTGCCGTGTGTGGTTTACATGGGAGAAGAAGACGTCCGGCGTCAAAAGCTGAACGTCTTTATTATGCAGACCATGGGTGCCGAGGTGCGTCCGGTCACAACAGGGTCGCGAACTCTTCGCGATGCGATCAACGAAGCCATGCGAGACTGGATGGCGTCTGTACGAGACACGCATTACATCATCGGCAGTGTTGTCGGGCCGCATCCGTTTCCCATGATGGTTCGCAATTTTCAGGCGATCATCGGACGTGAAGCCAGGGATCAGTGTTTGGACCAGGTGGGACGGCTTCCCGATGAAGTGATCGCCTGCGTCGGTGGCGGTTCAAACTCTGCGGGAATGTTCTATCCGTTTGTGGACGACGCTGGTGTCTCCCTGACCGGGGTCGAAGCGGGCGGTCGCGGGCCAAAATCCGGCGACCATGCAAGCACGCTCACATATGGAAAACCCGGAGTTCTGCACGGCAGTTATAGTTACGTGCTTCAGAACGATGACGGCCAGACTTCGGACGTCCATTCGATTTCCGCTGGTTTGGATTACCCAGGAGTCGGTCCGGAACACAGCTACTGGAAAGAGACTGGCCGAGTCAACTATGTGAATATCCTGGATGATGAAGCATTGAGTGCCTTCAGCGTGATGGCTCGCACGGAGGGTATCTTGCCGGCGATTGAGACCTCCCATGCAATTGCGTATGCGATGAAAGCCGCCGCGAAACGCAGTGCCGATGACGTGATCGTTGTGTGTCTGTCCGGTCGTGGAGACAAAGACGTCAACGAAGTCGCGCGTCTGACTGGTCAGGAAATGTAACTGCCAGCGTAGTGGAATTTGCCAGAATTCCTATTGGCGGCGAGAGACAACAAATCGTCAGCAAGTGTCATGGCAGAATTCTTGTCGAGCGATTTAAATTGCAAAATGAATTTCGATCCGTGTAGCAGGCAACAACAGTCTATTGAGCGGCGGACGTTGTCACTTGGTTTCTGAAGAGTGCAATGAGGCGAGATATACTGCACGCCGCTCAGATTGGGGCTGTGAGAATCTACGTTTAACCCGAGCCATCGGCGAGGCCTCCCCGTTGGGTCGGGTTAAACGAAGAAAGCCTCGAGCCGCGCCGTTTGGAGTGGCGTGGCCAAAAACTACGGCGTTGAATAGCCCATTTTTTCGGCAATATCACGGATGTAGGGATCAACCCGTTTCAGATACTCAACATCGAATGTGTATTCATTGTTCTGATAGTCCGCCAGGGAGTCTGCATAGGCTTTGAGTCTGGGGCGGATGGTTGACCAATTCGTCAGATTAAATTGACGAAAAATTGATTCGACCGATTCAACGGGCTGTGCGACTACGTCTTCATGCCGCAATTCAATCAGATTCTCGCGGGGGATCAAGCAGCGTTCGTCAAACCATTTCCGCATAATCATTGCATAGCGTTTCGAGACAAATTCTTCGATCGCGGCAACGTCGTGCGTCTGGAATGCCAGGCCTTCCATGAAACGATCCATCAGCTTCATCGTTGATGCATGAACCAGCCACGGGTTGCGATAGACGTGTATGAATTTGGCGTCGGGGTACAACTTGAGGACTTTCGGGATGCGACCCAGATTTGGCGGATTTTTGAGCAGCAGCCGCTTGCCTCCACTGGCATAGGACACTTTGCGGAGCAGATACTCGTAGTGACTCGACCAGTGCGCCGCGTTACCATCACTGCCGTTTTCGAACAACACGGTTTCACGAAATGTCTGTTCGGCAATCTGAGGAAAGAAATAGCTGAGATAGTGACTGGTATGCGTCAATCCAGCCAGCGAAAAGTCTTCGGACATGGGTTCGTCAATGCCAAGCGGGACGGCATCCATCGGTCGACGCGTTGGGAGTCGCCGCGACAGAATCCAGCGAGCCAGCCACTCCCAGGTCAAAAAGCCGCTTGGGATCGCGCAATGCAGCATGGTGACACTTGTGAACTGCGGTGCCTGCAGCATCAGGTTGTGCAAGTTGGTCGTGCCACTTCGCCAATGGCCGATTATGAATACTGGCGGTTCTGAAAGCCGATGGCGATGAATGGCCAGACCGAATCGCATCCTTTCAAAGACTCGTACTGGTATCGTGGCGATCACAAACAACGTGATTCGCAACGCTCGAGGCCATTGAGCGACATCAATCTGGTGCCCATACCGCCACAACAGCCGCAACCAGTTTCGCAGGGTCGAAAAATACAGAATATGCGGCAGTTGCATCCGTGAGGTTCTTTTTGGCCGAGCGCTCTGTCAGTTGTGAATTGATGGGTGCTAAGGAATAGTCCCTGCAAGCCGACTTTGCAGTTCTGCCAGCCAGCGAAGCATTGTAGCTGTCTGGCCGGACGACAGTCCTGCTGTGTCTGCCAGTGTCCATGCCTCGGCAAGTCGGTCGCGAACTTCATCGGCATCCATTCCGGCGCGGATGGCCAGTGATTCGGGCTGATCGAGACGGACAAGACTTCCGTAACGACGGCGTAACTGGCTGCGGATGTATTCGAGGTAACTGCGAATCACAGGTCCACCATCATTGAGTCGATACTGCAGATTCCCGACCGCCCTGGCACTTTCCGTCAACGATCGACGTTGCAGAGTTGAGACATCTTCCGCAGGCCCAAAGCGATAAAACGCCAGCCAGATGCCAAGCACCGCAACCAGCAGCAGTTGAAGTGTCCCGATTCGAAGCGACGGGCTGAACAGGACGCCTGTTTGCTGGTACGCATCGCTGGCATTGAAGAATTCGCTGAGCACAATCGGCGTCCTTTCGCCAAAGGACTCTTGGCTGTGAAGATAACCACGTTCCACGAGACGCACGGCAAGTCGGCGTGAATCGCGTTGCAGCATGCTGCGGTTGGAAAAAATCTCGGGGCTGGAACACACAATGACGCGACCGCTCCCCATCGGCCATGTCGCAGCTTCGACCTTACCGGACGCTGATGTCACGAGAGTTTCTGTTGAAAGGTACGACGGCACTTCCAGTGTTGCGGTGGAATTCCATTCAACCGTTCCATCTGACAGTTGACTCGAAACCGTCACTTTTTCCCCCTGAATATGGTCGTCGTTAAGTTCGTCTGCCGACGGTGCAAGTCCGGGTGCCGGTGTCAGGCCTGGGTTTTTAGGGATCTCATCAGGTGACAACGGTTTTTTTTCGTCCGTTGTATCGGCCTCTTCGGCTTCTGCAGGGATTGTAGTTTCGCCTGGCGGAACTGATGAATTCGAGGGCGCTGGGACCGGAGTCGGGGATGCGGGCGTCGAAATCGGCGGAGTCGTCGCTGTCAAATTTGAGACAGGTCGTACGGTGGTCTGAATTCCCAGCGATCGAATCTCGATTTCCGGGTCATCCCATTTCGGCGCGAAAACCAAAGTTCCTCCGCGATAAACGAAATTATACAACTCAATCTGTTCCTGATCGTTTGGATAACGATCCGGCGCGATCAGCACAAGACATCCGGGATCATCCGGCACCACCAGCAGCGGATCACGTTCGACGCGGGGAAATAGCTGGCTGAGCGTGCGATAAAGTCCCAGTTTGCCATCGACGGTGGTGCTATACGAATCCGCAGCGGAACCATCTTCGCCCGGCAACCACCAGAACTGCAGGAGGACAAGTAACGCCGCTGTCAAACCCCAGAAGGTGTCAGACTGCAGCAGTCGGCGCTTCTTCTTCATGGAAAGCTCCCTGAAAACTGGCCAGACACTTTTCAAACATTTTGGCCGTCGGAGTTCTTCGGCCAAAATAGACGAATTCAAATTGCGATGCAGTCGTCAAATAGCCTTCCCGTTTGTCCGCACGCCGCCAGACAGCACGGACGTAATCGCGGTTTGTCAGTCCCTTGCGATATCGGATCAGCCCTGCGCGTTCTATCCAGCTCATGCTTCCCAGCAGCAGTTCACGAATCGCCGCGCGGTAATTTCCAGCGGCAGCAAACTGCAACGCGCGGGATTCGTAGGTGAAAGCGGCCAGTTCGCCAGGTGGTGTCGTTACGTCGGACAGGACATCGTCTGAATCCGACAGCAGACCTTCACGTTTGCGTTTTTTCGCGTCGATCGACTTCACGATCATCGTGGCGACAACAACCAAAACGACGGCAATCACAGCGATCATGGCAATTGTGAAGACCTCGGAAAAGTTGCCAAATCCAAAATTCCAGTTCGGATTTCCGGAGGGTGCTGCGGGAGGAGCCGCAGGCGTTGCTGCCGGTGTCGGACTTTTGAACCCGCTGAACAACCAGCGAAAGAAATCGCCAATTGCACCGAAGACGCTGTTTATCTGCCTGCCAAACCAGTCCAGCGCGCCCTGCAGGAATCCTCGATCGACATCGGTTTCCGGAAGTTTGTCCAGCACCATCCGGCGAACCGAGCGAAATTCATTGCCCTGCATGACCTGTTCGCCGACCTGATCAATCTTCGAGCCATCGATCGAGTTGGATTGAACGGCGGCCTGAATGTGAGAGGAAGGCATAATGACGAATATGAACGCTGCGATGAAAGTGAGCGCGACGAATTTCGCAAAAAGTGGCGCTGTCCAACTAAGAGAAATACTCCGTCTCATACCGCCAACTCCTCAAGCCGCGCCGCTTCGACGCGAAACTGCAATTGCAGTCCCAGCATTCGTTGCGAATCCGTTGATCAAGGTAGCAAAAGAACCACGCCAGCCGTATCACAGGGTATGGTAACCACAGAGTCAACTGAATTGCCGTCAGGACTTTGGGGTCATCATTGACCAGTTGGCTGAACACATCGCCCGTGTTTTGAGAACTGTCCTGTAGAATTTTGAAGAAGATTGGTGCGTTGAAAAGCGTCGTCGCCAGAAAATCCAGGATCAGAAACAGACCAAAAGACAGCACGGCCCAGATCACCATCAGTCCCAGCAATCGTCCAAGATTCCTGCTGTAGCCACCACCACCCGTCAGCCAGCTCAATCTTTTCGTCACGCTGTTCAACGGTGTTTGTTCAAGCAGCAGAACTTCCGGCATATGGCCAGCGTAGGACGTCACGAAGATCGAGGGCAGGACGAAGCAGAATCCGGTAATTGCCTGCATAAATCGCATCACAAAACTCAACAGCAACCAGCCCCAAAAACGTCTTCGCCACGCCCTCAAAGCCGCACGAACAGAAATCGGAACTCCAAAAACCTGCGGCCCGATACAGGCGACCAGCAACGCGCTGAAGATGGAACTGAACAGCAGGAAAATCAACAACGACCAAATCAGCGTTCCGGCGGAAACGGACGCCAGCATCCAGACCAGCACGCACGCTGGCAGCGCGCAGATCAGCCACAGTCGGAACAAGGGACCGGAAAACTCGCGGGCAAACACAAAGGCCAGGTCCAGGCAACCGCCCAGCGTGCGGCGTTCGACCGTGACGATACAGTCTTCAACCTTCATCGGCAGTGCCTCCCTGGCCAGCAAACGACAAGTAGGCAATCACAAGCAGCCACAGACACGAACCGACGGCGTACTTGATACCAGCCGCAATTGGCAGCGGTGAAAAATAGCCCTCCAGCATCGCGGCAATCGCCAGCATGGCACCAGCACCAAGCGCCAGCTTCAAGGACTCAATTCCATTAAATCGTAACGAATCCATTCTGGTGCGTTTTCCGGGAAACAGAATTCCCTGAGCCAGCACAAAACCACCGCCACCGGCAATCACAATTGCAGTCAGCTCAAAGGCACCGTGCGAAATGACAAAGCTGAAAAAATTGTCGGTCGCAGGTGATCCGGCAGACAGAATATATCCTGCCACCATGCCGATCGAGATTCCGTTTGACAGCAGCACAAAGCAGGTGCCAAGCCCGATAAAGGCTCCCAGAGCATATGCCTGAAACGCGATCGTCGTATTGTTGTAAACATAGAAGCCAGCCATCGTGGATCGTTGACCGGCGTAACTGGCATCCATTTTGGTGTAGAGATCCTGACCAAAATTCTGTCTCGCCGCTTCCAGTGATTCCTTCCCGGCAATCAACTCCGCGACATCCGGTCGCTGCCAGCCGACATACGTTGACACCAGGAAAGGGATGAGAAATAAAGCCAGAGCCAGCGAAAACGCGCCGATTCGCCGCCTGAAAACTCGAGGGAACTCATGGGTGAAGAATTCCCAGATGGCAGCCATCGATTTTGGCGCGGAACGATAAAGAGCGTTGTGTCCCTGAGCGACCAGATCGTTCAAATACTGTTCAAGCCGAGCGCCCCATTCGCGCGACTGGACGAGGGACAGGTCGTAGCAGATGGACCGATACAGACGTGAAAGTTCCGCAACGTCGCGACTGGCCCATGTGCGCTGTCGGCTTCCACGCAGCCGCGTGACCAGCATTTCGAATTCCCGCCAGTCTGAACGTCGCTGCTTAATAAAGTGTTCACGATTCACGACGTGCCCTTCTGTTCTCGGACAGATCGCCATTCAGCAAATCTGCCAGGTCAGAGGTAGCGACGGCGGCGGGATTCATTCGGCCGCGCGGCGGTGGAGATTCGGCTGCCGCTCGTGACCTCTTATTGACGCGGTCATTCGTCCCGTTTTTTGTGCCAGCCGGATTGTCTGCGAATGTTTTCAGAACTCGCAGCAGGAAGAGAGTCTGTCTGAATCCACGTGAACGAAAATGTGGATGTGGATTTCGAGGGTCTGGTGGTGGTTCGGCGTATCCAAATCGACTTCGCAGCGCATCGCTCAGCGGACGGGCAATTTCTTCGCGGCGAGCATCGGAGATAATACGGTCTGACTCGAACAAACGCTCGATCACCGCAAGTGTTCGTTCGGGGACACTGAAACGTCGAGGACATTCAGACCGCGCCAGAGCTTCGATGTTAGCGGTGAGTCCTCCGGCGCGGCTGATCCACTCGCGACGTTCATCAATGACCATCGTGTCAAAGAACAGATCGCCCAGCCGCTGCAGGCGTCGTGTCATCAGCATGGAAATCATACCGACGGTATAGAAGAACGGCAGCATGTCGGCCGCGCGAAGGAAGTTCCGGCCAATCGCACTGGAGACGTCTATGGGAGTCCCATTCGACCGGACGACGCGAAGTCCCTGACTTCGTTTGCCGGGTGTCTGACCATCCCAGTACGCTTCGAACAGACTGAAGTAAAACCAGTCGAGCAGAAATCTCCCAATCAGAAACCCGCCGAAACCGACACCCACGCCTGCTTCTCCAAACGGTATCAGGAACAGTGACAACATGAACAAGACGACCAACGCGGCCCACTGAATAAGTTGGTCGATGCCCCATGCGACGGCTCTTGTGCCAGCACCCGCGATGACAAACTGAAAGTCCGCGCCTTCGGGCGTTTCAACAACGACGCGAGTGTCTACTTTCTGTTTTCGCGGTGGACTCATAGAGCGACGGACTCATCGTCGAAAAAACATTGACATCGTTCGCTGAATACTGCGTCGTGGAAAACCATAAGATTCGGTATGTCACTTGACTGCGACCGCAGCTCCGGCAGCACGGCGAACTCGGTCCGGCCTACTCGATACGGGATCTTAAATCCAGGACAATTCCCAAACGGCAAACATGACAGAAAGGCCGACGTAATGCAAGTAGCGCTTCATCAAACCGTAATGCTTTTGCCTGCGGACAGCAGTACAATCTCGTCTGGCGGTCTACAACTTCACATTTTTATTCGATCCACTATTCATCAGGGCATTATCCGATGCGACGTCCAGGGACTCCCGCCAGCTTACTGTTCAAGCTCATCGTTCCGGCAACCGCCGCATTTATTGTGACCGTGATGGCATTAATTGCCGTGGTTTTTAGTGATCAGCGAGCCCCCATCGCCATATTCCTGAATGTCTGGGGAACACATTTGCTGGTCGTGGAGTTTTTCGCCGTCATCGGGCTGAGTCTTTTGGCGATGGCAGTCGATCGAATCCGGACTCTTCGGGAATTGCGGAATTCATCAAACTCAAAACCAGAAACTGAACGCGGCGAATGAGTCGCAAATACCGGGGTTTTTCCGCAGGCCGCCGATCATATGTGCGTTCGGAACAACCCTGGTGTCGCCAATCCGGGAACTCGTTTGGTAAAACCACTGGCAATTTATTGCGATTTGTGGCATAAAAAGCGGAACTCAAAGTCTCCCCGACAGGCCAACGGCCGATTGGGGTGTTCGGTGCGTCACCGAATTCTGGTGCATACAGTGTGATCGATTTGTTCTTTCCGGAGGTAATCATTAAACGATCTCGTCCCACAGCGGCACCTCAAAGTAATCTGCCGCGCATGAATGAACGCATTCGCATTTCTCCAATCCGTGTCGTCAGTGCGACCGGAGAAATGCTTGGTGAAATGGAGACCGCAGCCGCGCTGCGGATTGCAATGGATGAAGGGCTGGATCTTGTCGAAGTCAGTCCGGAAGCTCGTCCGCCCGTATGTCGTATCATGAATTACGGAAAAGTGATTTACGAACGCCAAAAGAAGACAAGCGGCCCCAAACAGCATAAGACACAGTTGAAACAACTGCGGTTGCGAGCGAAAACGGGTCAGCATGATATTGAAACCAAAGTTCGCCAGGCTCGCGATTTTCTCGTGCGTCGCGACAAGGTCAAAATCAACGTGATGTTCAAAGGTCGCGAAAATGCGCATCATGAACGCGGCATCGAAATGCTGGATGAAGTGGTCAAGAGTCTCGCGGATGTGGCCAGCGTCGAACAGGCACCTAGAATGGAAAGCGGCAAGATGATGTCGGTGCTCTTGACGCCACTGAAGCATTAAGCCTCGTAACCCGACCTGTCCTCAGGTCGGGTTCCTTCCAACACGATCCGGCAATTCCTCTTTCGAGTGACATTACGCGGTCATCATTTCGGGTGTGAGGCCACAGGGTGATTTGGCGAGAAGCGGGTGTTAGCCCGCCGCGGTGCATGAGCGGCTCGGAGGGCGTATGCCGCTCCGCTCGCCGGATACAAATCTGTGGTCGTCCTGAATTTGCGGGAATACATGACTCCCGCAGATTCAGGACGACCGCAGAAAGAAACCTGTGGTTTGTCACATCCAGTTGTTTGGGTGGCCGAGGGTTGCATGGCGCTAGCCTGAAACCCCGGGGGCTTCCTTCGCGACGGCTCCGTCCAGCCCCGGCCACCCAACACCAATTCTTCGCTGTGACCAAGCACTTGATCACCAACCAGCCGCCGTGCGGCTGACAACGACTCTTGTAGAGAAACAATCATGCGACCGATGCAAATTTTTCTGGGTGCC
>Ga0105047_10006156_pt1 | contig 20416 bp, 14 predicted proteins | sample MAT04_FD_78384 | JGI IMG/M metagenome (GOLD analysis project Ga0105047, IMG submission 78384) | Freshwater microbial communities from Lake Fryxell liftoff mats and glacier meltwater in Antarctica - MAT-04 (megahit assembly) | ecosystem: Environmental > Aquatic > Freshwater > Ice > Liftoff...
ACCCATCGATTTTGTTGTTTACGGGCTGTTGACCAACGGCTACGGACAGTTCACAATGGAGTTACGGGTCAACAGACCCGATTCGGATGAGGCGATCTGTAAGCGAGTCATTCCTGCCGTGCTTACGAACCGTTTGCGGGCCATCGACGTTCTGTGCCGACCGGAGCAAATCGTCTTTCCTGTGGAAGGACGCTACTCAATTTACCTTATAATTGACGGCGAGATCTTAGGCATGACCGGATTGCAATTGAGAGGAACGGATCAATGATTCAGATGATTTCGGGCCGCGACCACGACGTGCTCCTCATTGAGTTTGAGGCCAAGGATAGCGATCCCCCAACACCTCTATCCCCCGCGTTAAAGGCCGCCTTTGAAAAGGAAAGAGAACGCTATCGGCGCGCACTCGAAGAATCGACGAAACCGTTACCTTGGCTTGAGCAACAGGATCAGCCGAAGCCCGAGGAGCCACCTCCGTCGCCGGAAGTCACGGACCCGCAATAATAACATGCCTGAATTCAACTTCACCGCCCTGACGAAACTTGGCAAGCGCGATACCGGCACGCTCACGGCGACGTCGGAACGCGAGGCCGCTTCGTTGCTGGACGCCCGCGGCCTCTTCCCGGTTGAGATCCGGGCGATCAAGGCGCGAGCCCAGGCTCGTTTCGGCCGTAAGGTCAAAGGCCGTGTGACGGCGACGTTCTACACCCAACTGGCCGATCTGATGCACTCGGGCGTGCCTCTGCTGCGGGCGCTCGACCTGCTTGAAAACCTGACCGCGAACAAGGTGCTGGCGGAGGTGCTCCGCGAAGTCCGGGCCAAAGTAGCCGACGGCATCAGTCTCGCAGACGCCATGCAGCCGTTCCCCAATGTGTTCAACGAACTCTCCGTCAGCATGGTCCGCGCCGGCCAGGAAGGCGGGTTTTTGGAGGATGTGCTTAAGCGGATTGCCACCTTTACGGACCATCAGGAGGACTTGAAAGGCAAGGTCGTTGGCGCCCTGGCCTATCCCGTCTTTCTCGGCGTCGTCGGCGTGATTGTGCTCAACGTGCTCATCATCTTCTTCGTACCCAAGTTTGAACAGATCTTCAAGAAGCTCGAAGAGAAGGACGAACTGCCCGCCCTCACCATCGGCCTGATGCGACTTAGCCATTTCATGCAGAATTACTGGTGGCTGATCATCCTCGCATTCATGGGGGCTTGGTTCGGCTATCGAAAATGGGTGAGGACCGATTCCGGTCGACTGCGCATGGACCGCATCCGCCTCAAACTTCCCGGATTCGGCAAACTCTATCTGGCACTCTCCTTGTCGCGTTTTACCCGCATCTTCGGCACGATGCTGCACAACGGCATCCCCATCTTGAAAGCCCTGCAGATTGCCAAGGATTCCACGGGCAACAAGGTGCTCGCCCATGCGATCGAAGAATCGGCCGAGAACGTCACCGCCGGCGCCAAACTGGCCGAGCCGTTCCGGAAAAACGCGTATTTCCCAAGAGACGTGGTCGAAATGATCGCAATCGCGGAAGAAAGCAACACCCTTGACAAGACACTGATTGATATTGCCGATAGCTTAGAGAAGCGCTCTGCCCGCCAACTGGAACTGTTCGTCCGCCTGCTCGAACCCATTATGCTGCTCGTGATGGCCATGGTGACTCTGACGGTTGTCCTGGGCCTCCTGCTGCCCGTCTTCAAGATGGGCTCGGCCGTCAATGGTGGGTAATATTCGATACCTGCCGGGGTTTAATCTGATGGTGGCGGGCGAGCGTTCGTCGAAGCTCTCATCAATCCTTAACCGTTGTACCCCCTATAATAACGTGAAAATCCTCTTCTGCTGAAGGAGCAACTCCATGCGTCTCGACACCTACCGCGGCCGGCTTCAAGATCGCCGGCGTAACGCGTTCACCCTACTCGAAGTGCTCGTGGTCGTGGCCATCCTCGTCATCTTGGCCAGCGTTTCCAGCGTTTACGTGTTTCAGTATCTCGACGACGCCAAGAAGGATCAGGCGTACAACCAGACGAAAAATCTCGCAAAGATTGCGGAAACGTACATGACCCGGAACAGCGATAACAACGATCTGGACCCATCGAACTGGCGAGAGAGGATCGCTCCGCTCGTCGATGGCGGCACCAGAGCGTTCGTGGATCCGTGGGGTGGAAATTATAACTTGCAGTTCAGTCAATCAGACACGGGACAGGGCAAGGTGGAAGTTTATACGGAGCACGACGGCGTCAGAATTTCTTCCCTGGGCCAAAAGCCCAAGTAGGCGCGCCGTTCAAGCCGCCTTCGCGAATTTGTTACGAGACCTCATGCGAAAAGGCTTCACTCTACTGGAACTGCTTCTCGTGATGGCGATCCTCGTCATCCTGGCGGCGGTTTCGTTGCCGACGATGCAAGCGATGTACGGCGACACGCGCGTGCGCGGCGCCGCTGATGAAGTGCGCGGGGCCTGGGCGGAAGCCCGGACGCGCTCCATTGACAACGGCGTCCCCTATCGCTTCGCCATTATCACCGGCAAGGAGCAGTTTCGCCTCGCCCCTGACACGAACGAGTTCTGGGACGGCAGTTCCGGCGACATCGACCCGACCTCGGAAAGCAATTCCGCCAAGGTCATCGTTGGTTCACTGCCCAAGCATATCTTTTTTGAATCAAAGCAAGATCTTCCCGAAGGATCAGGCGGCTGGCGCACCATCGCCATTTTCCTCCCTGACGGCAGTTGTAAGAACGACGCTAGCGTCGTCGTGCGAGCCGACGACTGTGACCCACTCACCATCAGCGTTCGCGGCATTACCGGCATCGTCACCGTTCGCACCCAAAAACAACTGGAGGGGCGATGATGCGCGTGAATTACTCACCCGGCGGCTTACGCCGCTCGGCTCGACCCGGCATGACGCTTCTGGAAGTGCTCCTGGCGCTGGCCATCTTTCTATTCGCGCTCGTCGCCATCAGCCAGATGTTCAACTCAGCGACCGATCAGGCCGTCGACGTCCAGTGGCAAAGCCGTGGGACACGCCTCGCCCAATCCAAACTCGGTGAGTATGCCGGCGGCGTTCTCAATCTCACATCCAGCAGTTCGGGCAGCTTCGAAGAAGAACCTGACTGGGAATGGACCTCGGATGTCACGTCGGACGGGACCGCCGTCGGGCTCTATCGCGTCACCGTTACCGTGCACCGCGAGACGAATCGCGGCCGGGTCGAAACGAAGCTGAGCCAATACATCCTCGATCCGCGCAGCCGTGGCAGCATCGGCACCACCACGACCACCGTCGATAGCGCGACGACCACCACCACCGACTCGAGTTCGACCACCACGACCGGTTCAACAACAACCACACCGCCGACAACCGGAACCGGAAGCACGGGCGGTGGAACCACGGGCAGCACAGGCGGCGGTGCTACAGGTGGAGGAAACACCGGCGGAGGCAATACCGGCGGTGGAACAGGTGGTGTCGGAAACACAGGCAGTGGAACAGGCGGTGGCGCCACCGGCGGCACAAAGGGAGGCGGCCGATGAGGATCGATTTTGTCTCCCGCAATGGTTCTTGGCGAGCGTCGAGGCGTAAGCCCGACGTGTGTGCCTGCTTCCACGTCGGGCTTACGCCTCGACGTTCGCCAAGACGAACACGCAACGCCTTCACCCTCCTCGAGGTGCTCCTCGCCAGCGCCATCGCGGTTCTGCTAATGGGCGCGCTCTATGTGTCCATGCAGGTCGAACTTCGTCAGGCGGCCGAGGGTCGTGAGGTTATTGAACGCGCCACGTTGTCTCGCGCCATCATCAATCGGCTGTCGCTCGATCTGACCCCCTGCCTGACGCCGCCCAAGGCCAAAGGCAAAACGAGCGGGCCGACCTCCGCTTCGACATCGACAACAACGGCATCCACTTCCACCACCACGGATACGAGCGCCGCGGGGGCCGACGCCACGGCGATGGTTGCCGAGCAGGTCACGAGCGCAGTACCACTCCAAGCCGGCGTCATCGGCGATGGTTCGAAACTCATCATCTACACCACGCGCGTGCCCGATCCCAAATACATGGCGGCGGAAGAAGGTTCGGATGCTCCCGTGCCCGGCGACTTGCGCCGCGTCGCCTACTGGATCGGCGAGAACGGCGGCCTGTGCCGTGAAGAAGTGCCCTGGGTAACAGGCGAACAAGTCTACGGCAGCAAAGATCCGATCATCGAGAGCGGCAATGAAGATGAGTATGTGATCGCCCGCGAGGTGACGTCGGTGATGTTCGAATACTACGACATCAACGCCACCAACGATAACGAAGGCTGGACCGCGAGTTGGGATGGCAGCGAACTCGGCCCGGATGGCAAGACGCCCAAAGGACCACCCAGCGCCATCCGCGTCCGCTTCGAACTGCAGATGACCGACGCCGCCGGCGACGTCACGAAGCATGCCTCTAGTCACGTGATTCCGATCATCACCTCGTCGGGGCCGAGCATCGTGATCATGGAAAGCGAAACGTCGGATGGCAATAGCACTGCTCCTTCGATGTAGTCTCGTTCAGAAGATTTGAAGAGAAGATATTTCAAAATGATAATTGCAAATTGCAAATTGCAAATTGAAAGACAAGAGGGGGACTGCCAATCAAGGCGGCATGCCCCAGCTCCCCGTCTTCCATTTTGCAATTTGCAATTTGCAATTATCAATCTGCAATTTTCTTCAACCGCGAAAGAAAGAAAGGGCTTCGTCCTCCTCGCCGTCTTGATCGTCATCGTCATCCTGTCGCTGGCCGCGTATCGCTATAGCGACATGACCATGGCGGAGTATCGCGCTTCTGATCGCATCTTGAAGAGCGCGGAAGCCAAGGCGCTGGCTGATTCCGGCATCCACTACGCGGCGGCGATTCTTGCCGATAAGGACGCGTTTACGAACACCTTGGGCGGCAACCCGACCGATAACGCCGGCATCTTCCAGAACAAGTCGTTCGAAGACGGCCGCTCAGGTCGTTTCAGCGTTCTCTATGTCGACTACACGCAGGATTCCGGCGCCGGTTCGTTGCCCTTGAAGTACGGCGTCATCGATGAAGCGGGCAAGCTTAATCTCAACGGCTTCATGCAACTCGACTCGACCGGCCAAGTGCTCTACAACGCGCTGACCAACACTAATCAACCGTTGCCCGGGATGACTGCCGACATCGCTAATTCGATTATCGACTGGATGGATGCCGACGACGACACGCGTTCCGGCGGAGCGGAAGCATCCTTCTACTCCGGCCGATCTCCGGGCTATCGCTGCAAGAACGGTCCGCTCGATAGTCTCGAAGAATTGCTGCTGGTGAAAGGAATCGCGCCGATGCTTCTCTTCGGCAATGATCTCAACCGGAACGGCCGCCGCGACCCGGATGAAGAGACCGGGGGCGAGTTCAGCTACGGCTGGGCGCCTTACCTCACTGTCTATAGCCGGGAACGTAATTACGATAACTCGGGTGCTCGCCGCATCAACATCAACGGCAAGGATCTCAAGACCCTCTACGGGCAACTCAAGACCGCGATCGGGGCCGATTCAGCCGCCTACATTATTGGCTATCGCATTTATGATCTGCCGACCGCCAATAGCAAAACACCCACGAAGGCAGGCACCACGGGCGATCTCGTGACGAAGGTCGAGGCATCGGTGAACGGGAAGAGCGCTCCGCGTTCGCGGCGCAATATCTCATCTATCTTGCAATTGATCGGCACCAGTGTCAGCGTGGCCGGTTCCAACAATCAGCCGGCCACGATCTACGCTTTCCCGATCACCAACCCGGAGACCGCTCGCGATCTGCTGCCGGTCGCCCTCGACAAGCTCACCACGGTTTCCGATAAGGAGCTTCCCCCGCGCATCAACGTCAACACCGCGCCGCGTAACGTCCTCTTGGCGCTTCCCGGCCTTGATTCCAGCGATGTCGACGACATCGTCTCGCGCCGCCCCTCCGCGGCGTCGACGGATCCGTCCGACCCGATCTACACCACACCCGCCTGGCTCTACACCGAAGACGTCATCCCCGCCGCCAAGTTGATCGCCCTGGAACGCTACGTCACCGCCCGCAGTCAGGTTTACCGAATTCAGTCGGTCGGTTACTTCGAGCGCGGCGGCCCGGTTGTCCGCGTCGAGGCGATCGTCGACACGAACGACGGCAAGCCGCGCATTCTGTACTACCGCGACCTCACGGAACTGGGCCGCGCGATCGATCCCCGGAATCAATGACGTCTTCGAGGAGGCTTTCTTGTCCCGCTATCTATCCATCGACTTCGAACAGGGCTGCCTGTACGTGACCGCCGCCGCGGTCAAGAACGGCGCCGTTCAAGTCGAACGAGCCATCACGCTGCCCGAGATCGGCGCTCTGAACACCGGCAGCGCCGCGGCCATCGGCCGGCGGCTGAAAGAAGCCCTGAAGGATGCGGGCATCGCACCGGCCCCGGTGCTGGCTGCCGTTGGCCGTGAACGCGTCGTACTCAAGGAGATCAAGTATCCCACCGGCGTGGCCGCCAGTGACGAACCCGCACTCATCCGCTTCCAGATGTCGAAGGAACTGACCGAGGGCGGCGACACCGTCGTCATCGACTATGCGACGTTACCGGGAATCGACGGCGAAGGCCAAAACCGGGCGCTGGCATTCGCCATCCGAAAGGACGTTCTCGATCCCCTGCGCACGGTCTGCCAGGATGCGGGCCTGAAGCTGGCGGGCATCGTCCCGCGCTCGTTCGGCGTCGCCGCCGCACTGGCCAAGGCCATGAAGGACGGCGCCGTCACCCCGCCGGAGTCGGCCACCGCGCCGCTGGCGATTCTCGTCCGCGGTGATCGCTGGGGCGAACTCGTCATCGTCCGCGGCGGGCAGGTCGCCTTCGCCCGGTCGCTCACGGGTCAGGCGTTGAATTCCGAAACTGCCATGCTCGGCGAAATGAAGCGAAACCTCGCCGTCTACGCTGGTCAGGCGGGGCAGAAACCCGTGCAGGCCTTCTTCGTCGCGGAAGGCGACGTCCCCGGCGGTTGGACCGGACGGGCGCGGGCCGGTCTCACCATTCCCGTGCAGGCGTTCGACCCGATCGCCGGCGTCGAATCGACCGTGCCGCTCGATCTGCATGGTTGCTTCGCCGGCGCGGTTGGCCTGATCGCCCTCAAGGCCCGCTCGACCCCGCTGCCCATCAATTTCCTCGAACCGCGTCAACCGAGCGCCAAGAGCGACCCCGGCAAACGGCTCATCGCCCTGGTCGGCATCGCGGCCGCGCTCATCCTCGTGACCGGCCTCGTCGTCGGGCTATTCCTGGTCAGCAGGAAGGGGAGCGACGTCGTCGCGTTACAGAATCAGAAGCGCGATCTTGATGAGGAGATCAAGAAACTCGATGATGTTTCGAAGCGCATCAAGGCCGTCAAAGATTGGGAAGACAAGGGGGTCAACTGGCTCGATGAACTTTACGATCTGACGGCCCGCTTCCCCGATCCGTCCGGGACCGAGGTGACCCAGTTGATCGGCCAGCCGTTCCAGCAGGCGAAGAACTCGAAGCTCCTGCATGTCGCGGAACTTCAGTTGACCATCTTCACCGACACCAGCAAGACTGTTGATACGCTCATCATTGATATGCAGCACGACAAGCATTACAGTGTCGGCGCCAAGCAATCGAAGGGATCGATCAGCGGGCCGGGCAGCTTTTCGAACGTCCGCAAGAATCTCCAGTTCCTGTTCAAGACGCAGATTGAACACCGGGAACCGAACGAGTACTCGCTCAAGCTAAACAACTTGCCGCCTCCCGAATCGACCAAACGGCGCGATCGCAGCGACGTCGGCGGGCTCGACATCCTCGCGGGGAAGGGAGGCCAACCATGAACACGCGTGAACGGTTCCTCGCCATTTTCCTGATCGTCGTCATGGTCGCCGTCGCGGGCGGCTTCATCGGCTGGCAGATGATTTATTCCCCCTGGAAGAAGCACAACGAAGCGATCGCCAAACTGCGCGACGAGGTCGACGAACTTCAGACCAAGAAGCTCGCCATCGAGACGGCCCAGTACATCTACGAGAACAAAACCCGCAAGAAGAGCCTGCCGCCCGATGTGGCCCACGCCCGCAGCGACTACGGCCGTTTCCTTGATCGCATGCTCTCGCAGGCGAAGTTCGCCGCCCCGGTCATCACCCCGCGCGAGCCCGATACCAAGGATGTCCCGCTCGTCTCGAACAAGAAGCCGGCCTACGTCAAACTCGATTACGACCTGCAAGTGAAGGGCGATCTCACGAGCCTGATCGACTTCCTCTACATGTTCTACCGCCAGCCGTTCCTGCATCAGATTCGCAAGATCACCATCTTGAAACCTTCGACCTCGCGCGGAGAGAATCGGGGCACGCGAGACCTGGAAGTGACGATGACGGTCGAAGCTCTCGTGCTCGACAAGGCCGAACCACGGCCGATGCTCTTCCCCATGTTGGCGACGATCGGCGCTGCCGCCGGCGGCGCCGGCGTGACGGCCTTCGCGTTGAGCGGCGTGGAGAACGGCTTCGGCTCCGCCTTCACGGCCGCCAATGTCCTCGCCCGCGCTGATGATTCCTACACGCGCACGACCGCCCAGGCCGAGTATCGCCGCATCGCCGGCAAGAATATCTTTTTCGATCCCCCCAAAGTCTCGGTTGAAGTGAAGCCAAAGGTCGAAGACGAACAACCGAAGGAAGAAGCCGCGCCCAAGGAACCCGACCTCGCCCCGTTCCTGATGCTGACGCGCATCTCCCACAGCGGGGGTAAGTCGAACGCGAACATCTTCAACCGCTCGAACAAGGACGAATACGAGATCGAACTGAACAACCGGGGCGATGTCCGCGTCATCCGCTACTGGTACAACCCAGTTGCGGAGCCGAACGGCCTGGTCATCGAATCGCGCAAGAAATACCCCGAGCGGCTCTACTTGCAGTTCGGCACCGAGGAGGGCGGCAACCAGCGGCTCTACACCGTTCACCGCATCCTCGAGAATGAATTGTTGCTCGAAACGATCGACGCCAAACGTGCCCGCATGATCAAGTTCCCCGTAACCGCGGCCATGGGCGGCCTCGCGTCCGTCGCCTTCCCCGGCAAGATGTACCTCTGGCGCGTCGGCCAATTCCTCAAGAGCGAGGAACCCGGCAAGTCGATGCGCGAGATCACGCAGAGCTACAATAAACTCGACGCCCTGACCCGCCCCGTCATGGTTGACAACGAGGGCGAGGCCGAGGTGAATACACCCGGCGAGAAACCCGAGTCGAAATCCGGATCAAGCAAGAGACGATAAAAATGGACCCGTTCCTACAGGCGGCAATCGCCGAAGCTGAGGCCGGACTTGCCGAGGGCGGCATCCCCATCGGCTCCGTGCTCGTGCATCAAGGCAAGATCATCGGCCGCGGCCACAACCGCCGCGTGCAGAAGGGCAGCCCCACGCTGCACGGCGAGATGGACGCCCTCGAAAACGCCGGCCGCCGTCCCGCCCGAGTCTATCGCGAAAGCGTCATTTACACCACGCTCTCGCCCTGCTCGATGTGCTCCGGCGCCATCCTCCTCTACGGCATCCCCAAAGTCATCGTCGGCGAGAATCAAACCTTCATGGGCGAAGAAGAATGGCTGCGCGGCCACGGCGTCAGCGTTGAAGTGGTGCAAGACGCAAGGTGCATCGACCTGATGAAGAAGTTCATCGCGGATCGACCGGAGTTGTGGAATGAGGATATTGGGGAGTAGCTTGGCAATCGACGCTCCGAGTGGCGGAAGCCAACCCCAAGGCTGCTCTTGCGAATCGCCTCCACAACGAACTTGTCTCCCATTTGTCATTGCATGTAATGCTCATCAAGGTGCGTAAACAGAATCGGCCGGTCAAGAACCCTTGACCGGCCGATGTCACACGATTTCTACTCTCAAGCTATATCGCTCACCGCGCCGGGGCGATATTCAACACTCGCACCTTGGGTTGCGGCATCAATACCGGGTCCCGCAGGTCGAGGCGGCCGATGTTGCCGGCTCGGTCGGAGGCTTCGAGGCGGAGATAGACTTCGGCGCCGATGCCGGCCGGGATCAGCCAGCGGTAGCTGCCATCGTTCCGAAGACCCGTGGCGATCGGCAGCCAGGGGCCGGCGGGCCGGCTGGCGTGGTAGATGTTGATCGAGTCGGCCGACATATTCTTATCCTGCACCATCCAGGAGATGGTGAGGGTGCCCGCGTCGGCGCCGACGCCGAGAGCGGGCGGCGTCATCTTGACTGTCGGCATGATAGTGTCGACTTCGACCCACGCATCGGGGGCTTCGCCTGGGTAAGGCGCCGCGCCGTTGCCGTTCGCTTTCACCCGGATGCCGTAGAGACCGTCGCCTGGCATTTGCAGGCGAGCAGGACTACGGCCGTTCGACTCGTCATTCACCTTTTGCCAGGTGCGGCCGTTGTCGAGCGTTCCCCAGAATTCGACCTTCGCTTGACCGCCGACTACGACGTTCTCGACCGCGTAATCGAGCGTGAAGCGGCTGGTGCCGAGGATCGGGTGCGAAATGCCCGTCGGGGCCGGGGTCGGCGGCGTGGCGGGCTTGGCCACGGTCATCGCGGGCTCATTCTTGATCTGCATCTGCGGCGGCATCGAGTCGATCGCCGGCAGGTACGGGTCAACCTTGGCCGAGGTGCTCGGCGGAAGCTGAGCGAGCGGCACGATGTTGATGTTCGCAGTCGGCTCGACGATCGCCGGCGGAACATCGGGGATGCTCACCGGATCGGGCTTCTCGGCCAAGTTTTCGAGCGGCTTCAAGCGAGTCGGGTTGTAGCCGTTGACCGGCGGCGGCTGAGTGAACTCGGGCATCTTGATTTCGAGATTCTCGTTCTTCCCGGCCGTTTGCTGGATGGGCGCCGGCATCTGGGTGGGTTGCGTCGGCGGTTGTTCGATCCTCACGACATCCTTGGGCAGCGAGACCGGCGACGGGATCATCGGCGGGGCGTTGATCTGGTCGTACGTTTTGGTCGGGTCGCCCATGTTGAAGATCCGCGTCGTCATGTTGCCGGCCTTATCCTTGGCCGCGGCGCGGACTTTCCCTTCCAGCACACTGGCATGGGGAATGCGGAAAACGCCGGGCGAATCGGGATTCGCGGGCTCCATCTGCCGCCATTGATTGTCGCCAATGGGGTACTCAAGAACCACGGACGCCCAATCGGGATTGGCATCCTTCATGCGGCATTGCAAGTAAATATCGCGATTGGCGACCGGCAGCGGCGAGACGCTCAGTTCCGGCGGCGTGCTATCGACCACGAGCACCTGATGCGGGGCTCGCGAGTTCAGGTTCGACGGCGAGCTACGGCCGCCCTTGTCGACCGTCACGAACATGAAGGCATAGTCGCCATCGGTCGCGGCACGGTAATCAAAGCTGGCCTGGCCGGGCAGACCGACCTGCGCGAGCGTCCAGTCCATCCCCGGCGCCTTGACGAAGAGTTTAATTTCCGTCAGATTCGCCCGAGTGGCTTCATCAATATGCAGCGGCAGTCGGATCGTCGCGGCACGCGAGAAGGTCCGCGGCGCGGCAGCCGGCGCTCCCGCGTGCGCGGGCGGCACGATCAACGGGAAGATGTTCCAGGGAATCGGAAAGAACGCGAGGCCCAGTGCCCCGGCCCAACGCAATCGAAATCGGCTCACGGCGAAATCCCCCTCTCTGGGCGGCGTTCAAACACGCCGCCACATGCCCCCAGAATTCGTCCCCTGCGCATCAGCTTTGGCCGATGCGTATCTCGATTGGCTTGCGGATCGATCGTCCGGTCGGCTTGTCCACGATGTTCAACCAGAACGTGTACGTTCCGGGCGTCAACTTTTCCGGCACGCAGAATCGGTATGTGTGATAGTAATCTTGCGGCGGTGACTGTGCGTAATCGGTCTTGGGCAGTTCCGCTTTCCAGAGCAGCGTGTTGCGGGCGTCGCGCAGTTCCAGGGTCGTGCCCAGGCGGATGGCGAACGACCCGTTCTGATTGGCGGGTGCTGCCGTCACCGGCTCGCTCGTAAAGTTCTTCAGTTCCACATAGAGGAAGACCATGTCACCCGAGCGGAACTCGTGGTTCGGCTCGTAGGCGTCAATGTCGGCGAACTTGCGAACACCCCGGCAGAAGCAGACCCGTTCGGTCCGCAGCGAGGCCTTCGTTTTCAGAATCGTCGTGGCCGTTTGCAGCCGATCGATCATGAGCGCCAGTTCGTCCGGCGGCAAAGCGTTGACGCTTCCTTCACCCAACCGTGTCAGGGTGGGCATGAGCGACATCAGCACATCTTGATTCGTCGCATCAAGCGTGCGGAGCAGGCGGGCCGCTTCATCGGGCCGGTTGCTTTGGAAGGCCCGCAACGACTGAACGAGAATCGATTCGGTGGCCGAGATGGCGGTGGTCGCGAGCGGCACGGAAGTCGCCAGCGGCTCCTCGACCTTCAGCGAGACACCCTGGATGGGCAATTGCACTGGTTCGGGAAGCGGTAGCACATTCTCGGCCGGCATAGACTGCCGTCCCGGAATGCTGATGTTCCCGACGCGGACCGGGGTCTCCTCGTGCAATGGCGGCGTAAGTACCGGCCCCATCGGGTTCGGGAACGCGGGGGCAATCAGCCCCGGTTCCACCTTGGTCAACGGTAGTTCAGGTTGCACGGCTCCCGCGGGTTCGATCGGTCCGCCAAATCGCGGCCATTCGGGCTTCAACACCACGGGATCGAGAGCGGGAAGCGGGTAGGGAATGGACGCGGCAACGAGCGGCACGACGGGGCCGAGGACGGCCTTCGTCGATTCCGCGATCGGCGGTTCCACGATGGAAGCACCGATCGGCAGCACCGGCGCTGGAAGCGCTGGCTTCAACGCCACCGGCGGCAAATCGGGCGGCAAGATCGGATCCGCCATGGCGGGGCCGAACTTCTGCGCGACCAGCGGGTCGGGCATGACCGGCGGATTGCCGGCCACGGGATAGGCTTTGAGTGGCGGTGGAGCGGTGGGCCGCTTCACCATGACATGGCCGGGTCCGGTTCCCGTGTAGTACGGTTCGGTTGGGCCATCGTTCGTGCTCATGCATGCTGGGATCAAAAAGGCTCCCAGGCCCATGCCGGCAATTCGCAGACGTCGAGACATCCGTGACCTCGCCTGTCAAAACAGGAATCAAATAATCTTCAGTTCGGGTCCACTCGCATAACCGATCCAGCGATCCAGTCAAGAGAATAAACGCCTTAAATCACGACATTTTGTAGGGAATTCGGCCCTCCCGCCTTGCCATGCTTGCCACCGTCCTCCGGCTTTCTCTCGGTGTTAAAAGCGATTGGGAAGGCAGGCCGTTTGCGTCGAGACGCGTGCTCAAGGTCGACTTTTGGCCATCTAAACATACAATTGCCCATCCGACCTATCAAACAGGAGATCCCCATGCGTCGAAAAGAATTGCGGACCGCGAAGAAACGCCGTCGGAAGGCGAAGCAAAATACGACCTTCAAGACCCGCCGAGTGTCCAGCAAGCACAAGTGCCGTAATCTGTAATCGCCGCGGCGAGCCAAAAGCTCGCCGCTATTTCATTTCCGCCCGCTCATCTCTTCGATTATCATCAATCGGCCTTTTTCAACGCCACCGGGAGATCATCCATGAATTGGCTTCATGCTGCGCTCATTCTTGTATTCTTCGTGCCAGCCGTCTCGGCCGCGGGTAAGAAATGGACCGTCGACGATGTCGTCTTGGCCCCGCACGCGGCCGGGTTCGAGTTCGCGCCCAACGGTCGTTCCATCGTTTGGGTGCGATCGACGATGGATGAAGAGAAGGGCGAACGCATCAGCCAGCTGATGCGCACCGACCTGGACGATCTCACCGAGATTGAACTCACGCGCGGTCAGGAGAGTTGCCTCTCGCCCCGCTGGTCGCCTGATGGGAAGAAGATCGCGTTCCTCACCGATCGTCCGTTGCCCAAGCCGCTCGACAAACGGCGAACTTCGCGCCGCGGTCGTGAAGAAGATGAGAAGAAGGAACCCACTTCCCAGATCTGGGTAATCAATCCCTTCGGCGGCGAGGCCTGGCCCGTCACCGATTTTCCGCGCGAAGTCAGTAGCTTTGACTGGTCCGGGCCGGAGCATCTCGTCTTCATCGCGCAGGAAGAGAAATCGCACTTCGAGACCGCGACCGACGACGACAAGAAGGACACCTCGCAAGTCGTGGAGGACGAGAAGCACGAACCACCCGCCCGGCTCTTCCGTGTCGAAGTTAAGACGCACACGGTAAAGCGATTGACCGACAACATCGACCAGATCGAGTACCTCGCGGCTTCGCCCGACGGCAAATGGGCGGTCGCCCGGCACAACCGCAGTGTGCGTTACCTGTTTGATGCCAAGATCAAACCGGTTCTCCGGCTGCACAACCTCGACGATCAGACAAGCCAACTCATCTTCACCGACAAGAAATTCAACATCTCGAACATCCTTTGGCAGCCGGATAGCCGTGGCTTCCTGGCGACGAACGAAGACAACACCAACCCGCAGTTCCCCTATCCGAACTTCATACAAGTATTTCAGTTCGACGTCGCCGACATGAAAGAGAAGCTCATCGATCTCGGCTGGTCGCGCAGCGTGGCGTCGCAAGACGCCAACGAGTCGATCATCGGTCTTTCCGTGTTGAATGACGCCTTCTTTGCCCTGCTGGCTGACGGCGCCCGGCCGCGGCTGGCCCGCTTCACCCGGCAACGTGAAAGCTGGAAACGCGACTGGATCGAGGGCGACGACATGAAGAACGTCTTCGGCCTGGCCGTTAGCCACGACGGCAAGTCGATCGTCTACGCCCACTCGACAGCAAGCAAACCGCTCGAGTGGCGTTACGCGCCCCTCGCGGACGGCAAACTCGGCGCGGCCAAGTCGATCATGACGTTGAGCGATCATGTCAAGGATCTGCCGTTTGCCAAGAGCGAAGTTATCCGCTGGAAGGGCGCTCTCGAAGAAGAGGTTGAAGGAATTCTGTACTACCCGCACGATTATGTGAAGGGAAAGAAGTACCCGTGCGTCGTCATGATTCATGGCGGGCCGGCCGCCGCCGACCTGGATATGTGGGACGAAAGCTGGGCGTACGCGCCCAACCTCTACTGCCAGCGCGGGGCGTTCGTGTTTCGGCCGAACTATCATGGCAGCAGTTACTACGGCCAGAAGTTCATGGAGTCGATCGCCGGGGGCAAGTATTACGAACTTGAAGTGCCCGACATCGAGAAAGGCGTGGATCATCTCATCGCAAAGGGTCTTGTCGATGCCGACAAGTTGGGCGTTATCGGCTGGTCGAACGGGGCGATTCTCGGCATTGAATTGACAGTGGCCACCACGCGCTACAAGGCCGCGTCCGTCGGGGCCGGCGATGTCGACTGGGTCAGCGATTGGGGCAACTGCGAATTCGGTGAGTCGTTCGATCACTTATATTTCGGCAAGACGCCGCTGGATGATCCGAAACTCTACCAGAGCAAGTCGCCCTTCTATCGCCTGCCGAAATACAAGACGCCGACGCTCATTTTCTTCGGTACAGACGATCGCACCATGCCGACGAAGCAAGTCTGGATGCACTACCGCGGCCTCCAACAACTCGGCAAGACCGACGTCCGCTTCGTCCTCTTCCCCGGCGAGAAGCACAGCCCCAAGAAGCTTGTCCACCAGCGCCGCAAACTCCAGGAAGAACTCGCGTGGTTCGACAAACACCTCTTCCAGACCACCAAGGAAGAGAGCGAGGCCTTAAAGGACGATTCACCGCTGGCCGCCGCCCTGAAACGCGAGGCTGCCGCGCGCGACAAGAACCGGGTCGGGATGCTGGTGAAGCAGACTCTAGTTCCCGAGATCGTGGAACACGAGGGCAAATCGATCGGCCGCTTCGAGATCACCCGTGCCCAGTACCAGGCGTTCGACGCCAAGTATCCGCTCGGCAACGGCGTCGACAACTACCCGGCCACGGGAATCACCTTCGAACAGGCCAAGGCCTATTGCATGTGGCTGAGCAAGGCGACGGGATCGACCTACCGGCTGCCGACGGTCGAGGAGGGCGACGACCTCTACGGCAAAACCGATGCGACTGAGAACACGCTCGACCACTGGGCCGGGTACGCGGTCAATCCCGACGATGCCAAGAAGTTGCTGAAGAAGATCGAGTCGCTGGGCACTCAGTCGCTGCTCTTCGAACAAACAGGAGTGAAAGCGCCGCTCGTCCGCGAAGTCGGCAAGATGAAAGCCGTAGGCGAAGCCGGCGTCTTCGACCTGGGCGGCAACGTGGCCGAGTGGGTGACTACCGAGAACGGCAAAGGCAAACTCATGGGCGGCAGCGCCGACCAACCCGCCGACGCGAAGACGCTGAACTGGGATGCGGGACTGGAGTACAGAGGGTTTCGGGTTGTGCGGGAGGAGGGGAAGAAGTCTGGCAACCCATGAGGTAGAGGTTGTTTCGTGAAAACCGTCTCCGGCAAACGGATGTACCGCCTACTCGAACAACGGGGCTGGACGCTGGCACGAATCAACTGCGAAATGCAAAGTGCACAACAATCGCCAGGGGCTTTCGCGCCCCTGGCGTCCGTCGCGGCTCAATCGAAATTCTGCGGTCCCTTTTCGGAGACCTTCTTCAACTCTTCGGTTTCCTTGAACTTCGTCTGGGCCTTGATGCGGTTGTCGAGATCCTTGACGTAGCTCTGGGCGGCCACCATCATCGCGTGTTCTTGATAAAGCGTGTCGAGTTCGGTCCGCTTATCGCCCGCGACGTTACTGTAGCGGTAGACGAACGAATAGAATTCTTGCAGCGTCGGCGCCCGCTTGTTCACCAGGATGGACACGTAGTAGTGCGACTTGGGTGAATCAGAAATGACGACCACCTCGCCCTTGGGCTTATCGCGGGCATCCAGCAGCATGTCGACCATCACGGGCAGCGGATACGCGATCTGGCGATTGTCGATTTGCGTCTTCGTGTAACGGATCGCGCCGCGTTGCTCTTCCGGGCTCAGCGAATCCTGCTTCTTGAGCATCGCCACCTTCACGGGCGAGTTGAGCGCGGTGAAGCCGCCCGCGTTCACGAGATCGCGGAAGCCGTTGTCGAAGGCCGCGGGATTGTTGGCCATTTCCTTTTCGGCCAGTGCATGAACGTCGGAAGCGAACTTATCCGCCGCCGCCTTGGCCAGTTCGCGGGCCTTTTCCATCTTCCAAGCACGCACAATCGTGTCGTAGAGATCCGGGTTGTCCAGGCGCAAGGCCGCGACGTCGCGGATCGGCGGGTGAACTTTCGGTTCCTGTTCGTCGATCTTCCAAGCCACCCACACCGGTCGATCTTCGTGCAGGAATCGCAGCATCCGGCGGAAGTCGCGATGCGCGTCTTCCTGGGCGTCGCGAGGCTGAACAATCTCGTCGATCACAATCGGGTTGTAGAGTGTGGTCTCGTTGCCGTCGCCGTTGAAACGGGCCATGAACATCGGCATGCGGAAGTCATCGGGCACTTCAAAAAACGCCCGGGTTACGGCACCCTCGAAGTTCGGTTGGTCCTTGACATCGGCGAACAGCGTCGTCAGTGACGGATGGCTCGCCAGGCGGAAGCGATCCACCGGCTTGGGGGTCGTTCCCTTCACGAAATCCTTGTGAGCGGCCAGCCATTCGTTCAGGTAGGCGCGGGCCTCCGCGTCGGCGGCCTCGACCTTGACCTTGTCGATCTTGATCGGATCTTTCTTTGCCCCGTCCTTGGAAGCCGGGAAGACGGCCTTCAGCATGTTCTGGCGGATTTCCTTGAGGTTCTTTTCGAGACCTTCCAGGTCCTTCTTGGCCAAATACTTCGGTCGATTGATAGTGGAATAGGTCTTGATCTCTTCCGCTTCGATCTTGCTCTTGTTCGGCTCCGGGGCGCTCTCCAGCGCGGCCGGCAACATCCCGAGCAGATAGATAGGCAGGCTCGGCTGGACGATCGACATTGCCAGTTGCAGGTCAAGGTCCTGGCGAATCTTCGCCCGGGTCTTGGCGACATCGGACCAGTTGCGATACGAGGCAACCGCGGCGCTGACCTCCATCACCGGCGTCGACATCATCCCCATCTGAGCGATGAGCGACGCGGCCGCGATCGGCGTCAGAAGTCTCGCGTCACCCGTCTTGTTGATTTCATCGCTGAGCAGGAACAGCGTGTTATTGATTTCGCGCGAGCGGCGAATTCGCCCCTGTTCCATCTTGGCCCAGACGGCGCTCTGCACAGCGAGCGGTTCCGCGATCTCCGGCTGAACGACGGTCATGACGGCCGGGATCGGCCCGACGCCCACGTAGGTCGACGTGAAACCCGCGGCAATGGCGCTCGCGGCTTGCAGCAACGGTTGCACCTCCTTGTAGTAATCTTTCTTGGGGTCGATGCTCACGTACTCGACGCGGATGCGGCGTGAATCCTTGAAGCCGGGCGTCTCTTTGGTCGGCGTGTATTCGACCGAGCGGAAGCGATCAAACAGCGACTTGATTTCGATGTCGGTCGGCGTGCCCACGACCTTCGGCAAGAACGATTCGACGCTGACGTCGACGACATCAAACGTCAATTCGGCACAGCGGTCTTTGTAGAAGGTATAGAATTCAAACGGCGTCAGGGCGGCGGCGGCGTTCTCGACTGTCTCCTCGCGACCATTCGGATTGGCGACCGTGTAGTTGCTGCCGATGTAGAGCTTGCGAGCGGCCAGGACACGATATTCGTCGCCGATGGCCTCGAAAATCTGATCGCTCGAAACGCCCTTCAAGCGGTTCTGGCTGATGTTGCGAATGATCGCCATCGAAGTTTCTTCGGGCAGCGGGCCGTCCGTTTCGATGTCGATCATCCTCTTGACGTCCGCTTCGGTGAACTTGATCTTGAACGGATCGGATTCGGCGAGGTCGCGGTACATGATGAACTGGAGCGCGTCTTGCTCGGTGGCGTTGCTGATCGCCCCGAAATAGGTCTGGCCGTCGCGGCGATTGCGGCGGGAATCGTTTGTCATGACGCGGAAGAATCGCTGGATCGCCCGGTATTCGACCGGGTTCTCCTTGGCGCTCAGTTTTTCGAGTTTGCCCTGAAGCTCACGCAACACTCCGCTATAACGGAAGCGTTCGAAATCTTCCTGGCGGGGGTTGAGATTGCGTTCACGCAGGTCGATGGCACTTGTCAATAGGGTGGCGGTCTCCCGATCGCGGATAGCGTTGGCCTTGAGTTCCTGATTGAGCGCATCGACGATCCGCGGCGAGGCGGCATCGGCCGCGGCGAACAAGTAAATGTTGGCGGCCGCACGTTTCATGCGTAGATCGTACAGAGTCTTTTGGTGATAATCCGTACCGTCGATGCTGGCCAGAACCGGTCCACGACGATCGTCGCCGCCGATTTGACGGGAGATCCAATCGAAGAAATCGAAGCCCTGGCCCACGCCGCTCGAGAGCACGAAGATGAACATGATGAAGATCGTAACCACGGCGAGGATGGGTTTCGAGTTCTTGCGAAAAGTATCAAAGGGATTGAAAGCCATTACCATTCCTCAGTTTAGGGCGACTCTCCGTGACGCTTTTCCCCGCGCCGGACTTGACACGCCTGAAATAACTGTACTATTGGTGAGGGGAATATTCTAGGCCGCCCGCTGTCGTTTGTCTCGACAAAGAGTGAATGAGAATCGTTGGCCGCCCGTGATCCATCGTGGAGCGCGAGACCTGACGACCCTTCGATAAGGAGCGACCGTGCCTTCAAGCAAGAAGCCTGCCGACGCGAAGAAGAAGCCGGCCGCCCCGCGCAAGCCCAAAGCGCCGGCGAAAACAGCCGTGGCGAAGACGCCTGTCCGACGCAAAAAAGCCGCGGAACCCGTGGAAATCGGCGGAGAAGCTCCACGCGCCGGGGGCCGCAGCCTCGTTATCGTCGAATCGCCCGCCAAGGCGAAGACGATCGAAAAATACCTCGGGCCTGGCTTCAAGGTTCTCGCCAGTTACGGCCACGTCCGCGACCTGCCGCCGAAGGGTAAACTGCGCACCGAGGATGTCGTCGGCATCAACATCAAAGAAGGCTGGGTTCCGCGCTATGTCGTCGTTGACCGCGGCGCGAAGTCGGGAGGCCGTAAATTCAAATCGGCGGAAGAAATCCTCGCCGAGCTAAAAAAAGAAGCCGACCGCTCGACGATGGTCTATCTCGCGACTGACCCGGATCGCGAAGGGGAGTCAATCGCTTGGCACATCAGCGAGGCGCTCCAGCTCGATCCGAAGCGGACGCAGCGGATCGCTTTCAACGAAATCACTCGCACCGCCGCGCAGCAGGCCCTGGCGAATCCGTCGTCGATCAACGATCAGCGCGTCCAGGCCCAGCAAGCCCGCCGCGTGCTCGACCGCATCGACGGCTACCCCCTCTCGAACCTGCTCGGCAAGAAGGTCACCCGCGGCCTGAGCGCCGGCCGCGTGCAGTCGGTCGCGGTCAAACTGATCGTCGATCGCGAACGCGAGATCGAGGCGTTCAAGACCGAAGAATACTGGAAGATCACCGCCTTGTTGGCC
>Ga0105047_10006157_pt1 | contig 20413 bp, 18 predicted proteins | sample MAT04_FD_78384 | JGI IMG/M metagenome (GOLD analysis project Ga0105047, IMG submission 78384) | Freshwater microbial communities from Lake Fryxell liftoff mats and glacier meltwater in Antarctica - MAT-04 (megahit assembly) | ecosystem: Environmental > Aquatic > Freshwater > Ice > Liftoff...
CTAGTGCTCTGTCAAGATAAAAAGTTAAATTATAATGGCAGTTATTTTTTTCAAGATCAAGGCAAAAAGCACAGGCGTAGCAGTAGCTACGGCGAGTATTTTTAACGCAGAAATTGAGAAAAAGAACCACATTTCATTAAGTTCTTTATCTAGTCAGAGCACTAGCAGTACCTTCTAGTACAAACATCAATTCATCGAGTTCTTTGTGTGCATGTTGGTGCTGGACCCATAGTTTTTGGCACTACGGCACACTCAACGCTTGAAAACAAACCATTAGTTGTGACAGATCTGACTCAAACCCTGATATCCATACCACCTTTGTGCTCCAATGCTGGCTGTGCGGGTAATAAAAATGGTTTAATCGGTTCAGCATTGTGTGTATTGGCGCTTTCATTTGATGCTAATAATGATGTACTAAATCCAGGTATAGCAAGCAAGGCAGTGGATAACATAAAATTGCGTCGTTCCATTTGGAAAATTTTAATGCTGTTTAAACATACACAAAAGTAAAACTAAGTCATTAATTAAAGCTATTTGAGTTTGTATAAAACCATATTAAGTTTGTAGAGTGTAGTATTTTGAAAATATAACTGATTATTATTGATGGAAAGAATTTTAAATGAAGCATTTTTAGACATAGAAATAAAGATACTTCTATCAAAATTGCGGACAAGATGAAGGCCCGAAAATCAGTTTTTATAATGTTCTAGAATCAGATTATTTAAAAATTTAGTTCCTGTTAAATCGATGGTAAGCATAAATCGACCCAATTTGCAAAAGGAATTATGCAAAAGTACAAATCTGAGAAGTAGACCAAACAATAATGTGCTGTTGTTTGATGCTCTTATGATTATTTTCAAAACCCCAAAAAGCCAATGACAAACCGAAACAAGCCAGTTACAAACCTATGTGAATCTTTCCCATTTAACAATGCCACCTTTGTACCGGGTTAAAATTAAAATCATTTAAATATTATGAGTAACAAATTATTTTTCCTACCATCATTTTCAATAATTATCCCATTATTTTTGGTTACATCATGTACTAAAGATGATTTACAAAATAACAAAGATCAAAAAAATGCATCGTTTATCAAAGAATATTGGACATTGAATGAAGGCAAAACTTTCGCCATCAATAACCAAAACAATACAGTCATTACAGCGACATTAAAACCAGGAGTTTTTGCTGATGAGTTTCTGGCTGATGGCACATTCAAAAGTCACGATTTATCTGGAAACGGTACACCTTCCGAAATCGGCATATGGACACTTGAAATAAAATCTAAAGACGTCGCAGGCATTACTTCAGGCACTTTAGCGCTTACATCACCATCATTACAAACATTATAAGGGCAACTTACTACAGATGATGACGGATATCAAAGGTGGGCCATATCTACTGTATTTGATAAATTAAATCTTATAAGTAAGAAATATGAAGCTTATCCTAAAAAGGAGAATTGGGCCGAATATCATTTTACTAAATTATAAATTTTTAAACACTAATCTATTTAATAATGAAAATTAAAATCATGTTTACCTACATTCTTTCAATATTTCTGCTTGTGTCTTGTAGTGATAATAAGAAGCAAGCATCTGGAACTTCATCTGATAAACCATCCAATACAGAAAACAATTACCTCACAATGAAAATCAATGGTGTAGAGTGGACAGCTGACAATAATATTTTTGGTGCTTACCATCCGAAAGGGTATAATAAAGTTATTATGATATCAGGTTCAAAAGGTAAAAAAGATAAAAATGAAATACCCTTCAATATCAATATCTATAATACAAAAGGACCTGGTGAATTTACATTTTCACAGGGAAATAAAGATCTCAGCGTAGCTCAGATAGCCAATTGGTCAGCAGAAGAGTTTATATGTGGCTCTATGATGGGATTTGATATGAAAGTAAATGTAACCAAGGCTTCTTCAAATCCGGATATCATCGAGGCTACATTTTCGGGTGTCATTACATGTAATACTGACAGAACCATGAATATCACTGATGGAAAATTCTATTATCATGAATAATCATAAAAATAATTTCGCAATGAAACTTTTACCCATTTTGTTTGCCCTTGTAGTCTTCCTGATACCTTCGTGCAGTAAAGATAACACTACTGAAGAACCGGAAGAAAATCCTAATCCTAATACTGAAATTGGCAAAGGTCAACCTGGAGTAGTAGGTACAGCTGGAGTTGCTGCATGGGATGTTTTGTCGTCTTCCGAAAAAAATCGAATCAAGGGCTGGAATACTTTATTTTTGCATCAGTCAGTGGGTCAGGATTTGGAAGAAGGCTGTAAGGCCAACGGCTTCCCATGGGAATATTATGGCAACGGAGACAAGATAAATAAAGGACTTATGGGTGGTATTTTTGTGGATGTTGGCAATATTCCCAATGGTAATCCCTATGAAAAAATCAGGGTGTTCAAAGAGCAGTTGCTTAATAGTAAGGAAGTAGTAAAAATTGGAATATTCAAGTTTGGATATGCAGATATTGATGACCAGAACTATAGTCAAGTACAGTCAGCATATAAAGTCATGGTCGATGAGTTGAAGTCCAAAATCACAGGATTCCGAATGCTCCATGTTACCCCACCGTTGGTATATTCGGTGGAATCTTATGATGGCAATGCCGCTCGCATGAAAGTCGGACAATGGATGAAAACAACTTTCGCAGCAACAGATGTAATTTTTGACTTACAGGCAATGGAAAGCAATGATGGTGTATGTCAAGCTGGAGGTGTATGGCGCATTTGTCCCGAAAATCGCAATTCAGCATCAGATCCAAGCGATGTCAATGGAGTAGATTCATCTGATGGTCAGGGCCATATAGGTAAAAAGGCAGGCCAACGTATATCTAAGTCATTGCTATTGAGTATATATAATTGCGGTAAATAAGAATTAACTTTATGAGTAACCTAACTGTTTTTGTTTTTAGAATTTTATTGGTGGTTGGTGGATTTATTTTGATATACATCATCGGCAAACCTATGCTGGAAACGATTCAGTACAAAATGAGTGGTGAATCTACCACGGGCAAAGTAATCGGTTTTAGGGGCAAAGGGGCTAGCAACGCTGTACTGGAAGATAATACAGGAAGGAGTAATGGTAAGCAACGATCCAGAAGACCTGTATATCGATATCCGGTTACTGAAAGCAGTCTTGACTCATTGGATGGTTATGCAAAATCTGCAATAATTTTGCCTTGGATGAATTTTGAACTCAATGAAAAAGTTACTGTAGTTTTTGACAAAGTTGATCCTTCAAGATCACATATTTTCGGCATGGGTATTTTTTTTACAGATACATTGCTGATATTGTTAAGTCTTTACATGGCCAAACTTGGTGTGACAAAAAGAAATAGTTGATAAGTCCTTTTTTATGAATCTAAAATGCCCGATTTGAATACTTATATTTCTATTATCTTTATCCCGTCATCAATCAAAATCGGGTGGTGTTTCTTTCAAAATTAACCTATATAAAACACTTTTTTATATTTTCGTCATTGATGGTGATGGGTGTGTATATTTCAGCACAGTCAGGATATCGTTCATTAAGTTATGGAACAAAAGATGGGATCAGTTCTCCTCGTTGCAGGCAAATGATCAAAGACGCCGATGGGTTCATATGGATCAGCAGTGATAAAGGACTCAACAGATATGACGGCAACTCATTCTATATTTTTAAACATCGGCAGGACGATCCGTTTTCTTTGGCAAATAACAGCTGTAATGGATTATTGACAGATAGCAAAGGCCGATTATGGGTGAATACTGAAGATGGGCTAAGTCTGTATGATAAAACCAAACAGAATTTTAGCAATTTTTATCCTGATACCACTGTGATGCGAGTATTAGGTCTCAGCTATACCCAAATGGCCGAAGACAATGAAGGTCGAATATGGATTGGTGGTCAATATGATGTTTTAATTTTTGATCCTTCTACAAAAGAGTTTATTAATGGCGGATGGTTTGATTTTGCTAAAAATTCGGGTATTATTAAATTTGACAAAAGAAACAGCATTATACAAAGTATCGCTAAAAAATCAAAGAATGAACTTTGGCTGCTCACGGTATATGGATTATTTTCTGTAGATACAAAAACTATGCGATATTCATATTATTTCAGTCATGAGATTGACGATTATTTTGCGTATAATATATCCCATATTGATAAAAAAGGTGTATTATGGATAGGCACTTATGATCATTGTTTTTACACTTTTGAACCCACTAAAAACATCTGGAAACATCATAAATGCCCACCTTATAGTGCAAATTATCCTGATCAGATGATGACAATTCAACCATATCTGGAAGATAATCTTATAATGATGAGGATGGATGATATATTTATCTATAAACCTGATAAAAAAACATTTGAAAAACTGAATTTTCCTAATACTAAAGATAAGTCACTTTCTGCCATTAATCTCAATCTTGCAGTTTTTGATAAAGATATTTATGTTCTAAAAACTGAAAATCCGGTGCTTACACGTTACTTCAGTTCACCAGATTTGATAAAAAAACAAAAAATTGCGTTTGACAAAGACTTTAAAAACAATGCTGGTTATTATATCAAAAACAATCAGATACTTGCGGGCGACTGGGCAAAAAGTAAAATGTTTATTTGTGACAGTTTGTCTTGCAAAACGCTGACAGACAAAAAGGGAGAAAGTCAATTAGGATTATTGCAACTCTATTATCGTTCTCTCGCCGGTGTTTCATATCTGTCTTCAAGTCATGCTGTATATATACTGGATGAAGAAATGAAAAGTGTACGTCAATTAAGACTATCTGAATGCTTTGATCCCGACGTAGAAATAGAGTTCAGAAATTTTGTGGAAGACAATGCCGGGAATGTGTATGTTCGGGAGCGCAGCAAAGGCATTTTTAAAATCAATCAAGATCTCCAATCCCTAGAATATTTTGATATCGGGGTGAATGATAATAATTATGGTGCCTTGTATTATGACAAAGTCTCCGGCAAACTCTGGCTGGCTACAGATAAGAATGGCTTGTATGTAATTGATCCGGTAACAAAAAAAAATAAAAACTATCCACTGTCGTCATCATTCAGTATGAAGAAAGGTTTTATCAGCGATATTTCAGGGGATAACCAGGGCAATGTTTTCCTGCTGATGCCCGGAAGAGGCATGATGCATATCAGAAGTAAATCCATGCAATCCAGGCTTTATACCGAGGAAGATGGATTGATTTCGGATGAAGTGAGATATGGATTTACTTCCACAGAAGGAATATTTTGGTTTACCACAGAATCAGGCATTATGGCCTTTGACATACATGAACAGAGATTGTATTCCTTTACAAATGAGCCTGATGCACAACTGTTTTTTCATCGGATTTTTCCTGATCTGACCGGTAATATTTGTCATAACCTATTTCCTGGACAGATCCTACGACTAAACAAAAATATTATTCGTTCTGGCATACATCTGGGGAAAATATACCTTAAAGAAGTGACGCTTTTCGGCAAAAAATTGAGCTCAGATAGTATATTTACTTTAGAACATGATGAAAATAATCTTGCATTCAGATTTGGATTGATTACCAAAACTGCTGTCGTCCTACCTGACATCGAATACAATATCAACGCACAGCCTTGGCAAAAACTAGACAATGATATAACACTAAACTTGTTTAATCTGTCCCCTGGCAAATATAAGATAGAAATCAGACAAAAATATCATCCTGAAATATTGCACACAATAGAGTTTATTATAAGACCTCCCTGGTGGAATACCTGGTGGTTTTACATCTTAACACTTATAGCTACTATATGTACGGGTTTTTGGATGTATAAAAAAAGAATAGCTTCAGTCAGGAAAGAAGAAACCGAAAAAAATACTCTTCGTCAGCGAATATTACAAATAGAAATGTCTGCCCTTAGAGCGCAGATGAATCCTCACTTTATTTTCAACTGCCTCAATTCGATCAATCGGTTTATACTGGTCAATGATACCGATGCTGCCTCAGAGTATCTGACCAAGTTTTCAAGATTGATTAGGATGATTCTTGATGCTAGTCGTGAAGATATGATCTCTTTGCAAAAAGAACTTGATGTACTCCAACTATATATCGGCATGGAAGCCATGCGGTTTCAGGATAGTTTTGAGTGGAAAATAGATATTGACCCGTCAGTTCATACAGAAAATGTACTTATCCCTCCACTTTTGTTACAACCATACGTTGAAAATGCTATTTGGCACGGCCTCATGCAGGCACCGCCCGATTGGGGTATAAAAAAACTTGATATTCAAATCTCTTTTGAAAATGATGGTCAAAATACTGTAATTACTATTAATGACAATGGAATAGGTCGTGAAAAAGCAGCTCAACTGAGAAGCAAGAATGTCGATGGCCGTAAATCATATGGCGTCGTGCTTGCACAGGAACGATTAAAACTTCTGTCCAAATCAAATAGAAGTGACTCTACAGTTAATATCAAAGATTTGAAGTCTCCAGAGGGCATCACCGTAGGTACGAGCGTCATTATTCGTTTATCATTATTGTTTAAAAATACCTAATTATGAATGCCGTAGTCATTGACGATGAAAAATATTGTACAGATGTACTCACCATACTGCTTGGAAAACATTGCCCTGATGTCAATGTCGTCGCTGTATTCAACCAGTCTACTGTTGCACTTGAATATCTCAAATCACATCAGGTGGACATCATTTTTTTGGATATTGAAATGCCGCAGATGAACGGTTTTGAGCTTCTTTATCAATTAGGAACAGTGTCATCGATGGTGATATTTACTACAGCATATGACCAATATGCACTCAAAGCCTTTAAATTCAATGCTATAGACTATCTGTTGAAACCTATCGATAAAGATGAACTCACCACTGCAGTGAGAAAATCCAGTAGGATTATGCCTTTGTCTCCTGAAAATATCGCACACCTTCACTACCTCAGTCGACATAGTGTACCGGACCGTATCATGTTGCCCATAGGCCAAGAACTCATCATGGTCAATGTAGAAGAAATTATTTGTTGTGAGGCAGAAGGAAGCTATTGCAACGTGTATTGTTCAGGTTTGAGTAAACCATATCTCCTGTCAAAAAACCTTCGAGAAATGGAAGATATCCTAAATAATCCTGGATTTTTCAGGCCACATACCTCTTGGCTGATCAATGACAAATATATCCATAAAATCATCCGTGGTGAAGGCATGGAAATCGTAATGCAAGGAAACTTCCATATCCCTGTCTCACGTGGCAAAAAACAGGAGGTGATGGAAAGATTGAGCAGTTAGTAATATTTAATTTTTGCTTAAATGTCATTGTTTAATATGATACTTACAGCACAGAAACCAAATAAGTTAAATCATCGGCCCTGGTCCTGCGACGGATGATAGATAGTGCGTCGATGTGACCAGTATGTTATGGTTTATATTTTAATTTTCCGGAAAGTTGACTTCGACCATTGGAGTGATGATGTATCTTTGGATTTATTATTATGAAAAGTATCACATCAGAAAGAGGATGAAAGAAACAATACATGACCCAAAGTCCTTAAAAATCAATCTAAACTAATTACCTTTGTCCCTATGGATTCGTATACTATTAAGATAGAGCAATTTGAAGGGCCATTTGACCTGCTTCTGTTCTTTATTGAACGGGATGAGTTGGATATAAATGATATTCCCATAGCAATAATAACCAATGATTTTCTGGAGTATATCAGACATCTGGAAGCATTGGATATAGATGTCGCCAGTGAATTTATACTCGTAGCTGCTACTCTTATGCGCATCAAAGCAAAAATGCTTATCCCACGCAAAGAGATGGATGAAGAAGGAAATGAGATAGACCCAAGAGAAGAATTGACACAAAAACTTATTGAATACAAAAAATATAAATCAGTTCTCGATGAGATGAGTGCGCTGGAAGACAACAGACACTTCCGGCATGTACGTGGTAATGCCACTGCCGAGCTTCGCCAGATTGCAGAAAAAGCTTTGGTAGATATCGAATTGGAATCACTCAACCTGTATAAACTGCTACAGACTTTCCAGCAATTGATCAAGAAGTATGAAGATGATCTCAATAAACCCAAACATGAGATCATAAAATTTGACTACAGCATAGAAGATCAACAACTATATATTCTAAAAAAAATTCCAAAGGGGAAAAAAATTGCATTTGAAAATATTTTTCTATCCTTGGAAAATCGTACACATGCTATTGTTACCTTTATTGCACTTCTGGAGCTACTTAATCTTCAGACTATCGAACTTATCCAAGGTGATGGAATTAATAATTTTTGGTTAAACATAGTATAATTGGACAATTATCTTATTTACCTGAATAATTTAAATAGTTTTGCATGATTTTTTAAAAAAATATTAAATCGATGATTCGATTACTGGGTCTTGCTTGTAATTTTTTGGCCAAACTCTTTATTGTTACCATACTGTCTATTCTTTTTATAGCTTCATTGTTTTATTTACCTACAAGTTTTTTTGACTTTCCGGATACAAAACCATTTTTAGGTCATTTTATTTACAATCCTTACCAATCACATGCTGATAGCGTGTTCAGAGCAAATTTTCATGCACATTCAAAAGCATGGAAAGGTATAACTGATGGCAATGACACAGAACAGGAATTATTTGACGCCTATACTCAACATGGTTATGACATCGCCAGTATATCCAATTATCACAGCATAAGCAAATATGCACAATCACGTACGGATTTGTACATTCCGGCATATGAGCATGGGTATAATATACTCAAATCACATTATCTCGTCATCAATGCTGAAGACGTCAGTTATTTTGATTTTCCGCTATTTCAGACCACGTCCCATCAACAAAAAGTCATTCATCAAATTCAAAAAAAGAATAAATATATTGCTATAGCACATCCTAAATTCGGAGGAGGACGAACTTTTGAAAACATGCATCATCTGGTAGGTTATGATTTTACAGAAGTGCTGAATCATTACAGGGTTTCTGATGATTTTTGGGATGAAGGATTATCGGCTGGTAAATTATCCTGGGTTTTGGGCAATGATGATATACATAATGTCACCACTGATCCGTCTTTCAAAATGTGGAATATGATTTATTCTGCAAATCGACATCCTGACAGCATTATGATCAATATGAAAAGAGGTTGCCACTACGCTGTACAAAGTTATAATGGAAAGTCTGATAATACTTTTTTAAGTTGCAACAAAATAAATGACTCCACTTTCTACTTAAAATTTTTAAATGCTGCAGATAGTATTCAATGGATTGGCCAGGGTGGTTTAGTAAAAAAAACCATCATACAGTCTGACTCCTCAACTTATACTTTCGTCCCTGCTGACACCTATATCAGAGCCGTTGCTTTTAATGGCAATAGCCGTATTTTGCTTAATCCACTTTTGCGATATGATGGCCATATTGTACCGTTTGCAAGTACACTAAAAGCATCTGAAAATACAGTCAAAACCTGGTCTGCGAGAACAGTCATTGCCTTGTTATCCCTTAGCTTTCTGTTTTTAATTCGAAAAACAATATATTTTTAATGAATAGCCTTTTCTTAAGGTGGATAGAACGTCCACGTAATGCTATATTGTTTTTGATTGGCTTGTCTGCAATGTTTTACATTGGACTTGGTCACGTTCATCTTTTTGATTGGGATGAGATCAATTTTGCTGAGTCAGCCAGAGAAATGATATCCAGTGGTGATTATATGAGAGTCCAAATCAATTATTCACCTTTTTGGGAAAAACCACCACTTTTTTTTGGCTTCAGGTCATAAGCATGAAAGTATTTGGTGTCAATGAATTTGCTGCCAGATTTCCCAATGCCGTTTTTGGTACCATATATTTATGCACGTTTTATATCATAGGTCGAAAACATATTTCCGCTCTGTTTGGTATTTTTTGGGCAATATTATTTTTTAGCACCCTTTTGCCACATATTTATTTCAAGTCAGGTATTATAGACCCGGTATTCAATTTTTTTATTTTTTTGTCATTATACAACCTCATGCTTGTCCTAAGCGAAGATACCGGACAAAATAAAAATGCTATTCTATCCGGCATTTTTAGCGGATTAAGCGTTCTGACGAAAGGTCCGGTAGGTTTCTTGTTGCTGGCGCTATGTTTTTTGGTTTTTACCATTTTAAGTAAAGGAAAATCTACACCGAGGTTAAAGTATTTTTTATATTTTATTATTGGTTTTTTGGGCTTGGTATGCAGTTGGCTTTTGGTAGAACTATACCAAAACGGCACAGAAAATATGATCAAATTTATGGAATATCAGGCAGAACTTTTTAGTAGTCCTGTGGCCGGTCACGAACAACCTTTTTACTATCATTTTTTAGTCGTATTTATAGGCTGTTTTCCGATATCGATATATGCCATACCTTCTCTGATGGGGACACAGCTAAGATCGCCCATCGGATTCCAAAAATGGATGCAGATTTTATTTTGGGTTGTCATTATACTATTTAGTATTTCGACAACCAAAATCATTCATTATTCATCCATGACATATATACCCTTATCATTTTTGGCAGCACTGTATTTGTACCGTGTGTGGGAAGGAAATCTGTTTTGGAGACAATTTATGACGTGGCTTTACTTGGGATTGGGTTTGCTTTGGGGGTGCATATTTATTACAGTGCCACTGATATTAAAATATACCAATGTACTTTTGCCATATATAAAAGATGATTTTGCCAAAGCATCACTTAATACACCTGTAAATTGGACAGGATATGAGAGTATCACTGGAGTAGTACTTATTGCTGGTGTATTATGGTCTCTTCATTATCTAAAGAAAAACAAGATTATTCATGGTCTTTTCATTTTTGCAGCTTCGATAAATACCACTTTACTTTTAACTACTTATTTAATATTGCCAAAAATAGAGGCGTTTACACAGGGACCAGTTGTCAGATTTTATCAGCAAATCAGTCAGGAAGAAGCTTACATAGAATCCTATGGCTATAAAAGCTACGCACAATATTTTTATGCCAACCAAAAGTACGGAAAAAATGAAAAAAGAAAAGACCTGAACTGGTTGAAATTTGGGCAGATAGACAAACCTGTGTATTTTGTATCAAAATCTACGAATACAGAACTCGACAATGTAGCTGGTTTCAGGCTCATTAAGACCGAAGGAGGATTCAGATTTTATAAAAGAAATCCAAAGTGAGCATGAAAAAATGTGTACTGATAAATATGCATATATCTGAGAAGCGTCTTGTTTCTTTGGCATAATTGCGTACTTTTGCTCAAATTTTCAATGATTTATGTTAGACAAGCTCGAAGCGATACAGGACAGATATCAATATCTGGAAGAAAAACTGTCAGATCCCGATATCCTTGCAGACATGAAGCAGTTTGCCAAAATTAATAAGGAATACAAAGATCTCAGCGAAATAGTTGAGACATTTATAGCATACAAAATTACAGCATCAAGTATCGAAAATGTCAGAGTCATGCTCAGGGATACTGATCCGGAGATGAAAGAAATGGCTGAAGCAGAATTGGCAGCGCTGACACCTGCACTGGATGATCTGGACGAACGAATCAAATATCTGCTCATACCCAAGGATCCGGAAGATAGCAAGGATGTAGTTTTCGAAATACGTTCCGGCACAGGGGGAGATGAGGCCAGTATTTTTGCAGGTGACTTATTCAGAATGTATTCTAAATATTTTGAATCTCAGGGCTGGAAGATTGAAATTTTGGATGAAAACCCTGGATCAGCTGGCGGTTATAATAAGATTGTGATGGAAATTTATGGATCTGATGTCTACGGAAAACTAAAGTTTGAGTCTGGCGCTCACCGTGTACAACGGGTTCCTAAAACCGAGTCTCAAGGTCGGGTACACACATCTGCTGCTACAGTGGTAGTTATGCCCGTTTTTGAAGAAGAAGATATTGACATTCGCAAAGATGAACTAAGAACAGACACTTTTCGTGCACAAGGCGCAGGTGGTCAGCATGTCAATAAAACTGAATCGGGTGTACGATTTACTCACTTACCCACTGGAATTGTCGCAGAAAGCACGGATTCCAGATCCCAGCACAAAAACAGGGAAATCGCACTCTCCAGGCTATATGTAAAAGTAAGAGAATCTGCTCGGGAGAAAACCTACCTTGAACAAAAAGATAAAAGAAAATCTCTTGTGGGTTCAGGCGACAGATCAGACAAAATAAGGACATATAATTATCCGCAAAACCGATTGTCGGATCACAGGATAAATCTTACCCTATATAATCTCGATAGAGTAGTAGAAGGTGATCTGGAAGAAATTATTCAATCCCTGCAAAGGGCAGAAAACGCAGAAAAGATGAAGGGTGTGGAAGACTAAATCTGCATGTGATTCTATTTCTGGGCAGTCTTCATGAGATACCATGCTAAAATTGAAAAAAACATATTTGGTATCCATACACCGACGATTGGCGGCAGGGACAGATTGGTAGAAAATGTTGTACTGAATTTAGATAATATCACAAAAGCTGCGCCCATGACTACACCTGCAGCGATGTGAAAACCCATACCTCCTCTTACTTTTCTGGAAGCTACTGATACACCTATGAGGGTCAGTATAAATATTGTAAACGGATCAGCAGTCCTTCGGTACAACTCTATGCTGTATTTTTTTCCTGAATCCAATCCTTTGTCTTTTTCATATTGCAGATATGATCTCAATTCAGTAGATGTCATTAATTCCATTTGATTGGTATATCTAGTAAAATCTTCGGGTACAAAATTGAAAGCAGTGTCCAGATGTTCATTGGGTCTAGGTATGATGTTTTCATATAATTCACCAAAGGTCCGTTTCTCGAAACCTTCCAGTCTCCAATTATTGGGTGCGCTTTGAAATTTTATACTATTGGCTTTAAGCGTGGATACCAATTGCCCGTCTTTAAAACTTTCCAGTCGAAATGTTCTACCTGAACTGTCACTACTTGAGTAACTTCGAATATAAACCTTGTCTGTAGGGGACAACCAGAAGTGTATATTATGGTTAAGCGTGGATTTCAGGCTAGCCTTGATATATTTCACTTCGAAAGCATTTTTATAGGTATTGCTTCTCGGGATAACATAATTATTGCCAATCAAAAGCAGGACAGCAATAAGACCTGCAGCTATCATATATGGCCGAATAAATCGCGCATAACTCACACGCGCACTCAGAATGCTGATTATTTCTGAATTTTTAGCCATACGCGATGTAAAAAATATTACAGCCAGCAAAGCAAATAGAGGCCAAAGCAAACCATTTATATAGGGTATAAAATGAAAATAATACTGAACAGCAATTTCTTTGAGTGACAGGTTGGAATTTAAAAATTTGTCCACCATCTCAAAGTAGTTGATTGTGACAGCTATCATAGAGATAAGCATCATGGTGAAAAAAAATGTACCCAAGTACTTTTTAATAATATACCAATCCAGTATTTTCATGTTTGTTAAAATTATAATCTTTGGCTTACAGACCTTACCATTTCCTCCTTCCAGCTATAAAACGTTCCTTCTCTGATTTTAAGTCTGCTTTCTGCGACCAGCCATAAGAAAAAACTCAGATTTTGCAATGTCGCAATTTGTCCCGCCAGCAATTCTTCCACTTTAAAAAGGTGACGAAGATACGCCTTGGTATGAATTCTGCTTGTATAGGCATTACTTTCCGCGTCTATAGGACTAAAATCGTCCTGCCACTTTGCATTCTTGATATTTATCAGTCCATTTTTTGTATATAATATGCCATGTCTGGCATTTCTGGACGGAAGTACACAATCGAACATATCTATGCCAAGGGCAATACTTTCTAGTATGTTTTCAGGAAGGCCTACTCCCATTAAGTAACGGGGTTTATCCGCCGGCAATATACCACAGACCAATTCTGTCATTGCATACATATCTTCATGTGGCTCTCCAACAGATAGCCCTCCGATAGCATTCATATCCTGATGCTGCGCCGCTATAAATTCAGCAGATTCTTTTCTCAAATCAGGAAAAGTACTGCCTTGTACAATCGGAGAAAATGTTTGATCAAAATCATACTCCGGATCGGTGGTATTCATTCTGTTTATACATCTGACGAGCCATCTGTGCGTCATGTGCATAGAATTTCGTGCATACTTGTAATCACAGGGATAAGGCGTACATTCGTCAAACGCCATAACGATATCAGCTCCGATGATTCTTTGTACATCCATGACGGATTCAGGACTAAAAAAATGTCTCGATCCATCTACATGAGATTGAAATTTTACTCCTTCTTCTGTAATCTTTCGCATACCTTTGAGGGAGTACACCTGATAACCGCCACTATCTGTAAGTATGGGCTTATCCCAAGACATAAATTTATGTAACCCTCCTGCCTTTTTCAGTATTTCAATACCCGGACGAAGATATAGATGATAAGTATTACCAAGAATGATCTGAGCTTTTATGGTATTTTCAAGTTCATGCTGATGTATACCTTTTACCGTCCCTTGGGTGCCGACAGGCATAAATATAGGTGTCTGTATCTCTCCATGAGCGGTGGAAATAGTTCCTGCCCTTGCCGAAGAGCCGGGATCTTTATAGTCTACGTTAAATTTCATTTCTTAATTTGATCTGAATCTCGCCATATCCATTTTTATTAGGACGGCAATCATTATAGAAAATGCAATAAGTGATGACCCACCTTTGCTGATAAATGGTAATGGAATACCTACCACAGGAAGAAGACCCATCGTCATTCCGATATTGAATGCAAAGTGAAAAAACAAAATACCAGCCACTGCATAACCGTAATTTCTTATAAACTCAAGATTGGCTCTTTCTGCAATGATAATACATCTTATCAGCAATATGGAAAATAGTATTATCACCCCCAAACTTCCTATAAATCCCTGTTCTTCTCCGATAGATGTAAAAATAAAGTCCGTGGATTGTTCCGGAACATAGTCAAGTTTGGTCATTTCACCTTTGAGAAAACCTTTACCCTGAAATCCTCCCGAGCCAATAGCCAGTTTAGATTGTATAATATTGTATAGAGACCCACGAGGATCACATTTGTCGGGTCTAAGCCATACATTAATACGATCTTGTTGGTGTGGTCGTAGAAAATGGTCAAATACGTAACTTGAAGTGTATGAAAATGCAGACGCAAAAATCAGAACAGGAACAACAAATCCTATGATTTTAAATTTTCTGCTTCTCATCTGTAAAAATAAATAATAACCAAACCCGGATAATGGAGGAAAAATAACAAACACCTGTTCGTTTTGATATAATAAAAATATCATAACCAGCAATATTACAGCGACAATTGTCAGGGCTCTTTGGGTTTTTTCGATATCAAAAATTAATATTGAACTACCAAAAAACAAAAGGAATACTGTCACTAAAAAAGGAGTGTACATCAATGAAAAAATGAAGATTAATGCCACACTCAAACCAACCAGAATGACCCATGGAGACATGCCTCTTCTGTACAAAAGAATAAAAAAGGAAAGAAATACCAAGGAAGAACCAAAGTCCGGTTGTAAAAGTATAAGCAGGGCAGGCCCCAGAAACAGGGCTAGAGAAATAGCAAATACATTGGTATTGGTAACACTTGTTTTAAAAAAACTTAGATAACTGGCTAATGCTAAAGCAGTGCCAAATTTTGCCCATTCTGATGGTTGAACAGAAAAGAACCCAAATGAAAACCAAGCCTTTGCCCCGTTGATTTCTTTACCAACAAAAAGTACAAGGATCAGCAAAAAAACAGTAATCCCATATATAGGAAACGCCAGCGTATTCCAAAATTTCCAATCCAGTGTAAGTGCACTAAGAAATGTTGGAACCGAAAGTAAAACCCACAAAGACTGCGCTCCGATGGGTGTGGTGACATCCAGAAAAGAATAAGGCGCTTTCGGATCATATAATGTTGAAAATACCATAAACCATCCGATTACTACCAGACTGAAATACACCGATAAAGTGATCCAGTCAAATGTCTTATTTTTGGATAGGGTTTGTTGTGCCATTAGGATTTCAATTACTTACTAGTGCTCTTTTACTAACATTGTCATATACCGGAGTTGCAGAAAGAAAAGTCTTCTTTAGCTCAAGCAAAAAAGGCATCAACTTGTTTTTATTTTCAAAGTAACCTACTCGCACCTGATAATAAGGCGCCACGTGTTTCCAATCCACATTCATATCAGGGTACATCATACTGAAATTTGATTTGGCACTTTCCATCTCTCTTCTGTCATCGGTGGTGATGATCTGAATCCTCCATGCTTTTATAGTTTCATTTGCTTTCCCGTTCAAAACAAATTTTTCCATAAATCGATCCACAGACACTGAAGTTTTTACTTTTACATTGGATTGTCCATGTAACTGAACATCCGATATTGAAACCAGAAAAATAAAAAATAAAAATAAATAAATATACTTACCTCTACATATTGTCATATTAGAATTTGTTTTATCAAAACTAAACGAAAGTTTAGCTGAAAAGAATGCAAAATTAAGAAAAATTCGAACAAAAAATAAGATAAAATCGTGTATGCACCCATTTTTATACCCTACATGTCCTTCTCTGGCTTAAAATAATGACGTTAATAAAGTATTCAATCCGGCAAAATGATACTAATCTGTAAAAATTCAGGTTTATACTTTTAGATTGAAAAATCAAAGCATTTTTTGTCAGACCAATCTAATTGTTGAAAGAATAGCAGCGCTATTGTTGAAAAAATAACTGAGGTATCACGGAAAATGAATGATTTTCAGTCAAAATTGATAGTACCTGTGTAGTTACACAATCTTTATAGGAATTTGATGTTCCTACTGAGTCCTTCATATTTAGTCCTTTTGACAGCGCTACCTTCAAATAATGCATCGAAAGTGGATTGTGTCATGTTTTGCCAATCTTCCTTTTTCATATTGAGCAGATCTTCCTTTGGTATAAATTCGGTCTCTTCATGCGGCTGAGCAAACCGATTCCAAGGGCACACCTGCTGACAAATATCACAGCCAAACATCCAGTTGCCCATTTTACCCTGAAATTCAGATGGTATGTCTTCTTTATGTTCTATGGTCAGGTATGATATACATTTACTACCATCCATGACATAGCCTTGGGCATCAATGGCATCCGTTGGACACGCTTCAATGCATCTTGTGCAAGTCCCGCAATAATCAGACATAGGGCTATCATATGCCAAATCCAAATCCAAAATGATTTCAGCAAGGAAAAAAAAAGACCCTTTTTTGGGATGAATCAGTAGTGTATTTTTGCCAATCCAACCTATACCGCTTCGTTTTGCCCAGTCTCTTTCTAAAACCGGCGCAGAATCTACAAATACCCGACCATTTACATTTCCGAATTCAGCTTTGATATTTTCAAACAGCAGATTTAATTTTTTCCTGACTACTTTGTGATAGTCTTTACCGTATGCATACATTGATAGTTTAGGAGCATCTTCATCAGCTTGCTTTACAGGGCTGAAATAATTATATGCCAGCGAAATGACACTTTTGCAACCTGGTACAAGCACTGTCGGATCTACTCTTTTGTCGAAGTGATTTGTCATGTAACTCATGTCTCCATGATAATTTTGGGAAAGCCATTTTTCAAGATTTTTGGCTTCTTCTATCATCAATTCCGCCTTGGTTATACCACATAATAAAAACCCTAAAACACTTGCTTTTTCTTTTATAAAGGCTGACCGATCCGAAAGTTGCATAAATTTAAGAGATAAACAGAACAAAGGTACATAGTATTCTTAAATAGGTATTACACGCCCTTCAAAAATCCAAGTTTATTTTCCGGAGTGATGACAAGATGGAAATTCTCCTTAAAAAGTTTAATAGCAATAGCAAGTAGAATGATACCAAAGACTTTACGCAATATAGCAGCACCTGCGTCGCCAAGTTTCTCACTTATCTTATCAGAAAAATGTAGCACAGCAAATACCACTACAATATTAATGAAAATAGCCGCCAGAATATCCATATTTTCATATTTTGACTTTAGCGAAATCAAGGTGGTCATCGTACCCGCTCCAGCGATCAAAGGAAACGCAATAGGCACTATGGTACCCACAGAACTACCTGCACTTTCTCTGAAAAATCTGACACCAAGTATCATCTCCAGTCCAAGGAAAAAAAGGATGATAGCACCAGCTACAGCAAATGACTGAACATCTAGGCCAAATAGTTTTAGAATTCCTTCACCTGCAAAAAGAAACGCTATCATCAATCCCATGGAGACGAGTGCCGCCTTCAGAGAATCTACTTCTACACCTTTCTTTTTTAGGTCAATAATGACTGGAATATTGCCCACAATATCTATTACAGAAAAGAGTATAAGGGCTATACTGAGTATGTTAGCTATGTTCATAACAAATATTATTCTTTTAACACCAATATAAAAGACGGTAAAACAAATATAATGTTGCATTTTGATTAATAAAGTAACATTAATTGACATAACGTTAACATAAGCCACCGTTGTTAGAAAAATGCAAAAGTTAAATTTAAGGAATATAATCCCATAATTACATATAATTTGTGGTATATAATCAATAAATTATATACAAAATGTGGAATAAGGCCTTAAAATTCACAATAATTTAATGAGGTCACCTTTTACTCTAAAAGTTTACCTACAATATGTTTTTATAAATTAGACTTCTTAATGATTTTACCAAAAATATAGAATTGGTATCTATTTATGTAAATTTAACTTATTACACATAATATTTGCATTAAAAAAGACATTTTTACATAATAATATATAAAATAGTTGTACAACTTATTATTACGTTGTACATTTGCTTTAATATTTAATAGTTGGCAAATATTGATAGTATCATGACCATTAAAAATATCATTTTCTTTATCGTTTTGACTTTGCATTTTGGTATGTACGGTCAGAAGAGTGATTGTATATCAGGTGATAGATTGATGTCTCAGCAAAACTATATGATGGCCGCTGAAAAATATACATCTTGCTATCTCACTGATACTATGGATAAAAAACCATTGGCAGCACTTGCCAACTGCTATATGCAAATGGGAGATTATACGTTGGCAAAACAGTATTTTCATCAATTAGAAAAGGATAGTTTGTATAGCACAGAAGCCATTTCAAAATTAGCCATTATCTACGAGTCTCAACAAAATCTACCCAAATCCATCAAATATTATCGTGCGATAAATGTCCTTTATCCTGAAAATCCCGTCTACCTACGTAAACTGGGCAATCTGTATCTACAAGGTCGGGAACCAAAACAAGCACTAGAATCTTATCTGCAAGCCAACCAACTCAATCCTCGTGATCTGCTGACGATACAAGGATTGACGGAGTTTTATCTTTCTGGTGACAATCTCGGTAAAGCGGATAGTTTGGCAAACAATGGCATCAGTATAGATAGTAATAATGTAGGACTCCTATTACTAAAATCTAGAATCAGATACAAAAAAAGAGATTATAAAACCACTTCGGAAGTCCTTCATAAACTTACTTACCAAACAGAACTTAATAATTTTTACAATAAGCTGCTTGGTTATTCATTTATGCAAATCGACTCGCTCGATAAAGCCATTTACCACCTGCAAAAATCACTCTTAGATGAAAACGATCCCGAATATGCACTTTTTTACCTTGCTTTGGCAAACGAAAAAAAGAAAGAATACTCCAAGGCAGAATGGTTTTATCAGGAAGCAGCAAAAGCAGGAATTTCTGAAAACATGGCCCAATATCATCGTGGTTTGGCTCGCATTTACACCCACCAAAAGGAGTATTCAAAAGTCATCAGTCAGTATCAAAAAAGTATGGAATACCAATCTGATCCTGAAGTATATTTTTTCATGGGCAATACTGCCGAACAGATGAACAAAAAGAAAAACAAAGCCATACAATATTATCAGCTTTACTTAGATAGCGATGACAAAAACGAAGAATGGAGCCGTATTTCCGCTCAGAGAATCAAAGTATTAAAAGAGAATGAATTTATGAGTAAGAAGAAAAAATAATGCCACAATTTCAATACTAATTTATCAAACGAAATATTTTAACATAAACCTATATCAATGCAAAAATTAACCAAGGCAGAAGAAGAAATCATGCAATTGTTTTGGGACAAAGGTCCTTCATTAGTCAGCGCTTTGATCGATGAAATGTCCGAACCCAAACCTCCACATTCATCCGTTTCATCCATCGTCAGAATACTGGAGAAAAAAGGATTTGTAGATCATAAAACGTATGGAAAGACTTATGAATATTTTCCTATCATCAGCAAAAAGGAATATTCTAGGTTTTCGTTGAGTAAGTTGGTCAGTAATTATTTTGAAGGATCGGTGAATGAATTGGTCTCTTTTTTGGTGAAGGAAAATGATATCACTTTGAGCGAATTAGAACGAATTAAACAAGA
>Ga0105047_10006158_pt1 | contig 20411 bp, 24 predicted proteins | sample MAT04_FD_78384 | JGI IMG/M metagenome (GOLD analysis project Ga0105047, IMG submission 78384) | Freshwater microbial communities from Lake Fryxell liftoff mats and glacier meltwater in Antarctica - MAT-04 (megahit assembly) | ecosystem: Environmental > Aquatic > Freshwater > Ice > Liftoff...
GACGAACCCCCTCGGCCAGCGCGAGTCGATCACGGCCTGCTCGCACTTCTCCTGGCTGCCGTACCGGTCGAGAAACTCCGCCATCGACAGCCCCTTCTGAAACTGAACACGATTCATAGCCATAGGTCACCTCGGAGTACGGTGACCTCATCTTCCAGCCTGGCTAGCTCACTGCGTGAGCTACTGCTTGGGCACACTGAGGTGTGTCGCTAATCAGGTATGCTTTTGCTATACAGCAAAGAGGTAGCTATGGAAACCGCGAAAGTATTTTGGTCTGGCCGCTCGCAAGCGGTGCGTTTGCCCAAAGACTTTCGGGTCGAGGGTTCGGAGGTGCGCATTCGCCGTCATGGCGCAGCCGTGATCCTGGAACCCATCCCCGTAGACTGGGCTTGGCTTGACGCACTCGTCGGTCCTGTCGATGTTAACTTTGGGCAGGCAGCTTCGGAAAAGCCGACGCCGCAGGAGCGTCCGGATCTGGACAAGGTGTTCGGTGGCTGATGCGTTACCTGCTCGATACCAACGCTGTCATCGCGTTGCTCAACGACTCCTAAGGGCAGATCTCGCATCCGGTGCGAACGCTGCTGCCAGCCGACTTTGGCTTTTCGTCCATCGTGATGCACGAGTTGTATTGCGGCGCCTGCAAGAGCCAGCGGTGCGACCGGAACCTGGATATCGTAGACAAGCTTCGCTTCGAGGTCGTGCCCTTTGACCAAGAGGATTCGCGCCATGCCGGAGACGTCCGCTGTGCCCTGGCTGTACAAGGCGTTCCGATTGGCGGCTACGACGTCTTGATCGCGGGCCAAGCGCGCGCCCGAGGATTGACGCTGTTGACACGCAATGTGCGTGAGTTTCGGCGCGTGAACGGTCTTCGCATCGAGAATTGGACGGGCAGTTGATCTGCCAGCGACATTGGCGGGCGCGGCAACGGAGTAAGGCGGGCTTGACAGGGGACGATTGATCTCGCTGCGCAGGGCGGCGATTCCGCCGTGAGTGTTGCTCGAGCGTCGGACAATCTGGCACTCAAGTGCCCACAGCTATGCGGTACACTGTTCAACAGTTGAACGCACCTACCGCATGCAACCTGAAGACGACATGGGCTACGAACTGCTGAGGCAGATCGATCAAGAGCCGGCCACGAGCCAGCGCAACCTGGCTGCACGACTGAGCGTGAGCGTGGGTAAGGTCAACTACTGTCTGCGCGCGTTGGTGGACAAGGGTTGGATCAAGGCCAACAACTTCCGCAGCAGCCAGAACAAGCTGGCCTATGCCTATTTGCTGACGCCGCGCGGCGTCACGGCCAAGGCCAAACTTGCAAGCGCGTTCCTGGCCCGCAAGGAAGCCGAGTACGAAGCGCTGCACAGTGAGATCGAGGCATTGCGCAGCGAACTCACAGCAACCCCGAACCCGTAGCAGCCTATGCCGCTGAATGCCGCACCACTTGACGAGTCACACCGCATGCGATTGACGCCCAATCGAGCCAAGGCCATCGGGTAGAGCATCCGCAGCCACATGGGCGCGCAAGCGAGCATCTGGTTGTAGCCGCAATTGCATAGACTATGCCGACACCCGATCAAATGCATCCATGAGGCTCAGCGACGATCAAGCCTGCCCGATCCTGCGCTGCGCGCACCAGCAGTTCGGCGCCGACGCAAAGGTGAAGTTGTTCGGCTCGAGGCTAGATGATTCGTTACGTGGCCGCGACGTGGACTTGCTTGTGGAGACGGCTGTGGCGCCCACGCTGCATCAGCGGGCGTTGGCCATGATGGCGATCGAGCGGTCCCTCAATTTGCCGGTGGACATCGTCGCCGTGCAGCGCGGCCCCCCTGGCAACGCCGTAGCGCGCTTTGCGCGCGCTACGGCTCAACCGCTGGAGCAACCCACATGAATACGACGTCGCTGACGGGTAAACGCGAGCACCTTGCGAACCTACTGGAAGCGGCGCAGCGCTGTACGCACTTCCTGCATGCCAGCGGTTCGACGGTCGCTTGGCCGTTCAACGGGGCGACGCTGCGACAGCCGTGCAAAGACGTGGATCTGTTCAAGTCTTTGACCGCGTTCAGCGAAACCGACTACGCATTGATTGCCGAGCACTTCAATGAACCCCGGACCCTGCTGCCGGTTCAGGTGGGTGCCGCGGCGCGACGACTCGCCTCGAGCGTGCGCAGCCTGGGCATTGAACCAGCCACTGGCGATTTCAAAGCTGAGTTCCGGCAGGTGTGCGACGCCATCGGCGTCTGATCACCCCCGAAACCTAGCCAACCACCATGACCACGCCTGAAGTTGCCATCCTCACCGGCGTCACCAGCCAGGACGACACCCGGAAATGAAACCCTCCGAAGCCCTTCCAACCCATCGCCAAGCGATCCCCGACATCGTCGCGCGCCACTCAGCGCGCAGTGGACGAGTGTTTGGTTCGGTTGCGCCCGGCGACGATGCGGAGGGGAGCGACATCGACGTTCTCGTCGATTCCATGCCTGGCGCCACCTTGCTCGACCACGGAGCACTGCAAATCGAGCTTGAAGAAACACACGGCCTTCAGGTCGACCTGTTGACGCCGGGCGAACTGCCGCCGAAGTCTCGCGAGCGCGTACTGCGCGAGGCGGTGGCGGTATGGGCCTCTTCGACAGAGTGCAGCGCCTGGCGGACTACGTCGCGCAACATCATCGAGGCGGCACGACTTAGTCGCTCCTACCGCCTGCCGATGACGCGGGAACAATTCGCGCGTCACAAGAAGACTCAGCAAGCCGTCATGTTGAACCTAATGGTCATTGGCGAGGCCGATCGCCAAGATCGGAAGCGCGTTTCCCGAGTTCCTCGGTCAACACACCGAAATCCCTTGGAAGGCCATTAGGGGGCTGCGCACTCGTCTGGCGCACGGCCATTTCGACGTCAACCTCAATGCTGTCTGGCAGACAGGGCAGAGAGCTATGCCAGCGCTTGAAGCTGCACTGATACAGATTCAGACCCAACTACCGTGACCACACCCAAAGTGTCCCTCACAACCGGCGCAACCAGCCAAGACGGTGCCTGTCTGTCGGAGCTGCTGCTCAAAGAGGGGGTAAGAAGTGCACGGCATCAAGCGCCGTGCTTTGAGCCTCAACAGCACGCGCATCGACCAGTTCTACCAGGACCCGGCGTAGGCCAAGGAAAAGCTGGGTTGGATGTCAACACTGGCGCTGCCGGAACTGGTCGGTGAAATGGGCAAGGCCGATTACACAGCGGCGAAACGTGACAGTTTGGTCAAACGAGCCGAATTGCAGGCCTACGGCAACGAGCGAACTGCCGCCCTTGGCGAGGGCCAGTCGCGGTTGCTGGGTTCGGCGACGAAGCTTCAATGTGAACCCCTCGCACATCGACCGAGCTTCGGACAGGCCTTGAACCGTCCCCGCAAGCGGACCTTGGCGCCTCGTATCCTTCTCCAATGATGGAAAGCTTCAGATGACTGTTCTCATCACCGGCGGAGCCGGCTTCATCGGATCCTGGTTAGTTGAGTCCTTGCTCGCTGTCGGGGATCGAGTCGTGGTTCTCGACAACCTGAGCCCGCAGATACATGGGACCAACCCCGACTGCGACGTTCCATGGCTTGACGCCACGCGTGGCGTCACCTTTGTTCGTGGCGACATCCGCGATGCGGGTCTGGTGGACAGTCTGCTTTCGGAAGTCGAAGCCGTGGTGCACCTTGCGGCGGAAACCGGTACCGGCCAGTCGATGTACCAAATCGGGCATTACTACAGCGTCAATGTTCAGGCCACCGCCCAACTTTTCGAGGCGATTGGAACACGGCATCGTCACGTGAAGCACGTCGTGCTCGCGTCCAGCCGGTCGATCTATGGCGAAGGCGCCTACCGACTCGGCAAGCAACTGGTCGTGCCCGCGCCTCGTGATGCGAAGCGAATGGCCGCCGGCCTTTGGGAACCACTGGGGCCTAACGGTGAAGCGCTGGAGCTCGTCGCAACACCCGAAAGTGCACGGCCTCGCCCGGCTTCCGTCTATGCCGCGACAAAACTTGCGAACGAGCAGTTGGGGAGGGTTTTTGCCGAAGCGTACGGCACGAGCGTGACGGCGCTGCGCTTGCAGAACGTTTATGGTGAACGGCAATCTCTGCGCAACCCCTACACCGGAATTCTCTCCATCTTCTCAAATCGAATGCGCAAGGCCATGCCGATAAACATCTTCGAAGACGGGCTCGAGAGCAGAGACTTCGTCCATGTCAGCGACGTCGTTCGATCTATTGAACTGTCGATGAAGCATGCTGGCGGCGGGTACCGGGTCTTCAACATCGGCTCGGGTGTGCCGACTACCGTAATCGAGATGGCCCGCGCGCTTGCGCGCACCTTGAAGAGCAGTTCGGAACTCCAGATCAGCGGTGACTTTCGTGCCGGAGACATTCGGCATTGTTACGCTGATCGGACGCGTGCGCGTGCAGAACTGGGCTTCGAACCGCTGATATCCTTGGAGGAAGGGCTGTCCGCATTTTGCGGGTGGGTCGTGCGCCAGGAAGTCGTGGAGGATCTGTCCGATCAAGCGCAACGCGAGTTGAGCCGCCTCGGTCTGGGCAAGGCAAGCTAATCGCAGGTATGTGGAAGCGTTTCACATCCAACGCACTTGCCAATGTCGTCGCGGGCGCCAGTGGCATGGCATTTCAACTCGGCGTCACAGCCGTAGCGACCCGAACGTTCGACAGTAGCCAGTTTTCCGTTTGGGCCCTTGCGTTTTCCATGGCGGCACTTGCGCCGCTGTTCAGCGCAAATCTAGCTACGATCGTGACGCGCCAACTGGTTACAGCGGCAACCCACGGTCGCAGTTATACGAGCGAAGTGGTGTTGGAATCAGCTCGGCAGATATCACTTCTGCTCGGCAGCACAGCGCTCGCGTTCGTTGCTGTAACAGCGTGGGCGCTTCAGCACTTTTCGCCAGACCTACAGTCAGTAAGTGCAAATGAGTTTACTCTCATCACGCTGCTGATCGCGCTCAGCCAAGTGTGGCAGATTTCTGTCCAACCGTCGTTCGGTTGGCACTACGCACGGGGTCAGAACTGGATGATCGCGTTCGGCATTTCCGCCGCGCGCGCAGGCTCGCTCGCGGGCGTAGTCGCGGCATGCCTGTTCGACCCCGCTCTATGGGCGTTCGCCCTTTGCCTAGCGGCCGGCGCATGGCTGGGCCTGGCCGTGATCCGGCGCTCTTTGGCAGCGCCACGTCGCGCCGGAAACATTAAACGCGATGCTCTAGCATCCCAGCGGCGGGAGACCACGAACCTTCTGAAGGGCTTTGCGATATGGTCGTTGGGCTCGGCTCTCATACAGTACGCGCTACCACCGATTGTCTCTATCCTTGGCACGACCAACTACAACGCCTTCTACCTTGCCTACTCTCTGAACTTGATCGTGGTCGGCATCGTTGGTGCAGTCGGATCCGCACTCCTTGCCCCGATCGCGAGGTTACGCGAAGAAGGCGACTTACGCGGCTTGGTGCGGTTGATGAAAACGCTGCCGGCCGCCACTGGCATGTTGCTGGTGACCTTGTTGTTCGTGTTGTGGTTGGCGCTGCCGGCAACCCTGTCTATGCTGACCGCTGGCTTGGTCAGCGAGGGCGATGTCAAACCCTATTTGCAATTGCTTGGTTTCCAGACCGTCGCTCGCTCAATCGCCGTGTTCTTCGCGGTCGTGTTGTCGGCGGGAGGCAATCCTGCCCAGTTGGCGCGGCCAATACTCATCGAGCTTGCCCTCACTGCATTCGTCGCGGTGCCTCTCGGCTGGGTCTACGGCGATAGGTGGCTGCTGTCGGCACTCGCGACAATCGGTGCAATAGCCGCCGCCACGACGATGTGGGTTACTCTGGAATCGGTTCGGATCGATGCACGCAGTCGCATAGTAATTGCGTCGCGTTTCGTGGGAATCCAGGCACTGGTAGCAACCCTTTGGTATCTGGTAACTTCACTCAACGTGCCGTGACTTTCCATAGTGCCGTTTCAAACGCGCCACGCGGGCGCGCAACAGCTTTGTGGATAGACGGCGTGTCTCGGAAAATGTCGCACCTGACTCCCGTCCTGTTGAGCCGCATCTGCTACCTTCCGTTGTTCGCCGGGTTCGAGAGCCAAAGACGCCGTTTACACTTCCAACTCGATTTCCCGTCAACCCACGCACGAGCCCTGGCCCTTCCAAAGCAAATATTGTCCACATCAAGGCTTAATGAGGATAGCCTGTCCGGTCGGCAGGGAGAGAATGTCAACCCCGCGCTGTCTGGCGAAGGCATCAAAAGCCAGTTTCTGTTCCAAGTGCCCGGCCCATCCATAATCGTCCAGTACGATCATGGCGCCCTTGGAGAGACGGTTCCAAAAAAACTCTGCAGCGGCGATTTCCGGTTGCATGCAATTCAGATCAATGCCGAGGTATGCAATGACAGGCGAGGACACCTGCGTCAGCGTACCAGGAATTTCGCCCTTGACAAGGATAACGTTCGCTTCATCCTTGAAAGTACTCTTAACGGCCTCGAAGCATTCTTCATACTGCCAGTGCTTGGAACCGCGCTGCTTTTCCGCCTCGGTGAGGTACCTTTCAACCAAACCACTATAGGTGTCCAGCAACCAAAACCTGCGAGTTGATGTCTCTAAGTCGGCATAGGACTGAATGAATGCCGCCATGGCGCCCTTATTGACACCGCACTCGACAAAATCGCCTTCGATCGTCAGACCGTTTCTTGCGGCCCAACCCACGACGTGCGCCCGCCAGTGCACGTGCGCCGTTCCCCATGATTGGGTCTTGACGGCGCGGTCGTAGGCTGCGACGAAGCCAGGCTCCCGCATGAAGTCGGCGTTGTGTCGAGTGACTAGCCCGTCTTCGTTGTACGTAAACGGGCCACGGAGAATTTCAGCATTGATAGTTCTACTCAGGGCGCTGTTCAGAAGGTTCACAATTTTCTTCGGAATACTCATTCAATCCTCGTTCACGATTTGACCGTCCAATCTCCATGACTACCGCAGCAGAGATCATAGTCCGGGCGGACCGCAAAGCTGTTTACTCCGCTGCCGGGCAGCCGCCAGGAGGCTGCGCTCGCGGCGTCTTGCCACGTTCACCCTATGTCGAGGGCGCGAACCACTCAACGCTGTCAGCGACAACACCGATCGGCTCGAACACTAGCAAACACCTAGGCCTTGGCATGGCCGGTTCCGTTATCCCCTTCTACCATAAGAAGGGCCTACCATCGCGTTGTGACACCCCACCGCCGATTGCGATGCGCTGCCGCGACACCCAGCACTTGTCCCGGGCACGCGAGGCGATCGATCATTGTCTGCTGTCGGCACTGGCGGCGAGCCGTGCCATAGCAGCCGCATCGACGATGCGGGTGGCGTTGAAAACTGTCCGGATCTTTGCAAGGGATCAAATCGTGATTGCACCGCGCTTCGTGGGAAGCCAGACTCTAGTAGGACCCCTCCGATATCTGCTCACTTCACTTAGCGTGCAATGACTGCCCACACTGCCATATCAAACCCTCAGCGCAAGCGGGCAATTGCGTCTTGGATAGGCCGCATTTCTCGGAAGATGTCGCGCCTAATCCCCGTCTTATTGAGCCGCTTCTACTACCCTCTCGTATTCGCCCGGTTCGGACCAAAGACCGTCATGGAACGACCGACGTTTCTCTCGCAATGCCAATGGATCGAGATCGGGGCGCGCACTTCGATCCGACGTGGCGTCCGCTTGGAAACCCTCACGATGCCGAGGCTCGAATCACCGCGGCTCAGCATCGGCAGCGACTGTCTGATTGAGCAACATGTACAAATCATTTGCAAGCATCGCGTGATCATTGGTGACGATGTCTCCATCGCAGGTCATTGCGCTATAGTCGATATCACGCACCCCTACTGGCTCGACGGGCATGCCAACATCGGAATCAGAATTCTCGATGATCTTGCCGAGGTCAGCATCGGTGACGGAAGCTTTCTTGGTTACGGCACAGTTGTGCTGCCCGGTGTGCACCTCGGCCAAGGTTGTGTCGTTGGTGCAAACAGTGTGGTCTGCAACAGTTTTGGCCCGCGCTCTGTGATCGCGGGATCGCCCGCGCGATTGCTCAAGACATACTGACCCTATACAATGGCTTTCTTCGCGACGCTATCTTATGTTCGACGCGCTTCTACCTCAATATACATACCGCCGCCTCGGGGTCCGTCTGGCAGCGAACTGGCTGAAGGGAAACAACTCGCTGCGAAATCGGCTAAATTTAAAGAACTGGTCCTACTTCAGACGCTACAGCGGCACTCGGATCGCCTGTAATGTATGCGGCGAAACGTCAAAGGCATTCTTTGACTTTCCGGATCTCGAATTGCGCCGCGATCATCGCATCGGGGAATTGCGCGAAACATTGCAGTGCAATCGTTGCGGGGCCACGATGCGCCATCGAACTCTGGCCAGTGCAATGTTGCGCATAGTGTCGGCTGTCCATGGTCAACCGTTGTCGTCTTTACGGGAGGCTGCTGCTCTTGGTTTTGGCAACCTTCGCGTTCTCGACACTGACTCCTTTAGCCCTATCTCGACACTCCTGCGCCAGCTCCCGAGCTACATCGTCTCGAGCTTTGTCCCTGCTCAACCCTTCGACATCGAACTCGAGCCGAATCGCTACAACGTTAACCTTGAGCGCATGGGATTCGCCGATTCGAGTTTCGACATGGTGATCAGTTCCGATGTAGCGGAGCACGTACGTGGCATTGACGCCGCGCATCGTGAGATTAGCCGAGTTCTGAGGCCGGGAGGCCACTACGTATTCACCGCTCCGTTTGATCCGAAGTGCTTGACGCATCATGTTCTGGTCGACACCAGCGGGCCGCAAGACGTTTATCTGGTTCCGAAGCAGTTTCACGGGGACCCCCTGACCGGCGGCATTCTCGCTTACCGCGTGTTCGGTCGCGCCATCCACTCCGATCTTGCTGCAGTTGGGCTTCGAACTGAGTTCCTGTGCTTAAACAATGATCAGGCTCTCATCGTGGATGGCGATGTCTTCATCGCGGAGAAGCTCACCTTGCGACCATGAGACTCGAAAGCATGCAAACAACCATTTTCCGCGAGCGAATTGGCGTCGTCACGGTCCTCTACAACAGCGACAACGTACTCGAAGGATTCTTCCGCAGCCTGGCTGAACAGAAAGATGTAACCATCCACCTCTACGTCATCGACAACAGTGCTACCGCTTCTGGTACAGAATTGGCGCGCTCGTTGGCAGAGCGTTATGAAGTCTCCACCGACTTCGTCTTCAACAACGCCAACTTGGGGGTCGCCAAAGGCAACAACCAAGGAGTCGAAGCGGCGCTCCGCGATGGGTGCACTCACGTTCTTCTTGCAAACAACGACACCGAATTTGCTCCCGGCACGATCTCAAAACTGCTGACCGAACTGGTTGAAGGGGAACAGGTGGCGACGCCGAAAATTCTTTACTACGGCGAAGATTCGCTGATCTGGTACGCAGGAGGCGCATTCAAACCATGGCGGGCGCTCGTGCCGCACTTTGGCACGCTTGAGGTCGACAGCGGTCAACACGACAGCCCGCGACACACAGAGTACGCACCGACCTGCTTCATGCTACTAGAGTCATCGGTATTACGCCGCGTTGGGCCAATGGATGAACGCTATTTCGTCTACTACGACGACGCCGACTTCGTTTGGCGAATGAATCATCAGGGCCTTCGCATCCGCTACGTTTCTCAATCGGTCGTTCTGCACAAGGTTAGCACTTCAACTGGCGGCTCGCGCTCCCCTTTCACACTGTACTGGACCAATCGCAACCGTCTGTACTTCGTGCGAAAGAACCTCCGCGGCCTGCAGAAACTGGTCGCGATCGCTTACGTGCTATCGACCCGCGTTCCGAGGCTCTTGATGATGCCCAGGCCACTCGCTTCCTGTATATGGGCTGGCGTCAAAGACGGGTTGCGTTTGCCCACTTCGGCGGGTCCGCTTTGAACGTCGGCGGAAGAAAGCCGCTAAACGAATTTGTCTATGGGGAAGGGATCGCAGAATGGCGTCATCTTTGCGCGGCCGGGGTAAGGCGATAGATCTGCTTGATGATCTACTCTTTTCCTGCGCTTCGTGGTTGTGTCCGCTCAACACTCGATCGCCCGCACTCTTGCGGGCATGTAAGAGTGTTTTCGTGCGGATAATCGAACCGATCGCGCCCGGGAACTGGATCACACCGCCATGACGGACGAACTGCCGAATCGAACGTCGGATGCACCTGCGCACGTGCGATCGAGGCGAGCGCGGCGAAACGTTCCAATGGGTTCCGTGTTGCTGGTCGTGCTCCTCTTGCCGACGCTGTTGTTCTACTCGGGACTCGCGTCGTCGATGTCGATTGGCGTCAGCGCGTCGGCTCTATTCGTGATCGGAGTTGCGTGGCTGCACCTGCCGCGCACTCGCAGAGGTCTGACGGCGTTCTCCCCCGGTGCAACTGCGTCGCTCATATTGCTTGCCGTGGTGGCACATTCCGCCGTAGTTGCAGTGCGGGGCCCGATCGATTTCGTTCGCGCCGGCGCCTCTCTCGTGCCCGTGGTTCTGATTCTGATCGGCGGTGCAGCGCTTGCGCGCCTCTTCGCAGAGGCGAGAGATAGCGACGTGGACCACGCGCTGCATCTCGCGTTCTACATGCTTTGTGGCATCGGCATGTTTGGCATCCTGGGTGTCGCGCCACCGACAGCAGTTCCAATGAGCAAACCCATGTTCCCCTTCACCGAGCCGTCTCACTTTGCACTGGCGTTCGTGCCGTTGCTCATGTACCGGTGCGTCAGGTCCGTGGGGTGGCTTCGCCTGTTGTACTTGGTTGGCGGATTGGTGGCGGCATTGCTGCTGGAGAACCTTACGCTTGTCGTCGGCTGCATCCTCATTGCAGTGGTAAGCCTACGGCCCTTTGCCTTGCTCGCGACCCTCTCAGCGTTGGCGTTTGCAGCGCCGCTGGCCGATTTGACCTACTACCTGGACCGGCTTGACCTGTCTGAAGCGACGCAAAACTTGTCGAGCCTCGCCTACTTGCAAGGCTGGCAACTGATCGGCGAGTCCTGGACGAATTCGCACGGCTGGGGAATTGGGTTCCAGCAACTCGGCGTGCGGGGAACCAATGTTGCCGCATCGGACTTGATCCAGACCATCATCGATGGGCCGCTGAACCTGCTGGACGGAAGTTTCACGCTCGCGAAATTGGTCAGCGAGTTCGGCTTTGTTGGCTTCGCACTTGCCCTTGTGTACGTTCTCGTTGCAGCGCGCTCGGCACTTGCTCTTCGACATGGCGTCGGCGACCCTGCCACTACATTTGCCCACTGCTCGCTGGTCGCGTACAGCGTCGAGCTGGGCATTCGCGGCGGCGGATACTTCACTGCCAATGTTGTATTGCTGGTGGCCGCAGGGTGGCTGCTGGCTGCGAATCGGCATCGTCTGCGTCGACAAGTGAAGCGTGCCGCGCAACCTACTACGGTGTTGGGTCCAGGCGCTCCACTCTGATTGAAATGGGACACGCTTCATGAAAACAGCCTTGATCTGTGGCGTCAACGGACAAGACGGTGCTTATCTTGCGCAGCTGTTGCTTGTCAAGGGCTACAGAGTCCTGGGGACATCGCGCGACGCTCAGGCCACCAGTCGCGAGAACCTAAACCGACTGGGTATCGAGGGTGAAGTCGAGGTCCTGTCCATGGCCCTGAACGACTTTCGAAGTGTCCTTCAGGCCTTGGCCAAAGCTCGACCGGAAGAGATCTATAACCTCGCGGGCCAGTCGTCGGTCAGCTTGTCATTCGAGCAACCCGTTGAGACTCTTGAGAGCATCAGCACGGGCACACTCAATTTGCTCGAGGGCATTCGATTTCTCGATCCGTCGATACGTTTTTACAGCGCAGGCTCGAGCGAGTGCTTCGGGAACACTGGCCACACGCCGGCCGACGAAAACGTCCCCTTCCGGCCGCGTAGTCCGTATGCCGTGGCCAAGGCCTGCGCGGCCAACCTGGTGGCCACCTACCGCGATTCCTATGGTTTGTTCGCCTGCACCGGCATCCTTTTCGGCCATGAGTCGCCGCTGCGGCCGCGCCGCTTCGTCACGCGCAAGATCGTCGAGGCCGCAGCGCGCATCCACGCCGGGCTGCAGACTCAGGTCACGCTCGGCAATCTCGAGGTGTCGCGCGACTGGGGTTGGGCACCCGACTATGTTGAGGCGATGTGGTTGATGCTGCAGCGTGAATCGGCGCTGGACCTGGTCATCGCCACCGGGCGCACCGTTTCGCTCGAATATTTCGTGCGAGCGGCTTTCGCCTACTTCAATCTCGACTGGAAGGTCCACGTCGTGCAGGACCAAACCCTGCTGCGGCCTTCCGACATCACCTACAGCGCGGCCAACGTTTCGCTGGCCAAGGCAGAACTGCGGTGGTCGCCACCCAACTCGGTGGACGATGTCGTGCGCCGGTTGTGCGCAGCCGAGGTACAGCGGCTCGCGAAGTGACCGAAGGGAAACGCTGGAGCTCAGGCTCCAGCGCACTGTGACTTCTAGGCCCCGGCGCGCCTGTGCTTGAACCACTTCGCCGTGCGGACCACGCCGTCGGCCATCGTGTACGGCAGCGGACCGCAGACACGTTCTGTGGGTGCCAGGTCCGACGTGTATTCGGTCAGGATGTTGTTGACGCGGAACGAGTTGAACGGAAAGCGGCGCCACCCGGCCGCGTTCAGCATGTCACCACACTTGGCCAGCAGCCTGGCCATCGGGATCGGCATGGTTCTGACGGAACGCCCTGAAAGCTCGCTGGACAAGGCATCGATCCAATCGCGCAGGGAAATGGGCGCGTAGTCGGCGATGTAGAAAGTCCTGCCGGCGATCGCCTCCTTCGGCGCCGCCATGAACTTGGCGTATTCGTAGACCGTGTTGCCGACATAGCCGTACGACTTGAGCAGGCGGCCACTTCCGACATGGAAGTAGTGTCCCTTCGCCAGCGCACCCAGAAAGCGCTGGTAGTGCGGCGACATGCCCTCGCCCCAGATCGTCGTAGGGCGAAGAAGGCACCAGGTGATGGGCTCCGGCATGGACTTGCGCACCACCTGCTCGGTGATGACCTTGCTCTGCCCATACAGGTTGATCGGGCGGTAATCGGTATCGCTCTTCGGCACATAGCCAACGGCGCAGACGAGCTGCGACGACGTGAACAGGGCCCGCGTCACCGTGCCGCAGGCCACCGCAGCATCAACGACGTTCTGCGTGCCGACGGTGTTGGCCGCATAACCCTCGATGCGCTGGTTTTCCTCCAGATCGGTCCGTGCAGCCAGATGCACCACGATCTGGGGCGAAAAGTCGCGGAACGCAGCCATCAAAGCGTCGCGGTCGAGAATGTCGCAGCGATACCGATCGGCGTCGTCGGGGCCTTCCGCGAGCGGCTTGACGTCGAGTCCCCGCACTGCGTAGCCCAGCCCGCGCAGATACGGAACCATGGCACGCCCGATGAAGCCCGAACTGCCGGTGACCAGAACACGCTCATTCATCTGTCAGATTCCTCGTGATTCAGCAGTCAGCAATGCCAGGACTTCATCGCTGGCCTTCTGCCAGGAGAAGCGTACGAAGTTGTCTTGTCCTCGCTCGATCAACGCGTCCCGGCGGGAGGGTTCGCCGATCGCTTGCAGCGCGTCGGCGATGGCCGCGACGGACTCCGGGTCGACCAAGATCGCGCCGGCACCGGCCACCTCGGGCATCGAGGACACGTTCGACGTGATCACCGGGCAGGACAGGCTCTGGGCCTCAAGGATCGGAATCCCGAAACCCTCGTACAAGGACGGGAAGACCAGGCCAGCACTGCCGCGGTACAGGGCCGCCAGTTCGCCGTCGCTGAGCCGCCCGGCGAGCACGACGCCCGGCATGGCCCTGGCGCGCGCCTGCAGCATTTCAGCGTACGCACCGTCTGCGCGCCCGACGAGCACGAGCTTCTTCGCCTGCCCGGGCGCAGCCTGTGCCGCGTAGCGCTCGTACGCGTCCAGTATGCGCAGGGGGTTCTTGATCTCCTTGAACACGCCGACGCAGTGAAAGTACCTCTGGGGTTCCAGTCCGAGCCTGCCCAAGACGGTGTCGTCGCTGTCCATCGCGGCGAGATGCCCGCCAGCAGGATAGATGACGTGGATGCGCGCCGGGTCTACCTCGCAGAAGTGCACGATGTCGCTGGCGCTGCTGGACGAGATGGTCGTGACCTCGTTGCGGCCCCTGATCGATCGCGGAATGAAGAACTGCCAGTACAGGCTCTTGAGGCGGCCGATCTCACGCGGATACCGCCACGCGTAGGCGTCCAGCACGGCAACCACCTGCCGCGCGCGGAGCAGGACGCTGCCGACGTAGCCCGGGCAGAACAAGGTGTGGACGCCAGAACCCAGCTTCAGCGGGAACCAGAGCTGTTCGTAGAATATGCGCCAGACCAGGCCACGCGCCCGCGGCAGCGCAACTGCATCAAACCAGGGCCTGGGCCCGCGCCACCAAGGCGGCAACTCGTTGCAGTACATGATGAAGCGGCTGGTGCCCTGCTCCCGTTCGTACCAAGGCAGCACGAGATTTGAAAAGTAGGTCTCCGTGCCTGCATTGACGCCCCACCGCAGGTGCAACGCGTTCAGGCCAATGGTCTTCATGTGATCGGTAAACCCGTGATTGAGGCCCTCCGCTGCGGCGGCATGCCGCTGCGGAAGCCCAGCCTATTGCTGCAGCGGTTGCCGGGCGACGGCGTCGCCGATGCGCGGCGTTGCTGGCGGCGGCAGCCCGCGCTGCAGCACGTCGCAGAAGCGCCGCATCAGTTCATGCTTGCTCAGCGACCGGGCGATTGCATCGGCAGCGCGCCGGCCCATCGCGTGCAGTTCCTCGGCCGGCGTATCGAGAATCTCGCGCAGCACGCGCTCGGCTCCGGCGACGTCGCCGTGCGCGATCTGCCAGCCGATGTGGTGCTGCTCGATGAGGTCGCTGACGTGGCTGGGCGATGGTCCGAGCAGCAGGATCGGCCGCGCGACGGCCATCGCACCGTAGACCTTGCACGGGTGCACGATACCGACGACGTCGTTGCCGATCGACACCACGTGCACGTCGGCGGCCGAAAGCGAATAGCGGATCTGGTCCAGCGGCTGGTAGGGAAGCGAGCGGATGTTCGCGGCGCCGCCGGCGATGCGCTCGTCGACCTCTTTCTTGCCGCCGCCGCCGCCGATGCACATCACCAGCAGGCGCGGGTCGCCGTGCAGCCGCTCGGCGCCGTCGAGCAGCGTCTTCAGAGGGTTGGCCGGCGAGTGGTTGCCCGAGTACATGACCACGAACTTGCCCTCGACCACATGCTGCCGGCGGAAGGGGTTTTCGGCGTGCGCGATATTCTCGAGCCTGTCTTCATGCGGCCACGGCGGCATGGCCACGACCTTATGGGCGACGTCGATCTTGCGCGCCACGCGTTCGGCCATGAAACGGTCCATCACGACGATGTCGGATGCCTGCCGCAGGATGGCCCGGTTGAACGCGTCGAAAATGCGAACCGGCAGCGATGTGGCCGGCAGGACCTTCATGGCCACCATCTGGTCGGGATTCAGGTCCATCAACCAGTACTTCACCGGCACCTGGCGAAGCTTGCCAATCGCAACGCCCGCCATGCCGCAGAAGGGCGGCGACGTCGAGACCATCACGCCGCACAAGCCCCGCGTGAACAGCCCGCGCACCATGGCCTGCAGCACGAAGAGGCCCTGCGCCAGCAGGCGCACGCCGATCGACGACTTGCCGAACGACGACAGCGGCAGCCGCCGGATTTCGACGCCGTCGCGCATCTCGCGCGCTGGATACACCTTCGACGGGTCGTCGTAGCCACGTGCCGAGGTGTAGACCACCACGCGGTAGCCTCGGCGTGCCATCTCGGCCGCCGCGTCCGCCATGTGCTGCCCGACACTGGCGGGGTCCGGGACGTAGACCTGCGAGACGATGAGAAAGGTTGGCATCACGGACATGCGGCGTCCGGCCGCCGCAGCTGAACCCTGGACCCGAGACTCAAGCGGCGGCCACCCGCTTGCGTGCGGCCGGCTTCGCGCGGCTGGCGACCGGGATGCGCTTGGCCGCGGCCACCTTCTTCGCGGCAGGCTTGGGGGCCGCGACGACCTTGGGTGTTCCGTAACCCGCGGGGATGCCCTGGTTCCAGGTGTTCATGTGCTTCGACTCGGGGTTGAAGCCGTCACCAGGAATCGGGTGCGAACCCTTGGTGAAGGTGCTGACGCTGCTCTTCAGCGCCGTGCGCTTGTTGTACTTGGCCGTGAACTCGCCCAGGATCCACTGGTAGGTCTTCTCCATGCCCGAGCGCAGGCGCGTGTCGGGCTCCCACTTCAGGTGCTGCTGGATCTTGGTGTTATCGCTGTTTCTGCCGGCCACTCCCTTGGGCGCATCGAGCTTGTAGTGGCGCTTGAGTTTGATGCCCGCGATGTCTTCGGCAATGTCGACGAGCTGGTTGATGCTGACGAGTTCGCTCGAACCCAGGTTCAGCGGCTCCAGTACCTTGCTGTGGGTAATGAGGCCGATGCCCTTGACGCAATCGTCGATGTACATGAACGAGCGCGTCTGCGTCCCGTCGCCCCAGATCTCGATCTCGTGCTTGCCCGAAATCTTTGCCGCGATGACCTTGCGGCAGATGGCGGCCGGTGCCTTCTCGCGCCCACCCTCCCAGGTGCCATCGGGACCGTAGACGTTATGGAAGCGCGCCACACGCGTGTGCATGCCGAAGTCCTCACGGAAGTGGCGGCACATCCGCTCGCTGAAGAGCTTCTCCCAGCCGTAGCCGTCTTCAGGCAGGCCTGGGTAGGCGTCGGCTTCCTTCAGCGCCGTGACATGCGGGTCGGTCTGCTTCTCGGCGTTGTAGACGCAGGCCGAGGACGCGTAGAAGAAACGCTTCACGCCGGCCTCTTGCGCCGCCAGCAGCATGTGGGTGTTGGTCAGCACGCTGAGCATGCACAGCGCCTTGTTGTTTTCGATGAAGCCCATGCCGCCCATGTCGGCGGCGAGTTGGTAGACCTCGGTCGCACCCGTGCTTATGGCGCGACAGACCTTGAAATCGCGGCAGTCGCCCTTGATCGGACCGGCGAAGTTCTTGGCGCCCTTGTGCACCTGGTACCACTCGTTCAATGGCTTGATGTCCGCACCCCGGACCTCGTGGCCCTCTTCGAGCAGCCGCTTGACCAAGTGCCCGCCAATGAAGCCGCCAGCGCCCGTCACAACGATCGTTTCATGCTTGCCCACTGAAAGTCTCTCCTGTTCGCCCAGAACTCGCGCTTGGCGAGATGAAAGTCAACCCTGAATTATACGAGGCAGCTCATCGTCAGGCGGACGGGTACGCCAGGCCTGCGGCAGCCGCCGGCTCAGCCTGGAACCGGTCGCTCCGCCCCGCTCTCGCGCGAGGCAGAGACATCGTGGCCATGAGCCTTGAGGAACCGGTGCCGCCTTGCTGCGTCCAGATCACTGGCCACCATTTCGGCGCACATCTGCTGCGCCGTGATCTCGGGCGCCCAACCGAGCTTGCGTTTCGCCTTGGAGGGGTCGCCCAGAAGCGTCTCGACTTCCGCAGGGCGGAAGTAGCGCGGGTCGACGGCGACGACGCAGTCACCGACCTTCAGCGCGGGCGCCTTGTCACCCTGGATGGTCGCGACGTAGGCCTTCTCGCTCTCGCCGTCGCCTTCGAAGCGCAGGGTGATACCGAGTTCGGCCGCCGCCCAGGTGATGAATTCACGCACCGAGTACTGCAGGCCGGTAGCGATGACGTAGTCCTCGGGCTCGTCCTGCTGCAGCATCATCCACTGCATGCGCACGTAGTCCTTCGCATGCCCCCAGTCGCGCAGGGCGCTCATGTTGCCCATGAACAGGCACTTGTCGATACCCTGCGCGATGTTGCTCAGGCCGCGCGTGATTTTTCGCGTCACGAAGGTCTCGCCGCGGCGCGGGCTCTCGTGGTTGAAGAGGATGCCGTTGCAGGCGTACATGCCGTAGGCCTCGCGGTAGTTCACCGTCATCCAGTAGGCGCAGAGCTTGGCCACTGCATAAGGGCTGCGCGGATGGAAAGGCGTGGTCTCGGTCTGCGGAATCTCCTGCACCAAGCCATAGAGTTCGGACGTGCTGGCCTGGTAGAAGCGCGTCTTCTTGTCCAGCCCGAGCAGGCGTATCGCCTCTAGCAGGCGCAGCGGTCCCATCGCGTCGACGTCAGTCGTGTACTCGGGCGACTCGAAACTCACCGCGACATGGCTCTGCGCGCCCAGGTTGTAGAGCTCGTCGGGTTGCACCTGCTGCAAGATGCGGGTGAGGTTGGAACTGTCGGTAAGGTCACCGTAGTGAAGGATGAAACGCCGGTGGTCGATCTCCGGGCCCTCGTAGATGTGGTCCACGCGTTGGGTGTTGAACATGGATGCGCGCCGGCGGATGCCGTGCACTTCGTAGCCCTTGGCAAGCAGGAACTCGGCAAGGTACGAGCCGTCCTGGCCGGTCACGCCCGTTATGAGGGCTGTCTTGGGGTTGTTCATCGCGAGTCAGTCACTTCCAGATACTTGAAGGGTAGGAGGTTCAGCCCGTGGGGGGCCGGACCACTGTCTGACCATACGGCCGAATGCAGGGCGCACCGGTTGCATTGAGGCTCGCCGACGCGCGGAACGGGCCGGCGTTTCAGAGCATCGCGCCTTCGATCGACGCCGACGAATTGTCGCTGATCGTCTGCCGCCACCCGCACCATCGGACGATGCGGCACGGCCCGCATGCCGACGATGAGTGGCACGCGGCGCCAGCCGGACGAACCCGCGTCCAAGACCTAGGCTCGGAATTGCCGTGCCGCGATGAGCATTGGGCGCAGCACGTAGTACAGACCGAACCAGCGGTCTGGCAACTCGAGAATGCGCAGGTCCTTCGGCGATAGGGATCGCCGCCACAGGTGCGACACCACCGTTGCCCAGGTGCCCGACAGCAGCAGCGCCCTGGCACTGTCGGCCAACCTCCAGGCCGCGGGCACATGACCCTGCGCCTCGCAAACGCTGTTGGGCGCACACAGGGCATAGCGCACGGTGCGCAGCACCAAGGGCAGCGAGCGCATCGCGTTCAGCTCGCGCGCAACGGCCTGCGGTGGCAACCACGCGAAGAGATCTCGGCACAACGCCAGGCCGAGCAAAAGCGTGCGCAGGCAGCCGGCCGAGCGCGCACGTTCGAAAACCAGTGGCCAGTCCCATTGCCGCTGCGCGAGCACACGCGGCAAATCGGCGAGCCACTTCAGCCGATACCAGCCGTGCCGGCCGCCGTGTTCGCAAAGATAGAGCAGCAAGTCGTCGTCGTTCATCATACGCATGGACACGTCGCCCAGGCGAATGCTGACTGCGCGCCGGAGGATGTCTTCCGGGGCCAGGTTGAACTGGCGCGGGGTTCCCGTGAGTTGCCAGTGCAGTTCAAGTGGACCGAACTCGCGGCTGTAGTGCTGCTCCTCGAAGTAGTAACGCAACAGATACGCCAGGTGGCGCGGGCCACGAGTAGCCAGGTCCCAGTGTCTGTTGGCGGCATCCAGCCAGAAACCGCGCGCCTCCAACAGCGCCCGGGCCCGCAGCATTTGCGCTGGCGGCACCCAGACGTCGAGGTCGTTCACCTGACGGGCCGCAAAGTCATCGTAGTGGCGCCGGGCCACGGTGATGCCCTTGAACGGCAGCCAGTCGATGCCGGCCTCGGCGAACCAACGCGCCAGCAGGATGTGCGTTCGAACCGACCGCAGCGCCTGAACAGCGTTTTCGCGCGCGCAGGTTGAAAGTGCCGCCATCAGGCCCTCCGGCGGCACGCCGGCCGGCAATCGTCGCAACGCCGCGTGCACCAGCGGACCGATACGGTGGCGCGTGACCACCAGGTCGACGAAGGCCGGCAGGTCAACGACCCCTAGCAGGCGCTCTATCTCCGCCAGGTCGTCGCCGCTCATGGGGGAGCGACAACACAGGCAGGCGAGCTGAAACTCGGCCGAGAACCGACTTCGGTGGCAAGGCGATATGCTCATGACAATGTCGCCGATCTGGCCGTGCAATCCGACGGCGACGCTTCAGCCGGCGTCTGTCGCGGCGCGGATTCGCTCGAAAAGACACCCATGCCAGACCTCTTGCCCACCACCCTGATCACGCGAGTCGACGGCTTGCTGGCCACCGAAGTCGACGGGGAAACCGTGCTCATGCACGTCGAACAGGGCCAATACTACGGCCTGCCTCGGACGGCGCACGCCGTCTGGACGCTGCTGGACTCACCACTGACCTTCGAGCTGCTGTGCGCGGCACTGCAGCGGCGCTACGCCGGGCCGGCCGATGTCATCGCAGCCGACACCCGGCGATTTGTCGAAAAGATGGCCGCCGAGGCCCTGGTCACGCTGACGTGACGGTGCTTTTCGGTGCACACGGCATGGCGGCCACGCTGTCGGCCGAGGC
>Ga0105047_10006159_pt1 | contig 20408 bp, 20 predicted proteins | sample MAT04_FD_78384 | JGI IMG/M metagenome (GOLD analysis project Ga0105047, IMG submission 78384) | Freshwater microbial communities from Lake Fryxell liftoff mats and glacier meltwater in Antarctica - MAT-04 (megahit assembly) | ecosystem: Environmental > Aquatic > Freshwater > Ice > Liftoff...
CATCAAAGTGGTGCCGATGAAAAATTACACGCGTGCCATGTGGTACGACCAAACCGGTCTTCCGCGGGTGAATCCCTCACCGAACCTGCGCAATCTGAATGCCGAGTTGTTATATACGGGCACGGTGTTCTTCGAGGGAACGAGTGTTGCCGAGGGTCGTGGCACCGACGATCCGTTCGCACAAGTAGGTGCTCCGTGGATGACGGATAACGATGCGATTGCGGCGGAGATGAACGCGATGAAGTTGCCAGGATTGCGTTTTGATACATTGACACGCAAGGTCGACGGCCCGTTCAAGTTTCCGGGGGAAACCCTCAAGATGGTGCGCATCAACGTCTCCGATCGCAATGTCGTGAAACCGGTGGAGATGGGCATTCGCCTGATGCGCGCGATATACGCGCGGCATCCGAAAGAATTCACGTGGCGCACTGCGCAGATTGACCGCCTGGCTGGTACCGATCAGTTGCGGAAGGCGGTGGAAGCCGGCACCGTAGACGCGTTGATCAAGCAGTGGGATGCCGACGCCGCGAAGTTTGCGCAGCAGGTCAAGCCGTATCTGATTTACAAGTAACGCTCAACTGCTCGGCTTCAAGACGGTCGCCTCCGCTTCCCTCTTGATATGACGCAGCACTTGCCCGTGGATGCGCGAAATCAAATTGTCGCCGAACAACGACCAATATCCTTCCGGATACAAGCGCATCTCGTACCACGTGCTGCCTTCCAGTCGTGTCTGACCATTGGGCAACGCGATTACCCGAAACTCTCCGCGGCGCGACTTGAAATAGCCGTCAATGTGCGGGGGAGTAACGTTGGCAAACGGACTCCATTCCTTCAGGGGTGGTGGCGACGAGTCGACATTGAACGACAGGCGGTGTCCCGGCTCCCAGCGCGTGATCGGTTCAACAAATGCACCCGTGGAAAACACGCAATAACGAACGGCGCCAACACCTGTCCCGCGAATTTCCGCATGTTTGGGATACGCGATACCAACGCGGAACACAAACTCTGTCGGTTCGTCCAACGGTGGAAACGCAATGACGTTGTTCCACACGACATCCGGGGTAGCGTTGATCACAATCGACGAACGCACTTCGCGCACATTCGTGGTTGGCAGCGCGCGGTGGGCGTCGAGTGTTGCCGACAGCGGCAATGCCAGCAGCGCGAGCATTGATCCGCTCGTGAGTCGATGATCATGCAGCGCAACTCGTCGTCCGAGTACTGCACCCATGGCTGCCAGCACCAACGCGAGTCCTGCGGCCATCGCGAGACACAGCGCGCCCTCGGCGGCGACCATCACGGCAATGCCAGCCACACAGAAAATGGTCATCGCCACCACTTGCAGGGTTTCCCGTACACTTGCCGGATAGCGGCGATTAAACAGGAATGCCGTAACCGCGCCAATGACGAACGGCGTTCCGATAAACAGCGACGTTCCGTACTGCTGAAGTGCGTAGACGCTGATTGCGAGCATGCTGACGCCGATACCAATGCCGGCGGCCATTGAAAGCAGCGCGCCGGGCAATCGCATCTCGTACGCACGCGGTGCTTCGGGGTTTGGTGTTGGATCGTTGTCCGTTGGCAACACACACATAAACGCCATGAACGCGTAGCTGAAACCCGGCACAAAGAAGAACAGCGCCCACCAGGCAGATAATCCGGCGTCGAGTGCACGACGCATGCTCATGGTGATGCCAATCCAGATAAACGGAAGCGCCCAGACGGCCAACAGCGGCAGCAGGGCGGCGGGTGCATCGGCCAACCGCGTTGAGAGCACGGCGTGCACGGGACTGAGGTAGTCCGTCGGTGCCCAGAGTTTTCCGGTGGCAGCCCACACCATCGCGCAATCGCCCGCAAACTTCGTGAGTGCCAGCCCAACGCCGGCCAGCAGATAGATCTTGCGCGACACCCGGCGCTCGAACGTGAAGCAAAGGCGCAGCCATTCCGCCATCGATTTACCCAACATGAAACCTCGTTCCGAATTGGACGGGTGCTGATGCCGAGCCTGACGGAGAAATCATACGGGCAGTCGTGTTCGCTGCAAGGGCCGTTCGATTTCGATAGCGCATTGCAACGACGCGTTGTTGACCGCAACGGACTGAACGTGTTCGAAATTGCACCGGATTATTTCTGGGCATGGTGCGCGACGAGGCCCTCGTGAAATCCGCAGTCAGCCCCGCACTCAGAAAACACTGTCGCTCACCGTGCTGAAAAACAAAGCGGGTTATGGATGAGTCGTTGCGCAAATGCAGCAGATCTGCAGCATGTAGTCTTGAATCACATGACGCGCTGAACACTGTCGAGCGCATGCCACACGATTCTCGCCCTACCGAAGTAACGGCTGTTGTTGCGTTTTGTAACGCTGCTATCAGCATAACTGAGGATCTGGACACTTTTTGTAACGGGACGCACGGATTCAGCCGCCCAGCGGCGGAGTTTGGTGATATTGGCACGATGCTTCCAGTATGCGGAGCTGTCCCAATCGGTCCCTCCGCTCACTGCAAAGGATTTTTCGATGCGTTTTTCCCGTTTCTTCCCGGTCGCGTTTGCGGCCATCGCGGCCCTGCCCGCTGTTTCCGCTGCCCAGATTTCGCTGACCAACATTGGTCCGAAGTTCCCGGCGGCCGTCATTGGCGGAGGCCCCTCGGCCAACGTCGGACCGTACCAGACGCGGTTAACCAGCCCGGTGACATCCACGCCCTTCGATGTGTTCTGCATCGATGCGGACCATGGGTTCTTCACCGGTGGACCGTACAACGCGTACGTCCTGACGTTTGATCAGGCGGTCAGCACCGTGTTGACGACTGGCGGTTTTGGCCAGAACAACCTGCAGGCTTTGACGCGCAACCTCGGCACTACGGCGACCTACGGCGGCAACAATACAACGAGCGCTGATTTCCTCAAGGATCTTCGCACCGAGTCGTATTTGGCCAGCCAGTTCGGTTCGACGCCCAACGCGAGCTGGGACGAAATCCACTATGTGATCTGGGGCTTGTTCAGCAGCACGCAGGGCATTCTGCCAAGCAATCTCGCCGCCGCCAACGCGTTGTTCACCACTGCAGAAGCAGCCTCCACGGCGCCGACCTACAACTACAGCGACTGGCGCATCATCCTGGACGCCAACGCGTGGAACCCGGGCTTCACGGGAGTGCTTACACAGGCCGTCATTACCAACGTCGTTCCAGAGCCCGGCACCTACGCTTTGGTTGGCTTCGGACTCATCGGCCTTTTGGGCGCAGCACGTCGGCGCAATCGCGCTATCAAGAACTAAAAAGCTCCAGGAATTACCTCCCCTCGTGAGCAGTTCTCACGAGGGGATTTCTTTTCCCGGAAAGCGAACTCATCAGCACTTCCTGGTAGTCACCAGGACCTCCACGATGACCTTTCGATCAGAGGGCAACCACCAACAGCTCAGGCTTGTACAATTTCGGAAACCTCGCCCCGGGCAGCTACAAGATCTGCGGGGTGATTCCGAAGGACTACAAGGCGTCGTCGGCGAATCAGACCTCGGACTCGTCCGATAGTGATGGGCGGTCCGTTCTTCTTGCCGAGAACCTGTCGCTTGAATTTGCGGCAGAGAACCTGGGATTTTTTGTCACTGGCATCATCGGCGCTGACCACATGCTGATGATGCCGCTGTGTGTTCGCAACGCGACGGACTTCGGAGTTGCGGGGCGCAGCAGCCGAGAATCTGGCGTAACCCTGCGCAATGTCAGCCTTCTCGCCAATCCGAAATGCTGCAACGGCGATACCGTGCTAGACGCAGCATGAAGAGTGCACGCGTCGAATAGCGCTACGTGTGCCGGCTTCGTCGCTCAGATCAGGAAATGTTTGCGAGTGCAAGTGTGTGAGATCGACGTCGTGATCGAGCAGGTGCCAACACGAGTGGAAACGATGGTCACATTTGACGCACGATCAACGATCGTCTGAGAATGGTGAAGACGACAATGAACTTCCAGAGCGCATGCGCTGTACTGGGTATCTTGTGCGCAGGGCTTGTCCGTTCTATCGTATATCGACGGTAGTGCGCTCGTCGGACGCCGCCTGACAGTCCCAACCATTTGTTGTCAAGCGGGCGCACGTGCTGCCGTGAGCAGCAGTCGTTGATTGCTGATCGCTTCTTTCCAGACGATATCCCCGTCGCCGTCGATGATACATCGGATTGGACGACCCACGATACGGTGGCCGTCACACAGCCCTTCATCGATTGCACTTTCGTTGTACGATTCCAGTATCGATGAAGTCCACATGAACCTGATTGCACCAAAGCCAAGTGGTTCGGAGCACTTCCGACAACTGGCAACTTTTCGCGTCTTGGTGCTCACGCGACACATTCGTCGTCGTTGACGCGGAAGTCGTAAGAATGAACCTGCTGCAAAAGTCACTCTTTCGGACGAGCACTTGCTGTCGCTGGCTTGCACTGGCGTTGGCCCTGCTGCTCGCGCTTCCGTCCGTCGCGCGCGCCCAGGCCCCGGCGATCGAAATCCAGGCGATTCGCCAATTCGTAACCCAAACGATGCGCGCGGACGGCGTTCCCGGAGTGGCCGTCGTGGTCGTGACGCGCGATGGGACCGTTTTCGCCGAGGGATTCGGAGCGACCGGTCTCGCAGGAGAACGCATCACCCCCGACACTCCATTTATTCTCGGCTCCATGAGCAAGAGTGTTACCGCACTCGCAGTCATGCAGCTCGTTGAAGCCGGCCGGATCGATCTCGACGCGCCGGCGCGCCGGTATCTCCCGGAGTTCTCCATGGCCTCCGCCCAGGCGGAACAGATCACTGTGCGTCAGCTGCTCGCGCACACCAGTGGAATTCCGACGAAGGCGCCGCGCGCAGCAGGTGACGCGCGCACTCTGGCCGATCACGTCAGCGCTTTGCGCGGTGTCGCGCTACTGCGCGCGCCGGGCGTGGCGCACGAATACGCGAGCCCGAACTACCAGGTGCTTGGGCGGATTGTTGAGGTGGTGTCCGGCGAATCGTTCGGCGCGTATGTGCTCCGCCACATCTTCTCCCCACTGGGTATGCGTCATTCGTATGCCGATACCAATTCCGTCAGTACAGACAGGTTGGCGACCGGGCACCAGATGATGTTTGGCATGGCTGTGCGACGTCAGCTGCCGCTCGAGATGGACCGGTTGCCGACAGCAGCATTGATGTCCAGTGCAAACGATTTGGGACGATTTATGCGCGCCGAGCTTCGGGGTGGGGAACTCGACGGCGTGCGGGTCGCGTCCGACTCGACCGTAGCCGCGATGCACCGCCCGCTCGTGCAGGCGTCCGGGTTCTCGTACGCGATGGGGTGGCGCGTGAGTGCGATCGGGAGCGAAGCGGCTGTGCACCATGGCGGCATTCTGCCGAACTATCGCGGCAAGATGGTATTGTTGCCGAAGCGCGGCCTTGGAGTGGTTGTGCTCACGAACGCGTCCACAGTCATTGGTTCTCCGACCAGCCACCGACTTGCAGATGGCGTCGCGATGATCATTTCGGGACAGCAGCCGCCTGCCCCTTCGGTGGTATCACTCCGATGGATGCTGATTGGCGTCGCCATTGGCATAGTGATCATCACGGTGCTTCAGCTGCGTGGCGTCAGGCGCGCCGTAAGTGCGCCGCGCAGCATCCCGGCGGCAATCAAGGAAATCGTATTTGCGGCTGCGATGGTGTTCGGGTTGCCGCTGCTGCTTGGATTTGGCTGGGGAGAGATGTGGCGGCAAGCGCCTGACCTGACGGTGTGGATGATTGTCGCAGCATTGCTGGGAGTTACAACCGGACTGCTCCGTCTGCGCAACTCGACGCTTCCACCAGCGCAGGCTCGTAACTCATGACAATGCGCTCTTTGGAGAAACCAGGCTCTCCGTTATTCAGGCGCTGGCGCCTTGACGACCAGTGAGGCGACTTCGATTGTGAAAACGATGTCGCTCGAATCGCTCATGGTGTGAAGCGCACTTTTGCCGGCCGTCATGGGTGGCGCTCCACAGTGGAGTGCCTGCATTGGAATTCTCGTGTTCGACGAGCACCACCGTAGTCAGGGAATTCCCCTCCTTCTCGAAAGTTATTCCTCGCGTTGCACGTTCGACGACGAGCAACCCCCATAAACCCGGTGAAAACCCGGGCGGGCGGAGTAGATTGCCCGTTCGAACCGGGCCAATACGCGTTGGACTGACGGGAAACAACAAATGGAAACGTGGGTGGGGACGACGATGTCTGACGTGACCGAAAATCCTGCGCGACCGTACCGTTGGCTGGCGGCGAGCGCATCATTGTCTACTCGCAGTGCGCTGGGCGCCTCGCTCACGCTTGCTGCGTTGTTGATCGCGAGTGCGGCAACCCTGCTTGGCGCATCGGCGCAAACCCGTGCGACAACAACGCCGGATTCTGCGAATCTGGCATCCAGCACATTCACGATCCTTCACACCAACGACATTCACGGCGACATTCGTGAGTTCGTCGTAGACTCCGGTGATGCAACATCGCAAACTGGCGACCCGGGACGTTCGTTTCAACAGTATCCGAAAGCCGGGACCATTGGCGGATTGGCCCGCCTCGCAACTGCCGTTCACGAAATTCGTACAGCGCGCAGTGCGAACAATGTTTTGCTGGTTGATGCCGGCGACACCTTTGGCGATGGGTTGGTTGCCAACATCACGCGCGGAGAAGCAACGCTCCGGTTGATGGACGCTATCGGTTACCAATTCATGGCGCTGGGCAATCACGACTACGAATACACGTCGGACAACACCCTGCGATTGCAAGCGCTCATCAAATTTCCGATGCGCTCGGCCAACGCAATTGTGCGCGCAACGGGAAAACCATTTGGCGGCGACCCAACCCTCGTGCTAAACGCTGGCGGCGTTCGCGTCGGACTTCTGGCACTCACGTATCACAACACCGACCAAACGGGGAACAAGGACAACACCAAAGACCTCGAGTTTTTGAAAGGCATCGAGACAGCGCGCCAATACCTCCCGGCACTGCGACAACGCGCCGATGTAATTGTGATCGTGTCGCACCAAGGGACCGTGGTTGATAGCGTGTTGGCCGCGCGCGTTCCGGGCATTGACATCATCATTGGCGGGCATTCACACGACCGCATTACGCCACCGCGGAAAATTGGTAACGCGTGGATGGTGCAAGCACTGTCGGACGCATCGGCACTGGGCGAACTCACGGTGACCGTTGCACAGGGACGCGTTTCGCGCGTGGTCGGTACCGTTCACGAATTGTATGCCAACCGTTACAAGCCCGACGTGCGCATTACGGCGATGATCGACAGCATTCGCGCACCGTATCGCGACACGCTTGATGCGATCGTCGCAACGGCGGCAACTCGCATTGCTCGCCAATACAAATCTGAAAGCCCCGTCGACGTATTGGCCGCGGATTTGTTGCGCGAGTACGGGAAGGCCGATGTCGCATTCCTGCCAGGCTTGGGCTTTGGTGTCACACTTCAGCCGGGCCCGATTACCCGCGAAATGGTATTCAACCTGTTTCCGCATCCCACGAGTATCGTGCGCGAGAGACTGACTGGGGCACAAATTCTCGCAATTCTTGAACAAAGCGCGACAAATTTACTACCCACTGACGACATTGATCGCGTGGGCGGACTGGTGCAGACGTCGGGGATTCGCTTCACGATCGATCTCACCAAACCACTGCAACATCGCATTCGTGATGTTTTTGTAGGCACCCTGCCCATTGAGCCGACTCGCAGTTACACGGCAATGACCAACGGCGGGTTTTTGCAGGGCACACACCGCCAAAATGTGTTCGCGCAAGGAACGGATATTGTGAAGGACGCGAAGCCGTTCGCAGTATTTCTCGAGGACGCGCTGCGGGCGGGCGGGACCGTGCGCGCTCCGACTTTGAGAGCGGTAACGTTGGTGAGATGAGCCACGCTGATGCGCACCCAACCTTTCACCGAGGTTGCGTGGCGCGCCACGCGGTTCACCCCGGATCGCCGCGCAGTTTGACGATACGTGCACGAATTTCCTGCACCCGCGGTTGAAAGCGTGCGTCGGCGTTGGCCCACAGCTCCACAAATTTGCTGTAGTTCTCAATGGCTTTCGCGCGATTTCCCTGTGCTTCGTACAGTTCACCCAATCGCGATAACACTTCGGCGCGAAACTGGCCGTCGTTGCCTGGCAACGGATCGCGCGATGTCAGAAATTGTTCAAACGACGTAATGGCGGAATCGGCTTTCCCCCATTCTGAATACGCGCGCCCACGCATGTAGCTCGCGATGCGATGATCGTACGAAAACTTTTGCTCAGAGAGATTGATCTGTTCAATGGCAGCCGCCAAACGCCCCTCGGCTAGCGCTAACGATGCATCGAAATCGGCACGGCGGCCCACAACGTCTGTGGACATTGATGCTTGATCTTTCTCAAAACCGGCCTTGGCGTCGCGTACCAGTTTCGGATCTTTGAGGTAGGTGCCAACCATTTTGAGAAATCCCCACGGGCGCTCACTCGCCGGAATGGTACTCATGGGTGTCCGTTTCATAGCGCGGTCCAGCGCCGCGGTCGCCTTGGCGGGCGTACCATAAAGCGTTTCATAGTACACGGTATCCAGCGAGATCGACAGCAGACCGACGGGGGTTGGTTGCGCGCGATACGACGCTTCACTGCTCTTGTTTTGCCACTGCGCCGCCTCGGCAATTTGGCCGCGCATTTCATACGTACCCGACAGGCCGGCACTGGCACGCGTTGATTGCCGCACCGTTTTGGCAGACGCGAAGACAGCGCGCGAGATGGAATCAGCGGTTCGCAAATCTTGCTTGCCCCATGCCGCAAACCATTGGGCTTCCCAGAAATCATTGCTGCCGGGAAAGCGTTGCCGAAACATCGTCACGGTGGAATCGAGTGCGGCGGGTGACCGATTGTTGCGAATCTGTTCTTGCAGCAGGTTGGTGAATGCTCCGCCAAATGTATGCGGCAGTCGCGTGACGCGACGGTACTTCTCTTCGGCGCCAATATGATCTTCGCGTTCCCCAAGAATGACAGCCGCGTTGTTCAGTGCCGAGGTGCTGAGCGTATCAATGCGCACCGCGTCTTCGTAGGCTGTCAGGGCCTTGTCTCGATCCGGCGACGGCCCGCGTGTGAAATAGAAGCCCTCCGTCAGTAACCGCTCCATGTCCGTGAGGCGGTCGCGATGCCGGTAGGCCGTTGAGATGGCGCGAATCATACCGTCACGGTCGCGCCCTTCGTTGTTCAGTACCACCGCCAGTTTGCGCCACGCCATGGCGAACGCGGTGTCGAGTGTCACGGCTTCACGCAGCAGCTCCATGCCACGTTCCGGGTTGCCCTCTTCGTCGGATTGCCGAGAGCCCTCGACATACTTGCGGAGCGCCGTAAGCGACGGTGTGGTGACGCGCTCAAGTTCGCTGCTCGCGCGAATGGCTTTCAGTGATTCGCCAGCGCGGGCGCGCACATCTTTTGATAGGCGACCAAGAGCCGGAAGCAGCTCGTCTTCATTGGCAGCTTCTTCGCGAAACGTGGCGAGATCAGTGCCATCCAACGCGGACGCCAAACGTGCGGTCACCACGTAACGCTGCCCAATCTGACTGATCCCGCCGTCCAACACCGCTTTAGCGCCTTCGCGTGTGGCAATCTCACGCGCTAAATCAAATGGCACACTTTCGTCCGGCGCGCGCTTCATGAGCGTCAACGCTTCACGAATAGTTGAACGTGTCAGCACCTTGAGTGATGACGATTGCGCGAGATCGGTGCGCAACGCTTCTGACGCCGTTCGACCAAGTGTGCTATCGCTGGCCGGTGATTTGAAATCTGCAATCATCAACACTTCACTGTCGCCAAACGCGCCCGAACCTTTGAGCGTTCCCATGGGGCCGATGCCCATGGCGCGTAGCACCATAAAGCCGACGACTATGATAGCAAAGGCCCCAACGGCAATGGCGCCGCCCAACCAGGTGCGCCGCCATGATAGGTGCGGGCTGGCTTTCATAGCAATGTTCGCCATAGTGCCCTGCGGCAAGGACGCGCGTGAGGGCGTCACCGTGTACGCTCGGTGCGCCATGCGTTGCACGTAAGCCGTAAACGCCAACACTGGCAGTCCGGCCAGCATGATGCCCAGTGAGCCGGCCAGCACCCAGTCGGGAAGTCCAATCGCTTCGCGTGCCGCCCACGCCGTGACCGCTACAACCGCAGTAATCACCGCCCAGATTGCGACCGCCCGACCAAGTCGAATCGGACCACCGCGCAATATGCCTGGTACTGCTTGCCCCGCACCGCTGGACGTGACGGTTTCCAGGACCTGCACCAACTCCGCTGCACCATGCGGCCGGGCGTCGGGATCTTTCGCCAGACACTTCATGATCATCGCGGCCAGGGCCGGCGGACAGTCGGGACGCAAGTCCGCCACGTTGCGTGGCGTTTCCGTTATGTGTGCGGCAAGCAGTTTGGTCGGGGTACTCGCGACAAACGGGGTGCGTCCCGCCAGCACCTCGTACGCCATGACGCCAAATGCGTAAAGATCGGCGCGGTGATCGGTATCGGGATCGCCCGCCGCCTGTTCGGGCGACATATACGCGGGCGTTCCAATTGAGGTGCCAACCTGCGTGAGCGTTGCACCACTGTGACTACCACCGGTACGAGCCGCGTTAATGGCTTTGGCAATGCCGAAATCAGTAACGGTCGCACTGCCACCCGACAGCAACACATTGTCTGGTTTGATATCGCGATGCACGATGCCGTTTGCATGCGCGTAGGATAGTGCTCGCGCCACGTCGCGCAAAATGCTGATCGCTTCCCCAATGCCAACACTGCCCGTGCCGAGGCGTTGCCGCAGCGAATCGCCGTCGACATACGGCATGGTGAACCACGGGATACCGTCAACATCACCAGCCGTCAGCACTGGCACCACGTGCGGGTGCTGCAGTTGCGCGGCCAATAACACTTCGCGTCGAAACCGTTCCACCGAAATACCGGCCAGCAGCTCTGGCGCCAACACCTTGATGACGACTCGGCGTTGCAGTGCAATTTCCCGTGCGAGATATGTACGAGACATTCCGCCTCCGCCCAACTCGCGCTCGACTGTGTAAGCGCCGGCGAGCGCCTGTTCCAGTCGTGGGCGGATATCATCCATGCAAAAGCCTCAGCGGGTGCGGGTGCGGGTGCGGGTGCGGCGTTGCAAAATGCTGCTCGTGCGTGCAACAGGTAAGGCTTCTCGCATGCCCACGCGCAGGTTTGTAAAAACAATCGGCGATTGGAGCTCGATGGGAAAGCGACAACCCGGCTACCTTGAGCATATGAACGATCACCCCATCCTGCCATTGCCCTGAGATGTCCATCGATACGATCGGCCGTTACCGCATCATTCGCGTACTGGGCGAGGGCGGTATGGGCACTGTGTACGAGGCCGAAGACGATCAACTCCATCGCAATGTGGCGCTCAAGGTCATTCGCGGTGAGCTGGTCACGCCGGAACTTGCGCGTCGGTTTGCGCTGGAGTCCGAAGCGCTGGGTCGGTTGCAGCATCCCGGTATTGCGCAGATTTACGAGGTCGGCACGGACAAGGGTCCGGCAGGGCTTCGCTCATACTTTGCGATGGAGCTTGTTCGCGGCCTTCCGCTGACGACGTATGCCAACACCAAGCGGCTGGAGATGCACGAGCGACTCGAGCTCTTCGCGCTCGTATGCGACGCCGTACATCACGCGCACCGGCAGGGCGTCGTGCACCGCGACCTCAAGCCCGCCAATATCCTCGTCGACGAAAGTGGGCAGCCCAAAATCCTGGACTTCGGCGTCGCGCGATTGAGCGACTCGGACCTGCCGAGTACGCGACATACGTCGATGGGCGAAATGGTTGGCACGCTGCAATACATGAGTCCGGAACAAGTCAACGCTGTTCCGGCCGACGTTGACGGACGCAGTGATGTGTATTCGCTGGGCGTGCTGCTGTATGAATTGATTTCGGGACGGTTGCCGTACAATCTCGAACGCGCGGCATTGCACGAAGCCGCGCGCGTCATTCTCATGGACGACCCCGCTCCACTCAGCTCCATCAATCGGAAGCTCGGCGGTGATGTCGAACTCATTGTTGCAAAAGCGCTGGAGAAAGCAAAACAGCGCCGCTACGACTCGGCCGACGCACTGGCCAGCGACGTGCGGCGTTTCCTGCGCGACGAACCGATTGTGGCACGGCCGGCAAGTCCGCTTTACCAACTCCAGAAGTTTGCGCGACGAAACCGCACGCTCGTAAGCAGTGTCGCGCTGGGGACGCTCACGCTCGCCATTGGCGCGACCGTCAGCACGTGGCAGGCCGTTCGCGCCACACGCGCGGAGCAACTGGCCGTCGCCCGCCGTGAAGAAGCAGACACATCACGCCAGGCCGCGGTGCGCGAACAACGCGCGGCCACCGCCGCGCTTCATGTTGCAGATTCGGCGCGGGGTGTGGCCGACTCCGCGCGCGCCCAAGCGATACGAGAACAGCAGGCTGCCGTCACCAGCGCCCAGCGCGCCACGGCAGAAGCCGCGAAGTCGCAGGCAGTCACTACGTTCCTCACCGACATGCTGGCCAGTGCCGATCCTGCAACGGCGCAGGGTCAGGATTTGCGCGTTCGCGACCTGTTGGAAAGAGCGTCGACCGTCTCGCTTCGCGATAAAAAAATCAGCCAGCCCGAGGTGCGCGCCGCCGTCGAGGCCGCGATTGGTCGCACGTATTTTCAGCTTGGTATGTACGACGTCGCGCGCGCGCACGTCGACAGTGCGTATCAGATTCAACGTCGAACCGCTGGGCCGCGGGCACCAGTTGTCGGAGATCTTGCGGCCGATATCGGACGCATTGCTCGAGCATCGGGCGACTTGGCTTCAGCGGATACCAGGCTGACAGAAGCGCTTGGAATTTTTCGACAAACCCGCTCGAAGAACGATGACTACACGAGCTCGGCGGTCAGCGAACTGGCCTCGGTGCGGTATGGACAGGCACGCTTTCCCGAAGCGGAGCAACTGCATCGTGAGGCGCTCGCTCAGGCGATCGCCAAGCACGGACCGGATGACAAGACGGTCGCCGATCGGCTCGTCGCACTCGGTAGCTTCTACGCGTTTACTGGACGACCAAAGGAGGCGCTGCCCCTACTCCAGCGTGCGGCCGTGATTCTCGAGCGCGCACTCGGCCTCAAGCATCCCGGTGTTATTGGAGCGCTTGTGGCGGTCGCCGATGCGCAGATGAACGTACCCGATCTTCGAGCGGCGGAAGCCACACTCAAACGCGCGTTGCCGGCGGCGCGCAGCGTGCTGCCCGCCGCCCATCCTCTGTTGGCAAACGTCCTCGACCGCCTCGGCAGTGTGATTGCGACGCAGGGGCGCTCGACGGAGGCGGCGGGTTTTGCTTCCGAGGCACTCGACATGCGTATCGCGCTGCTTGGCGCAGATCATCCCGATGTACAACTCTCGCGCGTATCTCTCGGGCGGTTGCGTGCGCAGCAGGGTCGCGTCGCCGAAACGGAGACGCTGTACACGCAGGCGCTCGCCTCGCGCATCAAATCGTTGGGCAAAACCAGTCCTGCCGTCGCGGCCAGCTTGACCGATCTTGGCAACCTGGCCACGACTCGCGAGAACTGGCCCGTCGCCGAATCACGCTATCGGGAGGCGTTGCCCATCTGGCGCGCGTCCGCAGTTGAGGATCAGGCGTTGATCACGGAATCGCGACTTGGGTGGGCAATCTTCAAACAGAATCGGCTTGATGAAGCCGATACGGCGTTGCGCGAAGTGATCAAGAAGTTCAGCGCGTTGGCTGGACCGCGCCACTGGGTCGTCGGGGACGCTTCTGAAAAACTCGCGGCGGTGGTGCGTACGAAAGGAAAGAGCGACGAGTGGGTGTCGCTGACGGATTTTGGATTAGCCGTCCGCCAGGAGGTCTATGGGAAGAACAGTTTACAGGCAGCTCAGCAGTTGCCAAATGTTGCGATGGCACGCGAGTTCCTGGGCGACACCGCCGCGGCGATTCCGTTTCTGCGCGAAGCGCTCAACATCCTGCATCCACTGCGACCCGCGAATGATGGGTTCGTGCTGAATACCGAGTGGCTGCTTGCGGTCGACTTGTGTACCGGCACCGGAGTTGCCGAGGGAGAGGCACTCGCGCGCTCGGCCGCGGCCAAAGTGCCGTTTGACAGCACGCAGTTGCTTCCGTTGCGCCTCCGCGCGGGGGTTGGCTATTGCCTGTGGCGCGCGGGCAATCGTGAGGCCGCGTTGCCCCTGTTGGAGGAGGCAAATCGTGGGGTCCAGGCGCTGCCGGCTACCGTCAGTGGGCGATTCCTCGCCACGATTGCAGCGTGGGTGCGTTTGGCCACGGGCAGTCGGTGATTGATGCGAAGCGGCCTCCGAGCAAGCGGACCATAGTCCTTGTCCACCCTGCCGGAGTATCGGGCGATGCCATGGCGCCTTTGGCCGAAGCACTACGCGCCGAGAGGTGCGTTCGCGTGTTTTCGCGCCCGGGCTGGGATGGCGGACCGCCGACGGCCCGGAAAAATTACTACCACACTCAAGGCCAAGAGCTCGTTAAAGTATTGCGCACTGGGACGACGCCCGCGGAGCTGTTCGGCTGGAGCAGCGGGGGGCTTGTAGCACTCCATGCGGCGCTTGCGGCACCGGAGCTTGTAAAGGGACTCTACCTGTATGAAGTGCCTTTCCTGAGTAGTCGCGACAACGACTGGCGACGACTGTATGGATTTCTCGCGATGCTGGCGTGGGGAAAACTTGGACGGAAGGAGCGCAGTCGGGCCGCCTTTTGGCGCATGGTCTCCGAGCGCGAACATGGTCCAACCGGATTCGCACTGCTACCGGTTGAGGCGCGCAGCCGCCTTGTTCGACAATCCGGACCATTACTTGAAGAAGTTCTTGCAGGAACCGGCGCGGAGCTGCGTGAAATGCTCGAACAGATCAAGATTCCGGTGTGCACGCTGACGGGAGCCGCCAGCGGTCGGAGCTCGCACATCGCCGCAGATAGACTCAGCGAATTTATTTGTGCGAGCACCCGACATCGCATTTCAGGCGCAGATCATCTTGCGCCGCTCACAATGCCACACGCAATCGCTGAGTCGATCGCTCACACATCCGAACGTCACTAGCGGTACGCTAGATAACCGCGAAGGCAAACCGGGCCGGCTTTTAGGTGAATCAGCGTTTGCCGCGGCGCCGACGACTGCGCGGAAAAAGCGCTCGCGAAAGTACTCGCCGCGGACATATTGATCAGCAAGAGTCAACGTGGCGACCAAGCTTGCAGGGCAAAGTGTTGTTGAGTCGATCCATGCGACTCCCTTCGTCGACGATCAGAATGGTTTGTACCGAGCCATGTACGCGGCTACGCCGGCCAACAGTGGCAGAATAATCAAATACGGGCGCGCAAGAATTGGCCGACGGTAGGGCATGAGCGAGATACCGCTCAGGACTACCCAGACACCGATTTTCGCCCACAACCACCATGGCAGGCTGGTCCCCCACCTGTAGCCCATGCTCAGCAGCATGCCGAACCCGCCAATGGGGATGAGCAGTGACCCGATACCATGAACAATGGCCACCGGTTTCCGCACCTTGCTAGTCGCTTTCCTGCCGCCGTTGGCCGCGTGTACCGCAACGCCACCAATGACGACAAACATCATGGCAATGCCAATGATGTGGACGATTTCGAAAGTGTCGCGAGGCCACACGTGGATGATGGGCGCAGGGACTACATCTGCGTTCGTGAAAACGAATTTCTCAAGTAGCCCGAACGATCGTGGCCATCACACAAAACCGCTGCGCACCCGCTTTCATAGCGTGCGGTTCGTCGGGCGCGTAAGCGACCACAGCACCCGGACCGACCTCCCTCCACTCGGTACCGCCCATAATGGAGCCAGTGCCGGAGAGTACGGTCAGAAGCACGGTCCCTGTGTTGGTGTGCGGCGCCACCTCCTGGCCCGGCTCGATCCGGAATACTACCAGCCGCGCTGCCGGAGCATCATGAATCGCGGCGGTTGCGGGACGAGTGGGCATGGCCGCCACCGCCTCCAACACTGCGCGCATCGGGTCAACGACCTTCATGACGCCCCCGAGATAGCCAGCCGGAGTGCCGCGATCAATTTGATCTCGTCCGCGCCATCCTCGCTCGCGGCGTCCCGAACGCTGCGATGCGCTCCGCAACACGTATCCACGCCGAACGCATTAAACACCGCCATCGTCTCGGTATGCGCCGCCATCAAGGCGTCTACCGTCTCATCGGCTATCGTTTTCGTAACATCCACGGAACCGCTCCATATTTGAGTTGTCAAGGAATATACCTTGACTATTCCGGAACCGCTAGTCAGCTTGGTGACATCACTCCGACGGGCGAATGTCCGGAAGGGAGGAAGCCGCTGCAGCTTTCATGAGGTTGCGATGTCGCATGATGCGTTAGCGCCCAGCCACCGTGCGCTCTGCGATACTCTGAAGCATCGCGGTCGCGCGACCGTGCCGGAGCTTGCCGACGACCTCGCCCTCAATATCGAGACGGTCCGCGAACACCTGCGTACGCTCACGCTGCGCAAACTGATCCAGCGCGACGGCACCGTGCAGCGCGGTCCGGGACGGCCCGAAATCGCCTACGTGCTCACGTCATCGGCAGAATCGCTCTTTCCGCGGCGCGAGGGAGAGATCCTGCAGGCCCTTGGACGCTACCTCGTCGAGACCGGCCAGCAGCAGGTGCTCCGAGATTTCTTCGACGCCTATGTCGGAGCGCGCAGCGAAGTGGCTTTGGCCCGGGTGGAGCATCTCACCGGAAAAGAGCGCGTGCTGGAAGTGGCGCGCATCATGGACGAGATGGGATTCATGCCGCTCGTTGACGGACCGGCGAATGAGCCACACCTCCGGCTCTGTCACTGTCCCATGCGTGAGCTCGTCGCCGCTACCGACATCCCCTGTCGTGCCGAAATTGGTTTGCTGACGAAGTTGATTGGCGCGCGACCCAAACGCGATGGCTACATCCCCGACGGAGACGCCAGCTGCTCGTACCAGCTCGCGGCGATGCCATGATTACCGAAGCGGATGTCCGCGCGGCTCTCGCCGAGGTGGCGTATCCCGGCCTTCGGAGCGACATCGTATCGCTGGGTATGGTTCGCTCAATTTCCGTGCGCAATGACCGTGTGCACGTGTCGCTTACGGTTTCCACCGAGCGCGAAGACGTACCCGACCTGCTCCGAAACGCGGTCTGCGAACGCCTTGAGCGGGCGGGTGTGATTCGTACCGAGGTGCAGTTGCTCACGCCCGAACGGAAGCCCCTGGCGCGCGATCCCTGGAAAGCCCAAGGCCGATTGCCCGGCGTGCAGCGCATCATCGCGGTCGGCGCAGGAAAGGGTGGTGTCGGGAAAAGCACGGTCGCGGTGAACCTCGCGCTCGCGCTGCAACAAGTGGGGCTTAAGGTCGGGCTACTGGACGCAGACATCTACGGACCGTCGGTGCCGGTGTTGTTGGGCCTTGAGGATGGCGCCCAGCGCGCGCAAATGAACGACCAGAAGCAGATCCTGCCGCTCGAAGCACACGGCCTTTCAGTGGTGTCGTTCGGCTTCTTCCTCGGCGCGGGTTCGCCAGCGGTGTGGCGCGGCCCGATGGTCGGGAAAGCCGTCACGCAATTTTCGCGTGGCGTCGTCTGGAACAGCCTCGACATTCTTGTGGTCGACCTGCCACCAGGCACCGGCGATGTACCGCTCTCGCTCGCGCAGTCGGTGGTTGTTGACGGCGCCATTGTAGTGACCACACCGCAACGTCTTGCTTCGCTCGAGGCTGCAAAGGCCGTTGCAATGTTTGGGTCGCTCGAAGTGCCGGTGCTTGGCGTGGTGGAAAACATGAGTCACGCCACCTGCGGGTGCGGCCATCAGTCGCATCCCTTCGGGAGCGGTGGGGGTGCGCGTCTCTCCACCGAGGCAGGTGTCCCGCTGCTCGGCCAATTGTCGTTCGAGGAAGGGATAGTCGAGGACGCGGACCGCGGTGCCCCCTTCATGATCGAAGCTCCCGAGTCGGGTGCGGCGGAGGTCATGCGATCGATTGCCGATCAGGTGTTGAAGGCACTGCACTTCGAGTTGGTGCCCGCCGAAAGCGTCGCGTGAGCGCTCCGCCCCTCCGACTTCCCGGCGAGCATTTCATCGCCGGGCTGGTGTTCCTGGTGCTAGGCGCGTTCGGTCTTATCCGTATAGCCCCAGTGCTGTCGGCGGGGGCGTATCCGGCATCGTCGATGGTGGGCATCATCCATCTTTTCACACTCGGATGGCTCACGACCTCCATCATGGGGGCGCTGTACCAGTTCCTGCCAGTCGCGCTCGGTCAGTCGATTGCGTCGGAGAGAATGGCCCACGTCACCTTCGTTCTGTACGTGAGTGGCGTCGCTGCGCTTGTGAGCGGCATGTACCTCGCGCGCCATACGCTGCTAATGGTTGGTGTCGCGACACTGGGGCTGGCCCTCGTGATGTTCCTCGTGAATTTGGGAATCACGTTGTACCGAGCGGAGCGTCGAGAGCTCACTTGGTGGGCCGTGTGCGCCGCTGCCGTTTTCCTTGGCATCACGCTCGTTTTCGGCACGGCGCTCAGTTTGAATCTGCGTAGCGGGTTTCTGGGGGTCGCTCACGACATCGCACTTGGCACCCACATTCATGTGGCGCTCTTCGGTTGGGTGCTGCTGGTGATGGTCGGCGTGGCGCACCGCCTGCTCCCTATGTTTTTGCTGAGCCACGGCGGGCGAACGTATTTCGCCAGCTACGCCGTCGGCGTGCTCGCGACGGGTGCTGGGCTGCTCACCGTGTTTCATCACGTGCCCATTCTTGGACGAGAAGTGCCGGCACTTTTCCTCGCCGCCGGCGTGATCGCGTTTCTGATGCAGGCGCGGGAGTTCTATCGCAAACGGCACCGTCCGGCTCTCGACCCTGGCCTTCACCTCGCGGCATTTGCCCTTGGGTTGCTGGCGGTCGCGCTGCCGCTTGGCGCGCTCGTGGTGACTGGGTTCGCGTCGCTGAACGTGCGCGTGGCCTACGTGCTCACGGTGCTGCTGGCGTGCTCCCTCTTCGTTGCTGCGCACTACTTCAAGATCGTGCCGTTCCTCATCTGGAACCGCCATTTCGGCCCACTGGCCGGCACACGCACACTGCCGCGTGTGGCCGATCTCTACTCGCAGCGCCTCGCAAATGTTGCGGTGTCGTGCCTGGCTTTGGGGGCTACGGTGCTCGCGGCCTCAGTTGCGGCCGGCTTGCTCGCCGGCGTGCGTTTCGGCGCGGCCCTGTTCGCCACAGGTGTCGTCATCGAGGCGGGGCAGATGACCGCCATTGCCCGGAGGAGACCATGAGTACAGTACCAAACAGTGCACCAGGGACTTCGGCGAATTCCTCGTCAACACCGCCGTCGGAAGCGCTGTTGCGTGACGCGCTGCGAACGGTAATCGACCCCGAAATCGGACTCGACATTGTCACTGTGGGTCTCATTTACGACGTCGAGATCAACGAAGGCATCGCCAAAGTGACGTTCACGCTTACCACGCCCGGCTGCCCGATGGAAGCGCACATCACGCAAGGCATTGTGCGGGCACTCTCACTCGTTCCCGGCGTCGTCGATGTCGAGACCAACCTCGTCTGGGATCCCTCATGGCATCCCGGCATGATCACGGAGTCGTCATGGTAACCCAGTTGTTGAACCCGCTCGTGGATTCGTTCCCGCGTGCTCTGCAGGTGGTGAACCCCACGCACATCATCGAAGCCGATGTGCGCGACGAACTCCGCGCAGGGCGCGAGCCGTTTCAACTCATCATGGCCGCGCGCGCCCAGGTACCGGCGGGCGGTTGCCTCGTGGTTCGCGCCACGTTCGAGCCGGCGCCGCTCTACCGCGTGCTTGGAAAGCAGGGGTTCCTGCACCACACGGAGGAATTTGCCGCCGACGACTGGCGCGTTTGGTTTTACACCGAACTACCGGTGCTCGATGTGCGTGACATGGACCCGCCGGAACCGCTGGTGCACACGCTGGCGGCCATTCAGTCACTTCCCGAAAACGGCACGCTTGTCCAGGTCAATGCACGAGTGCCGCAGTTCCTGCTCCCCAAACTTACGGAGCAGGGGTTCGTGTATGAGGTTCGCGAAATCTCACCGGATCGCGTGCATCTCGTTATTCGGCGCGCGCCAAGCACCGCCGCCACCACTTCTTCCAACCAGGAAATTCATACTCATGTCTGAAGCGCGTACACTCGACGTCCGGGTCATTCCCCCCCGTGAAAAGCACCCCACGATTTTCCAGACCTACTCCGCGCTGGGGCCGGGCGAGGCATTTGTCCTGCTGAACGACCATGATCCCATGCCGCTGCGCTACCAGTTCGAAGCGGAACATCCCGGGCAATTCACGTGGGAGTATCTCGAGAAGGGTCCAGCAATCTGGCGTGTCGCGATCGGGAAGACCGCGGCGTGATGCAAACCGG